>QMCD01000197.1_pt1 | contig 67061 bp, 100 predicted proteins | sample 1821841 | NCBI WGS metagenome assembly QMCD01 (sample SAMN01991225, study PRJNA193472) | Termite gut metagenome, whole genome shotgun sequencing project. | isolation source: worker | host: Macrotermes natalensis
CGTGCTGGGAGACAGCCACGCCGCCCTGTTTGGCAACCGCTGCTGGCAGCCCTACACCGCCAAGGCCACCTACGGCACCGGTTCCTCGGTGATGATGAACGTGGGCGAAAAGCGGCCTGTGCCGGAGCGCGGCGTTGTAACCAGCCTGGCCTGGGGCCTGCAGGGCCAGGTGGTGTATGTGCTGGAGGGCAATATCAACTACACCGGCGCGGTAACCAAGTGGCTGGTGGAGGACATCGGCCTTTTGGAAAGCCCCAAGGAGGCCGGGCCGCTGGCGGCCAGCGTGCCCGACACCAAGGGGGTATACCTGGTACCGGCCTTTTCGGGCCTGAGCGCCCCGTATTTCAACAACAACGTGCGGGCCGCTATTTTGGGCATGAACCGGAACACGCGCAAGGCCCATTTGGTGCGGGCGGCCGAGGAGTGCATCGCGTACCAGATTAAGGACGTGGCAGAGGTTATGAACCGCAGCAGCGCCCGCCCGCTGGCGGGCCTGTGTGTGGACGGCGGCCCCACGCGGGACCAGGACATCGCGCCAAAAAAAACCGCACCGAGGCATATTATTCCGACAAGGCGAATCATTCCGACGAAAGCCGTAACGACTGGAGTTGCAACAATATATGTCTTGCGTATTTTCATGTTTTCGCCTCCGGGGAACGTATATTTTCCGTCGCCTCCGGAATTTCCGGCTACAAAAATAGTGTTTTAAAGCGTTAAAAGTGCTTCGGAGCCGGTACAAAGTGGCCGAAAACACCTCTGGAAGGAAGGAAAACATGGGATTACTTTGCAGTATCTATATGCTATGCGTTACAATCAGCACAGAAAGTTTTGAACTACCAGTAATGTCTGACGAAGTTCTTTATGACTCTTATATTTTAGAGATTTGTGAAGACTATGGCGTCGATCCATTTCTGGTAAAGGCTTTGGTGCAGCACGAATCTCAATACGATCCTGTTGCTAAAAATGGGAGCTGTGTTGGGTTAATGCAGGTAAGTACCGTATGGCATAAAGATCGAGCAGAACGACTAGGCGTTACTGATTGGTTAGATCCATATAGCAACATACTGCTTGGGACAGAGTATCTATCTGAACTTTTTGCAGACTATGACGATTTAGAGTTAGTAGTGATGCTGTATGCAGAAAAACGAAGCACTGCTTTTCGTTTTCATGAGATTGGTAAGGTAAGCAATGCGGCGTCAGAGATTCTTTATATTTATTATACGCTTAAAGGTGGTGGATAAGAGTGGGTCGCCCAAAGAAAGTTGTCGAGACGGAATCTGTGCCTAAGAGGAAAAGAGCTCCTGCCAGAACTCCTGAAGCTAGAGAAAACCAGCTTATCTCTTACGCAGTAGATTTGGTCGAACAACAGCTTTTAGATGGGACGATCTCGAATCAAATCCTATTGCATCTGGTTAAGCGGAGTTCTGCAAAAGAAAGGATCGAGGAGGATATTTTACTTAAGCAAAAAGACTTCCTAAGTGCAAAGACAGAGCAAATCAAGCAAACCGCAAACATGGAGGAACTGTATAAGGACGCGATCGCGGCGATGAAGCGTTATGGTGGGGAGAGTGATTATGAATGATCTTTGTTATGGAAAAAAGCTATACAGAGCTTGAAAAGTTCAGAGATTTTAAAGATCGTTATCATTATCTCCGCATTAAAGGATACGTTGGCGCAGCTACATTTGGCTTTGATCGCTATCTCAACCAGCAATTCTATGCGTCTCCAAGGTGGAAGCGAGTTCGCGATAAAGTCATTCTTCGTGACAAGGCTTGTGATCTTGGAGTAGATGAGTATGAGATAAAGGCAGGCAAACTAGTAATTCATCACATGAATCCTTTGACCATAGAAATGGTAGAGGACGATGTTCCTGAGATCTACGAGCCTGAATTTTTAATAACCGCTTCATTTCATACTCATAATGCTATTCATTTTGGAGATGAGTCGCTTCTTCCTCAACTACCCGTTGAGCGAAAGCCGTTTGACACGTCTCCCTGGAGAAATGGTTTGTAACTATAAGTAAAGGAAGGGGTTGTTGTGGTGTGGGTTATAATCGACGGTACTCTCGGTTAGCGCATGCTTGGGACGAGAGCAAAGTAAAAAGAGACAATGCTGGACGATTCGCTGAAAAAGAGTCTACGTCGGATGAGGATGTAGATGCGGAATGGAACAAGTACTACTCGGACAAAGCAGAAGCAGATAGAAAGCTTGCAGAAGCCATGTCTAGAATGAATGACAAAGCTTCTATAGACGCTGCAGCAGAAGCAGAAAAGCAGCGGCATATCGACTCGGCTGCCGCCAATCGCAAAGAGTTTTCCTCTGTTGAGGAAAGAAACGCTAGTATTGAGGCGTTTATAAACGGACAAAATCAGAAATACAAGGATGAATTGTCCAAGGCAATGGGCGAAAAAGCAGCGGATTCGGCCCAAAAGGCAGCGGATACTACAAATCGTAAAGTCGACTCAATTAAAAAGTCAGAGATTGAAAAAGGTAAAGAAGCCTCTGATTCTTTATTGGATAAGATTGGAAATTTCGCGACCAAAGCTGGAAAGAGCATTGGAAACACTGCTAAGTCTGCTGCTTCTGCGACAGCGAAAGGGCTTAGCGATGCCGGGAAAGCCATAGAAAAGTTGTTTGTTACAACAACAAAGGTCACAACCCGCGTGGTTGACCCAAAAACGGGCAAAGTTTATAGCGAGCGGGTTATCACCGATCCGGACGAGATAAAAGAATTTCAAAAGAAACGTGGTCGTTGACCTGTGCTCAAAGGAGAGGAGCCACGAGCTTCATGGAAAGTATTTTAACTTCTATTAAACGGCTTCTTGGGATTCAGGATGGGTACGATCACTTTGATCCTGAATTAATAATTCACATTAATTCGGTGTTCATGCTTTTAAGTCAACTTGGCGTTGGCCCTGATATTCCGTTCATTATCGCGGGAAAAAGCGAAACGTGGGATCAGTTTATGCCTGACCCTCATGAAAATGAGCTATTGAAGACGTTTATGTATCTGCGGGTTCGTTTGATATTCGATCCGCCAACTAACGCTTTTCTTGTCTCTGCTATAGAGAATCAAATTCGGGAGTTTGAATGGCGACTTAATATCCGTTCGGAAGGAGGAATAGTAAGTGGATGATATTGCAGCGGTGCGAGATGTAAACAAAAATCAGACGATTAAAGGGGCTTCCGATGCTGAACTTAGAAGCCTTTTGTCTAGGCTTCGTGATGAAGAAGAGCTTCAGAACATTATTCGACGGATTCGGCTAAACTCGGTTGATCCGAATTATACTGGACTCGATCTGAGTGTCCCTACCGATCAGCCGATCGATACTCTCTATCATGCTTTAGAGGAGTCTCTTTCCCAGTCTGGGATTCTAGGCATGAAATGGGGTGTCCGTCGCTATCAGAATGCAGATGGCTCTTTGACTCCTGCTGGTCGTCGCCGGTACGCTAAACTAGAAAAAGAGAGAGAAAAGCTGGGCGCGCCCAAGTCACAACGCACAGTGCCTATCTCTGACGAGTATGTTAGAGCTAGGCAGATAAATGCGAAGCCGTTAAGTACTTTGTCGAACCAAGAACTTCGTGATCTTGTGCAGCGCATGAGTTTGGAAAAGCAATACAACGAGCTTAATCCAAGCGACTACACGAAAGCTATGAATTATGTTAAAAAGATTACGGCCACTGGTAAGACGGTGTCAGATCTTTACTCATTAGCCAAGTCTCCATTAGCGCAGGATCTTGCCAAAAGAATGAAGAAAAAGGCGAGTTAAATGTCTCTTTCTAATACCGCAACTCCTTTTTATTACAGCCAATTTCGCGATGCGGTTCTGAATGGCTACCCCATTAATCGTGAGATTGAGATGCAGATGAACCGCATAGAAGCGAAAATTGCAAATCCAGCATACTACTATGACAACGAGGCCATCGATGGTTTTGTTGAGTTTTGTGAGGAAGAGCTCACTCTTACAGATGGAAGCGATCTTGTATTGTTGGACTCTTTTAAACTCTGGGCTGAAGATCTTCTTGGCTGGTACTACTTTTTGGAGCGATCGGTATACCAGCCGAATGAGGATGGATTCGGCGGCCACTATGTTAAGAAAGTAGTTAAGAAACGGCTTACTACTAAACAGTTTCTTGTTGTTGCTCGTGGTAGTGCTAAGTCTATGTATCTTAGCTTTATACAGAACTTCTTTCTTAATGTCGATAAGCATACGACTTATCAGATAACAACCGCCCCAACAATGCAGCTTGCTGAAGCTGTTGTAGCCCCAATAAAAACAGCGATTGTTAGAGCTAAAGGTCCTCTATTCAGATTTCTCACAGAAGGTTCGTTGCAAAACACATCGGGGAGCAGAATGAATCGAGTCAAGTTAGCTTCGACAAAGAAGGGCATTGAGAACTTTTTAACTGGTTCGATCATTCAGATTCATCCGATGGCTATCGATAAGCTTCAAAGTTATCGACCTAAGGTTTCTACTGTTGATGAGTGGCTTTCTGGGGATACACGAGAGAACGTCATCGGAGCAATCGAACAAAGCGCAGGTAAGGTGGACGACTATGTAATCATCGCCGCTTCTTCGGAAGGTACTGTACGAAACGGCAGTGGCGATGACATCAAAATGGAAGTTCTCAGTATCTTGCGTGGGGAGTATCCTGCTGATCATGTGTCCATCTTCTATTACAAACTTGATAGCATCGAAGAAGTTGCTGATCCTAGCATGTGGCGCAAAGCGAACCCCAATCTAGGTATAACTGTTCAATACGAAGAGTATCACAAAGATGTTGAACGAATGGAAAACGTTCCTTCGCAACGCAATGATATTTTAGCCAAACGGTTTGGTATTCCGATGGAAGGCTACACCTATTTCTTTACGTATGAGGAAACGCTTCCTACCGCAGTTAGAGCAGAATACTCCGGAATGCCGTGTTCAATGGGTGCAGATCTTTCTCAGGGAGACGATTTCTGTGCGTTTACCTTTCTCTTCCCTTTACCAAGAAGAGGAGAGTTTGGCGTTAAAACTAAATGCTATGTTACATCTTTAACGCTTAATCAACTTCCTGGCGCTATGCGAATCAAATATGAAGATTTCCTGAAAGAGGGAAGTTTGATTGTGCAAGAAGGATCGGTCCTTGATATGACGGAGGTTTACGACGACGTCGATGCTTATATTACAGCGTCTCAGTATGATGTTAGAACTTTCGGTTATGACCCTTATAATGCTAGGGAGTTCGTTGACCGATGGGTTGTCGAGAATGGTGAATATGGAGTAGAGAAAGTAATTCAAGGAGCCAAGACCGAGTCCGTTCCATTAGGCGAGCTCAAAATTTTGGCAGGTCAACGAGCTCTTATTTTTGATCAGCAGCTCATGACTTTTACTATGGGAAACACCATCGCGTTAGAGGATACTAATGGAAACCGTAAATTGTTTAAGGCTCGCTACGATCGAAAGATTGATAGTGTGGCTGCGTTGATGGACGCATATGTAGCCTATAAGTTTAACAAAGAAGCATTTCTGTAGAGGGGGTAGATTAATGGCTGAAACATTTCGCAATAGGCTACAGCATGCATGGAATGTATTCAGGAATCGGGATCCGACGCGACAGTATTGGACTGACTATGAAGCATACGGCGTAAGTTACGGTCGCCGTCCAGATAGAGTACGGTTAAACTATGGGCATGAACGGTCAATTATTACTGCTCTTTATAACCGTATATCGATTGACGTCGCTAATGTTGAGATTCAGCATGTGCGATTGGATGACGCTAACCGATACGTTGAGACGATTGATTCAAACTTTAATCGCTGCCTAACATTGTCGGCGAATAAAGACCAGACATCCAAAGCTTTCTTTCAGGACGTCGTTTTATCAATGTTTAGCGAAGGTACGGTCGCCATAGTTCCAGTTGATACTGACACGAATCCGGATCTTTCAGGAAGTTTCAACATTGAGTCTATGCGCGTTGGCAAGGTAACTCAGTGGTGGCCGGACTATGTTATGGTTGATCTGTATAACGATCGAACAGGCAACCATGAAGAAATTATTCGTTCAAAGGTCCGTACGGCAATAATAGAGAACCCTCTTTATGCAATAATGAACGAGCCCAACTCGACATTAGCAAGATTAATCCGTACGCTTAGTCGACTTGACACAGTTGATGAGCAAACAGCATCTGGGAAGCTTGACATAATTTTCCAAGTCCCTTACACCATCAAGTCTGATGCATTGCGAAAACGAGCAGAAGAGCGCCGCAAAGATTTGGAGATGCAACTTACAGGATCAGCATACGGCATCGCTTATGCCGACGCAACAGAGAGGATAACGCAGCTTAATCGCCCTGCTGAAAACAACTTACAGGCAAGAGCAGAGTATCTAACGAGTATGTTATACAACCAGTTAGGTATAACTCAAGCAGTATTTGATGGCACAGCAGATGAAGCGGCTATGTTAAACTATTATGCGACAACCATCGAACCTATCCTGTCAGCTATTGTTCTGGAAATGAAGCGAAAGTTTTTAACCAAGACAGCCATTACGCAAAAGCAATCGATCGTATATTTTCGAGATCCTTTTAAACTTGTTCCCGTAAGTCAAATCGCTGATATAGCAGATAAGTTTACAAGGAACGAGATCTTGACATCGAACGAGATGCGTTCTGTTATTGGTTACAAACCCGTTAAAGATCCTAGAGCGGATGAGCTTCGAAACAAGAACCTTAATGCTGCTCATGATCAGCTTCCGGTTCAGTTGACGGGATCGAATACAGAGGAAGGAGATAGAAATCAAAATGGAAGTATTTGATTGCAGTGGATACGCGACCAAAGTTGGCATCAAATGCGCAGACGGAAAAACCATTATGAAAGACGCCTTTGCTGCCGACCATGGCAAAGTAGTCCCAGTTGTTTGGCAGCATCGTCACGATGACATTGACAACGTTTTGGGCCATGCTTTGCTTGAGGTGCGCCCGGATGGCGTTTACGCGTACACCAAATTTAATGAGGAGACCCCTCAGGGTAAAATGGCAAAAGAGTTGGTAAAACATGGCGATCTAACAGCTTATTCGATCTTTGCCAACGATCTTGTTCAGAAGGCTAAAACTGTTATCCATGGTGTGATTCGAGAAGTCAGTCTTGTTCTCGCTGGCGCCAACCCTGAAGCAATTATCGACAATGTTTTGATCAAGCATGGCGATGATGATTACCAATTGATCGCCAACGAGGCCGATATCTTCATGATGCAGGAGCTTTCTAGGGATCCGATTGAATTCGAAATACGGCATTCTGACATAAGCGGCGAATCATTGGAGCATATGTTTCCTAAGGATGCGACAATTGGCGACGTGTTCAATACTCTGAACGAAGACCAAAAAAATGCGGTTTACACTATGCTCGCGGCCGCTGTAGACGATTCGTTGGAGCATGCGCTTCCTAAGGATGCAACAATCGGCGACGTGTTTGATACGTTCACCGAGGAACAAAAGAATGTAGTCTACGCCATACTCGCTGCGGCTTTGGAGGGGAACTCTGATTCGTTGACTCAGGGCGTTCTCAATGATAATAATGAGGGAGGAACTAATAGTATGAAAGTCAATGCATTCGATCAGAGCGCTATCAAGAACAACAAGCCGGCGATTACCCACGATCAGTTTAAATCGCTGATTAACGAGGCCGTTCAAGCAAAAGCTAAGTTCAGCGAGGTTTTCTTGGCGCATGCAACAGATTACGGCATCGATGACGCCGAGGGCTATCTGTTCCCAGATGCCCGTAGTGTAACAAATCCGCCTGATCTTGTTACCAGGGATATGTCTTGGGTAAGCGGCGTTCTGAACGGCACGCGCCACACCCCATTTTCAAGGATTAAGTCCCTTAGCGCCGATCTTACAGCAGACGAAGCAAGGGCGAAAGGTTATATAAAGGCCGTTCAGAAAACTGACGAAGTCTTTCCGGTTATGCGTCGCGTCACAACGCCGCAGACAATTTACAAAAAGCAGAAGCTTGATCGCGATGACATTCTGGACATCACAGATTTCGACGTGGTGGCGTTTATCAAAGCCGAGATGCGGTTGATGCTGGACGAGGAAATTGCTCGCGCTGTGCTTATCGGCGACGGCCGCGCCGCGGATAGCCCCGACAAGATACTTCAGGACCATGTTCGTTCGATTTATCTGGACGACGATTTCTATTCGCTTAAGGTCAGCATTCCTGCGGTAGCCAATGAAGACGACATGATCGAGGCAATGATTCGCGGCATGGTTGATTACGAGGGAAGCGGCTCCCCCGTGTTCTATACCACAAAACAGAACATAATCGACATGCTGCTTATCAAGGATGCCGTCGGCCGCAGAATTTATAACACTGAGACTGAGCTGGCTCAGGTTATGGGTTTCTCTCGCATTGTTAGCGATGTCGACGCGATGAAGGCGATCTCTCGTGTTGTTGGAGCAGAGACGAGAGATCTGGTTGGTATTGCTGTGAATTTGCGCGATTATATAATCGGCGCAGATCGTGGCGGTCAGATCAGTTCCTTCGAGGACTTCGATATTGACTTCAACCAATACAAGTACCTGATGGAAACCCGTATCTCCGGCGCCTTGACCAAGTATCACAGCGCGGTTGTGTTCGAAAAGGTGCGCGCTTAGTAAGGAGAAATCAAAATGGCAAAATATTATGGAAGAATTTGGTATGCCATAAAGAAGTATACGGGTGTTGACAAGTGGACAGAAGAGCTTGTCGAACGTTATTATTCTGGAGATGTCACCAGGAACACTAGACGTTATGAAGTTGGCGACGGTCTTAACGATGATCTTAATGTCGGAAACACTTTAAGCATTGTTGCTGATCCGTATGCTTATCAAAACTTCCATAAGATGAGGGCCATTGAATGGATGGGGACGGCTTGGAAAATACAAACTGTAGAAGTACACCGTCCTCGTTTGATTCTTCAGATAGGGGGGCTATACAATGGAATACCAGGGCAAGCGTGCGAAACTGAGTCAACTTCTGCATTCTATTGCCCCTAATGTCTACTTTCAGCCACCCTCAGATAGCGAGATGTGCTATCCTTGCATCCTCTACGATCGAGATACTGGAGATACTCAGTTCGCTGACAACGCTCCATATCATTTCGAGTTTCGCTATCAGATTATAGTAATCGATCGTGACCCCGATAGTGAGATCCCGAGCAAAGTGGCAATGCTTCCAAAATGCGTAATGGACCGTGCTTATCCAAAGGATGGTCTTATGCACTATGTGTTCAACTTATACTATTAAGGAGGAAATCGTGTATGGCTAGATTAGTTTGGGACGATATAGGCCAAAAAATTTATGAAACCGGAACGGACCGCGGCGTGTTGTTTCAGATCGATACTGCTAACGGAGCGTACGTCAATGGCGTGGCATGGAACGGTCTGACGGGTGTTACCGAGGCCCCTTCTGGTGCTGAGGCTACACCTCAATATGCTGACAATATTAAATATCTTAACATCATTTCGGCTGAGGAGTTCGGTGGCACCATCGAAGCATTTACGTATCCGGATGAATTTGGTCAAAATGACGGCTCGATCGAGCTGGTTCCCGGTGTTCAAATCGGGCAACAGAATCGACGGCCGTTTGGCTTTGCGTATCGGACGTTGGTTGGAAACGATACCGAAGGCCAGACATATGGCTACAAAATCCATCTGGTCTACAACGCTACCGCTACTCCTTCTGAGAAGGCGTATACAACGGTTAACGACTCTCCAGAAGCCATTACCTTCTCTTGGGAGTTTACAACTACCCCTGTTCCGGTAACCGCTATTACCGGAGCGAAGCCTACCGCTTCCTTGGTGATTGATTCCACGGCTGTCGATTCTGCTCAGCTTACCGCTTTCGAAGCGATTCTGTATGGAACTGGCGATGCTTCAACTGGCGTTGCCCCGAGAATGCCTCTGCCTGACGAAGTTTATACTTTATTTGGCGGCGGCGTGTAAGTAGCTTACTTCTTTTCTTTCTTCTAAAGGGGTTCTGTGCGTGCTGATTGTATACACGGAGCCCCTCTCTCTTTCTTTTGAAAACTAAATTTTGTAAAGGGGATATAACTCACTATGATGCTTAGAAAAGGCGATATAGGAATCGACGCCAGTAAATGGCAAGGCGACATCGATTTTCTAAAGCTTAAAGAAGCTAACCTTAAGTTTGCTTTGTTGAGGTCGAGCTTTAGGCAAACGATTGACCCAAAGTTTTTGGAATACGTTGCTGGTCTACGCTCTATAAGCGTTCCTGTGGCTGGTGTATATCATTTCTCGTACGCGCTTAGTGCAGCAGATGCGATCAAGGAAGCACAATTTTGCGTAGCAAGTGTAAATAAGGCGGGATTAAAGCCTGGCGAATGCGTCCTTTTTTATGACTTTGAATACGACACTGTCGATCAGGCCAAGAAGGCCGGCGTAACACTTACGCCCACGTTGTGCAACCAGTTTACCAAAGCGTTCTGTGATGAAGTACAGAGAATGGGCTACGAGCCTGGCGTGTATTTCAATGGGGATTACTATCTCAATTGGTATGATAAGGGCTTGCTAGCTTCCTACATTCGCTGGATTGCAGATTGGCGTGCGGCGCCTAAAGTATATGACAGTCATATACATCAGTATTCAAACAAGGGCAAGCTTCCGGGAATTAATGCCGATGTCGATATGAATATTGTGCTCCAAGATCTTGACGTTGGCTCTGAAGTTTCTGAACCGATATTACCTGAACGGCCTGTTCTCGATACCTCGTTGCAGCATGGTTGGCTGTATCGAGAATTTCAAAATGGCAGTAAGACGTTATTCAAGGAACTATGCATAGCCATAGAGCTCAATCTCGTCGCTAAGCAAGTTCTTGCAGGCATGTGGGATAACGGAGATAAACGCGTTGAGAAGCTTGAATCTGCTGGATACAGCGCGAAGCAAATTCAGGAGTTGGTCAACAAGTTGGTTGTGTAAATGAATACCAGCTATTCTTGAAAGGAGTTCTATTATGTATACCGAAACTGTTACATACACCGATTACAACGGGTCCGAGCGAACTGAGTCCTTTTCGTTTAATTTGACAAAAGCTGAAGTTTACGACACTGAAATGTCGTATGAAGGTGGTTATAAAGGTTACCTTCAGAAAATCGTTGATGCGAAGGATATGTCCGCCCTTGTTAAAGTGTTCAAGGAGTTGCTTATGAAGACATACGGCGAGCGCTCTTCTGATGGGCGGCGCTTTATAAAATCTCCCGAGCTTTCGAAAGCTTTTTCAGAGACAGAGGCTTTTTCCACCATTTACATTAAACTTGCTACTGATGCCGATGCGGCGGCCAAATTTATCAGCGGAACATTCCCAAAAACGCCAATCATTTCTGAGTCATCGAACTCGCCGCCAATTTCGCCTCCGCAAGTGCAATTGCTTGAAAGCATTTCTGAGTCATAATGCTATACATTACTGTTCCAGAGTCAGAGCTGTTTGATGACGACAAGCAGGAGTTCATAACAACAAAGGCTGTGTCATTACAGATGGAGCATTCGTTGGTGTCCATCTCGAAATGGGAAGAACGTTGGCGTGTATCGTATATAGCAACAAAGGATAAAACAGAAGAGCAGATCTACGACTACCTTCGTTGCATGACGATAACTAAGAACGTTAATCCCTTAGTCTATTATCAAATGACGCCAGAGAATCTTCACGAGATTGCTCAGTATGTTGATCACCCCATGACTGCTACGACAATTTCGGAAGTACAAAAATCGAAAAAAGCGCCGTATCGTATAATTACTGCCGAAGTACTCTATGCTTGGATGATCGCCTATAGCATTCCATTTGAGTGCCAAAAATGGCATTTGAACAAGCTTATAATGCTGATAAGGGTTATTCAGGAAGAAGCGGCAGCTAAAGAAAAGAAAGATCCAAAAGAGATTATGCGACGTAATAAGGCATTAAATGCCGCACGAAAGGCGAAGCATAATACAAGAGGATAGTAAATCAAAATGGGAGGGCGCGGACAAATGATCAGATTTATCCAGAAAGGAAAACATGAGAAAACCAAAAGGTTTTTAAAAGCTCTCCAAGAGAATAAATATTTCTCTATCTTGGATAAATATGGTCGAAGAGGCGTCGATGCTTTACAACGTGCTACCCCTGTTGATACAGGGTTGACTGCGGGTTCTTGGGGGTATGAAATCCATACCTCCAAGGATTCTGCGTATCTTTATTTTGTAAACGACAATATTGTTGATGGCATCCCAGTAGCAATATTGATACAATATGGTCACGGAACTCGTGGCGGAGCATATGTCCGGGGTCGCGATTATATTAATCCCGCGATCCAACCGGTTTTCGATGAATTGGCAGAAGAGGCGTGGAGGGAGGTAACTAAATTATGAGCGCTGTAGACAACAGAATTGTTCAAATGGAATTTGACAATCGGCAATTCGAAAAGGGTGTATCAGACACCATCAGAAATTTAAGTAATTTAGATTCCTCTATTAACCATCTAAGTAGCGGCAGTTCCTTAGATGGTCTCGCTTCAAATGTTCAAACGGTGGCAGACAGATTTAGTGTTCTCGGAAATTTAGGGTTTGAAGCGCTAAATCGTATAACGACAGCGGCCTTAGACGCCGGGGAAGCGATTATAAAGTCTCTTACGATAACCCCTGCTCTTGATGGGTTTGCGGAGTATGAACAAAAGATTAATGCTGTCCAAGTTATTTTATCGAATACGGCAGGAAAAGGGACGACACTTGATGATGTTGAACGAGCGTTGGGCGAGCTTAATGAGTACGCTGATAAAACGATATATAACTTTGGAGATATGACCGATGCTGTTGGTAAATTCACAGCGGCGGGTAACGATCTAGACGAATCTGTTAACGCCATTAAAGGTTTGTCTAACGTTGGCGCAGCATTAGGCGCTGGTCCTAATGGCGTTTCTCGAGTGATGACCCAATTCTCACAGTCGCTATCCTCGGGTAGGCTGATGTTGCAGGATTGGAATAGCGCGATGTATGCTGGTATGGCTGGCCCATTGATGACAAATGGGTTGCTTGATGCGGCATATGCTTTGGGCGAAGTCGACCAAGCTGTGGTCGATATGATAAGGAACGGAGATCTGTCGTTTAGAGAAGCGATCAAAGCGAATGCAAAAGGCGAGGCTATGTTAACGATTTCGTCTGAGGCAATGATCAAAGCATTCAATGCTTTTGCAAACGACGAATCGATGACTCAAGCAGCCACTCAAGTTAGAACGTTTACTCAGTTGATGGCTACCATGCGCGAAGCTCTCGGTACAAGCTGGGGTACATCATGGGAGCATATCATCGGTGATAAGGACGAAGCAGCAGCATTATTCACATCTATAAGCGATGGCTTTAATAGCATTATTGGCGCATCAAACGACGCTCGAAACGAGATGCTCAAAGGTTGGAAAGAGTCCGGTGGCCGTGACCAACTAATCGAAGCATTCAGTTCTTTATTCGGGAAACTAAGAGACATAATGACGGCCGTTGGCGACGCTTGGCAAGAAGTATTTCCTCCTTGGACTACTCAGACGTTGCTTGATATTACTGATCGATTTAAAGACTGGGTCGACAGTATCGAAATAAGTCAAACGTCAATAGATGGGCTTAAAGGCGTTGTACGAGGCGTCGCTGGAGTATTTAAGATATTTGGCGAAGTAATCGGTGGCGTAGTTGGAGCACTTGGAAAGATATTTGAAGCGCTTTCTCCTATCGCCGAAGGAATTCTTAGTATTGCTGGGGCAATTGGGAATGCTATAGCAACTTTCGCACAGTCTATACAAGATACGGATGCTATTCAGAAGGCCATTGATGCCATTACTGGCGCAGTTAAGGTCCTTGGCGAATGGATTGGTAATGCGTTGGTTGATTTTGGCAACTTTATAAAAGAGACGGACATTTTATCTGAAGCAGCGATAGTTGCTGGAACGGCTGTTAAAACTGGTTTACAGATGATGCAAGACGCTTTCAAAAAGTTATTTCAGACAGACCTTACTTTTTTCGACTATATGCAGGAGAAGCTAAATGGTCTCGGGGAAGTATTTGAAATCGTCTTTGCTAAAATATCAGAAGTTTGGAAAGAAATTGAACCAGTTTTCGTCGGTATTTGGGAGTTTCTAAAAGATATCGGATCAAAAATTGGCGAAGAATTCTCCAGGCTTTTCAGTGGCATTGGCATAGATCAGATCTTGGAGATCATAAAAACTGGTGTTTTTACTACCTTGATGTTGACCCTTAGAGAGATCCTCGGTTCAATAGCAGACATTGGGAAAGAGTTTGCCGAAATGATAGAGGGGACTACTAAGGTTCTTGACTCTGTCCGAGGAAGTATCGAAGCATATCAGAATACTTTAAAAGCCGATATCATAAAGGAAATCGCTCAGTCAGTTGCATTGCTTGTCGGTTCGATTTGGGTTTTAACTACCGTTGATACTGACAAAGCTTTAGCAGCCGTTGGCGTTATGTCCGTTATGTTTGCCGAACTTATTGGATCCCTGGCGATACTCAATAAGATAAGCACTGGCAATTTCTTAGGCAGTCCTAACAAAATGGTTTTGCCTATGCTAGGCCTGGCAACCTCGTTGCTTGAAATGTCCTACGTGATAGCTAATATTGCAGAGTTAGATTGGGAAGACTTAGCTAAAGGAATCTCTGGTATGATTATCACCACCGGAGTCATGGTTGCTGGAATTAACAAATTGGATTCTGGCAATTTAGGTAAAACGGTTAAGAGTTCTTTGGGTATGCTAGCTTTTTCAACGGCAATTCTCAAAATGGCAGATACTGTTAAAAAGATTGCCGAATTGGGATGGGAGGAAATGGCCAAGGGTCTTACCGGGTTGACCATTATCGCCGGAGAATTAATCGCTTTCGTTAACACGACAAACAAAAGCAAAATGTCGCTTACCAAGGGCGCTGGGATCTTTCTCGTGTCGGTAGCTCTTGAGGAGCTGGCTAAAGTGGTTAATATTATCGGATCGATGGACACCGAAAAGGCAGTGCAGGGGATCGCTGGCCTGGGTTTTGTCGTGGCAGAGCTTGCTATTCTCATGAATTCCATGTCGAAGTTGAAGAACGCTGTATCTACTGGCGCTGGGTTGATGTTGCTGGGAGCTGGTCTATTACTAGTGTCAGAAGCAGTTTCTAAATTTGGGAGCATAGATTTAGAAAAGCTAGCTACAGGTCTTGTTGCTATGGGCGCCGCGATCCTTGAAATTGCATTGGCTGCTAGGGCATTGCCGGAAAATATGGTGTCAATTGGTTTCGGTCTAATAGAGATGTCTGCTGGCTTACTATTAGTAGCAGAAGCTATGGAAAAGTTTGGCGGAATGAGTTGGCAGGAAATAGCCAAGGGCCTTGTTGCTATTGGTGGCGCTTTAGTCGAGTTAGCAATAGCATCAAATCTAATTAAGGAAAAAAATCCTGAAGACTTAGGGATCGTTATCATTGCTGCTGCTTTACGTCTAATTACTCCAGCGTTTGTTGAGCTAGGAAGCATGGATCTTGATGCCGTTGGTAAAGGACTGCTCGCTTTAGGTGGCATACTCATAGAGTTTGCTGCTACTATGGTTGTGCTATCTAAACTTGCCCCTTTAAAATCCTCTGCATTATTGGGCGTCGGCGCTATGACAGCAGTTATTGGAGTTTTAGCTATGATATTCGAAGATCTAGCAAAGCTCGATAATGTGGCAGATGTTGGAATAATAGCGGGTTCTTTAGCTGGCGTTCTTGGCTCCATTTCGCTAGCTATAGCGGTATTATCTAAGATACCAGCTTCTGGAGCGCTAGCAGCCGTTGGTGATGTGGCCATCTTTGTTGGCGGATTAGTTGCTATAGTTGCTGCTTTGGGAGGCTTATATCAAATCCCTGGTATGGAATGGTTAATGGGTGAAGGCGGTAAGTTCTTAGCTCAATTGGGAGATATTCTTGGCGGTTTTGTAGGTGGAATAGCTAAAGGATTTTTAGAGAAAGCATCAGAAGCTTTTCCTGAGCTTGCTAAAAATTTATCCGTTTTCATGCTAAACATCAAGCCGTTTCTAAGCGGTATTAAGGGGATAGATGAATCTTCCATGGCTGGCGTTAAGCATTTAGCAGACGCTATTCTTACATTGACGGGCACAGCAGTACTTGATGCGTTAACTAGCTGGTTTACTGGTGGCAGCTCAATGTCGAAGTTCGGTCAGGACCTATCAGAATTTGCAGTATACTACAAGTCTTTCTATAACCAAATAAAGGACGTTAAACCAGATGTGGTTTCGGCTGCTTCGAACGCTGCGAAGTCATTAGCCGAATTTGCAAATAACATACCAAATCAAGGTGGCGTTTTGTCCGTATTTGTAGGCGACAATACTTTAGCTCAGTTTGCCGAAGGTCTCTCTGCTTTCGCAGATCCCTTTGTGCAATATGCTAGAAAAATGAAGAGCGTTGATCCGGGGGTTGTCGTGGCGTCATCCAATGCGGCAAAGACTTTATCGGAGTTTGCGTCCTCTTTGCCAAATCAAGGTGGCGTTTTGTCCATGTTTGCGGGCGATAATACTTTATCTCGGTTTGCTGATGAGTTAACGCTATTTGGTCCAGCTTTTGCGCAATATTCTCAAACGATGAAAGGCGTAGACACTGGCGTTATTACTGCAACGTCAAGCGCTGCAACATCTTTGGCTGAGTTTGCTAAAATGGCTCCCTCATATGGAGGTTTAAACCAGTTATTTTCTGGAGACAATCGTCTTTCGTTGCTCGCTAAAGAACTCGATGCCTTTGCCCCTGCTTTTGTATCTTATTCAGATGCCATGGAAAATGTAAAGTCTGGCGTTATTACGGCAACGTCAAGTGCCGCTAAGTCTTTGTTTGAGCTTGCTTCTTTAGCTCCCTCATATGGAGGTTTAAGTCAGTTATTTTCTGGAGACAATCGTCTTTCGTTGCTTGCTAGGGACTTGCCTGAGTTTGGCACAGCTATGGCAGAATATGGCGTAGCCGTTGCGGATATCAAGCCGTACATAGTTAAAGCCTCCGCCGATGCTGCCCAAGCGATCGCTGAGTTAGCAGCTAAACTTCCTAAATCTGGAGGCCTGTCAAGTATATTTGGGGGCGAGCAAAATATACAAACCTTCGGTAATCAACTTGCGTTTTTTGGTAAGGCGCTATACTCATATTATACATGGGTTGCGAATATTAAATTCGATAAGTTGAAAGCCGCCAACACGGAGATTGGCGACTTAATATCCTTGGCTGAGAGATTGGCTGGTATAGACGCCTCGGTATTTACTAATTTTGCTAACGATTTGGCAAAGGCTGGTAATAAAGGCGTGGATGCTTTTATCAATGCCTTTAACAAAGCGGGATCAAAAGCGAAGGAAGCGGTTACTTCGTTTATTAAGGCTGCCGCTTCTGGGTTAAGGACCGAGGATAAGACGTTTGAAGAGACCGGCAAGTATCAGGCAGAGAATTTTATAGGCGCCATCAAGACAAAAAATGAAGACGCAAAAAAGGCTGCGTTTAATTTGCTTACCAGTGCTCAAAATGGGCTGCATAACGTTAATGTAACAAATACCGTTAAAGGCCATGGCAATGTTTTCGGCGACGCATTCATAAGGGGTATCGGTGATCGCTATGACGTTGCCTTTGGACAGGGCACGAATCTGGGCAAAAGTGCTGAGAATGGACTTAAGGGATCGGCAAGTGCGTCTAAATCTGTTGGTGAAAGTTTTGCTCAGGGATTTATCAATGGTATGAATTCCAAGTCTAGTAGCGTGTCGACTGCAGCGTCGGCCATTGGCAAAGCTGCTGTAGAGGCATTAAAGAAAGCCACAGATACGAAATCTCCATCGAGAGAAGCTTTTTATGTTGGCGAGTTCTTTGATGAAGGATTCGTTCAGGGCATGCTGCATTTAGCATCTTCAGTGTATCAAACTTCTCATGACATCGGCGTTCAATCGCTCAAAGAGTTGCAAAAAACAATGAGCGATGTATCCAGATACGTTACTATGGATTTAGAGACTGCTCCAATAATCCGGCCTTTGTTTGATTCCACGAACATTGATCAGGGAATACAGGGAATAGCTAGTTTGTTTAACAAGCAAGATTATTCTATTGGAAACTTGGCGAAAGCAGCAGATGCGGTCGCTGCAAATCAAAATGGCAGCGTTTCTCCTTACACTGGCCAAATTCAACAACCATTGCCACAACAACTGCAGTTTGTCCAGAACAACTATTCACCCAGGTCTCTTACCTTGCTTGAACTTTATAGGCAAACAAATAATCAATTTACGAACTTTACGTCTGGTGCCAGATACATTTAGCGAAAGGGGAAACTAGTATTGGCAGTTTATCAATTTGATGCAGATATGTATGACATAATCGTTTTGAATCGCGATACGTTGTCGGTTATCGCGATTGTCGATGACTATATCGAGCTTCTTTGGGTTGAACGATATAACGATGCTGGAGAGTTTTCGTTATACGTTCCACCGAGGCCGGAGTATATCGAGCTGTTTCAACTTAACACCGTACTAGTTTCCCCCTTTTCCGACAAGATTATGGTCGTGGTTAAACGAGAACTCGTAACAGATAGCGACGAAGGCGATCGCTTTTTGATACGCGGCACGTCGTTTGAAGGCCTTATGAAAAGAAGGGTCGATGGCGCTGTCCGTTGGGATCCGGAGACGAATCCTCCAAACAGACCAATTGACCCTTTTATGGGCTCGATAGTAAGAGGCGCAATGGGTGAAGGGTATGACATAGGGTATCCTAATGTTATATACACGTCGTCAACCGATCAGAAAGTGCTCGACGCTAAGGTTTCATACAACATAACTTCGCGATACACGTTTGACGTTGTACAAAGCATCTGCACTAACGCCGGGATGGGGTTCAAGTTTTTTATTAATGAGAATAAAAAGATAGCGTTCTTACTGTATAAAGGCGTCGACCGATCAAGTCTGCAAGTTCCGTTGGTGAATTCGGTCGTAACCTTTTCTCCAGAATTCGATAATCTGCTTAGTAGTAACTATCAGGATGGAAATGAGAACTATGTGAATGTTCTCTATTCTTATTTGCCCAACGATAGCTCAAGGTTTACTGTTTATAGAGAAACCGATCCTAATTTCAGAGAGAAGTATCCTTATATCGGAGCATATGCAACGCTTGAGGCATTGATAGCGGCTGTTCCAAACCCTAACATTGGCGATATCTATCGAGTTGGCACTGCCTATCCTCAACGGATATATATTTGGGGAGTACGAGATGGCGTTGCCTCGTGGCTTGATTACGGTCCTAACATACAAGAAGGGTTCGCCGGATGGGATCGGTACGAGCATAGATCGCAGGCGCCGCAGACGAATACTGGGCAGTACGCTCCTATAGATTCTTGGGAGATATTCAAGGACCATAACTTAGTTAAGGTTTTCGATGGGGAAGTAGACCTTGATGGGTTATATAAGTTAAATGAAGACTTCTTTTTAGGCGATATAGTCGACGTTGAAAACGAATATGGTCTTGGAGATGTGGTCAGACTCAACGAGTTAACTACCACGGTAAACTCTGAAGGGGTGTCTGTCCTTCCGGTGTTCGTGTATTTAACAGGTCAATATGAACCGACATGGTCAGAGCGACAAACCGTATCTAAGCCTGTTGTAACGCCAAATGGCGGGAGTTTTGAATCCGCGCAAATAGTTAGTATTTCTTGCGGTACTCCTGGAGCGAGTATATACTATACTACGGATGGTTCGAACCCCTCGACCGCTTCGACTTATTACTCCGGGCCATTTCAGATAGATCAAAGCACACAAATTCGAGCAATAGCCGTGAACAATTATATGAACGACAGCGACATTGTCGTCGCACAGTTTACGAAAATTGTTCTTGCTCAGGCTCCGGCTCCATCTATTACGTTCACTTATGATAACAGCTTGGATGTTATTACTGCGTGGTTTTCTTCTTATATAACTGGGGCTACGATACATTTTCGATTTCGCTCCAATTGGATGTCTAATTGGAATCCCTGGTCAACAGGCCAAAGTATACGATCTCTTGTAGCGTATCCAACAGAAGAATATATTATAGTCGAAGCGTATGTTACCGCTCCAGGTTATTTACAAAGCAATGTCGCTACCGCGCAAAGCAAAACTGTATATGAAGGTGCCGGACCATCGGGACCAAAGCTATCTTTAGCGTCTACCGGTGGCGCCAGCGGAATACCTTCTTCATATACATATCGTGTGCAATGGCCCTGCGCTTACAGCGGTAGCGTTGCGAATGGCAGCCCAGCCGGGAGTCGTATTTACTATACAACAAACGGAAGTACGCCGACGACCTCTTCTAATTGGGTAGACGGGACAAGAAATGTGTTCACTCTGCCTGAGAGTGAATGGGTTAACAGTTGTTGGATAATTTCCAAACCGGCAAGTGGCCAGGTAATATTCAAGTACTTGGGTACCGCACCCGGATATCAGAATTCTGATATTTACACCGCCGTATTTACTTGGCGATAGACTATAAGAAAGGACCGTGATATTTTTGCTTGTATCTGTAACCTCTACGATATCTACCGGAGAATCATTAGAGATGGTCCTTTCCGATCCTTGGTCCAGCGGCATTAACATTACAAATATTACTGGTGTTGGACCAGAAAAAGCTGAGGTTTCCTCGTCTACGTTTGCTTTGCTTAATGGCTCAAGGTGGACGCACTCTCGGCAGCCATATCGAAATATTGTATTCACTATACGTTACATGGACAGTTGCTCTTCGGTTGAAGAGGTTCGAATGAAGACGTATAAGTTCTTCAGGAATCAAGATACTATACGTCTGACGTTCAAAACAACTATTCGAACGTTGGTGATTGATGGCGTCGTGGAATCGAATATTCCAACGATTTTTGCCAAAGAGTCTGGGGCTCAAATTTCGATACTTTGTATGACTCCTTATTATCGATTTCCAGAAGCATTAACTTACTCTATTCCAGACGAGAACAATTTGCTATTCGAGTATCCCGGAGAAGAGGAAGCTGGAGTAGTGATAAGACTGCTTTGGAATCAGTACTCAGCAGCAGCTTACGCGATCGACCAAATTGAGTTGGAGTTAGTTAGGCATTTAATTGCTTACGATCAAACTGAGCGAATAAGTTTTACCGGTCTGCAAGCTGCAATTGGCCGCCCATTTGCTTATAACGATATGGTCGAACTATCGACTATTCCAGGAGATAAGCATTGCATTCTTATTGGCAACGATGGGCTGGTAAAAAACCTTTTAGAGCAGCTTAGCTTCACGAATAGCTGGACCAAGTTGTACCCTATTCCTAGCAATATCGTTGGAGACGAGGATACTGGCAAATACAGTTTTATAGACGTATCTTCACAAAATGTACGTTTTCTGATAGATGTATCGATTTCATTTGAAGCTCTTTTCAATGGTCTATAAAAGGAGGGTCCTTGTAATCATGTCAACAAGCAATCATATTGTTCTTGTTAGGGGGACTACTCCTACAATAACTTTCAATTTCCCAGATGGCATACAGATACTAGCAGCCAAGAACATTTGGTTCGACATAAATCAAAATGGGGTTAAAATCCTTTCAAAGGAGCTCTCCGATGGGTCAATGGTCGTCGAGGGCCAGCAGTTTCGGGTAACCTTAACACAAAAAGATACCCTTAAGTTAGCCGCAAATGTTCAGGCGTTCTCTTCTATCCGTATACTGCTGGACAGCAATGCTGCTGCTAATTATCCGTTGCTGCAGATAAAAGTTGGAGACATTATTAAAGAAGGCGTAATTGGTAGCAGCCTCGATCCGTTTTCCATTGATATTCTCGTTCGAGCAGTGCAAAAGACTAAAGAGCTTGCAGTTGTTGCAAGTCTCAAGTTACAGCCAGGGGCACCTGATTGGTCGGAAATTATATCGGAGCTTCGCGAGCATGCCAGATCGTTCTTCGAATACATACCAATTGGCAAGCCGTTATACAGAGCGGATGTTAATGCGTATTTGGAGAAGCATCCGATCATAGAGCATTCCACATTGCTTGCGCCACTTACCGATGACACGATGGGCATAGACCAGACATACATGGTTCCTCCAGCTAGTAGAATGATGTTCAATATTGACTCGACCGTAACGGGGTACCCCTACCCAGTTCCTGCTGGAAGTGAGCCATATCTGAAAGCAGTTAACGCTACTCCAGGGGTGCAAGACTCGGTGGCAGTGGCTTCTACATCATCACAGTACGATTGGGATATCAACATAAGCACTGGAGCGAATTCCCCGCAATCTGTCAGAGATAAAGTTTCAGCAGTAGCGCAGACCAATGTCGATGCGATAAAAGTCAATGGCGCTCGAATTCGGCATGTCTCATATGTCGCGCCGTCTATAATAATTAGCATCAAGCCACTAAATGGCTATTCATTTGAGCAGCAGGTTCCGTTATGGCAACATAAAATATTCTCACACATAAACTCGTTCCATATCGGACAGCCGTTATTCTTGTCTGACGTCGTGTCTACTGCTATGGCGTTGCCGGGAGTTGCTAATTGCACAATCTCGGCGCCTATGAATACGCAAGTATACAACGAGACGCAGCAAGTGGCTATCAACGATGAGACAAGGATACAAATTCAGCTCTTGTCAGATACGTCAACGTGGCCGTTAATATTGACTGGCGATTACAAACGAGCGTTGACGTTAGCTGAAAAGCATCCAGGCATTAACAGAGCGACCGTTATTCCGAATGTACGAGGTGCTAATACTGCGGATGTAGTCGTAGATGGCGATCAAGCGGCGATAGACTCATTGCAAGCGCTATACGATTCTCTTTAAGGAGGGGTAACTTTGATTATTGTAAGAGGCACTACCCCAATGATTCAGTGCAGACTAGGCGAGCCGCTTGATCTATCAACGATATACGAGGCATACTTCAGTGTTGCGCAAGATGGCCAAGTCAAGTTTGAGAAGTCTCTTGATGATGGCTCGATCGCCAACGATTATAATTCGTTTATCGTTACGTTAACACAAGAAGATACGCTGTCGCTAGACGTGCATAGTAGAGCATTTGCCAGTTTGCGATTTATACTTCGAGATCGCACGGCATATGCTAATTATCCACTCATATCGATCGAAGTAAGCGATATCTTGAGGGAAGGGGTAATCTCTTAAATGGCTAATCTTAACGCATCTGTTCTGCCAGTCAAAATGGAAGTAAGTAACACTGCTACTGTGAATGTCAATGCCGCTGCGATAGGCCCGCAAGGCGTCCCTGGTCCTCGAGGAGTCACAGGTGCTACAGGATCCACGGGGCCCACGGGTCCTACAGGTCCTACCGGAGCTAATGGCGTAAGCGTCGATATACAAGCCGGAGAATATCGTGAACCCGGTTCCTCTAAGCCACTACCAGACTTACCGCCGTTCTCCATCAGAAGGCCAAGCATTCATTGTTGATGATGATGAGATCGACGGGCAATACGATCTTTATATGCATCTTATCGGAGCGACAACTTGGGAGATACTCGACGATTGGGGCGGAGTTCCAGGACCTATGGGAGCTACAGGAGCTACGGGTGCCACCGGCGCTACTGGCCCTCGTGGACAGTCATTTACTCCGATTGGACAGTATTTTACAGTAGCAGATCTACAAGCAGCAGTTCCCACTCCTGGGATAGGAGATGCTTATGCCATAGGGTCTGCGCCACCGTATGATATTTATTCTTGGGGAATGCAAGGTGGGGCGCTTACATGGATAAATCAAGGTCCATTGCAGGGCCCCCCTGGTCCTACCGGAGCTAATGGCGTAAGCGTCGATATACAAGCCGGAGAATATCGTGAACCCGGTTCCTCTAAGCCACTACCAGACTTACCGCCGTTCTCCATCAGAAGGCCAAGCATTCATTGTTGACGATGATGAGATCGACGGGCAATACGATCTTTATATGCATCCTATAGGCGGAACAGACTGGCAGGTTGTTGACAACTGGGGAGGTATTCCAGGTCCTCAAGGCCCAACTGGACCAGCACCAGCAGGAGGAGCCGTTGGCCAGATTATTTCTAAAACCGGAACCGCTAATGATCAGATCGGTTGGGTAAACCCTAGTAGGCGTTTTGGTACTACGTGGCCCGCTAATGCTGGGCAAATAGAGCAGTGGAAAAAGATAGCCAGTTTGACGGTAAAAAATACACAGCACATGAGCTACTTGCTGACTTTACACGTTACTAATAACCTGTCTAATGCAGTTACTCCGCAAGCGTATGGCGTGTTAACGGCTAGTGTGCGTGTCAATACCCCTGCTGGGTCGATATTTGGCCCGGACACGCAGCTTCGCTGGGAATACATGTCGGGGTTGAACCTTACAGATTTTGTACTTGCCTATAGTTCTACTGTGCCTGGTGTAGTAGAATTATGGGTGAACGATAGCCATACAGGTGCTTATGGTTATACATTTGATGTGGTGACTGAAACGGTCTTTTGGGATAGCCCGGCTATAAATGCAGTATCTACTTCAAACATATGGACACTGCATGATGACCCTACCGTCGGTAATGTGTTCGAAACGCCAACCGAAGGCTACACGCAAGTAATCAGTAAAGACATGACTTACACTCGCGGCTACGACAACGCCGGTTCTCACAACGCCATATACCGCGGCAAGTTCCTCGGCAACACCGTAACCGACGCGCAATACGCCGCCATAGCCGCCGGGACGTTTGACGATCTGTACATCGGGGATTACTGGACAATCGGCGATAGCAACTGGCGCTGGCGTATAGCGGCGTTTGATTATTACTACCGTGTGGGAGATGTTGAACTAACAAAACATCACGTGACCATAGTGCCGGATACAAACGTGTACACTGCTCAAATGAACGACACTGACATAATAGCAGGCGCGTATATTGGTTCTCTTATGCGCACCGCCAATCTGGAACAGGCCAAGACTATAATCAATAACGCCTTTCCCGGTCACGTATTAACTCATAGGCAGCGTCTAAGTAATGCTGCGAGTTCCGGGCGCGTGTCTGGTGTTGCGTGGGTCGACGCATCCGTAGAGATCATGAGCGAATACATGGTGTATGGTACAGGGATATTTACACCTGCTGCGACTGGAACTAGTACGCCATCGAACTATTTTACGAGTAAAAGCCAACTCCCCCTGTTCGGTTTCCGACCCGATCTTATTTCGAATCGTCTTACCTACTGGCTGCGCGACATTAATTCTGATCCGAGGTTCGTGATAGTGGGTAGTGGGGGCGACGCTACTACGGCTGCCCCAACTTACTCTACTGGTGTCCGCCCCTCATTCTCAATCATCGGCGAAGCCGCGTAAAGGAGGATTAACAGATGCTTGAAGATTACACCGAAGAGATCGCCCCTGCCCCAGAAGAAATCATCCCGGAGCCGTTCATATCAACCATCTGCACTATCACGCTGGCGGATGGCGTAACCCTGACTGATCTGGAGCTTAACGGTAACAACTACATAGCACCTGGCATCATCGATGACAGCGTATTCGCGGACAACCTCGATACGGTGGAGATCACGCAGACCAGAGGAGAGGAAACCGCCACCGCGACATACCACAACATGAGGCTGGTGCAAAACACAACGATGTTCAGCGGCGGCTTGCAGTCGTGGTTTGTGCTGGCTGAGATACCGCAGGAGGAAATAGACCGGGCGGCGCTGGAATCACGGCTGGCACGGTATGAAGCGGACACGGCATATCTGTCCATGATGACGGGGGTGGAGTTATGAGTCAGAAATATGAGACGGTAAAGCGCTACTACGACAGCGGCCTGTGGGATGTCGGCAAGGTGCGCAACGCTGTGGGCCGCTGGATAACCCCGGAGGAGTTCGAGATGATCACCGGCGTTCTCAGCGAACCGCCGAAGCAAGTTGACATTCAGGAACTTTACTAATTAACAAGGAGAACTTACCATGAAGATAACCTTTCTTGACGATCTAAAGCAAAAGCATATCGACGCTGTCAGATCGGGAGCAAAGCTATTGCGCTCTGTCCCTGCGCCGTTGCGTAAAGAAGTCGAGGCGGCTCTGGCGGTAGAGGCCGTACCCTCACAAATGCCCTATATGGACCGGTATCAGCAAGACAACGAGGACTGATATTTCGCGTTAATTATAACCCTATCTTGAAAGGAGAGGTGGCGTTTATAATGGCAACTGGGTATACGGCAGAAAATAACGCGATCGATATCAAGGAACTCGAGACAAGAGTTCATGCTCTTGAACGAGACAGCGATGAGAACAAGAAAGCACACAAGGAGATCTATAATCGAATGGAAACGGAGTCGAAGGAGAGGGTGATTGTCAGCACGCAATATTCCTTCATTCTTTCTAAGATGGAGTCCATGGACAAGAAAATCGACGAGATGAAGAACGTTCCGGGCAAACGCTGGGAGAGTATTATTACCACCGCTATAACTTCAGTCACCGGCGGTCTTGTCGTCGCCGTCATGGCGTTGATAATGGGCGGTGGTGGAGCATGACGGATCTCTTTGCTAAGGTCGAAGAGATGGAAAATGCAATTGAGAAAGATGTCAAGCTTAATCCGGCGGTTAAATTGTCGTTAACGCTACTTGCAATCTCTATTATCGTTCTGTTGAGCGGGTATATAGCATGGCTTACAGGAAATAGATATTTTCTTTTGCCAGAAGATACAACAAATTGGCCTCCGATTGCGCATGCGTTTATTCGAATTTGCTTGTATCATACCTCGTTTCTTCTCATGCTCAAGCTTATCGCTTGGCCCCCATGGCGAGCATGTTTTATAATAACGTTGTCCGTTGTTCCAATATACCTTCTCCTCTGCATGGTCGATGCCCCCAGTATTATTCTAGCGCTGTGGATATTCTACGGCCTTCCATATGTTGTCGGTCTATTGATAAAAACACAAACTCTTGAGCAGCAACTAATACCAAAGTTTAATAAATATATTGTTGCTACTGTGTCCTTGTTTTTGGCGGCGTTTCTTCACCAAAGCTATGGTTTCGGCGCTTTATTTATTAAAACCGCGCTAATACCCGAACAGGTTGGAAATATTAACACGATGTCTGCTATCTTTGTCTCTCTAGATCAGTATATATTCGTGTTGATTTTAATATGTCTGAAAGGAGCGTTGCTTTATGGATTGGCCTTGGAGCGGCGGTTGGATCTGCAATCGGCCCAAGATACTGCAGAGAGTGATGAGTTTCTTCTGCAGGTAAAAAAGCTTACGATTGGAAAGCGTCTTTTGGTTACCACTATTTTAGGCGCTTTCTATATCGCTCAATTTTTTATCATATTGGCCTTGTGTCGAATTGGTAATGTCCTTATAGAAGGGTCTATTATAAGCTCTTCCTATTTTATATGCGGCGTTACGGTGTTCAAGAAGCGATGGCATGCTAGAACAAAGGGTGAGCAGAACGGATTTCTATGCACATTGCTTACCGGTCTGGTATTCTATGCAGCAGCGCGGTTCTCTATACCCGTTCAATATTCGTTTGTTCTGCCGGTTATTATCGGCATGCTCATAGCCTATAGCTTGTTCCTCATTACAAAACTTACCTTCGAAAGGAGTCCTTAATAAGATGAATCTCACCAGTAAATTTACCAAGGATTATCTAGTCTCGTGCTTAACTAGGGCCATACGCACCTTCGCTCAAACGGCGATGGGCATGTTCACAGTTGGCGTGGCGATGACTGAGATAGACTGGCGGCATGTTGTGTCAGTCTCTCTCGTCTCCGCCATTTACTCAATCGTGACCTCGCTTGCCGTCACGATCCCTGAGGGTAACTCGCTCGGAACGTTGCAGATCGATACTACCCAGGTTGATAAGGATCGAGTAAGACTCGATCTCGATGCCGATCCGACAAAGCTAACTACCACAAAGCGAGTAACGCTTAAAGTCAATCCCAACGCAAATCTCTCAGCGTAAAGGAGACGAGTCATTTGGCCGTTATGCGAATAACCAGGGGTACGACCCCCGTGATAGCCTCAGATATCCCAGATCTTATTCCGTTGTATACTGCAAAAGATATTTGGATGAGTATTGAGCAGCAAGACAACATCATTATACACAAGACGCTTGAGAATAAGGAAGTCCTTATTAACGGCCAAACTTGTGTGATGGCGTTGTCGCAAGAGGATACTCTCCGACTTTTGCCTCACCAATACGCTACGATAGGCGTGCGAATATTACTTGCTAATGGCCAGGCATATGCCTCAGATATTACTAAAGACTCGTCCATACAGGTTTTCGACATAGTAAAAGAGGGAGTGATCACATGACGATGATAGGACAAGACCTAAGGTTCCAAGCTACCTTTAATATTGGCATGATGGGTCCTCCCGGTCCTCAGGGTCCACAAGGCGAACAAGGCCCTATGGGCCCAGAAGGTCCTCAAGGCCCACAAGGAGAAAAGGGAGATAAAGGCGATCCCGGTGGAGCGGTCACTCTTACGTATGTCGATCAAAGAGACCAAGTAATTAAAACCGAGGCAATTAATTCTGCCAAGACATACACTGATCAGAAAACTGCTCACATTGTACTGCAGGCGTATGTGGATAGTCAGGATCAAGCATACTTCGCTGCTGCTAAGGCTTACACTGATCAGAAAATTGCTGAGCTAATCGCCAGCCTTTCGTAGCTCGAAAGATACGAGGAAAACTCACCATGGTATTCAACACAAAGGAAGAGCGCGATGACTTTATCATGTCTAATCGCAAGCTTGTTTATTATCGAGCTTCTCATATTCTTGGCACTGCACAAAATGATGATGCGAACCAAGAGGGAATGGTAGCCCTTATCAAAGCCGTAGATAGATTTGATCCAGGTCGAGGATTCGCGTTCTCAACTTTCGCGGCATCGTATATTGATGGCTACCTCAGGTTATACAAAACGTTTAATATTTACAGCTCATTAATAAAGCCGGTTAAAGAGTCGGTCGATGGGGAGGGTCCTCGCCAGTTTCAATATCATACTGTTAGTCATTTCACTGACGAGATGCTTGAGATGTTGATGTCTAGCGAGGATCCGGCCGAAGAAGCAGTGGCACTTTCAGAACTTCAAAATGGGATTAAAAAGGCAAAATTAAAACGACTTGAGTTTACTGTTCTGGTCATGACATGTCAAGGATATAATCAATGCGAGATAGCAAGGGCTAACGGTTATAGCCATAGCTATATTAATCGCGTTCTATCAAAGGTCAAGGAGAAAATAAGAATTGCATTGGCCACACCAGCTTAGGACGAGGCAATAGCTTTGTCTACAGCGAGGAATGCCTAATAATAGAGAATGAAGACAATCAACTTTGTGACTTACGACAAAAGGGATGGTGTTTATGTCCAATCTTAATTCTCGTCATGGGGTATTCCTTGGTATAGACAAAAAGTATTACGATCTAAAAACGTTAGCTGAGGTAACGACCTGGGCTGCTAACATGAATCCTTTCAATGGGGTGTTCATTGACTCTGAGGGCATAGAGTTTGACATTAGAGACGTTCTTGGAAAAGGCGGAGCCATCTCTATTGCGGATGAGCACTTTTTTGCAACTGCTGCAGACAGAGACCAATATTTCTTAGATAGAGCTACTGAACTAAAGGACGGCCTTTATGTGGTAGTAGCAGGCCAAATGAATCAGTATGACGAGGCCACGAATACCTGGAAAGATGTTTCGGCCGTTGTACAAGGAAGTAAAGGTAGTACTGGACCTCAGGGAGCTACAGGGCCGACTGGGGCTACCGGACCAACAGGTGCTATAGGCCCTACAGGACCCGCTGGAGAGGACGGCACAGACGGTGTTAATGGAACCAACGGCAAAGATGGAATACAAGGTATTCAAGGCCCTCCCGGAGAAAATGCAATTAGCAATATTAATTATCTAAGCGGAAGCTACGATCCAAGCATTATCTATGCTCGAAACGACTCTATCGTAGCAAGTGACGGTAACCGTTATGTAGTAATTGTAGATTCCATAGTAGGAGTTGAACCGCCTGGCAGCGGTTGGTCTTTGCTTATAATGAGAGGGGCGCCTGGTCCGCAAGGTCCCACTGGAGCAGATGGTTCAGACGGCGTTGATGGAGCTGCGGGAAGTAAAGGCGATGCAGGAGATAGAGGTATCGCGGGCGGGACTGAATATCCTGATTTAGCTAATCCAACAGCTTTGTTTTCGGTGTCTCCAGAAAGTGTTGATCTTTACAATGCCACTACAACTTTCTTATTTAACGGCCCTGTCACAACGGATTGCTATTTATCCCTTTCTGCCAATACTTGGATGACCGGTTGTAATGAGGTTTGTTCTTTGTTTTTGAATTTCCAAGTTAAGGGGCAACGAATCTCCTTCGATGCTGAGAGGGGCGTTGATGTAGGCGAGGGCAACATTGCCGTTGGTCTTAGTATGGGGCATCCTCCTATGCGAGTCCATGCTGGTGATTGGGTTACCGTGGCTCTATGGAAAGACGGCGTTGAGCCTACACTAACAAGTGCAAGCCATGGAGGAACGGTAGACCTTTTCCAATATTCTGTGCTTGACTCGGCTACTAGCTATGCCCAAGCTTTCGCTGAGCTTGAGAATAGAGTCGATGCCTTAGAGATCAATGTGGCGGCGATTGATCCTGCAACTTTTGCCAAGCAGACGGAGTTCAGCACTCACGTTTCTACCGATCGCTTCAGGTGGCAGGATAGCTACGACGCGCAAAAGGACAGCGTCGTTCAAGCTGCCTTCGCACTGGGTCTCAAGCCCGTTGACATTTATTCCGACGTCGGTAATCCCTACACTGTTACGGAGCAAGCTGGCGGCATATTAAGAGTGGCAATGCAAAATACCGTTAATGGCTTTGTAACGGTGAGCATCAATGGCGGATTGAAGTATTCGAGTGAGGGACTGACTAACGGTGTTGTCATTTACAAATATTTCTGGGTTCATCTTAACGACGTTATAGCGGTCGCAGGTGGAGGAGCTACTGCATCTGCTATCTGCCGTTTTGTAGATGACAATACTTCTCCGTTCCATGCTCTTGAGAACCAAACAGCCAAAGCAGAAGCTGACAATCAGTCTCAGCAGATTCAGATCAACCGCATAATGACGGGGCAAGTAGATTCTGTTCTTGATCCAAACACTACGATCGACATCGAAACTGCTGCCAGTGGGACAGGATATGTTGTGACAAACCCCCTTGGCGGACAGGTTAAAGCCACTGCGGGGACATATCTGCTTGTTGGAACTGGCGCTCTATGGGTTAACGGTGGCACTCCAGTATTTGATAATCGAGGCGTTACCGTAGGGATCGGGAGCAAGGCCTTTGCAATGGACGTTAAGGTTAATGACGTCATAACCCAAGAAGCTTTGACGAGTCTAACATATACCGATTATATAGCGAGGTGACCCGAGTCTTGTGTTAAAAAACATATGCTATAATAGAAGAGAGGTAAAGTATGCCTTTACTCTACTCTTTTTAGCATTGATATTTGCGTTAGCAGGCTGCGAAGCTGTGAATACTCAAGTAGCGTATACTCAAGATTTAGGGTTCGCTAAAACGTTACCTACGATTGAGGAATATTTTCCAGATGCTGTTATTGAGGTTTTGGACAGTGATGGCGGAGAGGCATACGTTTATCAATTTAGTTTGACTTCAGGATCTGCTCTATCTGATGAACAGATATTAGCTTTTGTTGGGAAAGCAAGAGAGATGGGCTGGAATGACGATATAATCGAAACCGCTACCTGGGAAAACTCAGGTAGTATGGATTACTACGTTTTTCTAGCCCATCAAACTTTCAACGAAGTGGATATTTGTTTTATCAAGATCAATATTGAGAACGAGCAAAAAGCCTTGCGGGTTGGCGTATATTACGTTGGAGGTGAGAATGAATAAATGCGAGTTAAATATTTGACGTTTCGATGCTATCGGTGTAACAGAGTTAGTAAAAACACTGAAAATGGTGCTCGCAGAGATATGGAACTTCAGCCTGAATGTGATACCATAATATACCACTGGACATGTCCTAGTTGCGGCTACAAGCAAGCAGGAAAAGCTTATATGCGGCATAATGATTGCGGCGATAGTGAGCTATGTCATCCTGAAGATGAGGGGAGGCATAACAAACGTGTGGCAGCTCGTAAACGAAACTATGCCTGCTAGTGGCGTAGACGTGTTGCTCTATTTCAGATCAAAGGAATATTATATTGGGCAGTGGAATTCTAGAAGTCAAGTGTTCTTATTCAAGGAGTTCTTTGTGCCTAAGAACGATGTTCTGGCTTGGATGCCTATTCCTTCTTTTGAACTTAAAGAGGAGAGAAGCACATGAAAACCTTCTTTAGGTCTTGGGTTACAAACGCAAGAGACATTATTGCTCTTGTGATAGTGTGCTCGTATTGTTTAGCTTTTCTGATAACCGTCTGCGTTCCGGGGATAGTTTTTAACGAGCTAATGGGCAGGCAATATGAGCGAATTATGATCTTGGTTGTGGGTTACTTCTTCGGTTCCTCTCATGCCAATCAAAATAAGAGATCCACTGACGGCGAATTACCACCAAAACGAGATCCGTAAAAATACCCGGCGGGGAATTTTCTGAAAAAGGAAGGAGACGCTCTATATGAAGGGCTGTGAAGAAGCATTGCTGATCTTAGAAATGGATCGGCTTGGTTTTGATCCGGTCTATTCTAGGGACCTTATACAAGATTACGCGTTCCGACTTTTACAAAAAGGAGTAGATAATAAAGATGCCACCAACTTATTACAATCCAATGGGCAGTTACAGCCAATACGGCTTTGGCCCTAATCCGGGCACCCCCCAGATGAATCCGTTCGACGCCCTTGCTCAATCATATCAGCAACAGCGTCAAAACCTTATGCAGAGCATGCCGCAAGCGTTACCACAAATGCCTCAACAGCAGACGCAGCAACAGTTTCCTCCTCAAATCCCCCTAACGGCTCGGCTTGCTACGAACATTGATGAAGTGCGAGCTACTCCTATAGATCTCATATCGACAAATCTGTTTTACAATCAGGCAGCGAATGAGATTTATCTAAGTAAGATAGACGATATGGGAGCAAAGAGTATTCGCACTTACATACCAGCAGATGCCCAGCAACTCCCGGCTTCGGAAGACCAAAATGAGACTCCTCCAGAAATAAAGCACGAATTTAATGAGAGATTCGATCGGATGACGGAAAGACTCGATCGAATAGAGAACCTCTTACAACCTTTATCTAAACTGAAGGATAAGGAGGACGAGTAAATGTTTGGCATGAACCCGCAACAGATGCTTATGCAGCAGATGCAGAATGCAGGTAGTTCACAGGGCTTTGATATTTTCCAAACCCTTCGGCAATCTACAAACCCAAGGCAAGTTCTTATGCAACAGATGCAGAACCTGTCATATGCGAACCCCCAAATGAGTCAAGTAATGCAGATGGTTCAAGGAAAGACCGGGTCTCAGCTTCAACAACTTGCTCAGAATCTCTATGCGAATCAAGGAATGGACTACAATACCTTTCAGGCAAATGCTCAACAAAAGCTTGGATTATAGAGACCTTTTAAAAAGACAAATTAGCAAATTGATATTGGGGAGGGATGACTTGCCGCTTAATTTATTGTCTGTTTATTAAAGTGTTTTACAGTAGGCCACACTAGCTTTCGATGCTTGGTATTCTTCTGTAATATTTTGTATTAAGAAGACAAACCAGTCGTAGCAAAGATGCCGCAAAAAGCTATTTGTTATAGTTACGTCGAGAGCTAGTGTTAATTTGTCTTAGGCAAAGGTCTTCTATAAAATATTTTAACAAGGAGATAAGAACAATGGCTATGGAAGAAAACGGTGGGTCCTCTGGTGGTATGGGCGGCATGGGCGACCTTATTGCTCTGTTCGCGATTTTCGCTCTTTTCGGAGGCGGCGGAATGTTCGGCGGCAACCGTATGGGCGGTGGCGTAGGTAGTGGAGCGACTGCAGGCGATGTTATTGCCCAGCAGAACTTCGATACCCTCGATACTCGTCTTGCCGAAATGGCTGCGAATCAGGCGGCCTGCTGCTGCCAAACCCAGACTGCGGTTCTTGATGCGAAGTACGCCAACGCTCTTATTGCGAAGGATGCTGAGCTTTCTGCGGCGGCCTGCTGCTGCCAAACCCAGCTAGGCATTGAGCAAGTCAAAACACAGATGGCGGCCGACACTTGTGCCATCATCAACAACCAGAACACTGTTGCCAAGGACGCGGAGCTCCGCGAAGTGTACCAGCGCCTGAACGAGGCTGAGAGACTGGCCAGCGAGCAGAGAATTATCTCCGCTGTGACTGCCAATGTCATGCCTCCTCGTCCGGTGCCTGCATATATCCAGGCTTCCCCCTACAGCACGTTCATTCCCAATGTGAACTGCGTGGCTCCGACTAGTGCACAGTGCGCGACTGTATTTTAACTGAACGAAATTCATTGTACCTTTAATCACGCCTAATCCCGCTTAAAGCGAGTGTTGAAAGGGGCCTGGTTATTGATATTTACAAGGCAACTAGCTAGGCCCTTAAATTTTGAGGAGAATTCCGATGAATAAAACTCACTTTGTGTCTATCGCGGGGGTGTCTTTGTCTTCCGGAGTGATAAATCTTATCGCTACCGAGGAAAGTCTTAACCATCAAGATGTGTATAAGTTCCGTTTCAATTACAAATGGGATAAAGCATCTGGAGACGAACCCATAAAATTAAATGGATATTTCGTTGTTACAAAGCAAAGCGAAGCTCTTAAACTCAAGCAACTACGAAGAAGAGAGCTCTTGATACTTCGCTTTGTAAAACCTAATGTCTATCCAGAAATTCTTCCTCCTCATTTTGTGTTAATTGGTGGAACTACCGGTTAGGGCTTTCAAATTTTTATATTTGGAGGTCTTTTATAATGGCTTGTCAAACTTTGCAAGTTATTAACGCAAACCTAGATTCTAATGCTACGGCCACAATAGTAGTAGCAGCCACCACTTTTACCAATCAGGCAATCGCTACTTTTGTGCATCAGATATTTTGGGGTGGAGCTACTGGCGCAGAGCGGTTACAGATCCAGGTAGGTGCTACTGGTACAACTCCTACTCCAATGACCTATCCCGTGCTTAATAGGCTGGGAGAGCCTGTCACATTGGGGTCTCTTTGCCAAGGAATGAGGATGTGTTTCAAATTCGTTAACCCCACAACGACGCCCAAAGTCCTTCCTGCGCATTTTGTGATGGGTAATCGGCAGGCCCCGGAGTTAAGGATCTACACAGGCGGCTCAACGGGAACGACACAGACCCAGCCTACAACTCAAACGCAGCAGCCTTCGGGAGGAAGCTCAACCCCTTCTTCTGGAACACAGTCTGGTAGTGGTACGACACAGCCAGCCACGGGTTCTGGTGGAACAACTCAGTCTCCCGGTGGTACTACAACCGGGACACAAAAGTAGAGGGGGCATAGAGATGATAGGGCAGATTCAAGTAATATGGATTGCAGAATCTAAGTTCAAAGCTTTATCTCAGTCCCAAAAAGACGACCTGTGTACTCTCTGGGTTGTATATCCTGATACTAAGCCAGCTCCTGTGCAAGGAGGTGCTGCTCAATGAACGTACTAACCTATGAGTATTTAGAAGCTCAAAAAGGAGCGCCTAATGGTTTAGCTACTCTAGGACCTGATGGCAAGGTTCCCGCATCACAAGGCGGTGGATCTGGTGGTGGAGGTACGGGCGCTACCGGAACAGATCCTAATGCCGTTAAGCGCTCAGGGGATACCATGACAGGACCTCTGAATCTTGCGGGAGATCCCACGGCAGATCCTCAGGCGGCTAATAAGGCATATGTAGATAAGTCTATAGCAGCTGCTAGGCAAGCCAGAGACGCTACTATGACGGGTTCTGGTGGTGCAGTGCCATGGAACTCGGTGGATGCCCCAACATGGAAGCCTGGTCAGATTGTAACGTATCAGAATAGGCTTTATGTTTTGGAAAGTCCTAATAGTCAACCTCCTCCTAACCAAGGATATCGAGACTATACCGGTGCAACTGGTCCTACAGGCCCCACTGGCGCTGTCGGACCTCAAGGTAATCCCGGAATACAAGGGCAGCAAGGCGCTCAGGGTTCTCAGGGTATACCTGGTCCTCAAGGCAACCCTGGTAATCCTGGTCCCACGGGTCCTACAGGGCCTACAGGAGCTACTGGCGCTAACGGTCTTATAGGTAACACCGGCCCTACAGGACCAACTGGTGATCAGGGTATTCAGGGGCTTCCTGGTGCTACTGGTGCAACTGGCCCTACAGGAGCTAAGGGAGATACGGGCGCTACTGGCCCAGCAGGGACGCCTGGAGCTACAGGAGCGAATGGCGCTACTGGTGCACAGGGATTGCAAGGGCAGCAAGGCGTCCAGGGTCAAAATGGTGCTCAAGGTCCTACAGGTGCACCAGGACCAACTGGCCCAACAGGACCAACTGGTGTTAGTGGAGCTACTGGTAGTACAGGCTCGACTGGTCCCACGGGTCCTACAGGAGCTACCGGTACACAGGGTATCACAGGCCCTACAGGCAAAGATGGAACGGGTGTTACCATCAAAGGAAGTTATCCCACACAGTCAGATTTACAAACCGCACATCCTACCGGTGCTGCTGGAGATGCTTATCTTGTTGGGGTAGATCCGAACCCGAAGAATCTTTATGTCTGGGACACGACCAATAATAGCTGGAAGAATGTAGGTCCTATATCTGGACCTCCTGGCCCTACTGGTGCTACAGGAGCAACCGGAGCAACTGGCACGACAGGAGTCACAGGTAATACAGGGGCTACTGGCTCGACTGGCGCAACTGGGCCTACTGGCACGACAGGTGGTACGGGTCCCACAGGTCCAACCGGTGCTAACGGCATCCAAGGCAATACTGGTCCTCAGGGTAATACCGGTGCTACGGGTCCGAGCGGTACTGCAGGTGCAACTGGCCCTACAGGACCTACGGGTCCAACCGGTGGAACTGGCCCAGCTCCGGATACTAGTAAATTCGTAACTACGGATACTCAGCAGAGCATATCCGGCGCTAAAACATTTACTGGTCCTGTGATGTTCAATGGTCAAACTGTCGGTGGTGTAGGCACTCCTCAAACCGCAGCAGATGCTGCTAATAAGGATTACGTCGACAAGGCTCAGGCTGCTGCTCAACAAGATGCTGCTAACAAGTATATGACTCTTGCAACTGACCAAACCGTTGGCGGCAAGAAGACGTTCGCTGGTGGCGCTTCGATGAACGGCAGAACGCTTGAAAATGTGGGTTATCCTGGATCTCCTACCGACGCTGCGTCATTACAGAGTGTTAACGACAGGATAAACGCTCAGCAGGCTGCTTGGGGCAAGCATCCGCTTTATCCTAATGAGAATCCTGTTGATACCGGTATGACTTGGATCGATGGTAAAAAGATCTATAGGATGACTATCAAAACTACTAGTGGGCCATCCAGCGGGCAGTTCAAGACAATTGCTAATCTTCCTTACTTCAACGAGTTAGTTGAGGTGCAAGGTTATCTTAAGACTACGGATAACAACAACGTGCCTCTTAACTGGTATCTCTACGACAGAGGATACAATACTGCTACTGGCGTAAGTGACAATGGTGACGTAACTATGATGTGGAGAAGTAGTGCCGGTAACGAAGGTGTACTATCAAATAGACCAATTGTCATGACGGTCTATTATACTATGAAGTAAGGAGTTGATATTTGAATGTCTAATGTATCTTATGAACTTTTAACCTCTTTAATGGGTAGATCAGCGGGAGATGGTATTGCCACTCTGGTTGACGGTAAGATCCCTGCTGATCAGTTAGCTCTTACCGACACCAATGTATATTTAGGCGAGTATACGGACTTAACAACGCTCGCTGCTAACCATGCGTCGGCTCCTTATGGATATTATGCTACGGTGGCTGGTGTTATCCATTACTACAATACTGCCATGGATCCGGTTGGCTGGACATCTGAGAATATCGTGGAGAGTAAATACAAGACTCTCTCCGATTCCGCCAAGAACGGCCAACCTGACTGGACTGTCATTCCCGGATAGGGAGTGATATTTAGTGAGTAAAGCTAACGTTTCTTATGAGTTATTTCAAGCTCATTACGGTTTCTGGAATTTCCAGTTAAAAGAGACTGTCGGTAGGACTAACCAGACGAGTTTTGCTCTTAATACCGATGGCCCTTATAACGGCCAAGGAGTTTCCAGAAATAACAACACCATTAACGTCGAGAAGCCTGGTTTATATTTAATCGTGGGCACTCTAACAGTCACCAAGACCGCGGGTGCCCCAGTTCTTACCTTGAATATAGGCGGTCAGGCGGCTCGTCCACTATTTAACCTCAATACTCCGAGTGGGGGCAATATCAGCTTTAGTGCAGGGCTTACTACTAGTACTAATACGACGATAGAAAACCCAATGGCTGTAACTATGTCTGTAACCGGCGGATTATATGAGACAGGATCTATCGGTCCGCAGATAGACTTAACAGTCATACGACTCGGATGAGGTCGCATTTTTAAAGGAGGTCTTGCATGTATAGACCAAAGAAGGCGGCGGTAGCGAGTTGTTGTGGCGCTATGCTTGAGACTAAGCAGAGACTTATGGATGATGCTTTGCTACAAATGAAAGTGCCATCTGGGTGTGGATGCTCTCAGAGCGCGGCAAGGCAGGCTATTAGTACTTTTGCTGCCAGAACCAACGAAATATTTAATAATATGAGGTGAGAAAATGCCTACAACAAACGGTTCCGAGAAATTCAGAGCTATACAGGCTTTGGATGAAGCTATAGATAAACAGATGGTCGATCTCGGCAACAAATTTACGGCATCTCCTAGCATGACTTTGCTGGAGCAGTTCAGCAAGCTTGTGGAAGCTGATGTGTATTGCGACAAGTATCTTGCTACACACAGCGCAGATGGATCTATGCTGCCTGAGGGTCAGCATGCAGCTACTATGCATAATCCAGTAACTCCAGTGACCGCTGGCAACACTAACGGCATAACGAATGGGCTTTATGATCTGAGCAACCCCAGTGCTAATACGTTGAGACCGGGAGTGCCTGGAACCCCAATCAAACCGGCAGGAGCGATATAGGACATGTGGAATAAAATAAACTACAACGATCCGGGCACGTTGCCCAATGATGACGAAGAAGTAATAATCCATCTTCCGTGTGACTGTGGAATATTTATTACTAAAAACGCCCATTGGGACGGAAACCAAAGGCTCTGGATAGCAGAAGTTAAAAAGACTTCTGAAGAGTTCGAGCCAGACGAGGTGGATGCTTGGATGGAAATCCCTAAACTGGATTGATATTTGTAAAAGGACGGGCCTTCGCTGTAAAAGCAAGGCCTCCTTTTTTCTGACATAAATGTCGCATTTTAAACACACTATATAATGAAACTAATACTTTTGAAAGGGGTATTTATCATGATTAGAATTCAGGATTTGGTCTCGTTGGTGCAAGGTACGGATGCAGAAAACTTATCTGAACTTACTGGCATGGAAATAGTGGTCCACTCGGCTCACATGACTATGACTCAGGAAAACGGAGAAAAAACTGACATCTGGATGCATGACATCGGAACGGAGAATGCAAGAGTTGAAGTCAATGATAGTATATTCGATTTCGAGGAAATTGTTGAAGAGATTGGGCTTTTATAGCCCTTTCTCTTTTCGCATATAAAACAGCCATTATAATGAAACTATATTTTGAAAGGAGAAAGAGAAATGAAACTCATCAAACGCAAAGACAAAAGAACGGAACTTCGAAAGGAGATAGATGAAAGTGTTCAAACTCTTAGGACAATGGACTTTGGAGAAGACTACGAAAAGCAACTTGAAATTGTGGAAAGGCTTAACAAGATCGAGATCGAAACAAAAAAGGTAACGATTAAGGTAAGCCCAGATACAATAGCAATAATAGCTGGGAATCTTCTCGGAATCGCATTGATCCTGGGATTTGAGAAAGCGAACGTCTTGACATCGAAGGCGCTGGGGTTTGTCATGCGAGGGAGGGTCTAATGACCCTTTCTCTTTTTCTGACATAAATGTCGCAATTATTACATCTATTATAATGAAAGAATTCATTATTAAGGAGGATTTTTATTATGGGAATGGTAATAACAGCTTTAATAGGATTTGCATTGATATTCGGGTTAGGCTCAGCATTTGTGATGCTGAAAATAGCTATCGGAGTTGTGTTAATCGTATGGGCAGTTAACAAAGTATTCGGTACAAAAAAGAAAAATCCTGAAGAATGGTAAGAAAGGATAAGGAGAAGCGACAGAGGCTTCTCTTTTTGTCGCATAATAAACACGTCCTATAATGAAACTATATTTTAAAGGAGTGTTTGAAATGTTGGAGAAAGTTAATAACATTATTGGCAGTTTTGACGGTTTAGAGGTTAGCCTCAAGGTTGGAAAAGAAAGCGAACTTACAATTAAGGGAGATTTCATAAAGATTCTTGAGGCAGCGGCTAAGATGGCAAGCTACCAAGGAGAAAAAGCTGATCTTGAGTATGAGCAGCATGAGCTTGAAAGACGGTTGGCAAAGGTTGAGGCATAGCCTCGCCTTTTTGTTTCGCAATTATTACAAAGCCTATAATGAAACTATTTATTAGGAGGATTTTGTAATGGGAAGCATTTTATTGAACATTAGTGAGAACGAATTCATAGTGCTGTTGGTATTGGCCTTTGTTGGTGCGAACGCCATAGCACGCGGAGTTATGTTGCTTATTAAGACAGCGATATCTAAAGCTTGCACTTGGAAAATCAGACAAGGAGGTAGTGCAGAAGAGGCATAGCCCTCTTCTTTTTCGCATTTAAAACGTACTTTATAATAGAAAATAAAAGGAGGAATTAATATGAAAATGCTTGAGCTTTTAATCAATTACATTCTGAAAAACGGTTTGATCAATGAGGTTAAAAACGCCGATATTGATATTCCGATGGAAGGAGGAAAGATCGCAAAGATCAGGATTGAGCATATGACTACCAAAATTGAAAAAGATTGAGGCATTGCCTCTTTCTTTTAGTGCACTGAAAAGGAGGCTGGGTACCCCTTGTTACTATCAATAGAAAACCAGATTATGCGTTTTTTCGAGCTACAATCCCCGGAATATTTATATTTCATAGTAGGGTTGCTGTTAGGGGGACTCATAGGCATCGTGTCGTTCATGATCGGCTATAACATGTCGCATCCTGATGATTCAGATAGACCTATTAGAAAGAAGAGAAAAAGAGGGGAAAGAGAAAATGAATATATTAGTACAAGGAAGTAAAATGGATATTCTAGGGCCATTCAAATGCCCAGAATGTAACTGCATCTTTGAGATTAAACCCGGAGAAGAGCATGATTATTTTCGCAATAATCAAACTTTTGACGTATACCTAGAGCTTTCCTGCCCAAACTGTAAAAGGAGATTTACAACAAAATACAGCGGTATAAGGAGTGGACAACGTGCCTAGAATTGCCAATTGCACGGCAGCTTCTATCTACGAAAGCATAGATCCAAATAAGCGTAGGGTCAAGTTAGCAACTCTCTGGCCCAGGGATTACGGAGATAATTTGCAGGTAATCGACGATAGGAGCGAGAAAGACTATATTCGTGTTCGTTATACTATCGAAGGATGGTTAAGGAAAGGTGTTTTAATCGGCTCAACGCATGATGAAACGGTCCCGAGAAAAGACAACACGATCGATTTCTATTTCATGCGCAGCAATCTTTTCAACTTTATGAAAGCTAATCCAGACATTGTTACCTCGCTGCAAGACGATCGGCACAATACAAGGATCGCTATATTTATGTCTTTATCGAACGAAGATAAGGGAATATGGCGGTACATCGGATATGAGGAGTTGGAGATATTGTCGCCAAATCAGTGGCGAGAGGTGCTGCAAGAGATGGGAAAGGAAATTAGGAAAGGAAATTAGGAAATAATTTTCGCACTAAAAACACACTGTATAGTGAAAGAAGATAAGCTCAAAAGGTAAGAGCGCAGTCCTAGTTGACTGAGGTTTGTGGCGTTCAAATCCCACTCTTCTTTCTAAATTATGGAGTTGATTATTTTGGAAATCGTAAAATGGCTTATAAACCAGTAAATCTCAGAATTTATTTTTCGCAAATGCTACATCGAATATAATGAAACTAAATAAAATTTGAGGAGGCATGCACTGTGACGTACAAACAACTTGAAACAGCTAGAGAAGTCAGGCTCTGGGTTACGCAGCTGGTGGTTCCAATTATAACAGTAGGGGGGACTATTATAGCGGCAAGCCCTGAGATCCGGCAATCGGTTATTGACAAGTTTACAAAAACGAAAGAGGCAGTTGTCATCAAATTTAAAAAGGTTGAGAAAGATTGAGCTTCGGCTCTTTCTTTTTACCCATCGTTCAAGAAAGGAGCATTGATATTTATGGGTCTGCACCCACAACCTAAGTTCTCCCTTAATGAAGAGGAGCTTAAAAAGATTATGGATATCCGCGGTATTAGAATGCGAGACTTTGATCAGGATTCGACTTTCGGTTACACAGCTAAAAGTATTTACCGTGCTCGCAACCATGGATATATGACTGTCGAACTCGGTCATGCTTTATCCAACTATTTGCAAGTGCCGATAGAAAAGTTTACGCTGCAAAAATGAATTCCTCGCACTAAAAACACACTGTATAGTGAAAGAGAATTGTTGGGTTCGACTCCCATATGAAAAGTTAGCAATGTGGATTGCGCATTCTCTTTTATATTTTTTTCGGTCATAAAAGTCAGCATTTATAATCTTGAAAGGGGTCTTAGAAAATGGCATTTCCAAAGGTCAACATCAAACCGGTAGTAGAGTTCGTAAGCAAGAACTTGCCGACTATCCTCACCGTAGCGGCAGGAGCAGGAACGGTAATAACCGCCATTCTCTCTGTTAAAGGGCATCTCAAAGCGGAGGAGATAATCTGCGATGAGATAGTGGAAAGAGAGCAAGCGTGGCTGAACGAGCATGAGGAAGAAGACGAAGCACTTGTCCCGAACGAGGTGTATGAAATCTCGTTCAAAGAACGTCTAGCCTTGACATGGTTTTGCTATTGGCCTGCAGTTACTGCAGCGTCAGGCACCTTAGGCTGTATCATTGGCGCCAACGTAGTCAATCTGAAACGCCAAGCAGCCTTGGCAAGTTTGCTAGCCGTAAGCCAGACAAACTTCAAGGAGTTTAAAGAAAAAGCTAAGGAACTTATCGGTGAGAAGAAGGTGCAAACTATCAGCGACAAGGCCGATGCCGACTACGTGGCTAGGAATCCTCCAAGAAATGTGGAGACCTTGCCTATCATGGGCCAAGGAACGACCTTGTGCCTCGATCGATTAATTGGCAGATATTTCTGGGGAGATCAGGAAAGCATAAGAAAGGCGGTGAACGACTTCAACTACAGTTTAAGACACGACGACATGCTGAGTCTTAACGAGTTCTACGGCCTGATGAACCTACCACAGGTGGAGCTGGGAGACAAGTGTGGTTGGCATATGGAAACAGGGATGCTAGAAGTGCGCTTTAGCAGCTGCCTTAGCGACCAGGCCCAGATGCCGTGCCTTGTGCTAAATTATGAGGTGGATCCGCTTGTAAATTTTCGATGAATGGAACCGATGTGTGTAATTGGTTTGAGCCCTGGGAAATCGGCGAAGAGCTTGATGACCTAGGGCTCTCGGGCCATTATCAAATGGACGAACTGACAGCAAAATATAAGCAAATAATCGGCAAAATATGAAAGGTGGAAAAGAAAATGTATGATCTCAATTCAAGAACTATAAGCCTGGGGCTCGGTGTCCTGGGCTTTGGCCTCAGTCTATGGGCTTGCTTCAAGATCAAACAGACACATGATATTTTAGGGCAATCTATCGAAAACCTGAGTGCAAAAACTACGGTTGACGTCGAGGGCCTCATTACACAGGCGGCATTGGAACGCTCGTTAGATCGAGCCGTCGACCATAAAGTTGAACAGCTTTCACGGCGGATTACTCGCAGTGTCGAGGACGACATGCACAGCCAAGTCCGTGGCGCCATTACTCGCAGTTATGCTGACGTCGAGAAGAGCGTTAAGGATGAGGTAGCGGCCCAGGTAAGCCGGATCAATATCGAGCACCTCAAGACCGAAGTACGCTCCTCGGCTACGGAATACATATGGTCCGAGAAAGAGGCTATTTTGAGTAAATTTGACGGAAACCTTGATGATATTCTCGGTGGTTTTAATAACCAGCTCGAGCAAGTCACGAAGATATACGGAAGCATCGCTAACACGCTGAATCCTAAGTCATAAATATTAAGGGAGGCTGAAAAGAATGATTAAAAAGGTTAAACTGCAAATAACAGAACAGTCGAACGGGGAAGGCGATCTATCGTTAAATGAATGCGTTTTACAACAAAAGATTAATGAGCTTATAGAGCTTGTTAATAAACAGCAAGACCGGATTGAGAGTCTAGAAAGATGGAAGAAGCTGCAATGGGAATTCTAATTTGTATATGGTGCTGTAACAGAGTGCGAAGCGATTAAGTATAAAAAGGGAGGATATCATCAATGAAAGTAGTAACGCCTAGTGTAGAATGGACCTACGGAAAGCCCGATGGAATGAAATTCCTACAAGCCATAGAGTTGGCGGGAAGAACATGCTACAAAAGCGAGGACAAGATAGGGTGGCCTTGTAAATGCCACGGTTGCGGAACGGAATACATATGGTCCGAGTTAGAGAATGCTTGCCCTAACTGCGATGGGGCGGATCTTGTCTTCGATCTTCATTCCTCCGTAACGTTTGTGCAAAGCCTCATAAAGCGCGGCCATTTCGCTATGATCGAGCACGCCCCCGATATCTCTATGCGGTTTATCTGTGACCGCGGTGTAACTCACGAAATCGTGCGGCATCGTCTATTCAGTTTCGCGCAAGAAAGTACGCGTTACGTCAACTATGGCGGAAAGGACATGGAGTTTATCCTGCCTTGCTGGTTTGAGGACTTTGAACACTATTCGGATCCCAGCTCGTATCCGTTACCGATGAAACTTTGGTGGGAGCTATGTAACCTTGCTGAATGTAACTACAACCAACTCATTGACAACGGTTGGAGCCCCCAACAAGCTCGTAGTGTCTTGCCCAATTCATTAAAGACTGAGATCGTCGTTAAGGGTAACGCTCGGGAGTGGATGCACTTTTTCTCACTGCGCTGCGCTAAAACGGCACACCCACAGATGCGAGAAGTGGCTAAGATGGCGATTACTTTATGTCGCGAAGCTATACCGATACTATTCGATACGGAATACGAGAACTGATTGATATTTCGGCAGTTTACAGCCCTTCAGATTTCTTTCGATGATGCTCAGGTCGTTTAAGATATTCTGGAGGGCTGTATTCGGCTATTTTAACGAAGGGAATTGATTTTAAAATGCCAAATAGAGGTTTTAACAAAAAAATGTCTACTCTATGCAACACTTGTGCCAACAATGAAGATCCATTAAAACACGATAGTCGCCGAACTAAGATTACATGTGTGCCCACTCGTAACGGAGACCAAAGCGAGTATGTAGCAAAGGCAAAACTTCAGGATTCTGGCAATCGCACTGATATAGCTGGGACCGGTGCAATGAGAGACATGGCCCCAGGAAAAGGCCGATGCGATCTATTGCCGGCAAACGCGCTAACTTCTTTGCACGAATTTCTTGAAAAAGATACAGCGAAAGGCAATGATATATTCAGACAGTGGCTTATAAATTGCTATATGCAGCTACTTGAGTACCTTAATAATCCAAGCGAGGAAACCTCCCTTTTGAGAGGAGCTAACTATATTTTGGCAGCTATGGAATATAAGGAGCAATACTTCTCGGATACTCGAGATCAGGATGCGCCAGATAGCTTTTATAGCAAGGTCAAATATCCCTATCCTCTTGCGATCATCCGCCTTGCTGTTCACTACGAAAATGGCGCTAAGAAATATAGCGATAGGAACTGGGAAAAAGGTCTCCCTATCAGCAATTTCCTCGACTCAGGTATCCGGCATTGTCTTAAGGCTATAGACGGATGGGAGGACGAGGACCATCTAGCGGCAGTTGCTTGGAACATACTTGGGGCAGGATGGACACTTGCTCGCTATCCGGAACTGCAGGATTTGCCACTACAAAGGAGCTGAAAAAATGCCTAAACGACTAGAAATCAGCGAGGTAAGAAACCGGGTATTAGAGGAGGCACATTACATCTGCGCTACGAAAGATACTTTGAGAGGGGCAGAAAGTATTTTTAGTCTCAGTAAGACAACGATACATAACGACATGATCGTACGGCTTCCTCTGTTAGACATTGATCTTGCAAAAGAGGTGCAAAACATCTTGCAACAAAATAAAGAAGATGGGCGGAGAAAGGGAGGCCTTATTACTGGGGAAAGACGCCGGCATACTATATGCAATAAAGCGTGCGATTATTTGAAAGGGGTCACGTACCATGGAGAAAAAGTTTGAACTCACCAACGATTTTATAATGATGGGAGAAGCAAAAGTTTACCGTATAAAGGCTTTACGTGCTTTCAGAAATGTGGAAAAAGGGGCTTTGGGCGGCTATATTTCAAAAGAAGAAAACCTAAGCCATCGAGGTGACGCATGGGTAAGCGGTAACGCACGGATAAGCGGTAACGCACGGATAAGCGGTGACGCATGGGTATACGGTAACGCATGGATAAACGGTAACGCATGGGTAAGCGGTAACGCATGGGTGTACAGTAACGCACGGATAAGCGGTGACGCACGGATAAACGGTAACGCATGGGTGTACAGTAACGCATGGATAAGCGGTGACGCATGGATAAGCGGTGACGCATGGATAAGCGGTGACGCATGGATAAGCGGTGACGCACGGATAAGCGGTGACGCACGGATAAACGGTAACGCATGGATAGGTTCAGCGTCCGATATAATAACCGTATCCGGAATCGGAAGAGAATTTAGACATACTACAGCTTTCAAATCCCTTGACAATGATATTTTAATAAACTGCGGTTGCTTTTCTGGTACGCTGTCCAAATTCGAGAAACGCGTAATTGCAACGCATGGCAAAACGAAGTTTGCCGCTGAGTATACCTTGTTTATACAACTGATAAAAACGCACTTCGAAATCAAATAGTTTAATTATGCTTGTCGCAATAAAAACACAGTATATAATGAAACTAATACTTTTGAAAGGGGTATTTATCATGGAGAAAAAGACATTTTTGCAGGTAATAAAGACGGGAGCGACGAAGTTCGGCAAACCGGTTCTGATTGCAGGCGGGATCGTGCTGGGCCTATTAGCGGCGGGCAAGATCTTCGGCCATAATGAGGACGAGTATGTTGAGCGTGAGTTGGCGCCTGACAATACCGGCGACGTGTACGAAGTATATCCAGTAGATGATGAACCGGAGGAGGTAAGCGAAGAGGGAGAGGCTGAATAGCCTTTCTCTTTTTGAAATAAAAGGGAGGGATTTAATAATTGAACGTATATTTGTTAGTTACGGTAATGATGGCGATAGGAGTCATAGCCTTTCGGATATGGCTAAAAGAAGGCATTAACGTATGGGCACGAGCAATATCCTTCTTTGTCGGAATTCTATGCGTACTTGTTGTACACAGACTCGCAATGCTAGAACCAAGCAAAAAACCGTCAGAAACAGGACTATATACGCCCGAGGTTTCGGCGAGTACCTTTATGATTTAATAAGACACCCTTCGCAAACATTACATCTCCTTTAATGAAACTACTTGAAAGGAGGTGAGAAAATGCAAGATATTTTAAGCGATCTGATTAGGCAACAGCAAGAGTTAATATTAAACCTTGCTGACTTAAGAAGAAGGGAGGAAGACATCAAGCTCGAGATCATCAATTGTCAAGATGAGTTAGTCAGGGTCAAAAGACTCATCGACAAGGCGCTGCAGATCATCGATCGTTTAGACGAGGAAGAAAAGTAGTAGAGCCAAAAAGATGGGGTCTGAAAAGGCCCTGTCTTTTTTAATGGACAACCTCAAACAAGCAAAGCAACTATCGCATTATAAACACCTTGTATAATGAAACTATATTTGAAAGGAGCTTTGAACATGAGATTGAGAATGAAAACTTTCTGGGAAGAGAACAAAACAATGATTTGTGGAGCTATAGGTTTCGTCGTAGGCGGACTTATGGTAAGATGGGTTGTTGATCAACGTCTTATCCCGGAAGGGCATGATGCGATCCATTGGGACACGAGTAATCCTATACCGAATGCAGAGTACAGTAAAGAGGAAGAGCAGAAGCTTATAGACTCATTGAGTGAGCATGACGCCTGGGCTTTGATAAAAAAGCACGGGGAGGACAACGTTAACTTGGTGACATTCTAGAGAGCTTCTGCTCTCTTTTTTTGGCAGTTTTTACTTGCATTATGTTTTACGGAGCTCTTACTGATGAAGCTTCAAAAGGAATAAGAGCGATTTGTTATTTTTAGGTTTACTTAGTGTTCGTATATTACATGATCTCATGATGAAAGGATAGGATATTTATGGCGTCTACACCGGTGATAAAACTTGGAGGACGGACTTTTCATATTATCGATACCCCTCGCGACAAAGATACAACAGAGCAAGATGTCGGCATGATCGACTATGATCGCGAGTATATTTACATTAATCCGGAAATGCAAAGCAACTCTTCATGGTTTATTACTCTTTTACACGAGCTTTTACATTATGTATTTTACGCTTGTGCAAGGAACGACCTTCGCAACGATGAGGCCCTCGTAAGCGCTATGAGTGAGAGCTTATATCAGATTATCAAAGAAAATCCTGAGTATTTTCAACACAGAGAGGAGTACACCGATGACTGAACGGATAGTTTATATTCAAATATTCGAGCTACTACCCAAAAGCAAAGAGAAAGGAGTTAATTATAGGACTTACAATAACCAATATTTGTGCAGGGAATGCGCCAAGAACGTGATGCATCGCAAATAAAACAGGGTCTATAATGAAACTATATTTTAAGGAGGATTTATATCATGTTTAAGAAAATCAAAAGGTTTTGGACAAATCACAAAAGCAATATTCTAATTGCGACTGGGACGGTTGTAGGATTGTTAACGGCAAAGGCGATCTACGACCATCTGACAGGGCAAAGAGAAATTGCGGGGGAACGGTCAAGCGAAGACTTTGTTAAATGGTATAATGACGGAGATGGAATGAGTTTGGAGGAAGCGCAAGCATTCTTGGAAGTGAATAATATTGACGAAACAAAATTCGGCATGTTCAAAGAAAGCACAGCAGACGCCTTCAAGGTTGTCGACTTCTCTGCTGGACGCGATGGGGCGCTTCCAGTCAAATTTGAAATCGTTGAGCAAACGAAAGACAAATTTGGTTGGACAGAAAGCGACTATGCGCAAGCGGCAGAGCATTATGGAAAGACAGTCGAGGAGGCGAAACAAGCTACTGTGGAGATGAACGGCCAACTGTGGGATTGATATTACATCCAAGGAGGGAGCTTAGGCTTTCTCTTTTTTGTTAAAAAGTAAGATAGCTCGTAATGACCAAAAGCCGTATTCACTTACCTAAAATATGCTGTGCAACATGCAAATACCGCGAAAATGATGCGTACTTTGCAACGAACCGTATGATGAGAGGAGCGAAGACAACATGAGTACACCAGAACAAAAAAGTGATACTCATACCTCATTTAGTATTAACCTTTCTGTTGATGAGGGCAGTGACAATGCAGTTCCGGTCCTTTATATTAAAGGCCAGAAGATTTCCCTTGTAACGCTTACCTATTTTTGGATAACCAAAGATGCATTTGTTGGATCGGGAGTCAATAACTTAGTAGTAGATGGATATTTGCCTGAGGAGACTACCACTAAAAGATGGAGTATCAATTTTGTAACGGGGGAGGTTGAGGAAAGATCGCATTTTTAACAAAGCTTATAGTAGAGGTATTCTAAACCTACTTTGAAAGGGGAATTTGATATTTATGAAAGCACTTGACGCGGTAAAAACGGTAGCAACCTTCATGGTTAGTATTGGCGCTGGAGCAATCGTCGGCAATGCGGTTAAGTTCACAACACCTCAGGCTATAGGAGCTATAAGCAAGCTCTTTGTGACTGTAGGGTCCGTGGCACTTAGCTACATGGTTGGCGATAAGACAGCGGAGTACACCGAGAAGAAGATCGATGACATCGCGGGAATGATCGACATGAACGTCGAGATATTGCCCAAGATAGAAGAGGAGCAAGAAGAGACTTCTAAGGAGGGAGAGGCGTAATAGCCTTTCTCTTTTTGAAATAAAAGGAGGCCCGCTCATGGATATTTGTCAGCGGTGCGGAGCTAAGACATTCGATAATCTTGGCGACACACTAGGCGTTTGTATGACCTGCTACGATGAGTTATTTCCGCCTTTAGAAGACATTACGAAAAAATATCCCGATATCGCTAAAGCGATCGATGCTTGGGCCAAGGCGCAACAAAAATTATTCAAGGAGGAAAGTAAATGACTTGGGTAACGGCATCTGCATTGCTTATCGGAGGCATGATTGCGTTCTTGCTGATATGCTTGGGCACAATAGCCCACCAGGAGAAGCGAATAGCATAACTGGAAACCGAGCTTAAGCAAGCTAATGTAAAACTTGTGGCAGAGCATGTGAATCAGTTAGCTGCTGCTATGCTCGATCTTTTTAAGGAAAGTTCGACAGAAAATGAAGAAAAGGCAGGTGTAGATAATGGCTAAGGCCCCGTTAACAACCGATGGTAGCGCGCCCGTTATTCGAAGGGCAGACTACCCTAGCAACTCTTTTTCTGCTAAGGAGCGGAGTGAGCAAGGTCAGAAAACCGCACAGCAAAAGGAAAAACGTGACCCCGAGGACAAGCAGGTTCAGCGAATCACTAAGGGGCCCGTTCGCGTCAAGAAAAAAACCCTGGGGAAGAAAATTTTCGAAACCTTTGTTAAGGAGGACGTCGTTAACGTTAAGGAGTACATGATCTACGATATGCTCATCCCCGCAGTCAAAAATTTTCTCTTTGATGGGATCATTGGCGGAATTAAGGACACGATAGAAATGAGTCTCTTTGGAACAAACTCGCGGGTCAGCGGAAACCGCGTTGTTAGAGGACCCGGCGGTCAAAGCTATGTGCAGTACCAGGCTATAGGTAATCAGAAAAGGACTCAGGATGAGCGTCGGCATAGCGCTGCCAATAACCGGGCGGTTAGCAACTTTGGCGATATTGAGTTCTCTTCTCGAGGAGAAGCCGAGGAAGTATTGTCTCAACTTGTGGATTTTACTGCTGATTACGGCATGGCAAGCGTTGCCGATCTTTATTACAGTGTTGGGATGGCGTCTGACTATACCGATAACAAATACGGTTGGACAGACCTGTCTAGTTCATATGTTGACCGCTCAAGAACCGGATACATTCTAAGACTGCCGAAGCCTAGACCGCTTGATTAAGAAAGGAGAGAACTAAAATGCGTAGATCAAGTAATAACTCCGAGCAGTATATCAGAACTAGCAATCGACCGGGAAAGATAGACCTGCGCTTCCGTTCAGGAGCTACACTCGAGCATAGTTTCATCGCGATAGGTTTTAACGACGTCGGCCAAACCGTCACGATCGTCCCCACACGAAGCAAAGCCATAACCATTCCGTTTAGCGCCCTAGAATATTTCGTAATAGAGGAGGACGTAGAGAAAAATGAAACCTCTGTGGAAAAAACTGGTAATAACGTGGACTGACCATAGCGTCTTGGAGTTCTATAACGTGAGAATTATCCAAGACAACACCGGTCACGTATTAACTCTGCGAGAGGAGCAGGATAAGGAAGAGGTTCTTATTGCTCTTGACAACGTGAAGTATATCCGCTGTATTGATAAAATAACACAAAAGAAGGAGGAGTAGCGTAAATGAGCGAACCACCAGTTACTAAATATGGTGCGACTTATGCAAAGGCAGACACTCTAATACAAAGGTTCGAGAAGATAGAATGGATCGGTTTCAAATTCACTCGCGGAGGAATGGGCAACAACGTTACACCTATGTCTTTGTACGACACCCAGTTCAAAAACTGTACACTAGCCGTTACCGAAAGCAATTATATTATAACCGAGGACCATGGCATAACACACTATATTGCGAAAGATAAGATCAACTTCTACAGCATTAAAAAAACGAGGGAGGACTAACTTTATGTGGATCAACGAGGACCTGTACTACGAGATGAAGTCGGCGTATGACGCTATGACGAGCCAAAAGAGCTGTAAAACTTGCAAGAAGGGCTCTGAGGGGAAGTGCAAATACATGTCAGATTGGAGCAAACCGATGAGTTACAACTGCCCGCTTTGGGAAGGGGCGAAATCGTAATGTTAGCTACTTGCCCGATATGCGGCCTTGAGCATTTCCGTCTCGGTCTTGGAAGGGATCGAATTTGCTTGTATTGCATTGAGAAGCACTTTGATGGGCGAACAAAGAAGGAACGTCGAGATGCTGCTAAGAATACGCTAAAGCAGCTATCTCACACGGCAGTTAAGGAGCTGAGTATTCATGACAAACAAATGTTGTGCGTGTGAACGCGACTACGCAACGTCTACCGAATACGAGACTTTTTTTCATAATATCTGCCCGAGTTGTTGGGTGAAGTTTTTCACGGAGCAAATAAGAACCATAGAGAGAAAAGTACAAAGATTAAAGGAGGTCTGCAACAATGGCTATTAAAGCTGAGATCACTGATATCCCTTGCGAGAATTGTCAAAGCCGACCGATCTGCAAGTATGAGGAACTGGTCCGGCTTGATGATATTCTTGCTATTATGAATCGGGAAGTATTCCAGCAGAGCCCTCTACAGATCAAGGTGCCCATCATTATCTATTGCGAAGAGCAACGACAGAGATTCTCCGACAATGAAGGGAGTATGGCATAAAATGACAGGAAAACCGGAGATAGACAGCGGCGTTCGCTGTTATATTCTCGAATATGACAGAGATAAATACACCGGTGAGAGCGTGATTGCCGTGCTCGAATATGAGCGCGTTGGCGGATCCGTAAGGAAAAACTGTCTGCATACGCATTTCGATCAGGATGCCGAGTGGCTTTTTAACATTTTGACTAAAGGGCGAGAAATAACATATAACCGATATGGCGGCTGCGAAATGATTCTCGGTTGGGACCCGAATGACGGTCCGCTTATGAAGCTGTTCACGTTCGTCAAAACTAAGCGCAAAGGCAAAAAGGCGGACGTAACAAAGACATTTTTGCACGATATCCGCGGCGAAGAGGCAATTGATATTTACAAAAAACTTACAAAGGAGATAAAAATTGATGAAGCTGTGTATTCCAAAACCTTTGACTTCCCTCGTTGGACGCATCGGACTGTCATTGAGGACTCACTCACCTGAGATACTGCTTGTTGGTGGTATTATCAGCATAACCACCGGAGTGGTGTTAGCGTGCAAAGCCACTTTGAAAGTGGAGGAGGTAGTTGACAGTGTTTCTGAGAAGAAAGAGAAAATTGAGGAGGCCCTCGCATTACAGGCCACAAACCAGGATGGAGTGGTATATTCAGAGAGCGATCAACAGCGGGATATTACCCTCCTTTACGTGCAAACTGGCTGGGAATTCGTTAAGCTGTATGCTCCTAGTGTTATGTGCCTTGGCCTTGGGATTGGCTGCATTATTTGGGGTCACAAGATCCTAAAAGGCCGCAATATCGCTCTAATGGCGGCATATAAAGGGCTAAAAGAGTCCTATGACGCGTTGAACGACCGCCTTGAGGAGAAATATGGTAAAGAAGAGGCCTCTTTATTAAGGAATGGAGGTGAGGGATATGAGGAAATTGTGGACACCGAGACTGGAGAAGTTCGAAAAGCTATGATTTTGCCAAACGGCGTTAAGCTTTCGCCGTATTCTGTGCTCTGGGATGAGGTTACGGCGTATAAAACTTGGAATAAGAGCTCCGCGAACAACCTTTACTTCCTCAGATGCCAAGAGAATGCTGCAAACCACCGTCTTGATAGCGTCGGGCACCTTGTTTTGAACGACGTCTACAGCCTATTAGGCCTTGATCACACGAGTGATGGGGCGGTTGTCGGTTGGAAAAAGGGAAATGGCGACGACTACGTTCGGTTTGGCATCTATGATACCTATGGTATGTATGAACCCGACGAAAAAGGACGCCGAGCAGATGGAATCATGCTTGATTTCAACGTCGACGGCATAATTTACGACCTTATCGGTAAATAAAAGCAAAAGATATTTGCATAATCTAATAAAAGGAGCGGAATAACATGTTTAGAGGAGAGTTTGGATTGATTCGGGTCGGTGTTTTTATCGGTATATTGGCGTCTTATAGCGCCTTTGTAACTTACAAGGCGTACTTTGCTAAAGGAGAAATAAAATGAATACTGTTTGCGATAAGAACTGCGTGCATAAAGGCGTTTGCAAGCTAGAAGAAGGCTTGCAGCGTCTTTCTCGGCGCTTTGATCAGGTCTTCAGTGAGTTTGACAGCGGAGAAAGCGGAAACTTTGTTATCAATATCGAGTGCAAGAAGTTTTATGAGACGGTTGTGTACCGAAAAGCAACATCGGAAAAGGTTCTTGAGTCACAAGCATCACCTCTTGGTAGCGATACCGGCTATTTTAATCGGCATGCGCCTACTATTTCGAGCTAGCGGATCGTGGAGTTGGAGTAATTATGTCTTAGGAAACGGAGTGAAAAAAGAGTATGGTAATAGAGTTCCCAAAAGAAACGCTTTGTGACGTGTGCGACCATCTCGAAGTTTGCTGCAAACGTGAGTATATGCAAAAGATGGTCGTGTTGATTAAAGAAACGTGTAGAGATCCTATGCTCGACAGCGACCGATTCAAAGGGTTCAAGGTTGACTTTTCGTGCATTTACTTTGATAATAGAAAGAGGCGAAGTCAAGTATGAACAAATGGGTTTTGATGGGAATCGCCTTTGTCTGTGGCGGCCTTGGTGGATATTTGCTTGGAAAATACCAGGGGCTAATTGAGGGCGAGAACAAAGCCTGGGATGAGTTCGGATGCGAGCACTGCGAGCTTAATCACTTTGATAAAGACCCGGAAGGGGATTTTGAGAAAAGTGAGGAGTCTGAGGATTTTGAGAAAAGTGAGGAGTCTGAGGATTTCAAAAAAGCGCATGATCATGCGGAAAATCAAGTAGCGGCGCCCATTGCTCATCGTGAACGCATCGAATATTTAGCCAACGGAAACAATAAAGCTTTTGCTCAGAAAAATACGATTGACGAAATCGTAAAAGAAAACGTTTCCGATTTGTATGAAATGGCTATGGAAGGCGACCCTTTTGACGGCATTCGGGAGATAACGGCCGATGAGTGGCATGACGACCAAGACTTTGATAAGGAGGTGTATTTATATTATGAAGCGGACGACGTGTTGACCGATCAAGATAACGAGGTCGTCTATGACAAGTGGAAGTATACCGGCGACTGTCTTGATGGCCTTGGCGAATATCGGAATGCCGATTCGGTGTTCATTCGAAACATCAATAAGAATACAGACTACGAGGTTGTCTTGATGAAGGGGTCTTACGCCGAGCAGATTTTAGGGGTGCGGGTCGAGCCTGATATGGACGAAGGACGAGGATATCGAAGATTTCGGGATGAGGAGGAGTAGTTATGAAAAAGACCCCTTGCGAAAGTTGCAAGCATCAAGTAATTTGCATCCTTGAGCAAGATATGGTAAGACTTAAAAAGCTAACCGACAATTGGGCGAAGGATTTTGATGCTTTGCCTACGATGACTTTTTCGGTAGAGGCCACTTGCAAAAGGCATGAAAACAAGGAGGATATTCATTATGGCTACTAAACGCCTTGAGAAAAAAGTAGCTAAAAGGGTAGCTGAGAGCGGTCTTACTTTGACTAATGAGCAGCTTGTCGGAGCATACTTTGACTGGCTTTGCAGTGAGATCGGGGCGGGAGAAATGGGCGGGGATGACACCTATTTCTTCTTGCTTAAAGAGCTGTATGAAATCGAATTCTTTGCTGTTATTCCAAATGACGGCAATCGTGGCGGCGATGGAAAGGCTCTTAGAGCTGTCTTCAGAGCCGAAAATGAGAAGCAGTTAGAGTATCGTGGGGTCGATTGGGGCGTTTTGGAAGGACCTTGCAGAGTGTTGGAGATGATGATCGGCTTGTGCAAACGGATGGATTTTAACAGCACAAAAGCCGAGGAACAGGGCACAGATGTCGGGTGCTGGTTTTGGCAAATGATAGAGAATTTAGGGCTAGATGTTGCTAGCGATAGCCGTTGGATTCTAGATTCTTGGGTTGAAAAGTGCCGGTATCGAGTCGATGAAGCTTTGGTTGGATCTGGAGAATTTGGATTTTTCGGGTCGCCTAAAGAGATCGGTCAGACATTTATGGGCGAAAAAAAGGAGCTTTGGTATCAAATGAACGACTATTTGCTCATGAAAGGAGCTTTTTGAGAACGGGTTGTTTGGAGCGAAAATGGACGTTAAAAATCACTTTTGCACTTTTTTGTAACATGGAAAAGCAAAAGTGTAACAGCGAAAAACGGCTTTGTTATCGGGTTTTTGCTATATTTTGTTACATATTACACTATATATTCTTTTAATTTTAAAAATAAAAAAATAAGGACATTATAGCAATAATACGTATATATAAAAGTTTATGAAAATATGTGTAAAAGTGTCACAAACGTAACAAACCTGATAACAAAGCCAAAAACAGCACTTCAAAAGTGTCACAACGGATTTCAAAAGTGTCACAAAATGCACTAAAATGGACGTTAATGTCCTTAAAGTAGCAATAAAATGGACGTAAATGTCCTTAAAAGTGGTGATAAAATGGGACATTTACGTCTTAAAATGGGACATTCATGTCCTTAAAACAGCGAAAGTTTCCAATTTTTTCCATTTTTAGGTTGTTTTAAGAACATATTCCTTGATTTTTCCTTTTTAGCAGTATTTTTAGAGGAAAGGAGGCTTATTGTGGATTTTTTCGGTGTTGGCGTGAAAGAAACCAAACACGGAATAGAAATCAGTCCAGAGTTTTTAGTTAATAGTAGCAAAGACATCTTATTTAAAGGTAAGAGTTTTTACGCTATTTGGGATGAGGAAGAAGGATTGTGGTCAAAGAACGAAAGAAAGGTTGTAGAGTTGGTCGACCGGGAGCTGTTCAAAGTTAAAGAGGAGTTTTTAATAACTCGTGGATATGGAACGAGTATTCAAGTTAAAACACTGAACAATTTTAACAGTGGGACATGGGAGCGTTATAAGAAATTCGCACAAAATAATTTTGATACTGACATCGAGCTTGATAATTCGCTAACCTTTTTAAATACGAAAGTGAGGAAAGAAGATTATGTTAGTAGACGCCTCGGGTACGCGCTTGAGCCAGGAAGCATTGCAGCGTATGATGAACTCATCGGAACACTATACGATCCGTCTGAGAGAGCAAAGCTTGAATGGGCAATTGGAAGCATCGTCTCCGGTGACTCAAGAACAATTCAAAAGTTTATTGTTATCAATGGAGCAACAGGCACGGGTAAATCAACAATTCTTGAAATTGTGCAAAAGCTTTTCGAAGGATATTATACTGCTTTTCAAGCAAAAGCTTTAGCAAGTCATAGCAATGAGTTTGCGGCAAGTTCTTTCAAGAATAATCCGCTTGTAGCTTTGCAACACGATGGCGATTTGAGCCGAGTAGACGACAATACTATTTTGAATAGCATAGTTTCTCATGAAATGATGGAGATCAATGAGAAACACAAACCGAAATATACGATGCGGATCAAGTCTTTTCTTTTTATGGGCACAAATAGCGATGTCAAGATCACGGATAGCCGTAGCGGATTGCTACGGAGGCTGATCGATGTGCAGCCGAGCGGACGGCTTGTTGACACGGACAGATATTTTGAGCTAATCGATCAAGTTAATTTTGAATTAGGTGCTATAGCGTATCATTGCTTACAGGTTTATAAGCGAATGGGACGAAATTACTACAGTAAGTACCTACCGCTAACTATGATGTACCGTACGGATCCTTTCTTTAACTTTGTAGAGGCTAATTATTACGAGTTTGAAAGGGAAGACTTAATCACTTTGAAGCGTGCTTGGAGTATGTACAAGACATACTGCGATGACAGTAATATTGTTAAGCCGTTACAGTTATACAAGTTTCGAGAGGAACTTAAAGAATATTTTGTTTCTTTCAAAGAGGTAGATAGGATTGACGGTATGCAAATACGAAGTACGTTTTCAGGGTTTAAAAAAGAGAAATTTCGTCATCACACTCCAGTTGAGGAAACAGAGTCAGAGTATATTCCTGAAAGTTCTTGGATCGAGTTGAAAGAGCATGCGCCAGAGGACCGAATTATTGATATTGCTTTCGAACAGTTCCCGGCGCAATATGCCTCATCGAAAGGGACTCCGGAGAAAAAGTGGGACGACGTCACTACAGTATTAAAAGATATCGATCCTACAAAGTTGCATTGGGTAATGTTGCCCGAGGAGCATATCGTTATCGATTTCGATCTAAAAGATGAAAATGGAGAAAAGAACTTGGCGTTAAACTTAGCAGCTGCAAGCAAATGGCCTAAAACATACGTTGAGTTAAGCCAAAGTGGAAAGGGGGTTCACCTTCATTACGATTATATTGGAGATACTGGAGATCTGGCTCGTATATATGACAAGGACATTGAAATAAAGGTATTCAGTGGGCGATCCGCCTTGAGACGTCGGCTTGGTTTATCCAATTTTCTAGCTGTTGCGGCTTTGAGTAGCGGTTTGCCTATGGTGAGGAAAGGAGGGAAAGGAGTGCTAAATAAGCAGAGCATAAAAAGCGAGAAAGCTTTGCGAGATATGATTATACGAAACTTGCGAAAAGAGTTTCATTCCGGAACGAAGCCTAGCATTGACTTCATTCATAAGATATTGGAGGATGCCTATAATGAGGGGCTTGGTTATGATGTAACAGACTTACGCCCAAAAATATTAACCTTTGCTATGAACTCAACAAACCAAAGCGAATACTGCGTAAAACTAGTAAGTAAGATGAAGTTTCAAAGTGAGGCGAAAAGCGATAGCAGCGAGGATGCGTTTGACGACGATGTTTTGGTTTTCTATGATGTTGAAGTTTTCCCTAATTTGTTTGTTGTGGTTTGGTGTGAAGATGGAGACGATAAGCAGCCGGTTGTTATGTTGAACCCCGGGCCAACTGAGATCGAGCCGTTGCTCAAAAGAAAGTTAGTTGGTTTTTACAACAAGGAGTACGACGATCATATTCTATATGCTAGATATATAGGATATTCTCTGATTGAGCTTTATAAGCTTTCGCAAAGACTAATAAATAGTTGAGGGGAGGGCGAGAGCCAAATGGCTTTTAGCGGAAGAAATGCGAAGTTTCGTGAAGCGTATAATTTAAGTTATACGGATATTTATGATTTTGCGAGCAAGAAACAAAGTTTGAAGCGTTGGCAGATTGAACTGGGTCTTAATCACAAAGAATTAGGGCTGCCATGGGATCAGGATGTTCCAGAAGATCTTTGGGATGAGGTTGCTAAATATTGCGCCAACGATGTGATAACGACTAAGCAGACGTTTCATGCTAGAATAGCGGATTTTAAAGCACGACAGATTCTAGCGGAATGGGCTGGTATGGGAGTCAATGAGTCAACGAATAATCTTACGGCAAGAATTATATTTGGAAAGGAGAGAAAACCAAAGCTTGAATATACCGATTTGAGCGAGTTGTTTCCTGGTTATTACTATGAATTCACCGAAAATAAAAAAGGTGTTCGACAGATTCATAATTACTATCGAGGCGAGGAGGTTGGCAGTGGAGGATACGTGTACACAAATACAGGAATGTATGGAAACGTAGCTTTACTCGATGTTGCTAGCATGCATCCAACATCCATCATATTGATGAATATGTTTGGCGAACGTACAAAGATATTTGCCGATATGGTATACCTACGAATCTACATTAAGCATGGCGAGCTGGATAAAGCGCGCGCGATGTTTGACGGAAGGTTTGCTAGATATTTGGATGACCCAAATGATGCTAAGGATCTTGCTCAAGCATTGAAGATTGCTATTAACAGTGTCTATGGCTTGACGGCCGCTAAGTTCGATAATCCATTTAGAGATAATCGCAATGTCAATAACATCTGTGCTCTTCGCGGAGCGCTCTTTATGGTAGAACTGAAATACCAGCTTAACCAAATGCTGTCGGAGCGTTCTCTTAAAGAGCTAGTCCCTCAGCTCGTGCATATTAAGACCGATAGCGTTAAGATTGCCGATGCTAATCAGGAGATTATTGATTTTGTGGTGGATTTTGGCAAGAAATATGGTTATGATTTTGAGCACGAGGCCACATACGATCGATTTTGTCTTCTTAATAAGGCTGTATATGTTGCTAGGAAGGGCGCCAGCAATTCGCCAATATATGGGAAGAATGGCGAGTATGTTGGTCCATGGAGTAGTATCGGAGATCAGCTGATTCAACCATACGTCTTTAAGAGTCTCTTTTCTAAAGAAGATATTGTTTTTGAAGATATGTGTGAAGATCGTAGTGTTACAAGTCCTGCTGCTATGTATCTCGATATTAACGAAAATCTTCCAGAAGGGGAGCACGCGTATCAGTTTGTTGGCAAGGCAGGTTTGTTCACACCGATCAAATCTGGATGCGGAGGAGGAGTGCTATTACGTAAGAAGGAAGAGAAATATGATGCTGTAAATTCGACAAAAGGTTGGAGATGGCTAGAGGCGGCGGTAGTTAGAGAACTGGGAAAAGAGAACGACATTGACAGAGAGTATTTTGATCAGCTCGTTGCGGATGCGCATCGCGACATAGAGTATTATGGCGATTTCGATTGGTTTGTTGATGAGACACCATATGACCCCTACAATAATGCTATACTACCATTTTAAGGAAGGCGGGTGAGAATGGGTGTCTCGTAAATCATTAGCTAAGATGCTTGACGTTATTATTGGTAAACTTTTACGCAACGAGTATTCAATCTTGAAAGGAGATACTATGGTCTGTTCTAACGAAGAAAATCGATCTATTATCTCTGACCTGCTAGAATTAGCTAGACAGATAGGCGAGTATGAGCAGGCGTACATTCTTTTAAAAACACTTCCGTCGTGTAATGAATGTGCAAGCGTCCCATGCGGCTATCGCCCTTCTTTAGGTGAGCCGGTTCGCTACAATTGTTACTTTTTTCAAAAGAGTTGCAAAGCTACAAAATGAGGACGCACTCGGTATAAACTTGTAAACGATGATTATAATATCTTGAAAGGAGATAATTACTAATGGCTAATACAAATAACAGAGTAGTTACATCGAACATCAACATAGAGAATGCGAGGCTGGTGTTTCGTAATTTTCGTGGTGAAGAGCAACGATTCAATCCGGCAGGTCGCCGTAACTTCTGCGTTTTAATCAACGATGATGACGCGGAGATGTTCAAAAAAGATGGATGGAATGTTCGTTATTTGGCTCCTCGTGAAGAGGAAGACGAGCCTCAGGCATATTTACAAGTCGCCGTCTCATTTGACAATCGGCCTCCTCAAGTCTGGTTGATCGCTGGCGGAAGAAAAACGAATCTTGATGTTGACAGTATAAACATACTTGATTGGGCGGAAATCGAAACGGTGGATCTTATCATACGCCCGTACAACTATGATGTCAATGGAAAGCAAGGCGTCAAGGCGTATCTCAAATCTATGTACGTCACTATTGTCGAGGATGAGTTCGAAAAGAAATACCGTGAAGTTCCGGGAGGGAATTCCGATGCCGATTGAGTTGTATCAGCACCAGCTTGATGCGATCGAACGGCTTGATTCGGGAAAGATTCTTTGTGGTGGGGTCGGCTCTGGAAAAACCAGGGCCTCCCTCGCATATTTTTATGTCAAAGAAGGCGGCGGTGCATTAAAGGTAAATGGCGAAGGCGAGTATCGCCCGATGACTAAGCCGGTAGATCTTTACATTATTACTACGGCAATGAAGCGGGACAGCGGGGATTGGGAACAAGAATGCGCGCCGTTTATGATGTCGACAAAAGAAGAACTTAACATCGATAAGATAAAAGTAACGATCGATTCGTGGAACAATCTTCATAAGTACGTCGGTGTAACTAATTCGTTTTTTATTTTTGATGAGCAACGAGTAGTTGGCGCAGGACAATGGTCTAAATCTTTTATTAAAGTGTGCAGATCAAATCGTTGGATATTACTAACGGCTACTCCTGCTGACACATGGATGGACTATGTTCCCGTTTTTATTGCTAACGGCTTCTATAAGAATCGAACCGAATTTGTTCGAACGCATGTGGTGTATAAAACTTTTAGAAATTTTCCAATAATCGATCGCTATGTAGTTGAGCATAGGCTCGTAAAGTATCGGCAGGCTATTTTGGTCAACATGGAGTTCTCAAAGCAAACAAAAGCTATAAAGAAAATTATCAAAACACAGTACGATAAGTCTTTGTATCGAACGGTTGGTTTTGATCGTTGGCATCCTATCGAAGAGCGGCCAATAAAAGATATTACAGAATTGTGCTTACTTCTTCGACGCGTTTGCAATATCGATAAAAGCAGGTTTGATGCGTTGAACGATGTTTTAGCCAAACATGCAAAGGTTATCGTGTTTTATAATTTCAATTATGAGCTTGAAATGCTTCGAGAATTTCTAAAAGATAGCGTTTCGTTTGGCGAATGGAATGGGCATAAACACGAACCGATTCCAGACGATAAAGAAACATGGGTATACCTGGTTCAGTATAACGCTGGAGCAGAGGGTTGGAACTGTATTGAAAGTGACACAATCGTTTTTTTCTCTCAAAATTATTCTCACAAGATAATGACTCAAGCGGCTGGTAGAATAGATCGGCTGAACACAAATTTTTCTGAGCTGTACTATTACCATTTTGTAAGTGATGCTCCGATTGATCAAGGAATTAAACGAGCGTTAGATAGTAAGAAGAACTTTCATGAGCAGCGGTTCGTTCATACTGTTATGTCTTCGTCGTAAAAACATCGCATATAATAGAGGAGGGATAGAATATGCCTTTTCTATTTCTCATTTTGTAGCGAAGGAGGTGCTGCTCAGATGCTAGAAAGCAAGTTTCAGGCAGGTGTTATAAAAGATATTTATAAACGTCTTCCAGGATGTTATGTTTTGAAGACGGACACAAGCCAGATACAAGGGTTCCCGGATCTTTTAATCTTATATCAAAATAAATGGGCAGCGCTTGAAGCTAAACGAGAGCATTCTTCTCGGCATCGTCCTAATCAAGATTATTACATCGATGAAATAGGGAAACATGTCTTCGCTAGCTTCATTAGCCCAGAGAATAGGGAGGAGACTCTGGATGACCTTCAATCAGCATTACAAACTAGTAGGCCAGCACGCGTTTCTAAGCGCAAGCAAGCATCATTGGCTTAATTACGACAAAGAGAAGCTGCATAAGTCTTTTAGAAATTATCATGCTTCTGAGCGAGGGACAAGGCTCCATGTTTTTGCGCAAGAAGCAATTCTCTTAGGTGAAAAGTTACCTAAGACTAATCGAACGTTAAATATGTATGTAAATGATGCTATTGCGTACAAAATGAATACTGAGGTTGTTTTGCGTTATTCTGACAATTGTTTTGGAACTGCCGACGCTATTAAGTTTAACGAACGAAAAAAACATCTTCGTATCCATGATCTTAAGACTGGGGAAATTCCGGCATCGATGCGTCAGCTTATGGTATATGCTGCTTTGTTTTGTTTGGAGTATGATTATAATCCGGAAGATATTGAGATAGAATTGCGCCTCTATCAAAATAATATGTGTCTTATCCATATGCCAACAAATGAGGATGAGCCTCCGGAAAATATTCGATACATCATGGAGACGATAAAGGAACATGACAAGGATATTGAAGAGTTTAAACTTGAAATCGAAGGAGCGTGATTTCGAATGTCAGAGTCGTTACAGCATTACGGTATTCTAAGGCGCTCCGGAAGATATCCTTGGGGAAGCGGAGATAACGGCTATCAAAGAGCGTCTGGCTTTCTGGGAGACGTGGAAAAGTGGAAAAAAGAAGGTTTAACTGAGAAACAGATTGCTGAAAACATGGGCTTGTCGATTCGTCAGCTTCGTGCAAAGATATCGATAGAGAATTCGCAAGAACGCAGATTAAATATCGCCGAGGCTGCGCGGCTTAAAGAAAAGGGCATGTCCAACGTTGCGATCGGTGAAAGGATGGGAGTTAACGAATCGGTTGTTCGTTCTTGGTTGAAACCCTCTATTCAGGAAAGAATGGACGTTACGGCGAACACTGCCGAAATGCTTGCCAAGAATGTTGCCGATAAAAAGTATATCGACATAGGTGTCGGGTCAGAGCGACTTATGGGGATTCATAAGACACAACTTGACACCGCTGTATCGATGCTGGTCGATGATGCTAAGACTCATAAAATCGCTTACATCAAAGAAGAGCAGTTAGGCACGGGAAAACAAACAACGATAAAAGCGCTCGTTACCGTTGATACTCCTTATTCCGAAGTCTACAAAAATCGAGCCGACATTAAGCTTGTTAATGATTATAGCGAGGATCTTGGCAAAACATTCGTAGGAATCGAACCGATAAAGAATATCAGCTCTAAAAGAATTGCTATAAACTATGCGGAAGACGGTGGAACGGATAAAGATGGCGTCATTGAGCTTCGCAGAGGAGTTGACGAGCTATCGTTAGGCAAATCAAGGTACGCTCAAGTCAGAATTGGTGTTGACGGCACGCACTATCTTAAAGGTATGGCAATATATGCGGACGACTTGCCTGATGGTGTAGATATTCGGTTCAACACCAATAAAAAAAATACGGGGAACAAACTTGATGCAATGAAAGATATCAAGGAGGACCCAGAGAATCCTTTTGGCGCTTTAGTTCGTCAGAAACATTATGTAGATGCGGATGGAAACACGCAACTGTCGCCTTTAAATATCGTAGGTACAATTGGAAGAGACGGTGTTATTAAAGGCGGAGAAGAAGGAGAATGGGGCAAGTGGTCTAAAACGATTTCGTCTCAAGTCTTGTCTAAACAAAGTCCGGATTTAGCAAAACGACAACTAGACTTGGCGTACAAGACTAAGCTTGATGAGTACGATGATATAATGGCCCTAACTAATCCTGCTATAAAGAAGCGTTTGCTTGACTCGTTTGCTGATGATTGCGACTCATCTGCTGTGAAGCTTAAGGCAGCCGCTATGCCTGGCCAAATGAACCACGTTATTCTACCTTTGACGTCAATTAAAGACACTGAGGTGTACGCTCCAAATTTTAAAAACGGCGAAAAAGTGGTTTTAGTGCGGCACCCGCATGGCGGAATATTTGAAATACCAGAGCTAACTGTGAACAATAAGAATCAGGAAGCGAAACGTCTATTCCCCAACGCTGCTGATGCGGTTGGCATAAATCCACGAGTTGCCGAACGTCTTTCTGGCGCAGACTTCGACGGAGATACTGTGCTGGTTATACCAAATCCAAGGGGCTCTATTCGAACTAGCCCTGCTCTTACCAGGCTAAAAGGGTTTGATGGCAAAGCTTCGTACGCCCCTTACGATGGAATGACCACTATCGATGGTGGAAAATGGAATGCAAAAACCAATAAAGTCGAGTGGTCTGACGGGGCAAAGCCAAATAAGAAACGCATGCAAGATGAAATGGGAAAGATTTCAAATCTTATAACGGACATGACTATTAAAGGCGCAGAGTTCGATGAGATTGCTCGAGCAGTTAAGCATTCTATGGTAGTGATCGATTCTGAGAAGCACCATCTCGACTATAAGCAATCAAGCATTGATAATGGGATTCCCGAGTTAAAAAAAACGTATCAGGGCGGCGTTAATCGAGGAGCTTCTACTTTAATTTCTAAAGCTTCTTCTACTGAATACGTATCCAATCGCCGAACGATCGTTGACACGCAAACAGGAGCAAAGAAATATTTATACCCAGGAGATGAGTACCAGATCTCGACAGGCGAGACGAGGGTGTTTAAAGGGAATACGTATACAAATCGTTCTGGAGAAGTCGTAGCTAGAAAAGAGCGCTCCACAAAAATGTTTGAGGTAGACGATGCTAGAGTATTATCTTCTGGCACTGCTATGGAAGAGATATACGCCGCGCATGCGAATCAGCTGAAGGCCCTTGGAAATCAAAGTAGACTATCCTCCCTTAATACAAAACCAACCCCCTACTCCCCTTCTGCAAAGGCCGCCTATTCAAACGAAGTACAGTCTCTAGATACGAAGCTCAACGTGGCTCTTAAAAATGCCCCTCGAGAAAGGCAAGCAGTTTTGCTTTCTAATTCTATTATTAATGCAAAGAAGGATGCAAATCCAGACATGGATCCTTCTGATCTTAAGAAAGAAAAAGGACGCGCATTGACAGAGGCAAGGGCGAGGGTAGGGGCTAAGAAGGAGCAGATCAAAATTACAGACCGGGAGTGGGATGCAATTCAAGCAGGGGCCCTGTCAAACAATAAGGTTTCCAGTATCCTTAACAATACGGACCTAGATGCGCTTAAGCAACGGGCGATGCCAAGACAAAGTGCTGCTATCTCTGCTAATAAGTTGGCCTTAGCCCGTGCTAGATTGGCGTCAGGGTATACCCAGGCAGAAGTAGCAGAGAGCCTTGGGATTTCTACTACCGCCTTAGTAAAAGCGTTGTCGTAAACTATTACGAAAGGAGTTACACGAATGCTTGCAGAAAGTTCGATGTTGACAACGATCGACAACCCATATGATCCTTTTGATCAGTTCGATGAGTGGTATCAGTATGACTTAGCAAAAGGTTACGATACGTGTGGCTATTTAGCTCGTTTGTCAAACACGTCGCCAGAATTGTCTGAACTTGATCAAGATCAAGCTTTGGAAAACGCAATTGATGAAATCGTAAAAGAAAATGTTTCCGGTGTGTATAAAAAAGTTACAAAAGTATTCGAAACTTCATAGAATAAAAGTTTGTATGATTACAAATAAAATTTTATGAAAGCATAATATGTTTTTGTAATTTTTTCTAGATCCAAATATATTTGTTGCTG
>QMCD01000106.1_pt2 | contig 66857 bp, 59 predicted proteins | sample 1821841 | NCBI WGS metagenome assembly QMCD01 (sample SAMN01991225, study PRJNA193472) | Termite gut metagenome, whole genome shotgun sequencing project. | isolation source: worker | host: Macrotermes natalensis
ACGCTGAAAGTTGTCGGCGCGTTCCACGGTCTTTCCCGCGAACGTTCCGATGCCCGCAAGTATCCCGCCATCCATCCGCTCGATTCATGGTCGAAATATAAGGGCGTTATGCCCCAGGACCGGGTCGATTACGCACATGGCTTTCTTGCCCGCGGAAGCGAAGTCGAACAGATGATGAAGGTTGTCGGCGAAGAAGGCACGAGCCTCGACGATTATATCATCTTCCTGAAAGGCGATCTTTTGGATGCCGTGTATTTCCAGCAGAACTCCTTTGATCCTGTTGACGCGTCGGTGACGGTGGAGCGGCAGAAATATATTTTTGCCATACTTATAGAAATTCTTGGATCAAAGTTCACGTTCAAAGACAAAAACGAGGCCCGAAGCTGGTTCAACCGGCTCCGCCAGAAGTTCCTTGACTTTAACGGCAGCGAATGGAAAACCGACCGCTTTAACGCTTTGGAAAAGGAAATCCGCGATTCGATAAAAGAACGATCCGCCGGATTGGATAAGCAAGCGGAAAAATTTTTGGCATAGGATGAAGAAATGAAAAAGGTATATAGTAAGATTGAATCAATTACCGGAAGCGTTATCACCGTCCGGGCCGAAAAATGTCCGCTACGGAGACCTTGCGCAGGTAGAAACTTCCTTTGGAACATCGCTTGCGGAAGTAAACCGTCTGGAAGACGACATGGTTTCCCTTCAGGTATTTGCCGGAGGCCGGGGTATTTCCACCGGTGACACCGTGCATTTCTTGGGGCATCCCATGGAAGTATCGTTTTCCGAAAATCTCCTCGGCCGGGTTTTTTCCGGTTCAGGCGAGCCGCGCGATAAAGGCCCCAGTTTGAAGGAAAACCTTATCCCGATAGGCGGCCCTTCGGTTAACCCCGCCAACAGAATTATTCCCCGCCGGATGATCCGTACCGGTATTCCCATGATCGACCTCTTTAACACACTCGTCGTATCACAGAAGCTTCCGATTTTCTCCGTTTCGGGCGAGCCCTATAACGAACTTTTGTCGCGGATCGCCATGCAGGCTGAAGTTGATATGATTATCCTCGGAGGCATGGGGCTTAAATACGACGATTATCTTTCGTTTAAAGAAACCCTCGAAGAAGGCGGCGCTCTGTCGCGTACCGTTATGTTTATTCATACCGCGGCGGATCCCATCGTAGAATGCCTCATGGTTCCCGATATTTCCCTCGCGGTTGCGGAACAGTTTGCTCTCCAGGGAAAGGACGTTCTTGTGCTTCTCACCGACATGACCAACTTTGCCGACGCGATGAAGGAAATATCGATTATTCAGGAACAGGTTCCGTCAAACCGCGGGTATCCGGGCGATCTTTACAGTCAGCTTGCTTCCCGTTATGAAAAAGCCGTTGACTTTGATACGGCAGGATCGATCACCATCCTCGGCGTAACCACCATGCCCGGCGACGACGTAACGCATCCGGTTCCCGACAACACGGGCTACATCACCGAAGGCCAGTATTACCTCAAAAACGGACGCATCGAGCCCTTTGGTTCTTTGTCCCGCCTCAAGCAGCAGGTAAACGGAAAAACCCGGCCCGATCACCGCGCGCTCATGGACGGCATGATCAAACTGTATTCGGCGTTTAAAGATACCCTCGAAAAGAAGTCGATGGGCTTTATCATGACAAGCTGGGATGAAAAGCTCCTTAAATACGGTGAAACCTTTGAACGGGAAATGATGTCCCTTTCGGTGAATATTCCCCTGGAAGCGGCTCTCGACTTGGGCTGGGAAATCCTTTCGGATTGTTTCAGCCCCGAAGAAACCGGGCTCCGCACCGAGCTCTTGAATCAGTATTGGCCTAAGAAGGACTAGTTATGGCTAAGATCAAGCTGACCAAAAACGAGCTCAAAAAGCAAAAAGACGGGCTCAAGATGTATCAGCGTTACCTTCCCACTCTTATGCTGAAAAAGCAGCAGCTCCAGGCTGAAATCCGCGTCATTGAAACTAAAGGAGCTTTTGCAGGAAAAGGAAGCGGTGGATAAAAGTTTTAAGTCATGGATTGGGGTCTTCGGCGAAACCGGTATTTTTACCCCCGATATTCTTACTATCGATGAGATCAGAACCGATGAAGGAAACATTGCCGGTGTGGCGATTCCCGTTTTTAAAGGCGCCGATTTTACGATAGCCGAATATGATTTACTGAGAACACCGCTTTGGCTCGATACGGCTGCCGAAAGGATGAAAAAAGTTCTTCTTTTGGACTTGGAAGCTCAGGTGTTGGAAGAACAGCGTGCCAGACTGGATAAGGAACTTCGGACTACGACTCAGCGGGTAAACCTGTTTGAAAAAGTCAAGATTCCTGAAACCAAGTCCAACATTAAAAAGATACAGGTTTACCTTGGCGATCAGCAGACTGCCGCGGTTGTCCGGGGTAAAATAGCAAAACGAGGTATGGAGAAGGCTGCCCAATGATTGTACCCATGAAAAAGGTATCCCTGGTGGTCATGGACCAGTACCGGGAAGAATCCTTAAAAAAACTCCGTGAACTCGGCGTCGTTCATCTTGAAACAGGAAGCGCTTCGTCGGATAAGCTCAACGCTCTTCTGGATAGAAAAGCCAAGATACAGAGCGCCAAGGCAATCCTGAAAAGATATTCGGACGGTTCGAAAGATAATCAGCATGATGATGAAGCTCTCCCTCCTGTCAAAGGAATTATTTATTCCACCGAAGGATTGAACCGGGAAGCCGAAACCGATCTTGTAAAACAGATTCTCGCCTGCGAGGATGAGCTGAAACTTCATCAGGAAGAAATTACTGCCGATTCCAGGGAACTAAGCCGTCTTGAGGCTTGGGGCGATTTCAATCCCGAAGATTTACAGTATTTAGCGGAACACGGCTTGAATCTTACTTTGTATGAACTGCCGGTGAAGACCTACAATTCTTTGCCGGAAGATGTAAAGCTGCTGCTTATTTCGCGTCTTAAAACGATGGTGCTCTGCGCCGCCGTCAATTGTACTGTTCCGGGTGAAATACCCGTCGCGCTTCCTCAAAAATCCATCAGCGGTTTTAACAAAAGTATCGCGGAACACCGTGACGATATAGCGGGCATTGAACGCCGTCTGCTTCAATTGTCAAAGTCGGCGCCAAAAATCGACGCGGAACTGGAAAAGCTGAATACCGACATTGAGTTTGAAACCGCCAAAGTGAACATGGAAGTGTTGGAAGAAGTTCCATCGGAATTGACCGTTTCCTGGATTCACGGATTTGTGCCGGAAGATTTGGCGGGCGTTGTCAAGCGGGGAGCCGCGGAAAACGGCTGGGCCGTCATGATTGATGATCCCGCCGAAAATGATAATCCCCCGACGCTTACGAAGAACGGCAAGTTTGCGCGGATTATTCAGCCTCTGTTTAATTTGCTTGGAACGGTTCCCGGCTACAGGGAATATGATATCAGCTTGTCGTATCTTATTTTCTTTTCGGTCTTTTTTGCCATGATATTCGGCGATGCCGGCTACGGTTCGCTTTTGCTGATTACGGGCATTGTTTTGGCTGTCCGGTCGAAAAAGAAAACCGGAAAGGTCGGCGATGTCTACATTCTCCTGCTTCTTTTATCATCGTGTACTTTAGTTTGGGGAGCGATAACCGGCGCCTGGTTCGGTATTCCCATCGATGTTCTGCCGAATTTCATGCAAAAGCTGATCATCCCTCCGTTCTTCCCGAATCCTCTTTTATCTGAAAAAGAAGCCACGGATTTGGTACAGCAGAATGTGAAATACTTGTGCTTTATCATAGCGATTTTGCAGATGGGGCTTGCTCATATCAAGAATATCATCAGGGAATTCCCAAAACTGACGATGTTTTCTCAACTGGGATGGCTTTGTATGATGGCGGGGCTCTACTTTGTGGTTCTGTTTTTGATATTGGGCCCTCAGTTTACGATTCCTTCCTTTGCGCTTTATATGATCGGCGGAGGATTGGCGGCCTTCTTTATCTTTGAAAATCAAACCGGGGGGAATTTCTTTAAGAATATCCTCAAAAGTTTTGCCAATTTCTTGACGACTTTCCTCAACGCGATATCAAGCTTTTCTGATATCATCAGTTATATCCGCTTGTTTGCCGTTGGTTTGGCGGGAGCATCTATCGCGAGCAGTTTTAACAATATGGCGATGGGACTGCCCGCGGGGCCCGCCAGAATTATCGGGGGAGTTATCATTCTTTTGGTTGGACATGGATTGAATCTTGCCATGAACGCGCTTTCGGTGATTGTTCACGGGGTTCGATTAAATTTATTGGAATATGCCGGGCATCTCGGAATGGAATGGTCCGGACATACATATACGCCCTTTGCCCTTAAAAGCAAAGGAACTAAAGAATAAAATCTATATAGGAGATTTCGCCGCCGTTACACGGTGTCGTTCGATTTACTTCGCCGCTCACGCGGCTAACATAGGAGATTGATATGGATATTGGAACAATTGGACTTGCTGCTTGTCTTGGTTTTGCAGCGCTTGGTTCAGCTCTTGGCATTGGTACTGCCGGTCAGGCAGCCATTGGAGCATGGAAGAAATGTTTCGTTCAGAATAAGCCTGCCCCCTTTACCTTGATTGCCTTTGCCGGCGCGCCTCTGACCCAGACTATTTACGGCTTAATTCTTATGAATATCATGAGAACAGGCGGTCTTGACGGCGCCGGAAAATTAGGCGTCGGCATATTTGCGGGTCTCGCCATGGGAATGTCCGCCTTCTATCAGGGCAAGTGCGGCGCCGCCGCCTCCGATTCCTACGCGGAAACCGGACAGGGCTTTGCCAACGACCTTCTCGTTGTCGGTCTTGTAGAAGTTGTTGCCCTCTTCGTGATGGTCTTCTTTATGATGATTGCGGGGTAATTGACAATTAGCAATTAACTGGTAGCAATGAGCAAAGCGAATAGGCTTTGCCGGTTGACGATGAGGCTCCCGATATGGCTGACGGCCGTGTTGGGGGCTTTTTTTGTGTTTGAAAATAGCAATAAAAATTTGACAACTCAGAAGGTTTAAAGTATATTTTTATTACCTTGTTATTTGTAAATGTGAGGGCTTTTGTCTTCATAATATACAAGCAAGGAGTGTTCTATGAAAATTAAGATCACCGGAAGAATTGATGAAGCGAGGATTATATCCGTAAGTTTGAAAAAGGATTTTCGTCTTTTTCTTACAAAAGGCGAATATGATGAATGTTCACAGTATTTCAACCAAATAATTCAATCTTTATTGAATATTGGTTCTACTGAATCGAGCAAAGCAATAACACGTTTTGTTTCGGTAATGCAAAGTTCTATGGCGAAAATCCATATTATTTTGAGGAAATACAATAATTCGCTTTCATCAAACATTGTGACTAATTTGAGAAAGTTAGATCAGATTGTGAAATTCTTTCAAAAACGCAAAGATTTTGGCAAACATTCAGAATATTTGGAACGTGTAGACAATTATTCAGCAACTTTTATGCCATATGGAGAATGTTTTTCAGATGTCGAATTCGTTGACCGAAATATCTGAAGATTAGTTTCTTTATGATAAGGTAAACAGAATTGATCCCGACAGGCATTGCATATGTCCAATAGTTTTGGTATGTATGGGTCGATCATGCTGTCACTTTATTTTCGTGCACTCCTTGTGAAAGCGGTATCTGGATGGTACCGCTTTTTGTTTTAAACAACACAAACCGCCAAATTTTCCCAACGGTAACTTTTATTTTCTCTGTGTATCGATCGATAATCTTCTTGACAATTTGTATCCTGTGGGATACATTTAGATTATGGAAGTACGAGAGACCGAATACTTTCGAGTTTGGATAAAAAATATCAATGATAAAAAAACACAAGCAATTATCAATGCTCGTATTCGCCGCATCTCTCATGGGCTTTTCGGTGATTGTAGAAATTTAGGTGATGGCATATCTGAACTCAAGATTGATTACGGTCCGGGCTTTCGGGTTTACTTCACTATTGTCAATAATGAAATTGTGATTCTTCTTTGCGGCGGTGATAAATCTACGCAAAGTAAAAATATAGAAGAAGCAAAGAGGATGAAAAAGAATCTTTAGCGAAAATTGATTATAACGCAAATAGATAAATGAGATTGATATGCCTGGAGTTAATTCCGGCAAACTAAGGAGATTAAGGCTATTATGAAACCAGTAAAAACAACAGTTTGGAAACCGGAAGAATATCTTGAAACAGAGGAGCAAATAACTGCTTATCTGGAAGATATTTTTGAAACCGGAGACAGCGAGTTAATTGTTGCCGCTATCGGTGATGTCGCGCGCGCACGAGGTATGACAAAAGTCGCCGATAGTTCAGGTCTTGGTCGAGAAAGTTTATATAAATCCCTCTCCCTTGACGGAAACCCTTCCTTTGAAACTATCTTGAAGGTACTTTCATCTCTTGGGTTTGGATTACGACCTTCTGTGAGTGTTGGAAGTAGTTAAAATATTCTTTTAGCCCGAAATTCGAGTTTTCATGTAACATGAGCTAAAGTCTGTTTTGTCGGAAGATTACAGAGTATCGGTTGAAGCAGAAAGGAAAGTAAACTGTAACAGTAATGCCTGAACAATCCTGTTATATTCCGCGCTAAATGAAAAACCAAACCATAGCGTTCTTTGAGAACGCCCCATACTGTTTCAATAATACTTCTCTTTCGTAAGAGTGTTCCTTGATCTTTTGTCATCATGCGTTTCATGTTTTTTCGAGCAGCGGCAAGAATACGTTTATGATGCTCAAACAAACGTACGAATACTTCTTCTTTCAACAGATAGCCGGCATCCGCCACAAATAATCCATTGAGTTCATGAGTAAGCGTTTCGGTTTGGCTCGAATCATGTTTGTTTCCTGTGGTAAAGCAAATATTCAGCAGATTTCCCTGCGCGTCACACACTCCATGCAGTTTAAAACCATAAAACCAGCCTTTTGTGGTCTTCCCTCGTGAAGCATATCCCTTTGTTACTCGATGACTCGATATGTTTCCATTGGTACAGACGCTTAACGCGGTTGCATCCATGAAATATAATCCATCATGATTCATCTTTCGGTTCAATTTCAACAAATACTGCACCAATACCATGGTAAAAGGAAATGATTGATTCGTCGCCTTGAGAATATTTTCATAGTTGGGAAGTCCGGGAAAGTACCTTTTGTAACTTGTTTCTGCAAGACGTACAAATGCTTTTAAATCGAAAATATGAAAATGAAACCGCAAGATATTCAGGGTAAGTACTTCGCTGAGACTGAGCCGCCGCTGTGGTCCGCGTTTTGATTTCCATGCTTGCAACATTTGTTGCCCTTCATGAGTATCAGCCAATGCATTGATAAAATCATCAATAATGCAATATAGTGTTATCAACATTGTTTCGTTCATAACGCTCTTCCTTTCTGTATGTTTTTTGTGGTAAATCAACTATACAAAAGGTTGAGCGTTTTTGCTACTTTTTCCAAAACTCGAAGTTCGGGCTGTTAGATATTCACCTCAATCGGCTGCTTCTTTCTCAAAGAGAAATTATTTTCTCCATTAATCTTTTTCTTGACAATACCAAATATATTTGGTATTGTATATTATGCCTCTTAGTGGTGAACAAATGCTAAGACTGTATCAAAAAGCCGGATGGAAAGTAATGTCTCAAAAAGGTTCTCATGTAAAGGTTGGGAAAGATGAGCAAAGGGAAATAATTCCAATGCATAAAGAGTTGAAGAAAGGTTTAGAGCAATCATTGTTAAAAAGGCTTAAAGGTGAGGAGCTGTCAAAATGACTTATCATTTTACATCACATAAGGAACCTAATGGCTATTGGGCCGAATGTTGTGAATTAGAAGGCTGTGTTACTCAGGCGGATACGCTTGAAGAATTATATGCTTCCTGTGAAGAATCATTAAATTTATATTTGGAAGAACCGAAAGATACAAAGGTTGTTTTTCCTTTGCCGGATGAGACTTTAAATTCAAAAAAGAATTTGATTAAAGCGGCTGTTGAGCCTGAAATAGCTTTGGCGGTTTTGTTACGGTATTATAGGTCGAATGCTGACATGACCCAGAAACAGGCGGCGGAAATATTGGGAATGAAAAACGTATATAGCTATCAACGATTGGAGAAAAGGTCTAATCCAACACTGGCGATTATAAAAAAGATACATGCTTTGTTTCCTGAAATAAAGTTAGAATGCTTGTTTTGATGAGCTTTATTAGCTGTTTGTCCTTGTTACCGGCTGACAATCCAGGATTTAGATATAGCAAAAACACGCAGAAATATTATCTTATCAGGAGGATTAGCAAATGAAAAATGATGCGATTGGCAGCAGTTCCTTGATGATGTAAGCGCTAGCTATATATTGACAATCTCAGAGCATGAACATAAAACTCCTTCACAAGTAGTAGGTGACCTTGTAAGAGAGAAGATCGCCTTAGGTATATAGATGAAGGAAATGGACGGACAGGGCTTTATTAACGACCATCTCGTTGTCGGTCTTGTAGAAGTTGTTCCCCTCTTCGTAATGGTCTTCTTCATGATGTATAGGATTGAGTTTTACAACAGCCTCGATTGTGTCTCTTTTTTGAAATTGTCCAAAGATTCCCTCAGCAGAGGATACAAACGCCGGATGTTTTCCATGTCTTTATCTTTGAAAGCCATTTCGAGTTCGGAAGCAGCTCCTCCCAATTCTTTGGCGGAAAGAGTTAAGGCGCTTCCTTTTATTGTGTGGGCGTTTCGTCTTCCGGTTTCAAAATCTTTTTGATTAATATTTTTCTCTATTGAGCTCATCTGTTCCGAAGATTTTTCTATAAACTTTTCTATCAAAGATATAACGGCATCCTTATCTCCCATAAAGGTATCCAGAGCATCGTCTAAATCAAAAACCGCTTGATTTCCGGCGGCCTGATTTGTTACCGGTATCTCTTCATTTTTTGCGGAATCGGAGGCTGCCTGTTTTTTCTGCGTTTCTTCCAGGGTTTCCGTGCCGATATCAATCCATTGATTCAGCACTTTTTCTATGTCGGCAGCTTTAAAAGGTTTTACGAGAATATCATTAAATCCCACTTCCATGCACCGTTCCCTTTCTCCGGAAAGAGCGCTTGCGGTGACCGCAATAATCGGAATGGCGAATCCCATGCTCCGAAGTTTTTGGGCGGCTTCATAACCGTTCATCCTGGGCATTTGAATATCCATGAAAATCAATGCCAGTTTGTTCATATCGGCTTTTTCGAGAGCGTCCTGTCCGTCGTCCGCTAACAAAGAAGGATAACCGATTTTATCCATAATGAGCGAAAATAATTTTTGATTTACCTGATGATCTTCAACAATCATAATGAGTGGTTTTTTACTTTTGTAAGTTTTGGAATAGACGCTTGATTCTTTTTGAGCAGCCGGCTTTGCTTCTTCACCCTCTACCGGTTCAAGTTCCGTAATAGATTCATCATTCATGATGTCTACGATTTCTTTTAGGCTGTGCCGTTCAATCGGCTTATTGACATAACCGTAAAACCATTTGAGAAGGGTCATTTTTGCTTCGGCGCCTAAAAGACCGTGGGGCACCATAAGAATCAGGTGTGAAGAATTGATGGCTTCATTATTTTTTATTTCCGATGCCAGCCGCCAGCCGTCCATGTGCGGCATCACCATATCAATAAGGCAGAAAGAAAAGGCTTTTCCCGAAGCAGCATTTTTCTTCATCATTTTCAGAGCTTCCTCTCCTGATTCCGCCTGACAGGTGTTTTTGTAGCCTAAATCACGCAAGTAGGATGCGATAATGTTGTTAGTTTCAATGTTGTCGTCCACCACGAGAACATAATCATCTTTCTGAGAGATAATTTCCGGTTTAAAATGATTTTTCCCCGATATCTTTATAGGAATCGTAAAACTGAAAACGGAACCTCGTTCTGTGCCAGAACCTCGTTCTGTACCGGAACCGCTTTTGTTTGAATGCATTTCTATGGTCCCGTTCATAAGACCGACAAGATTTTTAGAAATAGATAAACCGAGTCCCGTCCCCCCGAAACGCCTGGTATTTGACGGATCGCCCTGAAAGAATGTTGTAAACAATTTGTTTTGCAGATCTTTCGGAATGCCTATTCCGGTATCCGCTATAGCGACTTTCAAAAACTTGCCGCCGTTGTGTTCTGTGAGAAGTGCTGAAATAGTAACGCTTCCTTCCCTTGTAAATTTTACCGCGTTTTTTACCAAATTGATTACGATTTGTCTGAACTTATACGGGTCTCCGACAATCATAAGGTGAATATCCTGCGGCAAATCTAAAATCAGTTCGAGACCTTTCTTGTGAGCCTCCATAGAAATCATTTCTACGGCCTGTTCAATAGATTGTTCAAGATCAAAATCGGTTTCTTCCAAAATCATTTTTCCGGCTTCAATCTTTGAATAATCAAGAATGTCATTAATGAGATACAAGAGAACATCCGCGGAAAACTTCACCTGCTTGGCATATTCCGCCTGTTCCCTGTCCAGCCTTGTGTCTTGGAGCAGCTCGGCCATCCCGATAATTGTTTGAATCGGCGTCCGTATTTCATGGCTCATGTTTGCCAGAAATTGGCTTTTTTCTTCAATTGCCCGTTGAGCAATTTCTCTTTCGGCAAGGAGCTGTTCTTCTTTATTCCTCTCTTTTGTCAAATCCTCCAGGACAAAACCGATAAAGGGGCCTTCCGCGTCTTCCGCACCTTGCCGTTTTTCAATCAGCCATGCCTGGATTTTCAGCCAATGAACAACCGTACTGCGGCTTTGAAAAGATGTAACAAAAGACGATTTTTTCATCGAGCCTTCAAGCAGCTGGAAAATAACAAGAGGAAACAGCTGTTTTTCATTAAACGCCAAAATATCCTGGAAAAGGGAATTCTTAATCTCACCCGGCTGAACGGCAAATGTTGTTACAAGCGTTTTGAACACTGTATTGAATGTAACAATTACGCCGTTCCCATCAGTGATCACCATGGGAACATCCGATTCTTTAAAGAATCGGTAATAAGGATTAACATTTCTCCCGACGGAAAACATTGAGTACCTCTAAAAATTGGTTCTTAGTATTTCCATCGATTTTACCAAAATATCTTCCGGTTTGAGGGGTTTCGTAAGATAGCTTTTTATGCCCATTTGGAACGCTCTAATAACCGTATCACGCTGAGTTACGGCGGAAAGAACAATTACCGGCATACGGATATCTTTCGTTTTGAGTTCTTTGAGTACTTCAAACCCGTCCTTATTGGGCATCATGAGGTCAAGAAATACAAGATCAAATTTTTCGGTTTCAACGGCATTGATAAATTCCGCACCGTCGGAAAAAGTTGATACATCGGCATCGATTTTTTTGAAAGTACCTTTTATTAATTCCTGAATGACAAAATCGTCATCCACCGCTGCAATTTTCAGATTTTTGCCGGCATCGGCAATATCATCCAATTTTATTTTCCGTTTGGTTTCCGCGTCAAAACGGAGATGCATGGATTCGCCTTCGAGATTTTTTTCCGCGGATAGAATTTTGTCGCCGACAATTTCGGCTTTTTCACCGATGTAGTCCATTTTCCGGTCCAGTTCCGACAAAAGTCCATCGACAGCGTAAAGCAGATTGGAAACTACTTCAATGTCTTCGTATTCCTTTTGGTTTTGTACAAATTTTTTGATAAAGCTGTCTTTTGTCAGCATTCTGACATAACGGTGTTTCGCCCTTGAAGCCTGGAGAACCGTATCCAGAAGTTTCTGAAGATTTGGAGCGTCCGCAAATCCCAGCATCATATCACTGATCATTACAATAATTTTTGGTATTTGAATTTCGTAAAGTTCGATCAGTTCCACAATTTTAAAACGAAGCAGATCCAGTTTATCCCGGTTAAGTCCCTGGGCAATTTCAATAAAGATAATATCATCGTTTACATGGGCTTCAATGATACAGGGCGTTTCATCAACGTCAAAATTAATCCCCAATATTTCAGACAGCGTAAGAAAAAGAGCGTCAATTTTTATCGGTTTGGTAAATACCTTTTTAACATTATACTGAACCAGTTCGATAATGTTTTTTTGATCGATTTTTTTTGCGGTAATGATAACAGGAATATTGGATGTGTTAGGATTCGATTTTTTATCCTTAAGAACATCCATAGAACTTTGCCGGCCTTTTGTAAGATTGTAATCCATAATAACCAAGTCGGGAGGATTTATTCTCATTTTGGATATTCCGTCCAGACCGTTTATTGCCGCGCTGACATCAATTCCGTTATCGGAAAGCTTCATTCGGAGATATTCCCGAAAAAGAGGTGATTCATCAATAATAAGTACTTGTTTCATAATTGCTCCACTCAACTATTGTAAACTGACTTTTTTCATATGGCAAGCAAAAAATGACGGCGGTAATTTTTTTTGTAAATCGTATATTCTCGGCAGTCCATTCCTTCCCAAAAGACATATTTTTTCATATACTTAAATGTGTGATAGAGGAATTCCATTATGTCAAGGAACAAGGAAGAACAAAATGAAAAAGGTTTTGCTGTTTTTAGCCGAAGGATTTGAAGAAGTGGAAGCCCTGACTCCGGTTGATTATCTTCGCCGCGCGGAAATTGATGTGATTACATCAGCCGTGGGTGCTGACAAAATCGTCACCGGTTCCCATAAGATTCCGGTCACCGCCGATACGCTGCTGAATGATTTATATTTGGGAAATAAGTTACATGCAGAGAACTGGGACGCTGTCTTGTGTCCCGGAGGAATGCCGGGATCCGCAAATATTGCCGCTTCTCCCATAGCTTGTGATTTTCTTCAGAATATGGCGTCGTCGGGGAAACTGGTTTCGGCTATCTGCGCCGCTCCCGCCGTCGTGCTGGGTCCCTTGGGAATCCTAAACGGTAAAAAATTCACCTGTTTTCCCGGCATGGAAACACGGGTTTCTTCGGGAATCTGGCTTGAAGACCGCGTTGTCATCGATGGGAACATTGTAACAAGCCGCGGACCAGGAACTGCCGTCAATTGGGCCCATACCTTGATAGAAATCCTTGCCGGAAAAGATAAAGCGGACGCGCTGATAGAAACGGTGTTGGCAAAACTGTAATCCGGCGCCTTATCTTGTCAAATCCTCAATGGTCGAGCTGATAAAATTGAGTATCTTTACCGCAAGCAGTCCGTTTGGGTAAGGGAGTTCCGCCAGGTAGTTTTCCCAAAGGCCTACAAAGTGCGACGCAGTTTTTCTATCCAGGGGGAGCTGCTGTCCGAAAAAAATCATCTCAAGGTTTCTGTTTGTAATGATGGATTCTCCGGCGAACACAAAGCGCACATCGCTGATGATATTTTTCTGCGCTTTGACAATAAAGACAAGCATTCCCCTCCCGCATCCGCAATGTCTGTCTTCAAATTTTTTAATGATCGTGTAATCCCAGCTTTCAAAGGGAATCCTGATTCTTGTGAGCAGTTCCTGTTTGTCCAAAGCGGACAGAGGATCGTCTTTTGTATCGAAACGGGAAGCGGCTATCCATCGGCTGGATACCGCGCTTCGCAGTTCGTACATGGCGTCTAATGCCGCTAAAGGCGCATGGGTATCCAATTTTTCCTTCGCGTAACAGATATTGCCGCCAATGGTCGCAAGGTTTCTGACAGGGGGATTTGCAATTTGCATGATGGTATTCCGAAGGATTTCCGGAACAATCTTTCCTATTCTGATAAGATCATTGAGTCTGACCATGGAACCTATTTCCAGGTAGCGTTCAGTCCGGGTTATCTTGTGGAGTTCGTGGATTTTTTCCAGGGAAAGAATGGGACCGGGAAATTCCGCGAGTTTCGATGCCGTGCCCAAGACAATGCCGGTCCCTCCCGCGTAGAGAACCGCGCCGGGATTTCTTGCCCAGGAAGAAAAAAGTTCCGCCAAGGTTGACGATAGAAAAATCTGATTCCGAACTGTGTTATGCGCCGCGTCCATAGCGCCTCCGCTGCCGAATATCCGCAGTAAATAATAAGGCATCAATTAAACTTGATGGTTCCGTACAGCGGCAAAGAACACCGTCAAATGCCCCTGCCGCGTCTGCCCTTTCCGGTTTCGGAATAATGTCGAGGAATGCCTCTATCGCGAAAATTTTTGCCGCGTCGCAATATCCGCAGGTTTCAACGTTTGCCTGGGTGAATCCTTTCATAATGTCCTGGTATTCATCGGTCTGGATAAATCCTTCCAGGGTGATAATCTCGCTGTTTCTGACATGAAAAGCGGGGATTGAGCAAGCCGGCTTTACTTTTCCGTTAAATATAACCGAACAGCATCCGCATCTTCCGCAGAGACAGCCGGATTTTGCTTCCAGAAGATTAAATTTGTTTCTCAGAATATCGATTAAACGGAAATGAGCTTCCGTCTGTACCTTTACGTCTTCTCCGTTAAGGATAAATCCTATCGTCATGATTCTTCTTCCTTCTTCTCCTTGGATGAGAGGGCCTGCCACACACGTTCGGCAGTAACAGGCAGCGTATTAAAAGGACAATCAGCCGCCTGTGTCAGCGCCTGCGCGTAAGCCGCCGGAATGGTGTTAAAAGGCAGTTCCCCAATGCCTCTGGGAATAACCGAATCGTTCCAAAGAAAATCTATCGCGATAGGAGGAACGTCTCTGACTGTCGGTATAGCATAGCAGGATGAACTGTCCGGCGGAAGTCTGCCGTCTTTATAAGACAGCTCTTCCCATGCCGCCCATCCCAAAGCCTGAATAACCGCGGTTTTTAAAGAAAGTTTCGCCCTCTGTTCAGACAGAATTTTCCCGCCGTCAACGGCAGTCCATATTCCCCTGACTTTTGGAATATATTCAATGGGATCGATCTCAACTTCAACGACTGCCGCCGCCCAGCTAAGATGATTCAAAGCGTTTTGATCAATCAGCTTATTGTTCCATCCTTTGGTCTTGAGCGGTGTATACACTTTTTTTACCGTAATAGGAAGAGGGTCCCGAAAGCGCTGCTTTCTTATTGCCAGACAGGAGCGTTCAATCAGTTTTGTAAGAACGGTAATATTTCTCGATAACGATGACGGGCCGGAATCGGGAACCAGTTCCGTGTTATTCAAGGTTACTTTGACGGAAGCGGGGGCAAGCGATAAAATCTCGGCGGCAGTATTTTTCCACAATGATGTACAATCATTGTTGGTTGAAACCATCGATGTTCTTATTTCAAGAATACTGTCTTTATCCAGAGTGAGTTCCACCGACGTAAAGTTTTTCTCCGGAGGAAGATTGATAAAACCGCTTCCCTGATACGCAAGCGATACGCCTATTCCCCGGAACGGTTCATGTTTTTCCTCGCCGGGATGCTGCCTGCGGTGTTTCCGTAACAGCTCATAGGATGCCCACTTCCTGTGGTAGTCGCTCATAGAAGCCGCCGTTTCTAAAAGATGATCGAAGGCAATATGTTCCTTTATGGGAATCTCCATCGGCGTATTATTATTTTTCAGCAGAATATTGCGCTGCCTCCATTCCAAAGGGTCAATATTGAGCGTATCGGCAATTTGGGAGACATGCCGTTCTATGGCAAAAAAACCTTGGGACAAACCGAAACCGGCAAAAGGTCCCTGGGGAGGAATAGGTTCCAAAACCGTTTTCGCGTCAATTTCTACCGGTTCCAGTATGTACGATCCCAAACTTCCCAGACAGAACCTGTCGAGCGTTTCCTCTCCGAATATTTCACAAGAACCCGCGAAATTCTTAATCTGTATACTATTTCCTACAAGTTCACCCTTTTTATTAAGTGCGCTTTTTATAACAACTTCGCCGGCGTTCCTTTTTGGCGAATAGAGAAAATCTTCATCCCGCGTCAGGCTGAGTTTTACCGCTTTATTCACAATAGAGGCGGCCAATGCCGCGTGACAAGCGACAAGCGAAGGATACCATAGTTTTCCGTCCAGGTGGATTCCGGTCCAGGCCGGTCTTACGGCAACGAATTCCGGTTTTATATTGATAAGGGATGCTATCGAACGTTTGACATGGAAAGGCCATTGCGTGGATGTGAAAACGATCAATGTCTCATTTTCATAAAAGGCCGCCGCCCCATGAGGATCTGAATACCAATGTTCCTGAATGCCGGTTTTATAGGTTCCTTCAATGATGGTGTTGGGCTTTTTTAACACATTTTTCAAGGTGCCTTTTTCAATGCGGCGGCTTGTTCCTCCGGGGCTGTCTTTATCGGAATCTTGAGTTTCTTCCGTTTGAACGATGCCTGCATTTGTATCAGGGATAATGCTTGCATTTGTATCGGGGATAATGCCTGCATCGGCAACATGAACGGTGACTGCTTCCGCGTATTCCGTCAATTTGGAAATATCGGGCCCCGCAAGCAGCGCGACAGGCTCCCCGATGTAGGAAATCTTTTCATCCGCTAAAACCGGCACCGGCAAATATTCCAATCTGTTCGTTCCCGGAATATCGGAAGCAGTGATAAGCGTGTAAGCCGCGGGCATTTTGGGCGTTTCAACGCGGAGAAGCCTCCCGCCGGAAACAGGCGAGCGGATTGTTATAACATGATAAAATCCCTCAGGGTAAAAATCGTCAACAAACAAACGCGGATCAGAATTATTCACTGTGTGTTCCTCTGTGTTCCGCGGCTTTGCCGGCAATGTTCAAAACGCTTTCGATAACCCTGGATATGTGGCTTTCCGTCATGCCGGGCCAGATCGGAAGGGATATTTCCGCTTTGTAAGCGGCAAGGCTTTCCTTAAAATCTTCCGGCATTAAACTATAGCGGTCCCGGTAATAAGGCATGGTATGAAGCGGAATAAAATGCACCGAAACATGAACGCCCCTTTCTTTCAGTTGATTGATTAACTCATCCCGCGTAATGGAAAAGCGTTCCGGTTTTATCCGCAGGGGGTAGATGTGCCAGGAGCTCCCGCCGCCTCTTGGAGGAAGCAGAAAGCGGTCATCGCGCGTGAACGCTTCATCGTATTGTTTTGCTATTTCGCGTCTCATGGCAAGCAGCGCCATAGCGCGCCTCAGCTGCGCTCTTCCGACCGCCGCAAGTACATCCGGCATGTTATACTTGAATCCGGGCTCCACGACTTCGTAATACCACGATGCCTTGGTATCGGTATAACGGTTCCAGACATTCCGGTCAATTCCATGCGAACGCATGATAGACATTCGTTTTGCCAGATCCGGGTCTGCCGTTACGATCATCCCGCCTTCGCCTGTGGTGATGGTTTTTGTAGCGTAAAACGAAAAAACTCCGATGTCGCCGATACATCCTCCAGCCGTCCCGTTATCAAGGATTGAAGGAAAGGCATGAGCCGCGTCTTCAATAACGCTGATATGATACTTTTCGGCAATCGCCGATAGAGCGTCCATATCGCAGACGAGTCCGCCGAAATGAACGGGAATAAAAGCCCGGGGTTTTCCTGCCGGGCCAAAGCCGTCTCCCTTTCCGTTTCGAGCGGGATACGCGGGAAGGCCTTGTATCAGTCTTTCCAAGGTTTTTTCTAAAGCCGAAGGGTCTATCAAAAAGGTTCCGGGCTTTACATCCACGAATACAACTTCCGCGCCTAAATAACGGACCACTTCCGCGGTGGATGTAAACGTATACGAGGGAACAAGCACAATATCACCAGGGCTTGTACCAACGGCTTCTAGGGCCAAATGAAGGCCGCTTGTAGCTGAATTGACTGCCAAAGCGGAAAGAGGCTTTTTATTGGCGGGGGCCTGGGACTGCAAAAAAGCGGCAAACTCTTGTTCAAACTCCAGAGCTTCCTTTCCTGTCGTAAGCCAGCCGGAACGCAGCACGGAGAGAACTCCGGCTTCTTCTTCTTCACCTAAAAAGGGAAGGGCAAAGGGAACGGTATCAATATCCATAACTTTCTTTTGAAATAATAAGGCTTGGAACCGCTTTCTTCAATACGTTTCGGAGCAATGATACATCCCGGTATTGTCCGTTCATGTTTTTATCAAAACGGCAGATGGGTTTTAACTCCTGTAAAAGTGCATCCATATCTAAACGCGGCGATTCTTTTTTTTCGATCTTCAAAATTTTAGGGTAGGGCGTTTCCTTTGGAGTTTCATCCGCCGCCCAAAGGTCTTCATCCAGTCTTTCACCTTTACGAAGGCCGATATATTCAATTTTGATGTCTTCCCCGGGTTCAAAACCGTAAAAACGGATCATCTGTTCCGCCATGTCGCGGATTAAAAGCGGTTCTCCCATATCCAGCAAATACAGATTCCCGTTTTCACCTACGCCTCCGGCTTTGAGTACAAGCGAACAGGCTTCCGGAATGGTCATGAACCAGCGCCGCATTTCAGGGTGCGTTATCGTTACGGGGCCGCCCTTCTCAATTTGTTTTTGCAGAATCGGCATGATGGAGCCGCGGGAACCAAGAACATTACCGAAACGGACCGCCATAACATTTTCTATGTTCGACTGCGACTGGGCCGCGTTCAAAGTCAGTTGTTCACATAGATATTTCGATACGCCGTACAGCGATACCGGCTCCACGGCTTTATCGGTCGTGACAAGCACAAAACGCTTTGCCCCGTACTTTTGAGCCGCCGTGATAAGATTATAAGTCCCGAAAACATTATTATCGATAGCCGCTACCGGGTTTTCTTCAGTCATAGGAACGTGCTTGTACGCCGCCGTATGGAAAATCACATCCGCCTTGAGCCTGCCGATAATATAATCCATGTAATTATCATCTTTTACATCCCCGATAATCGGGACAATAACCGCTTTTTCACCGATTCCTTCTTCCTGCAAGAGACGCAGTTCCCGGTCAATTTGATAAATTGAATTCTCGCCGTGTCCGAAAAGGTAGAGCCGTTCCGCTCCTCCGGAAAGAAGCTGCCTGCATAATTCACTGCCGATAGAACCGCCCGCTCCTGTAACGAGCACCCGTTTTCCCCGAAGATACGCAAGGCTTTCCTTGAGGTTCACCGCGACCGGCGTTCGTCCCAGCAAATCCTGTGGATCAATCGAACGGGTTTGAATAAGATGGGCGTCTCCTTCGATGATCTGGGAAATGCCGGGCAGAATACGGATGTTCGCGAATCCCGCGTCTTTTACGATCTTGTACAGTTCCGTAAGATATTCCTGAGACGCGCTTGGTATGGCGATAATCGCTTCATCCGCGGGATTCATCCGTAAAAGGTTTGCCGCGTCTTTGATTGGGCCTAAAACGGGCGCCCCTTCAATCTTTTTGCCGATTTTTTCAGGATCGTCGTCGAGAAAAGCCGCAAGTTCGCCGAAAATCGCCTTGGTTTTTATTTCTTTTGCCAGAGTCTGCCCGGCGAAACCGGCGCCGATAATATAAAGACGGGTATGTTTTGTCGCTGCCATATTTTTTGTGATAAAACTAAACTTTCTTTATCGTTTCAAACGCCAAATCGATGGCGAATGAATTCCCATACATGTCCAGTTTTATCTTTGCCCTCCCTTTTCTTTTATCGACTTTTATGATGTTCCCCTCCAGTCCTTTTAAGGGACCTTCATCAACGATAATTCGGGAATTTTCATCAAAATGAACGATGGAAATTCCGGCTACAGGGCCGGTTTTTTTCAAGAAATGAAGCACCGTTTCCAGGTCTCTTCCCAAAAGCGGTACAATATGCTGATTTGATTCTAAAAAACGGTAAAAACCTTCAGTCCTTCGGAACTGCCAATGGTATGTATCAATGGAGTCATCTTCATCAACCTCGATAAAAAGGTATCCTGGAAATATGGGCGAAAGAAGCGGCTTGACGATCCCGTTTTTTCTTATGTTGAGAGAACGCTGGAAAAAATGAATGCCTACGGCACAGTCCGGGTAGACGGCCTTAAAACGCTTAATAAATGTCTGCTCCGCTCTGGTTTTCACCTGTATCGTATAATACTGCATAGGCATTGCAAGTATATCATAGAATAGGCGGTATTTACCAGAGAGAACCGGGTTTCCCGCAAAAATTACACGGCGGATTCCCGCAAAACCAGTTTTGTGAAAGAGCTTGTCTTTTACTTGATACTTTGCTAAATATTCCCGTACAATGTGAACAAATACTTATTCGTGTAAAAATATAGGTAAACGTTATACCAAAAAGAGGGAAAAATGCGAGAGCTTGCGGCGATGTACAGGGATGAATTGTTACATAATGTCATTCCTTTTTGGATGAATCATTCCAAAGATGAGAAATACGGAGGTTATCTTACGAGTCTGGACCGGGACGGGTCTGTTTACGATACCGACAAGTGGATGTGGCTCCAGGGCAGGGAAGTCTGGGCTTTTGCAGCGTTTTACCGGCAATTGGAACAGCGCCCCGAATGGCTTGATATGGCGCTGCACGGCGCGCGGTTTATTCAGCGGTTTGGGACGGATGCTTCCGGCGCGCATTATTTCGGTTTGACGAGGGATGGAAGGCCCCTGGTTCAGCCCTACAATGTTTTCTCCGATTGTTTTTGCGCGATGGGTTTTGGGGCATTGGAACTTGTTCAGCCGGGCTCCGGTTACGGAGAATCGGCAAAGAAGATTTTTGAGGCAATTTTGGAGCGCCGGAAAAATCCCAAGGGGAAATATGATAAACAAGTTCCTTCAACCCGGCCTCTCAAGAGTTTTGCCCTGCCTATGATACTGTGTAATCTTGCCATGGAAACGGAATCTGTTCTTGGGAAAGAATATGTTGATCATTTGATAAAGGATCTGGTGCGGGAAATCAGAAGCGATTATTACAAGAAAGAACTTGGCTGTATTCTGGAACATGTCGCGCCCGACGGATCTTTCGCGGACTGTTTTGAAGGCAGGACCATCTCTCCGGGGCATACCATTGAGGCTATGTGGTTTCTTATGGACGCGGGGAAACGTTTCGGCGACACAGAGCTGATCAACTGGGCCGTGAACGTTACCCTTGAAGCTTTGGAAAAGGGCTGGGACAAGGAATTTTCGGGAATGTATTATTTCCTTGACATTAAGGGAAAGTATCCGCTCCAGCTTGAATGGGATCAGAAACTTTGGTGGGTTCATTTAGAAAGCCTTATTGCCTGCGCCAAAGGGTATTTGTACACCGGAAACGAAGAGCTGTCCCGGTGGTTTATGAAGCTCCACGATTATACCTGGAAACATTTCAAGGATACTGAATATCCTGAATGGTTTGGTTATCTGAATAGGCAGGGAACGGCGCTGTTTCCCTTTAAAGGCGGAAAATGGAAGGGATGTTTTCATCTTCCAAGGGCTTTGATGCAAATATGGAAGACCTTGGAACAGCTTCCTCGGTAACATTGATGGGAGTCAATGTTATCGGCGCGGTGATAGGCGCTCTTGTAAATGAATTTGCTTTGCAGCATCGGTTCACTCGGTTTCATTGCGCTTTTCCTTGCTTTTTCTGATTCCTTCCAATTTCAAAATATAGTCGCGGCTGCCGAATCCGCCCGATTTTGTGTATAAATCGATTGCGCGCGGCCCCTTTTGCAGCTTCACAAACACAACGCCCGGAATCGGCTCCGAAAGCGGCTGTAAGCTGTCCGGCTTTAACTGCCCGATACATTCGAGCAAAACATCTCCGCCGATCAGAAAGAACGCGGCGTCTAGCTGTTTCATCAGCGCCGCCGCGATGCCGCCAATATTACAGGCAATAACTTTGTGCAGGCTGTCCTTTCCTTCTTTTACAAAATCTTTGCCGCCCGCCGCGACTGACGTAATAATCAGACATCCCTTTTCGTTAAATGCAGCTGCCGCTTCTTCAAGAAAGGCTTTCCGTTCGGCGGCAGCTTTTCCTTCGTGAGCAATTTTTATCCCTTTGGGAACGGCGAGAGATGAGAAGCTCGACTGCTCCGCGTATTCGACCTGCTCAAGCGTAACAGGATTGACGCTGCCGGTTACGACAATCAGCCCTGAAGTACTGCTTTCAAAAACGATTTTCTTTCGGCGAAAACCGATTATTTCCGGAAGAAACGCCGCGAATCCTGCGCATCCCGCAAATATCTTTTTTTCACTTTGTTTTAACGCTCTTGCTATCTGCGAGAGCTTGCCATCCGATTCCGCGTCGAATATCTCGATTCCCGTCTGTTCTTTTGCTCCGCTTTGCAGAAGGATTTCCCCAACTGCTGACGACGCAAGCGGCGTAAAAGGGTCTCTGCCAAAAGACGTTTCGGCAACCGGAAGGCCGTTAATGTAATGTATCCCATTCGTCGTTGTCCGCCCCATCTGCGGATAGGCAGGAACAAACGCGACCGGCTCTTTTAACGCGTCACGCAGTGCCGAAAGTTCCGCGCCGATGTTTCCGCGCAGCGCCGAATCGGTTTTTTTGTAAAAAAAATCAAAGCCATGTTTCCGCGCGGCACCCGCCAAATCAAAGACGATGCGGTATGCTTCGTTCGCGGGAATATGACGGCTCGCCGTATTGACAACCGCAACTTCCGCCCCGCCAAGCAGGGAAATATCCAGCTTACCGTCGGGAAATACTCGGGTTTCGATCCCGTGTTTCGCAAACTGGACGCCGGTGTCGAGCGCTCCGGTAAGATCATCGGCGGCAACTATGAGTTTCGGCATGGTTCTTTTACCTTTTTGCACGCATTCTTGCGCACATTTTTGCACGCATTTTTGCGCGCCATCATTGCGGCCATCTCGATTGCGTCAAGCATACTTTGCTCGTTGGCGATGCCAAGGCCTGCAATATCAAACGCCGTTCCGTGATCTACCGATGTGCGGATAATCGGCAATCCGACGGTACAGTTGATGCCGCCGACATCGGTAAAGCGCCCTGTCTTTTCATCGACATGGAATCCGGCAAGTTTAACCGGAATATGCCCCTGGTCATGATACATCGCGACAACGACGGCATATTTCCCCGCCAGCGCTTTGACGAAAACGGTATCCGCCGGAATAGGACCTTCGGCCTCGATTCCTTCCCGGCGCGCCGCCGCAATCGCGGGAATAATGGCGCGCTCTTCCTCATCGCCGAACAGGCCGTTTTCCGAACTGTGCGGATTAAATCCCGCGACAGCGATGGCCCCCTTAGCACCCATGCTGTCCGCCGCCTGTTTCGCGAGGCGTATAGCGGCGAGTACCCGCTCATATGTAATGGCGTCGCACACGTTACGCATCGACATGTGCGTTGTAACGTGGATGACGCGGAGATTTCCCGACACAAGAATCATCGCATAGTCATTGATGCCGCAGTAATGCGAAAAAATCTCGGTGTGTCCCGGAAAATGGTGTCCGGCAAGCTGTATCGCCTCTTTATTGATCGGTGCCGTCACGACCGCGTCAACTTCTCCCTTCAAGGCCAGCTGTATTCCTGTCTCCACATAACGAAACGCCGCTTCACCTGCTTCCTTTGAAACCTCACCCAGCTTCCAGCTGTCCGGCTTTAAAAGACCGAGATCGATATATTCGATTTGCCCATAACCGCCCTTCGCTTGATTCGGCGACGCAACGGGCGATAAAACAAATCCGTCCAGTGCCAGTATTTTTTTTGTTTTTTCAAGCGACGCTGCGTCACCGATGATGATTGGCACCGCGTTTTCATATACTTTCTTATGCGTCAATGCCTTCAGCGAAATTTCCGGACCTATACCAGCAGGATCGCCCATCGTAACAGCAAGAATCGGTTTTATCATATAGTTCCTCTCTGATCAGTTTTGTTATATTACGTTTTTTGCGCATACTGCCCAAGTGCAAAAAGCTCAACAATCACCGCAAAATTTTCAGTTCTTTCTCTGCCTGCTTTCTAGCCAAACGCGGCATAGCATTATCCGCTAAAAGAACAAGCAATTTGATTCCGTCCTCGCTTAAAGGCGGTCCCGAAAAACGGCAAAGCGACGCGGCGGCTTCGGCAACAGCAGTGAGAACCTGTTCGTTTCTTTGGACGGCCGGAGAGTAAATTTTCATGTTAAAGGCTTTGAGCGCGGTTCCTTCGGGATCAACTCCGATTTTGCCTATGGCGGATGCCGCTGCCGCCTGAACCGACGGGTCAGGATCGCGGTTAAAGATGCTTACCAAAAACGGGATGGTTTCCCTGGAACCGATAAAAGAGAGAAGCTGCAAGGCTTTGACTCTGTGTGCTGTATGAATCACGGCAAAAGCCGACAGCCTGGAATCCGATATTGCGCCGGATGCTGTTTCCATAAGATAAGCCGTGTACTCCGCTTCGTTGACGCCTATTCTGCCTGACAGAATTCTTTCTTCAATCATTCTTAATTCCCGCCGTATTTCCGCCTCATCGTTTCTGAAGTAGTACCCGCTCCAGGAAGACGGGCCGGGATTTCCGAGTCCGTAAAAACCTTCGGGGGCGGGTCCGTAGACGGATTGTTTGATTCCCAAGACCCGTTCCTCTAAACGGTAGGCATATAAAATCCAATCCGCGCCGCCCGAATATAAGAGCCCTTCATCGCTAAAGGACGGCATCGCCGCGGACCCCCGAATATTGATAATCCAAAGCCGGCGCCCGTCTTCCGTAAACCCCGACGCTCCGTTTTGCGATACAACATAAATTCCCCGCTCATCGTACAGCATGTTCACGGAATCCGGCGCTGATGCTGTTAGATTCTGGCTTTCTCCTCCCCACAGAATAGTTTTATCCTCGTATGACATGAGAATAATGCGGTTATTTTGAAGCGTAAAAGCGATGTTTCCGTTTCTGCTGACGGCATGTAAAGGCGTTCCGGGCAGAGAAGGCAGGGAAACATCTTCGGCATCGTCTCCTAAAACATTCAGATTTCCGCTTTGACCGGCTGCAATGAGCATCAATCGGTCTTGAGAAGAAGTATCTCCGTTTTCTTCGTTTGCAAGGCGGGATAGTACCGGAACCACGAGAACAGGCTTCTCAGCCGGCTCAAAACTGCGGGTTTCTCCAAAGTGATTAATGTGCAGGATCGTTCCGCCCTCAAGTCCCAGGATCACGCCGCCTTGCAAGTCTTTTACAGGACCCAGTATTACCGGTGCGCCAAATGATTGAGACCACAAAAGATACCCTGCGGCGGTGTAGCATGACAATCTTTTTTCAGTGGGGACAAAAATCCTTCCGTCCCAGCCGGTTATTACCGGTGCGAAGAGAGCCGCACCGAGATTCTTTCTCCAAAGTTCTCTGCCCGAACGATTGACCGCGATGAGCATTCCGTTTGTTCGGCAGATATAACTTGTTCCTTCTCTGGAACGGGTAATGAAGGGGCCCAGTCTTCCGCCGGCATAATAGCTCCAAAGGAGGTTTCCCTGTATCGAGTAACAGCAAAGGTTTCCGCTGTCCAAAACAAGAGCCACGGATTCAACCTGGGAAACAGGATTTCCTATCATCATTCCCCTAAGGGCTGCTCTCCATACCGGTTCGGCAATTCTTTCCTGGGAATATCCTGGAATATAAAGACTAACAATCAATATTAAAGCGATTACGGTTTTTCTTACCGGGAAGATTTTCACGAATATACATCTCCTGGTGAAGATTCACCGGGTGATGTTTCACCTTTGACAAAAACCGCAAGACTTTCTATGTGGGCTGTTTGAGGATAAAAATCGTAGAGTTTTACATGTTTTAAAACATAGCCGCCCGGACCGGTAAGATCGTGACTGTCCCTCGCAAGAGAAGACGGATCGCAGGAAACATACAGCAGGAGAGGCGGTCCTTTTTCACATATCCATTTCCTCATCGAAGGAGAAAGGCCCTGCCTTGGCGGATCGATAATAACGGCATCGTAAGAAAGTGATTTTTTCCCCGCAGACAGCACCCATTGATCATCGGTTAAAGCATAGTATTCGGCATCATGCCGGGCAAGATTTTTTTGCGCCAAAACTATGGCTTGTTTGTTTTCTTCAAGCAGACCGATCTTCGCAAAATAGTCCTGTAAAAAAACGGAAAAAGTTCCGACTCCGCAGTAAAAATCGCCGAGAAGACCTTTTGACGGAACATCTTTTACTATGCTGATAAGATCATGAATCAATGTTTCAAGAACCTTTCCGTTGCTTTGAAAAAAAACTTTCACATCCATGTGTATTTTTTTGCCGCAAAAATCCAAAACCGTCTGTTCCGTCTCTGCGCCTTCGGAAAGGAAAATCCCGTTTCGGGAATAAACGGTAAACCGGTCCTTTGAGACAGGCGCTTTCAAGCCGCGTGTTTTTAAAACTTCACGGATTCCAGGGTCGGCAATGGGACAATCTTCTACGGGAATAATCGAAGCGCTTTCTCTCATCTTCAAACCAACAGAAGGGCTTCCTTTTTTGATTTTTTCCACGCGGTGAAACTGCATCCGGTTGCGGTATGCAAAAGGCTCGGAGGGACAAACAACGATTTCCGGAATACTGCCGATTTTTCCAATCCGGCTGAAGGCTTGCCGTAAAATGCCGGCTTTTATTTCAAGCTGGGTTTCATACTGAATATGCTGGAAATTACAGCCGCCGCACATACCGTACAGAGGACATAGGGCCTCTGTCCTGCAGGATGACGCTTCTTCCAAGCTGAGCAGTTCCGCTCTTGCCCAGCTTTTCTTTTCTTCGCTGATCCGGCCTGTTACTCTATCGCCGGGAGCGGTCCCCGCGATAAAAACCGGCCGGCCCTCATGATGAAGCAAACCGGACCCGCCGGAGACAATATTTTCGACCGGAGCTGTAAAAATTTCGCCTAAACTCATCAATTTTCAACTATAACATGATTGCACGAATAATGGTATAGGATGTAGAATAATTATATGGATTCTTTAACACAGTGGTTGGAATGCAAAGACGGGACGAAGCTCTTTGTCAGGCGGTGGGTCCCAGAGGCCGCCCCCAGGGCAGTTTTGCAGATTGTTCACGGTATGGCCGAGCATTCCGCTCGTTATGAATGGACGGCCCGGAAACTCACCGGATGCGGCATTGAAGTGTGGGCGGCGGATCAGCGGGGACATGGCTTTACCGCCGACTTAACCGTGAATAGTCCGGCCGCCGGCGGACAGTTAGGCCATTGCGCTGATAAAAACGGTTTTGAAAAAGTAACAGCGGATATTGACGCGGTTTTTGATGCTATGAAAAAAGAGCATCCTGCTTTGCCGCTTTTTCTTTTGGGGCATTCTTGGGGGTCATTTCTTTCTCATGCCTATATGGAAAATTACGGCAAACAGCTTGCGGGATGTGTACTTTCCGGGACGAAAGGAAAGGGGGGCTTCATCATAGCTGCGGGATCGATGCTGGCAAACTTGATTGCAGCCTTAAAAGGCAGCAGAAAGAAATCGCCGCTGCTTTATGCTTTGGCAGATGGCCAGTATAACCGGCCTTTCAAACCGAACCGGACTCCTTGTGACTGGCTTTCCCGGGACGAAAAACAAGTGGATGCTTATATCGATGATCCCCTTTGCGGCAATATATGCAGTTCGGGATTTTACCGCGATCTTACCGGAGCCCTCAATACGATTTATAAAGCGGAATCTATGAAAAAGATTCCGTTGAATTTGCCGGTTTATGTTTTCTGCGGTTCCGCGGACCCGGTCGGCGAAATGGGGGAGGGGCCTACCGCTTTAATCGGTGCGTTCAAAAATATGGGAATGAAGGATATTGAGTTTACGCTCTATCCCGACGGCCGGCATGAAATGTTAAATGAAACAAACCGGGATGAAGTTATCGGCAGCTTGTTGAAGTGGCTGGAAAAACATCTTTCTAGCGGGTTATCCGAAAACTTAACCAAGGTTTTTAGTACTCCCCATTAAGGCAGGTTTTTTTGCGTATTCGTTATTCAACTTCAAAAAATGGAAAGCCCGTTAAAAAAGCTGTTATATATACTCAAAACGAGCACCGGATTAATATCAACGATGTTGATATAGATGCAATCCATATTATCAGAAAACTAAAAGATGCCAATTATGATGCCTACATTGTAGGCGGCGCCGTCCGTGACCTTATGTTGGGGAAAACTCCCAAGGATTTTGATCTGGTTACCGATGCTACCCCGCAGAGAATCAGAAAACTGTTCCGCGGCAATTCCAGGCAGATCGGCCGCCGCTTCAAGCTGGTTCATGTATTTTACGGGGAAAAAATCTTTGAGGTTTCTACGTTTCGATCTCTTGCTGACGGGACCGCCGGAAATACTTTCGGGACTATCGAAGAAGATGTCCGGCGGCGGGATTTTTCCCTTAACGCTTTTTTTTATGATCCTATCGAGCAGATTGTTATTGATTATGTTAACGGCATGAAGGATTTAAAAGACCGCCGCATCCGGCCGATCATATCTCTTCCGGTGATTTTTGAGGACGATCCTGTGAGGATGATACGGGCCGTAAAATATGCCGCGCTCACTGGATTTAAACTTCCCCATAAACTCAAACGGCAGATCAAAAAAGACGCTTCTCTTTTGGAGGGTATTTCCGATTCAAGATTAACCGAAGAAATGTTTAAGATTATCAATTCTCCCCAATCTTCGCATCTTGTGGAATGTCTTGAAAACTTAGGATTGTATATCTATCTCCAGCCGAACGCGTCAAAAATGATGAAGGCCAATGCGGGCTTCAAGAAAAAGTATATCGAGGGATTCGTTCTGACTCCGGAAATTATTCAAGAAACGAAATCGCTTCCGGGCAGTCCTGTTATTTCTCTGATTAAAGATTTTCTGGATACGGTAATCGATTGGTCATCCGCATCGAGTGAAACGTCCAAAAATGCTTATGCTCTTGCCCGTGATTTTGTTTCTCCTATCAATCCTCCCAAAGTACAGCTTGAGCGGGCTATCCGGCACATTTTCCGTGATCATGACATTGTTCTAAAAAGACCAAGGCCGGCGGCGTCCCAGGAACAAGATGTAAAAGGCCGCCAAAAACGCAGGACGAGAGGAAGAAAATCGGCATCAGAAAAAACGGCGCCGCTGACTTAAAGTACTTCCTGACGGAGGGCTAAACGCTGTCAATTTGCCGTTGATTAGGTTATAATGATTTACAGAAAAACAATTGATCATTTGCATCGTTGATGTATAGAAATCGATGAATAATGGGGGATGTATACATGAAAAAGATAGTATTATTTGCGTTTTTGCTGTTGACTGCGAATACGCTTTTTGCTCAGGATGCGGCCGGACAAGAAAACGGGGTCACCTCTTCCGACAGCCTTGTTTTGCAGATTACCACTTTACCGGAAGCGCAGTTGACGTATACCAAGAGTTTCCGCTTTCCGTTCCTTCAAGGCGAAAGTCCTTTAACATCGGGGAACAATATCAATTTAGATTTATCCGCGGAGTTAACTCCTATTTCTCTGAATGCTATTGTTAATGCCGCATGGACGCCGATAGCCTTTTTTCAGTTTTCTGCCGGCGGCAAAATTGGTTCCGGTTGGAATATTGAATTATTCGGCATGGAGATAAAAGGGATCGGCATTAACCGCGCCGATGCCGGCGGAAATGAAGAAAGCAGCGGGAGCCCTTTTGACGGCGTTCATTGGAGAGCGCAGGCGGGAGCCACGCTTCAAATGGATATGGCCGCCCTCTTTCCCGGCGATTGGAATCATGTCGTTATCCAAACGTATCATGAAATTAACTATAAGGGTTATTCCAGGGCAAAAGCCGGAGAATCATGGATTTTTCAGCATGATGCCGGAGAAAATCAAAACGGCTTTAACTATTACGGCAATTTTCTGCTCGGCTATCAGATGCCCATCTTCCTGAACACGATTGCGCTTCTTACAGAAGCCGATCTTTATTTGTATGATACGCCGAACGGCAGTCAATGGGGCGATAATTTAGCCCGCTGGACTTTTTCCGCCGCCATGATGTTTACCATTACCGATCATCTGAGCGCTTCCCTCATCACACAGTTCCGGACAAGAAGAAACTATGACGAAGGAAAGGAAGATGATTTGAAATTATATTATCGAAACCGGCACATTAATGATTCAAACCCGATGCGTTTGGCATTCTATCGTGTGGCCGCGGCCTTAACTTATACATTTTAGAGCAGAACATGGGATCATATATTTTAGCGCTTGATCAGGGAACCACGAGTTCCAGGGCAATTGTTTTTGACAAAGAGCAAAATATTATCGGCCTTGCCCAGCGGGAGTTTGCGCAAATCTATCCGGAAGAAGGCTGGGTCGAACATGATCCGATGGAGATTTTTTCTTCGCAGTACGGCGTGATGGCGGAAGTTATCGCGAAGAACGATATTTCTGTTGATGACATACAAGCTATCGGGATTACCAATCAGCGTGAAACGACCATTCTCTGGGAAAAGGCCACGGGAAAACCAATCTATAATGCCGTCGTGTGGCAGTGCAGAAGAACTTCCGGCATTGTGGATGACCTTATCAAGCAGGGGCTTGATGATCATATCAGGGAAACAACCGGCCTCGTTCCCGACGCTTATTTTTCGGCTACAAAAATTAAATGGATATTGGACCATGTTAAAGGCGCGCGGGAAAAAGCCGCAAGGGGAGAGATTCTTTTCGGCACGGTCGATACCTGGCTCATCTGGAAATTAACCAACGGTGAGGCGCATGTTACGGATTTTACCAACGCAAGCCGGACCATGCTGTACGATATAAAAAAACTTGATTGGGATGATACGCTCTTAAAAGTTCTGGATATTCCAAGAAACATGCTTCCTCAAGTAATGCCGTCCAGTCATATTTACGGTTACGCGAATATTCAGGGAAAAAACATCCCGATAGCCGGGGCCGCGGGAGATCAGCAGGCAGCTCTTTTTGGTCAGTCCTGTTTTGAAAAGGGCGAGGCAAAAAATACTTACGGTACCGGCTGCTTTCTTTTGATGAATACCGGGAATGAGGCATGTAAAAGCAAAAACGGATTAGTCACGACTATCGCCGCAAGCATAAATGAGAAGGTCCAGTACGCACTTGAAGGAAGCGTGTTTATCGGGGGCGCCGTAATTCAGTGGCTCCGGGACGAACTCCGCTTTATTTCAGATTCCGGCGATTCCGGGTACTATGCCCGGAAAGTAGAAGATACCGGCGGAGTGTACCTCGTTCCCGCTTTTACCGGCCTCGGCTCCCCTTATTGGGACATGTATGCCCGCGGCTGCATAGTGGGAATTACCCGCGGAACAAAGCGGGAACATATTATCCGCGCCGCGGAAGAATCCATCGCTTATCAAAGTTTGGATTTAGTCCGGGCAATGGAAAAAGATACCGGAACCCGTATTGCCGAACTGAAAGTTGACGGCGGCGCCAGCCGGGATACATTCCTCATGCAGTTTCAGGCCGATGTGATGGAAAGCTCAATTCTCTGTCCCCTGGTTCGGGAAACGACAGCTTTGGGCGCCGCGTGCCTTGCCGGCCTTGCGGTTGGGATATACCGTAATCTTGATGAAATAAAGAACCATTGGAAAAGCGAAACCGTTTTTACTCCGCGGATGGAACACGCCAAACGGGACAAACTCATTGCGGGATGGCACAAAGCTGTCGGGAGAAGCCTTAATTGGATGGAGCGGGAATCCGCACCAGTAGCCTAATCGTTTTATATAAGTGAGGCTAAATGAAAAGAAAACATATTTTAAGTTTAATTTGTTTTTTGATTACAGGTTTTGTTTTTATTGTATCATGTAATAATCTTGCCGATGAGCCGCGTTATTCTTTGGCGGATTATCAGGCTGTCGGTACCAGCGTTTTTCTAAGAGACTGGACAGAAGACTATGATTGCAGTAATTTTTCCGTGCAGTTTTATCAAAATTGTTATAAGGCCGGACTGCCCTGCCGCGTAAGGTCTGGGATGTCAGGCGGGAGTATGTTTGAAATTGGACGCCATGCGTGGAATTCCGTAAAAATAAATGGTAAATGGGTTAACTGGGAACCTCAGTTCAATAATGTGTATGAAGATCATCGTCAAACTTGGACTCCAATGGGGGGTGAATGGGGAACTATATATGATGAAGATATTGCAAGAATGTTATACGAATATATCGGCAGGCATGTACCGGAACCCATCATCAATTTGCATGAAATTGACGATTCTCTTTACAATGATACTCCGTTTTATCCTTTTTTTGTTCCAAGGGCATATTGTTTAAATGATGATACAAGCGCAGAAATGCAGGCTATTATGTTAGAAGTTGAAAGTTATATGTCGGAACATGACCAAGTGGGGCTTTTCGCTATATTGGATTCAACATATTTTGTTTTCATTTTTAAGTATTATAACAAATATTACGGCATAGAAGATTTGCAGGTAAATGATCCTCTTGAAGGCAGAAGTGTTATTGAAGGAAAAAGCATCAAGGAACTTGTGAATTCAGGTGCTGATTTTACGGTATTAGACGTTGATATATCTTATTAATCTGCCGAGATGAGTTAGGGTTCTCATTAAATTCTCAATACATTGTGAAAATAATTGACTGTACGTATTATATGTGTTATTCCTATGCGTATAGGAGTTTGATCACATGTATAAAAAACTCACGCTTAAATTGGACGAGTCGGTGATTCAGTACGCGAAAGAATACGCGGTAGAATGTAACAGCAGTCTTTCCAGGATGGTAGAAGATTATTTTAGGAATATTATTTCCGATAAGAGGCACAATAGACGATATTCTCCTTTAGTTGAAGAGCTGAGCGGTGTCATATCTGATAGTGATCTTAAAAACATCGATTATGTAAGCTATTTGGAAAGAAAATATGAATAAAGTTTTTTTAGATTCGGATATCATTCTCGATTTGTTATGCTGCATGTTTTGCCGGTGGGAGAAAAAATAGTAGATTTAGCTTTAAACTCATCATGCAATGATTTTGAAGACGGAATTCAATATTTTACCGCCCGTGAAAATCGTATATCAATTGTATTAACGAGAAATAAGAAAGACTACAAAGAAAAAGGCTTGATTATTCAAACACCGGAAGAATATGTAAAATCTATCTTTTGACTTCCTCAACATAAATCGGCCGGCTTACTGGGCAAATTCGATAAATATGCCGATAATAGGTCATGACTGTATTTCAATCGTCGAAGCTGATAAAAATCGGCGGGTTCGCTCATGTCGATTCTGTTTTCATGGGCGGCGCTCATCCTGTGGTCCTGCAAACCATGTATAAAGATGCCCTTTCCGCTGAGGATTTGGAAGGTGAAAAAGGTGAAGCCTTGCTTTCAAGAATCGCGGGGCTTAAAGCCCTGGGATGTAAATTACTGCGTTTTGCGGTTCCAAGCCTGGACGCTGCCGATGTTTTGGGGAAACTTTCGTCGATGGTGTCCATGCCTTTAGTTGCCGATATTCATTTCGATTATAAAATCGCTCTTCGCTGCCTCGATTATCCTATTGCTAAAATCAGAATAAACCCGGGAAATATTGGAAGCTCTGACCGCGTGGAACAGGTCGTTTCCAAAGCGGCGTCAAAAAACATCCCTATTCGTATCGGGGTGAATGCCGGAAGCCTGCCTCAGGACCTAAGAAATCTTGTTGATGAAAAAAAGATGTCCAGAGCGGAAGCCTTAGTGACAACGGCGGAACGGGAATTGGCGGTTTTTGAAGAATTCAACTTTCAGAATGTTCTTGTTTCCATGAAATCATCGTCTATAAAAGAAACGGTAGAAGCAAATGAAATACTGAGCGGCCGCAGCGATGTTCCGCTTCATTTGGGAATTACCGAAGCCGGTCCATTAATTTCCGGCGTGGTGAGAAGCGCTATCGCTTTTCACGCGCTTTTGCGGCAGGGAATAGGCGCCACTTTGCGTGTGTCGCTTTCGGATACCATGGAAAACGAAGTGATCGCCGGACGGGAAATTCTTGGGGCGCTTGCCGAAAGTTCGGGGGAAAAAATAAACGGGGTGAATATCATTTCCTGTCCGCGCTGCGGAAGAGCCGGATTTGACACTCACGGTTTTACGGAAAAATGGAAGGACTATCTGTATAAACTTGATAAAAATATTACCGTGGCGATTATGGGATGTCCCGTGAACGGTCCCGGAGAATCCAAACACGCGGATTTGGGAATTACCGGCGCGGGGGAAAAAGTCCTAATTTTTAAACATGGTGAAATCATCAGAACTATCAACAAAGAAGATGCGGACGCTGCGTTTAAAGAAGAGGTAGCCAAATTATGAAAAAACTTTTTTTGCTTTTTACTCTCTGTTCTCTGCTTTTTGTGATAGAGGCTCAGACTGCCGGACGGCCTTATTGGTTTACGCTGGAACAGGGGAAATCCTATTTCCGTAATCAGGATTACGGGAATGCCCTTATGGCTTTTGAAGACGCGAGGCAGCAGCGCCGGGATATGTATACAAAGATGGAACAGGACTTGATCGCTGTTTTGTCTTTGCCGGAGGTCCGCCGTCTTAACGATTCCCTTAGCAATGTGGAAAAGTACGCGGCTGACCGGAATGTGATAAATGTTTCAAAAGCATTGGATGAATTATATTACCGCCTTCCTAAAGAAAGTTTTAACGATTCGGCGGAAGCGGCTCTCAAAGCGTTTGGAACATTGAAGGATTATCCTGAAGCGGAATATTGGATTGGTGAAGTTTTCCGTTTGGAAGGAGAATTGGGCGTAGCTCTTGGACAGTATCAAAGAGCTTACAACCTGAAAGATCGGCTTGAAATACCGGATTTTGCCCTGGAGATTCTTTACCGCATGGCTGATCTCCGCAAAATCCGTCAGGAATATACCCTCATGGAAAGTGCTTATCTTGAAATTCTTAAAAATGATACACTCTGGTCGGGTACAGATAATACTTTTGCCAAAGAGTCTATGGGCCGGGTTCTGGAAAACGAAGGCCTGGATCAATTTCTTATGGTTTTCAGATATAACAATCATTGGGTGGAAAAAGCGCATCGGGAATTGGGACTTTATTATTACATTTCCGGCCGTCATGTAAAAGCCGCGGATCATCTTTTATTTGCTTTTTTGATTCAAAATTCAATTATTATTGAAAACTTACTGCATAATCAATTTGATTATGCGTTCAGCAGCGCGGATGATTTGCTTGATCGTATCCTTATTGACGCGCCATTGTCGGAGTATGCGGCAGAAGTTGAATATTACAAAACGGTCTATTATTTGGGCGGCGCGATATACGGAAACGGAAACCTGACTACGGCAAGGAATTTCTGGGAACTTTTGGCGGAAAAACCAGAAGCGGGGGAATGGAGCATCCGTGCCAGAGCTCAATTGCAAAGTCCTTTCATCGAAAAAATCAATGAAATGCCTTGAAGTTCATGTAAGGCGGACCTGCGCTGATAATTTTTTTTACAGTGTATTTTTTTCAAAAATACGTTATACTAAATAACGATGGTTTAAAAACTTTTTTTTGGAGGAATATTTTGAAAAAGATTGTGTTAATGGTAATGGTTCTTTTGGTTTTAGGCGGAGCGGCGGCGTTTGCTGATCATCCGGACGGTCTTGGCATCGGCGTGATAGGCGGAGGCGGCTATGGCGGCGGCGGAGGCGGCGGAAATGTCGGGTTGAGCCTCAAAGTTCCCCAGCTTCCCGTATATTGGGGAGTAAATCTTAGAATTGATCCCCATTATTTCGGCTTGGGAATAACCGGTGATTATTATCTTTTTGACGACGATTTGCTGAACAGCGGAGAGCTTGAACTCGGCTGGTTCCTAGGCGTCGGCGGCATTGTGAATTTGGGATTCGGCAATGATTATTTTGGGTTTAGTCTTGGAGCGCGGCTTCCCATAGGTCTTTCTCTGCAATTCAATATTTTTGAGGTGTTTTTGGATGTCGCTCCCGCTATCGGGCTTGCGGTAGTTCCCAATTTTGGCCTTTTTTGGGACATTGCCGGAGAATTAGGCATTCGTGTCTGGCTCTAAATGGACGCCTTGGGGCGTTAAGGCTTTGACGAACAACAAAAAATAGGGTATAAAACCTTCAGGGCATTCCCTGGAGGTTTTTTTATGAGCAAAATAATTCTTAAAGCAGAAGACCTGGACGGATTCCTTACGGAGACTGATAAAGACCATATTGCGGAAATGGATCACATGTTTAGGCAGCTCACGGATTCTTTCAATATCCTTTCCTCTACTGCCGATGCCGGAGACCGCCGCCGAGAGGAACAGAATCTCATCACTCTGTATAATCAGATGGGATTGAAGATGCAGGATATTTGTAATAATGAAAAAAACATCAATGTGTACTCTTTTAAAACTCCTCAGGAAAGTCATCCGGAAGCGTCCAGAGTTATTGCAAAACTGCGGGATATCAGAACGGAACATCAAGAGTTTGTGTATTACATTCAGAGGGCCTATGAAATGCTCTTTAAACTTGCTTACGGCGGGGCTACCGGGGTCAATAAAAATTACCTCATTGTCAAAACACCGGTAACCGTTCCTTTTCAAAATTATGCCGTTCATAAAATCACCAACATCGATGAAAAAATTGAAAATACTGTAATGTGCGTCATGCTTCGCGGCGCGCTTCTTCCGTCGATGATCATGTCAAAGGAAATTCAGGAATATTCATCTCATGGATATGTTACGCCTTTTGCCTTATTCAAAATAAAAAGGGATGATGAAAAATGCGAGAACAATATGGAATACATTCTGGACCTGGAAAAATCGTATTTTAATCTTGAAAGCCTGCACGGCAAGGATTTGATATTTGCCGATCCCATGAATGCCACGGGCGGCAGCCTTGTTACTGTAATTAAATACCTTCTTGATCAAGGAGTTAAACCGCGTTCGGTTCAGTTTTTCAATGTCATTGCCGCTTTGAAAGGAGCGCTCCGGGTGGTTCGGGCTTTGGAAAATTGTTCGGTATCGACTCTTTGGATGGATCCGATTTTGAATAAAGCCGCGTACATTCTGCCGGGACTGGGAGACGCGGGGGACCGGGTAAACGGCGTTGACCTTCCGGAAAATCCGCGGAACATCATACAGCTTATTGCGGACTATGGTTCGAATATTGCTCAGCTCTACCGCGCCCAGCTGCGGGAGATTGAAGATACTGTCCTTGAGACCGCCCATGACAAACATTAAACAAAAAGCCGCAAGCCTGTTGCTGGTACTATTGTTTTGCATGTTCCTCGCTTCATGCGCGTCATCCGCGGGAGCCGTATCCGCCGAGGAATATTATTCCCTTGGTGTTGCATACATGGACATGGGAAAATATGATGAAGCCGAAAAATGGTTTCAACGCGCTCAGGCCGCGGATAAAACAAAATCTGCATCCGAATACAATTTAGGCCGGATCGCTTTTGAAACTGGACGTTACGAAGAATCCGCTTTGTTATTTGAAAGCATCATCCGGCGGGATCCTCAGAATACGATGGCTTTAAAATCGGCGGCCTACGCCCGGATAAAAAACGGCGATTTGGAAGCGGCTCTGAATCATTATACGCGGCTCCTGGAACTGGTGCCGGAAAGCGCGGACGACGGGTACAATCATGCCCTGGTTTTGTTTGCTTTGGGAAAAACAAGCGAAGCTGATGCCGTAATTTCAAGATATGCTTTTGCTCTCCAGAATAATGATGATCTTTTGCTTTTATACGCGCGCATACAAAAAGCGGAAAAGAAAATCGAAGCTGTTGATAGTTACGATCTTTGGCTCAAAAAAAATGCCGATTTGCAGGTAAAATTTGAATATGCCGAAACCTTGGAGTATGCGGAGCTTTATGTCAAAGCCCTTGAAAATTACCGCGAAATTCTCAATGCCGATCTTTCCGCCGTTCCCGGTCTTTCAACACCACAGATCAGGTTTTCTATCGCGAGGGTTCTTCTTGTTTCCGATCCTTCCGTTCCGGACGGTATCACAGAACTGCAAGGAGCCGTGACAGACGGCTTTACTGATAAAGACGCGGTTGAAGAGCTGCTGGAAATGGAAGGAATATCCGCGGAACATAAAGAGGAGATACGAATTATTCTGGACGGTATTTCCGACAATGTTCCGGATGCGGAAGAAGAAACGGCCGCAGAAGCTGCTGCGTAAGATTCAGAAGCTGATGTTCAGCATTGTTCCTATAGTGCCGATGAACGAAAGGATTTCGGTTGCCGAATGGTAGAGCGCCGACAGTTCCGCAAAAACGGAAAAGTAAAGCCTTCCTTCCAAGCGGATGATTGATTCATGGCGCAGATCAAGATTCATAACAAGTTCATCATCCTTTTCACTGATGCTTAATTCAAGCGTTTCGTTCCGCAGCTGACTGAACGGCTGTGCCGCGATTTCCGAAAGGGCGGGAAAGTTTTTCAGGCCGAGGGCTTTTCCCATGAGAAAGCTGTAAAAAACAGAAAGCAGGCTTTTTTTGGTCGGTACGAGCCAATCAATCTTCAAACTTTCCGACCAGCCTGAATCGGTAAAAGTCAGCGTGTTGTCAAGAATAAGAACGGCTTCGGTAAAACCGAAGAACGACATGTTTTGATTCATAAGGAACTGCCAAGAAATATCTTCCCCTCTTGGGAAAGCAATGCTGCCTTCAAGGCGGTTGGAAAATTCATCGCTCTGATAAAATTTCATGATCGGCGTTGAACCGAAAGCTCCAAACAGGTTAACCGCGGCAAAATCAATAGAGGCATTCAGATTGAGTACATCTGATAATGTATCTAACTTTTGATGCAAGTTACGCTTTAGCGCCATGTTAAACGCGGAAGGAATGAAAAATGAAGGCAGTCCGTTCATCTGAGGAATTTGAAAATGTATTTCCGTAAGATCATGAAACAGGCTGTTTTCGGTAAAAGCGTTCCACTTTGAAGCATCATACATCGTTTTCATTGAATCATACAGAGACGGATCAAACAGTGAATAAAGAGGAATCGATGCCCAAAGGGGAGCGGATGCCTGTAAGCTGTTCATAAACCATTGGCTGTCATCGTAAAACGATGTTCCCGAACGGTTTAATCCCCAATTAAAGCCGCGTTCAAGCCGGAACATTGCGTTGATTTTTCCTATCATAAAAGGCAGTTCAAGCCGAACCGTGCTGTTGGATAAGGTTGTCGATTGTACCTTGTTATAAATGGATTCTCCTTCCAAGTAAATGTTCGCGCCGACAGGCTTTGTGTCAACCGTGCCGCTGATTGACAGTTTTGCGTTACGTCTGTCCGCGTCCTTACCGGCATCGGGCAGCATAGCTTCCCAGCTTCGCAGCCATCCGTCTCCGAATGACGAAGTCCAGCCGTCTGGTTCTTCATTGTAACTAAGCCAATTAGCGTAAAAATCCGCCCTTATGCCCGAATTGTTGCCGTCAAAGGGTTTAAATCCCGCATAGGTTTCCCAGATTCTGTCCAGACGCATATCTTCATATTCCGCGGACGTTTCGATTCCCGCTTCCACCTTTGTTACGCCAAACGTTGGCGCAAGACCGAGCGAAAGTTCATGCAAAAGACTTTCACCGCCGGAACCTGTTTGGAAGTGATTGTTGAAGGAAACAGGGCCGAAACTTCTGTCAATCTCGTAACCTGCGTTCCATGTAGTCTGCCGTGAATCGGCATTTATGCGGAAGTTAAGCGACAAGAGCGTATCCAAGATTGTTCCCGCGATTTTTGAATAACCAAGAAGGCCCGCGAAAGGTTCTATGTTTCTGTGTTCGGGGCTGGTTCTAAAAGCGGATTCCAGATTGGATTGGATTGAAACATCTTCCAGTATATCAACGTTTCCTATAGAAAGAATTACTCCCGGAATGCGCCAATCTACGGAAGCTCCGGCATTGAACTTGTATGAAGAAATAGAATTTTCTAAAATGATTTCATCCGCCGAAAATTGTCCCGCCGGAAGGGATTTTCCATCCTCTGGTTTTATAAAAAGTATCATGTAACTTTGTTGCCCGGAATTGTCCTGTTCATCGTTATAGTGTTCTTGATTGGGATTGTAACTTACTATTGCCTTGTCTATTGTTACGCCGGACACTCTGACTTCCGGCGAAGAACCGTTATACTCAACTTCCACCTTAGACCACTCGCCGGGTGTGAAAGCGCCGCCCGGAATAATTACTTTTAATCTTGTTTTTCCGGAAGCGTTAAGCGCGGCTGGACCTTGTGTAATATGAAACTGTACTTCCGCGTTTTGCAAAATTTGCTTGTCAGTTTCATCCGCATCTGTTGCCGTTGTTTCCGGTCCTTTCACAAAAAAACTGAGCGTATCATAATTGATCAGCGGAATCCAGGGAATTCTCGTGTCAACGCCGTATGCCGTATTTGTGCTTCCTTCTTTCCATGCGACGTTTAGAACCCGCTGAGTAACATTATTGGGATGCAGCTTATCAATCAGACTTGCGTATTTGGAACGAAGATCGTTATCAAACATCTCTTTTGCGCTTACGTTTGACGATTGTGAAACCGCGTTGCTGTTATCTGCTTCTATCGGCCTGAAGGACGCTCCCCACACGACAGGCGGAGCGAAAAGAATTCTGCCGCTTACGCTGTTTCCTTTGCCGTCAATTAAAACACGCATATAATTCGCGTGTTTTAATTGACCGCGTTCTATGTTATTAAGTACGACCGGCTTAACCTTAATATTCCCATCAGCGTCAATCTCTCCCGCGGAATAAATCGTTTCCGTGACAATCACTTCGGGATTTTCTCCAAACCTGTTGTCCTGATCTTTTAGCGTTCCGAACTGTACTTTTACGTCAAAGTCTCCAAGAGAGAGATCGGTATTAAAACCGTACAATCTGATGGGAATATCAATTTGTTCGGCGGTATGTAAATTATGATCATCCCCCAGGGGAGACTGAAATCCTGTCCAAAGTTTTTCGTTATCCAGGGAAAACTCGGCAGCCAGGACTTCCCGTTTTATACTGTTGTCCCAGACAGGATAAGGTCCTTCTTCGGAAGCGATTTTTTCCGCGCCGCTCCATTCGATGGGGTGCAAAGAAGAAGTCAGCAGATTCGACTCCCGGTAATTTCTGTACACAAGCGGAGCGCGGTTTTGATCCGTAAGAGGCGTTTCAAAAAAAGATGATTGTTGTTTTTCCGGAGCCTCGGAAATAAAAGAGTCTCCCGCATGTATGTCGATATATCTGCTCTCTTCTTCCATTCCCGCAATTCTGTAAAGCCCCGACGTATCCGGCTGATCAAGAATCGCTCCGAGCGTAAGTTTCGCCTTAAGATTTTCTTCGGTCCATGAAACTTGACCGCTTACTCCCGCGTTCCCTTCATTGCCCGACCCCGCTTCCGAAAAAGCGTCATCGTTGGTGTTCCAGCGGACTCCAAGCGCAAGCGCCGTACTCAAAGGTCCCGCGGGATCATATTCAACGCCGATTCCTCCCGCAAGGCTTCCAAACTCACGCTGATTATTTTGTCTCAAATACGTTATCCGGATGGTTTCGTTAAAAGACGCCGGATATTCCAGAACCACCAGGCCTGTATCCTTATTAAAACTAAAACGGGAATCTTCAATACCGCCGCGGTACACTTTTACGGAACCCGGCACAATATCGGTTCCCAGCGAATACGACCCTCCGCTTCCGTAATTCGTAAAGCGGATGCTTATATCTTCGTTGCTTTCCATCGCGGCAGGAAGATATATTTCTTTGCTTATGTCCGTCAAAGGCCACCGGCTTTCCAAAGATCTCCGGTCTCCAAAACTGCCGTATTTGGTCAGTTCATAGATATTTCTCCGTGACCGGGAAGCAAGGCCAAGCTGTACATCCGGCGCGGTGAAAAGATCTTCAAGCGGCAGTACTTCATAACCGTTGATACGCTCATCGGTGGAAAGCCTTACAAGACCGGCGGACGCTGTGTTTGAACTGGGAGCCTCGTATCGGTTTTGCCGTTCAAAGGGCGAAAAAGTCCCCGGTTCATAGATTACCAGGGCCGGAATATCATTGCCGTTAACGGCAATCGTTATGGTTCCGGGATATTTTTTTGACGGGTCTTCCTGTCCCGGCTGAGCGTACCGGGTTAAATCAAAACCGGAGAAATAATCCTGCACGTCTTTCAGAAATCCGGACGAAGCATAATTCCCCATAGAAGTTTCCCACGGGGAATTTGACCCTTTTGTATACAATACGATAACCCTGCCGTCGGGATTGTTTGTTAGTTCGATAATGCCGTATTGGGCGCTTGCGGCCAGCTCGCTGCTTTCCGCCCTCCGGTATCTGCGTTTGTCACTGCCCGTAAGATTGCCGCTGGAATCTTCAATGTAGACCACCGGTACGGAATCCAGATTCTCATCGGGAAGAACAAAGGACCTTCCGCGGAGGGGATGTTCAACAGAAACATAGGAATAGGTTCTTTCCCGGTCTCCCGCGTACACGCGTTCTTCCCGGACAGCGGCATCGTAACGAAATATGCTGTGGATGGTCAGCGTTTCCGTACCAAAGCGGCCGTAAATTCCGGCGGAACTCCCCGAATCGCCGCCCAAATCAAGATAAGGATATTCGGGAAAGTCTAAACCGGTATTTCCGATGCCGACATACTGTATGAATTCGCCAGGTTTTCCCTGATAACCGCCGCGGTAGGTATTCATGGTATATTCATCCAGAAACCCGGCTTCGACAAACCATCGTTCTTTAATCCATAAAGATAAAGTCAAATCCGTTTCTTGGGTGAACAAGATCGGCGAATCTGTAGAAGCCGCCATCACTCCCAAAGGCGTAAGCGATAGGCCCAAATTGCCGCTGAGCGTTCCGTTCCAATACCCTGAAAGAAACAACGAAACATCGGTGTCCCACAAGTTGAGGTCAAGAAGCTGGGCTGGATCTTCCTGAACGATAAGATTTTTTAATATTTCAACATCGCCGTCAGCGGGAATGACAGAATCTTCCTCCTGCGCCGCAAGCGGAAGCGCAAGCAACAGGAGAAAAAAGGGAAAAATGGAGTGCAATGCTATCGAAATAGTCTTTAAACGCCTTAGCAAACTGCCCATCAATAGTGTATAGTATACCTCATAGATTGATGTTTGTCAGGCGAGAGTAGAACGATGATTGTTTCCATGATTCAGCTTATTTTTGAGATTCCCGATGTGGTAAATATAAAGGAAAAACGGAGAATTATCCTTTCCATGAAAGATAAAATCCGCCAGCGTTTTCACATGAGCGTTGCGGAGGTCGATCTGCAGGATTCTCTTTCCTTTGCGCAGATCGGCGGAGCCCTGGTTTCCAATTCCAAGGTTTACGGCGAATCTGTGATGAATAAAGTGTTGACATTGATTGAGCAGGAAATTCCCGTCAGAATTCATGATGTGAAAATTCATTCCGAAGAATTTTAATATTTTTGCGAGGAGAAGCAAATGCGTTGTAAACATTGTAACTATGTTGTTTTTACAACAATAAGGCTTGTTGTTTTTACAACGGCATTGTTGTTTTTATTATCATCCTGCATCGGCATAACATCCGGCATCGTTATACGTAATGACGGTTCAGGAACTATCGACATGATATACATGGTTTCAGATTCTCTTGACGCTGTCGGAAGGCAGGACGGAAATGCGCGGCAGCCCCCGCTTCCGCTTAGCAGAAACGATTTTGAAAAAACGCTCTCCCGTATTGACGGATTATCTTTAAAGTCATATAAATCGGAACGGCAGGGACAGCATGTTCTTGTCACGGCAACCTTGGATTTTGCCGGCATCGATGCCTTGGCCGCTTTTTTGGATGAAAGCCGTCAAACCGTAACGTATACCGAAAGGAACGGCAAAAAAGAACTTGTTTTTACATTTGTAGATGTTCCGGTAAATGTCGGCGTAAATGAACAGGCATTGTTTACGGAAGCTCTTGACGGTTACATGTTTGATTTTTCCGTAAAAACTCAGGGAACTATGGAAGCCGCTTTTGTTGATCAAAACGGTAACGCGTTAAACGCTTCCGCTGCTGGAAATATCAATACGCAAAACGATTCAGTTTCATACCAGGTTCCTATGGCTGATCTCGTTTTTTCAAAAGAACCGGTGATACTGAAAATCATTTTTTAACAGACAACTATTAGGTCTTATTCAGGAATTGAAAGCGATAATCGGTACGCTGCCGCGTAATCTTCCGTATTCTCAGGTTTCTCCGGATCAACGGCGCTGTCCCAGCTTGAATAAACGGCCTCCAGAAGTACTGTGCATTGCAGTTCGGCAGGCAGGACAATTTCCATCTCAAAAGGATTATCCGGCCGCTCCCCTAAACGGAACAGGGCCGTATTATCTTCATTAAGGCGTTCAAAGGGAGTGGGGGCATCGTAAATAACAAAAGGCGTGTTCTGATTTACGTTACTGATACTGACATTAAACTTCGCCGGATTCCCCAGCGCGTCCATGGAAAGCGCAAGGACCCGGCGGTCAAGGTACTCCGTACTGGTCAGATTCGCGTGTAAAACCTGCCCCGGAGAATGCTCCGCTTCTGTGACGGTTTTTCTAAAGGGCAAAGGCTGAGCCTGGTTCGCCATAACAATTCCCAAGACCGCAAAAAGAACAACGGTCACGCCGATAACTGACAATTGCCGAATGGTTCTGCTCTTTAATTCCCGGTCGCTCCTGCTCCGGCGGAAAAGAAGAATAACCCGGTTTGCCATAAGAATTTCCGGAAGGGCGATACACGCAATAAAAAGCGTTGTATTTATATTGTTTGACATAATCAATATTGCCAGGGCAGGACTGCCGGAAGAAATAATATTGATAAGGGCGCCGCATAATTGAAGAGGAATTGCTGTCAAGCATAATAAAGCTGCCCAGGGATTCGTAAAAACGGTACCCAGGATCGTAAAGATAAAACTCCAGAGAAAAAGCGGCACAAAAGTAATATCTATAAACGCCGCGATAATTGTCCCAATTACCGCCAGAGTTACCGCCGCGTTGCCGTAAAACAGATCTTTTCTGGGAATCCATATACGGTAAAACACAGGAACAAAAAGGTTATAAAAACACAGAGCAATAAAGATCCTCATTAAAATGCTGATGTAATCCGCCTGGAGGTCAGGAATATGGATGATCCTTCGGATAAGAAAATAAATCTGACCGGAAATAAAAAGGCTTCCTGTCAGAAGAAGAAAATGAAGCAGAACAATCCATGAACGTTTAGAAAATACCTTCCACTGAACCGACAGAATGTACCTGTGGGTTAACGAATATACGAACAATAAAATCAGGGATACTATGCCGACAGCCAAAAAGACAAAGACCGTAACAATTTCACTAAAGTATATTGTTTTGTTAAATATGTTTATGAAGGAATAGTGGGTATCATAGTTTTCAGAAGAAATATCTATGCCGGAAACATAGTCCGCAAAAGATTCTCCGCAAAGTTCCGCTGAAATAGAATTTGATGCCGTTTGTTTTCCTTTGACAAGCAGGCTGGGAAACGCCGCCGCCTGAATGATGTCCAGGGGTTTCTGACTTTGAATCAAACGCAGTTTATACAATTCATTGTAATTGATGGAAAGCGAATAGGGGATCGAACATTCCTCAAACGCGTCTGTTAAGGGTTCCAGAACGCTCAGAGGAGCAACGACACCGCTGGAACCGTGGTGAATCGTGAGCGCGCCGGGAGTAAAGGGCAGATCAAAATAACATATAATCACATTTTCCGGAGTATCGCATAGTGAAACAAGATCGGCGAGTCCGATATTTCTTATGCCGGAAACATCTTCCGGCAGACTGGAATATTCATCACCGAGAAAGGCAATTCGCGCGTTTATGGGCCTATCTTTCAGCCGTTCCGCGATGTTCAAAGCCGCCGTTATATCGAAGCGCGCAATATCCTGGGTATCGTTTAATGTGGAGAGGGGAACCGCGAGAACAAATTGTCCGGTTCCGGTATCTGCCTCCGTTGAGGAATACACTACATGAATGGAAGAGCCGAACCCTCCCTGGCTTGTAAAAAGGGAACGTTCTTCGTAAGCAATTTCTTTTTCACTGAGAGCCTCTTTGATAAAAGCAAGCCGCCGGTTTTCCAGGTCCCGGCTTTCATCAAGCCCAAAGACCGGAATAACAGATGCCAGCATACACAGCAGCCCAAACGCCGCCTGTTTCCAATAGTGATCCACCGCTCAAACATAGTCCGTCACAAGAGGCAAGTCAAGTAACAGTGAACAAATAACAATGAGCAGGATTCTTTTTCTTTGTTAACCGCTCATTGCTCATTATTTGTTGTTTGTAGTATACTGTCTGCAATGATTAATCATACAAGAAAGTTCCGCATTCTTGCCGCCGGAATTGTGTTCATTATCTTGTTTTCTTTTTCCTGTTCGCAGAATAATCCGAATATTAACGAAGGCTATATCGGACTTTGTTATTACGCGGAGAGCGGAACCATCGAAGGACGGTATTATGTGTTTATCACTCCGTCGGATGATGACGGAATGGAAGATATTGATGAGATGATTATTTCCCACAAAAAAGAAGGCCTTCGCTGGCGTCTTTCCGCGTCGGACTGGGTTTTAATCAATACCGATGGGAAGACCTGGATCGGCACCCACAGTATATCGATGCCGGATAGGGAAGCACTCCCAAGAGGTGTGTTTACGGTAGAACTGATTGATAAAGCCGGGATGACGGGCAGTATGCAGCTCACTTTTGATGTCCGCGGCGCCGCCCATCCTTTTCCGAAATTCTCCATTGAAGACAGACGATATTCGATACAATCAGAATATCCGGCACATTATTTTATCTGTTATGACAGAAGCGGAGCTTTTCTCAGAACGGTAAAGATTGAAAATGCCGAGGGGACATTATCGTCTCTTTCGCTGCCCAGGGACTGTGAAAGCCTTGCTCTTTGGGCGGAATCCCCCGAAATTTTTCTTTCCGCCTTAACGGAAAGAACCGGAATCAGATAGAAATGAGGCAATTGCAAAACTCCAGAATAACGGATTGAACATGAACAGAGAAGCGCCCGGAGAATCTTCCCGCAGAATAAAAAGCTATGTGCTTCGTGCCGGCAGAATGAGCGATGCCCAGAAGCGGTCTTATGAAAACCTAAAAGATAATTTCTGTATCCCTTTTTCAGAAACGATGCTCAATCCGGAAACACTTTTCGGAAACAAACATCCGCTGACAATAGAAATCGGCTTTGGGATGGGGATTGCAACCGCCATGATCGCGGAAGCGAATCCCGAAAAAAATTATCTCGGACTGGAAGTTCACAGGCCGGGAATTGGCCGGCTGCTTTGGGAAATTGAACAGCGGAAAATATCCAACATCAGAATTGTCGAACATGACGCGGTGGAAGTTCTGGAAAAAATGATTTCTGCGGACAGCGTGGAAGCCTTTCACATTTTTTTCCCCGATCCCTGGCCGAAAAAGCGGCATCATAAACGCCGCCTTGTTAAACGGCCTTTTAACCGTTTGCTTGCGGAAAAACTGATTCCCGGCGGCTATATCTATTTTGTCACCGATTGGGCCGATTACGGAGACTGGGCTTTGTCGGAATTGACGGCAACGCCGGAAATCTATAATCAATATGAAGGATTCGCGCCGCGTCAAGAATGGCGGCCGGAAACGAAATTTGAATCAAAGGGAATCGCGAAACAGCACGAAGTCCGGGAATTATTATTCAGGAAAAAATGAGATTGACTCTTGTTATGTCAATTCCTTGCGAATGAACTTCAGATATTGCCGAACCATGAAGCTGTAGAAAACAGCAGGATTCCCGGTTTCCCGTGCACGTTCCAATGCTTGAATGTAAGAGATGCGGCTGCTTTTGAAAACATAGAAAATCGGCAAATCGAACATTGATAACATATAATTCATCAAGAGTCTGCTCACACGTCCGTTGCCGTCCGCAAAGGGGTGTATGCTTACAAAGCGGTAATGCAATTCAAAGGCTGCTTCGCACTTTTCGCGGAATGTTTTGACGCTTTCTATGTTACGGTTTGTTTCATGTATCAGTGTTTTCATAAGCGCGGGCACTTTACCGGCATCAGGGAAACGCCTTGTTCCCGCAAAAACATTGATAAGCCGATAATCACCTTTTGAGCTGTCAAAATTTCCCAAAGCCGTATCGTATTTTGCACCGGTGTTTTTTAACACTATAGCTCCAAGCTCTTTGATAAAATTTTCGCTGATAGGCATTTTTTCTTTAGCTTTGTCCAAAGCAAAAATAAGCGCTTCCTGATGATCGATCACCATTTGCTGTTCGCTGAACGGTTTGTTTTTAGCGGGAATATCAAGATCAAGCAGGTTATAAACCTGATTCTCTGTCAATGTACTGCCTTCTATCGCGGTAGAATGGTAGCTGACAGCAAAGCCTGTCATTTTTGCCAAATCTGCCTGTCCCAGCATTTTTTGCTTATATTCTGATATCAATTTTTCTAATTTCTCTATTTGTGCGTCCATGAATATTTTATACTACAAAAAGACGAATCCGGCAACAAGAATCAGTGCCGTCGTCAACATGCCGTAGCCGAAGAATCATCGTATTAGGTATAATGCTTTTTATGGGAACACAGAGCATGGCTCAAGACAAAAAACCGGAAAGGGCGCGGGAACTGGAGGCGCTCATAAGAACATATTCCGCGTCTTATTACAACGGCGAGGCGGAAATCTCCGACAAGGAATTTGATGATCTTTGGGATGAGTTAAAAAAAATCGATCCCGCGAATCCTGTTCTTGCGGAAGTCGGCGGAGATTCCACAGATGGTTTTCCGAAAGCCGAACACATCATTCCTATGGGAAGTCAGGACAAAGCGGCCAATCCGGGCGAATTTCTTGCGTGGGCGGAAAAAATTCATCCGTCAGCCTATGTGGTTCAGTACAAACTTGACGGCGCGAGCCTTGAACTGCAATACCTTGACGGGAATCTTTCCAAAGCCGTTACGCGCGGGAAAAACAAAACCGGCGATGACATAACCGCGAACGCAAAACGGATGAACGGCGTTGTATCAAAATTGGACATTCCCTTTAACGGCGGCATCCGCGGCGAAGTGATTATGACCCACGAAGTATGGGGCGAAAAATACCGCGACAAAGCAAACTGCCGGAACGCGGCTAACGGAATCATGCGGCGGAAAGACGGAAGCGGATGCGAGGACCTGCACTGTATCTGTTACGACGCGTCGAATCCAAATGATGATTATTACTTTACCGATGAAATCCAAAAAATTGAGTGGCTTAAGAGCCGCGGTTTTACCACAGCCGGCACAGAGGAATTCGATAATCCCGAAGACATCATCAAGTACCGCGAAACAATTTCGGAAAAGCGAAAGGAACTTTCTTTTGATATTGACGGTCTTGTTGTTAAGGATAAACAAGTCAACATGGATGATCTTCGCAAGGACCGCCCCGAACGGCAGATCGCGTTTAAGTTTGAACTTGAAACCGCGGTCAGTATGCTGAGTGCGGTTGAATGGAGCGAATCCGGCGCGACCTACACGCCCATTGGTATTATCGATCCGCCGGTGCGGCTTGCGGGAACGACGGTACAGCGCGCGAACCTGAACAATCCGGGAATGATCAGGAGTATGGGCTTAAAGATCGGTTCGCTTGTAACGATAGTGAAACGCGGAGAAATCATTCCAAAGATCGAAGGTCTTGCGTCAGGCAATGAAGCAAATAACAATGATCAAACAGAAATTGATATGCCTTCCGTTTGCGGAACATGCGATACCGCTCTTGTAGACGCGGGAACCCGTCTTTATTGTCCAAACCCTGAATGCAAGAAACGCTTGCTGCATCGGCTTGAAAAATGGATTGATGTTTTGGAAATCCGTGAGCTCGGCGTTAAACTCATCCGGCAGCTTTATGAAAAGGGAAGGGTGCATCACATCGAAGATTTATACACACTCACCGTAGAAGAACTTTCTGAATATGAAAGGATGGCTGAAACATCCGCCGCGAAAGTAATCCGGCACATCATGAGTCCCCGTGTTTTGTCCCTTTCGGCATTTATCGCAGGGTTCGACTTTGAAGGCATCGGCGAACTTGTCATGGACAAAGTAACAGATGCCGGATTTGATACTCTGGAAAAACTGGAAAACGCGTCGGTAAAAGATTTGTCGGAAGTATTCGGTCTCGGCGAAATTACCGCAAAGACAATCGCCGACGGAATCGCCGAAGCAAAGTCCCATATCGACGCGGTGCTTTCGCACAATGTTATTTCAATTAAGGTTCCGCTTTCCGAAGACGAGCAGCCTTTAAAAGGTTATTCGTTTTGTTTTACCGGAGAACTTTTCAGCATGAAAAGAAGCGAAGCGGAAGCCAAAGTGAAAGCCCTCGGCGGAAGCGCGAAACCGTCGGTTACAAAAGATCTTTCTTTTCTTGTTACCAATGACACAAAATCAGGCTCAGGAAAAAATAAAAAGGCAAATGAACTGGGAATCCCCATCATCAATGAAAATGATTTTTTGGCAATACTTTCCGGCTCTTCCGTGATTGGAACATTTGGAAATGAAACCGTAAAGAAAAATTTCACGCAGGGAGATTTGTTCAGTGAGGAGTGAGCAGGGAAAAAAATCTGTGTTGGAAAAAAGATACGTTTTCTGCTGTTATAACAATTTCAAAAAATCATCCAAATCTATATTTGCCTGAAGCAAAATGCCTTTTAATGTTCCTCTTGCCACAGTATCATGTATCGGAATAATGACTGTATTATGCCCATCTGAATATTTTGCATGACTTCCTTTTTGACTTTTGAAAACAAATCCCTTTTTTGATAATGCTGAAATTATTTCGTTGGGTCTAAGGATTGGATATTTGTGTCCCAATTATACCACCATTTCCAATCTTGTTATGTAAACCTGCTCGTTGGGAATAGAACGTAATTCCTTTCGTTTTTCTTCATCTTCGTAGTATAAGGCAATAGCCTCCTTCAGATTTGTGAAAGCATCATTTACTGTTTTGCCTTGCGACGCTATATTATTCTCAAGGCACGTTGCAACAAACCAATCTTCTTCTTGCTCTATCTTTATAGTACCTTTAAATGTCATTGTTCCTCCAAAACGCATATCTATACGATAATTGGTTCTCGATGTGAAGTCAAGTTTTTTGATGGGAATAAAATAACTTGTTATCAGAGGGAATTGCAGCCGATTAAAAATGTGTATTTCGCAGTCTTTGGACTCATCCTTTTCTCAATAGTAATGTTCCATCGCCTGAAATTTTTCGCGGACTTGCTGCAAAAAATCCAGTTCGCGGTTGATGATTCTTTCGTAGTTTAAATCATCAATTTCTATCCGGTATGCTTCATCCTGCCAATAATGAATACGCGGAAGGTCGATAAAACGGAACGCGCTTTGCTGGGCTTTTTCCGCCCATTCCATCGCGTCGTTCCAATAGTAAAGCGCCGCTCTGAAACAGGATTCGGCGGTTTCCAAGCCTTCCAACGTTTGTTCTTTCCAGGGAGCATTATAAAAATAAGCGTTCCGTTTGTTCCACTTATTTCCTAAATAGAGATACTGTTCAATCAATTTTAAATTGATATGCATCATAAAAAGATAGCGGTATTTTTCCCATTGAGTTTCATTCTCAATCAAAGCCATCGCGTAAAGCGGATTGCAAAAATCGGCGGTCAAAGCCTTCTCAAGATAATAGATATTTTCCATTGTATCATCGGGATACTGATTATAATGATTATGGTAAAGCCTGTAATATTGTTCCTTGTAAGTTACAAGATACGCAAAGATCTGAGAATTTGAGGAAGAAAAAATGAACACGCACATCAAGATGACTGCGGAAACTGTAACAGGGAAAGATTTCTTCTTCATCTTTGTTTTATCGGCATTTTTGGGGAAACGCTGAATAAGTCTTATTCGGGCCCGAAATTCTTCATGATCGGCAGTTTTAATATGATGTTCCATATTTCATCGCCGATGGTTTCTACCGGTTTTGAAGCGTCAAGAACCGTTACCGTGACTCCTAAATCGGCATATTGGGAAATGATTTTCTTGTAGCGGCGGTGAACTTCTATCTGAAAATCAAGGTATTCGTAACAATCCCTGAAATCACGCTTCCCGATTCTTTGTAACGCGGTTTCGGGATCAATATCAAAATAAAAAAGCAGCTCCGGCAAAGGAAAATCCTGATTCAGTTTTGCGGGAAGTTCTTCACCGCATTCTATTCCCTGGTACACGAGAGAAGATGGAACATATCGGTCGGAAATGACGATTTCATTGCGTTTGCAGCGTTCCAGAATCCCGCCGCTTTGATGTAAATGTTCATTGCGGTCAGCGGCAAAAAGGCGGGCAAGCGTTTCGGGCTGTAAAATCACGTCTTTCCTAAGCGCCTGCCGGATCGTCTTACCGATAGGTCCGTCGGTGGGTTCAAAAGTGGTAAAGCAAGATACAGGTGATTGTGTGCGAAACCGAGATATATTCTGAGACAAATACCCCGTAGAAGCCGTATCCCGTACTTCCAACGCTTGAGGCATCAAGCGATCAATTTTTCTCCTTACGATTTCACATTGCGTAGAAGTTCCGGAACCGTCTCCGCCTTCAAAAACAATGAAATTCTGTATAACCGGCACTGACATCATGATTTACTTTACCACAGGGAAAAGGCTTTTACAATGAGCTTCAGCAAAACTCAGTTTGCAATTTCCTCTAATGAGTCAGTTTTTCAATTATTCGTTCTTATCGCATAGTATTTTACCCGATTTCATGCTAATTTTATAATAGGGGAGGTAGTTGTAAAACTCCAGTTTTACAAGAGGTTCGGAGGACTTCTGAAAAAAGACCTGAATTTTTAGAGTTTTTTTTAAACATGTTGCGGTATATTAAGGGATAAGGCGTGGAGAATTCCTCAAAACATAAGACTGGAGCTGCCGGTAAACGGAAGAGAACCAGAAATATACATATTATTATTGAAGTTCTCATTTTTATTGCCTTGGTTGCTGTTACCGCTTTTTTGTTGCAGCCTCTCAGAATGTCGATTCTCCGTCAAATGGCCGAAACAAGGGATTATCTTATCGGGGAGGCGGAGGCATTCCTCGGCAGAAAAATAGAATACGGCTCTATGGGGCCGTCCATATTCGCGGTTTTAGATATCAGGGATATACGGATTTTAAACGATGACGGGGAAGCCGTTCTAACTATTGGAAGATTCAGGCTTTCTTATTCCCTTTTGGCCCTCATCATGGGAGAAAAGCAGAATTCGCTCAGGTCTATCAGGATTGATATGCCGGTAATCAATATGGATACGGAACGGGACGCGGATCTTATTTCGCTGCTTTTTCCGTCTTCCCAGGATGTTCCGCAAAATGATTCTGTGAGAGCCTGGCAGGGGCTTGATTTTTTACCCGATGAGATCCGGGTTCGGATGCGCGGCGGAAGCGGAATCTTCACCTTTGGAGCAAATACTGTTTCGGTACAAGGCTTATCTATTGACAGCAGCATCCAAAATAGAAGGCTGATTTTTACCAGCCGATGGGAAGCTGAAACCGCTTTATCCGGACTCTTTGGTCAAAATATACAAACCCGCATGTCCGGGGATATTTCCGGCGATTTTGCGGCGGATTTCAGCAACGGAAACCTTAATCTGTCTGTTCCCGTTCTTTCGGGCGATCTTTTCACGTTTAAGTCAATAACGGTAAATCTTTCTGTAACGCCTGAAGTAATCGAATTAAGAAAGATTAAAGACCGCTCTCCTTATGATCTTTTTGTGCGCTATGAAATTGATACAAATACGCTCAATGCGGAACTTTTTGCGGATAATTTTTCTCCCGGTGATATATTGAGTTTTAACGGAAATTGGCGGTCTTATAATGAATGGCTCAATACTCACATATCCGGGTCCGCGTCCTTTTTAAGAAGCAGTGATGAAAACATTCAGTATGAAATTGATTTGTCGGGCATAACTCCTCCGCAATTCACGGCGGAGGACGCGTCTTTTGAAATAAAAGGCAAAGGGGATGCCGTCCGGGCGGATTTCTTTCCGCTTCACCTTAGTCTTCCCCTGGGGGAAATTTTCTTTGAGGGTGATGTGCAATTTGCTCCCGCGGCGGTGAACGGCAATTTATCAATAAACGATATATCCTTAACCAGAGAAAATGCTTTAAACGCCGATTTTGTGATAAACACGTTTGACAATGAAATAAGTATTTTCAGTGAAAGCATAATCATCGGCTCTTTAACACTGTCAGCCTTCGACGCGTATCTTATAAACGAGAACAATGAGTTGTCTTTTACGGTTTCGGCCTTCCGCTTTCGGGATATTGAATCTTACGATAATGTTTCGCTCAGCCGGGTGAATCTGGATGGTTCTTACGAGTTTAATCCCCGGCATCTTCAGGTGACGTTTTTATTGGATTCCTTTTCTGTCGAAGACATGATAGAAGCGGCGAGTCCTTTTGTACATACATCAGCAATACCGGACATGGTGAAAGATCAAACCGGTAATATGCTCGTTACAACGGAAGTGTTTGTTACTACCGATTTTGAATATATTTCATATAACGCGCCCCGTTTTGTCGCGGCTTACAGCGGGAACCGCGATGTGCTTGCCTTGTTCTCACTTTCCGGCACCGACAGAAGGTTTGAACTGAGCAACGGAAGCATTTTGGCTGAAAAAACGCTTGATTTTTCCGGTGACGCGGACTTTTCCGACATCAACGATATTTCATTTTCCTTTCAGGCTGTGTACGATGATTTTTCTTATTTTGTTGATGGTCTCTTCCTTGACCAAAGATCGCTTAATATCAACGGTTCCTATGGATTTAGCGCATATATGACTTTGGCAGATGACGGGAATTATTCCGGGTCAATCTTCGCGGATTCTGTGCCTATTCCCCTGGAAAACGGTACGGCAAGATTTAGTCTGTCAACATTTGTCCGCTGGGCTGATGTTCAGTTCTGGTCGGTGGATGTGGAACGCCTGGAATTTGTTGATATTCCGCTGCCCGGCGGTGCGGCAGGGCATGTTTCCATACAGGGTATTGCCGACAATGACGGAGCAATTTTTCCCCGTATTTATTTTGATGACGGAAAAGGATCGCTCACAGGAACAGCCAGGGCCGATTGGGAGAATACGTTTTCTTCTGCCGCCCTTTCCGTTTTGTTAAGCGACCAGGCAGGGCTTGAAAGGTATTCCATACAGGCAGCCTATGCGAATCAAATATTCGACGCCTCGGTTTCCGGTTTTGGAATGCGGTTAAGCCGCTTTGTAGAACATACCAGCAATATTATCGCCTCCGTTGATGCCGATTTTCATTGGTCTTCGGTACAATCGTTTTCTTTGGGAATCGATATTTCTTCTCTCACGGGAATGATTGGTACTTATCCCATCAACGCCTATGCGCATATCGATGCGGACCAGGACAAGGCCATTGTACAGAACATCCGGGTGCTTTTCGGTGATTTTGAAATAGATATTCCGTCGATAGAAATGAATCTCATCCGGTCTGATCTTAACGGCTCAATGAATATCAGCGGTACCGCTGTCGAAAAAAATATAGATATCGGGTTAAGGGCCAATGTAAACTACAAACCCATCGACTCCTGGCTGCAAATTCCGGAAGCCGTCAATTCTTTTCAGGGATCCCTGGATGTGTACAAATTCCATATTGACACAAAAGCCGTGACTGAACCGTTTCAATTCACTGTTTCCAACGATGAAACATTGCTGACCGTCAACGGCGGTCCCAAGGAGATGATCCGCTTCTCCATGTCTCCTGAAGGAGATTTTTACATGGGATTTTCAAATCCGGCTCCGCTCCGGGGTTCTGTTATCGGCAATATTTCTCAAGGACAGATTGATGCCCATACATCGAACTTATATGTAGATATGGTCCCGTTATTCGCAATGGTTCCTGATTATATAACAGAAACTATTAATGTCTCCGGAGGCTTTGTTGATGTTTCCGTCCAGGTGAAAGGTTCTCTTTTAGAACCGGAATTCTTCGGGACCGCAAAGGGAACCAGCATCCGTATACAACTTCCTCAGTATCTTGCCGCTGATATTGGTCCGACCCCCATAATCGCCAAACTGGAAGGCACCGAAATGACTTTTGGTCCTGTCATTACCCGCGTCGGAGACGGACTTGCCCAGGTATCCGGAGATTTTCTCTTTAACGGGTGGGTTCCCGATACTTTTACCCTTAACATACTTGTCGAGGAAGCATCCCCCATTCCCTACGCGTTGGATTTGGGAGGCATTAAGGCGGCAGGAGACGCATCCGGAAAATTGATAATCAATCTTGAAGGTACTGTTATAGATGTCCAGGGAGATGTAACAGGATATAATACGATTGTAACTATGGGAGATGCCGAAAGCGGAAGCACCGCATCTGCTGATCCTGACAGAACAGCAACGGATGCCGTGGTAGACATAAATATTACTGCCGGTTCGCGGGTTGAATTCCTTTATCCAAATGAATCTTTCCCAATAGTCAGCGCTTATGCCAGTCTTGGGTCCAGTATTCATGTTATGGCCGACAGCGCGTCCGGAAGTGTTTCCGTAAAGGGCGATGTCGGCATCAGAGGCGGAGAGATTTATTACATTAACCGGAGTTTCTATATCCGTGAGGGAACCTTGCATCTTAATGAAACCGAACAGCAATTTAATCCCCTTATCAGCGCCAGGGCGGATATCAATGAAATTTCACAAGAAGGCCCGGTCACCATCTCTTTGATATTGGATAACGCGCCTGTTATGTCGTTTACTCCGCGTTTTGAATCGAATCCTCCCTTGTCACAGCTTGAAATAATGAGTATTTTAGGGCAGGCTTCGTCTGAGGGACTGGCAAATCCCTTCTTTGTGATTGCTACAGGTACCGATCTTTTGTCCCGGATTGCCGGACTTCAAAGTTTGCAACGGAATGTGCGTGATTTTTTCAGGTTGGATATGTTTTCGGTCCGAACCCCGGTTTTACAAAATATTTTATTTTTGGTAACAGGAATTCAGCAGCCTGACAACGGTTTAAGAGAAATAGGTAACTTTTTGGACAACACAAGTGTTTATATAGGGAAGTACATAACCAAGGATGTTTTTTTTCAAGGTATCGGTTCTATACGGTATGATGAAACAGCGGAAGAAACAGGCGGGATTCGGTTTGGACTTGATCTCGGACTGGAGTTTAACAGTCCTTTCGCCAACATGAAATTGAATCTTGTTCCGCAGCATCTGGAAAATATGTTTATTGACGATCTTTCGTTTACTTTAAGCTGGAAATGGACATTCTAATCCTTATTTGGGGCTTGCCCTAGAATACCGGGTTTTATATGATGTGGAGAGGAGTTTTGATGCGCCGACTGTTAATCGTAATTGTTTTAATTGAAATCTTCGCGGGTTTTGTTTTTACAGCAGATGTATCCGCCCAGCAGCAAGCTGATTGGTACCAGGGAAAGCCGATAAGGGATATTACTTTCGATGGACTCAGACATGTTGATGTAAAAGAATTGGAATCCGTAACCGATCCTTACATCGGCAGGCTGTTTAACGACGATGTCTTTCTTGAATTGCAAAGCAAAATTTATGCTTTGGAATATTTTGATCTTATTTCTCCCAGCGCGGTCCCCTCCGATAACCGGGGCAGCGAGGTAATTATACGGTTTTCCGTTACCGAAAGGCCTATTATTTCGCAAATATCTTTTGTGGGAAACAGCAATATCCGAAACAGCCAGTTACTGGATATCGTGTCTCTCAAAGTCAACGATGTATCCAACCAAATGAAAACAGCGGTTGATGAGTTGGCTATTCAAAACAAGTATCAGGAAGAAGGATTTCCGGATGCAAGCGTCCGCTCGGAATTCAAACAAAATAATAACGGCACTATTACCCTCATTTTTTATATAAACGAAGGCGAAAAAATCAGCATTGAAAGGATACGTTTTGAGGGAAATACGGTTTTTACCGAAAGAATTCTTAAAAACCAGATGAGTCTTAAAGAACGGGGATTGCTTGCCGTCTTTCAAGACGGAGCCTTTCAGGAGTTAAAACTTACCGCCGACCGGGCTGCCGTAACTCAGTATTATCATGACAGAGGCTATATCGACGCGGCGGTAACCGACGTTATCCAGGATGTGCGGAAAAACGAAAACGGTGAAAATATGATGACGCTGACATTCAGAATCTATGAAGGCCGCATCTATCGATTTACCGGCGTAACCTTTGAAGGTAATGTGATTTTCTCCGGAGAACAGCTTTCTTCCCATGTTTCATCCAAGCCGGGAAGTGTGGTAAATGCCCGGCAGATTGAAGCTGACCTCCAGGCGGTGGCGAATATTTATTACGAAAACGGCTATATCTTTAATACTATTGCCAGGGAAGAAATCAAGAATTCCGATGAGGGAACAATCGGATATCATATTATGATTGTTGAAAGAAGCCGGGCGTACATAGAAAGCATTACAGTCGTAGGCAATGAAAAAACCAAAGATGAGGTAATCCTTCGGGAATTTGATCTTGAACCCGGCGATGTTTTTTCCAGAACAAAGGTTATGGACGGACTCCGAAACCTGTATAATCTTCAATTTTTCTCGATAATTGTTCCGGAAACTCCCGAAGGCAGTGTGGACAATTTGATGAACCTTGTCATCAATGTTGAAGAACAGCCCACCACGGATTTAAGTTTCGGTTTAACCTTTTCGGGAATTTCCGATCCCGATACCTTTCCTATTTCTCTTGCGCTGAAATTCAATGACAGGAATTTTCTGGGATACGGAAACACCCTCGGCGCCGAGTTAAACCTTTCCCCTTCCAATCAGACGGTTTCGGTAAATTATACCCAGCGGTGGATTTTCGGTCTGCCTTTATCCGGAGGCTTTGATCTTACCGTAGGCCGCCAAACACGCAAAGGTTACATCGATAATTTAGCTCCTTTTTTTAATGGCAATGAAGATTTTGCTTTTCCGGACGGCCCCTGGAACAGCTACGACGAGTACGAAGATTACGGCGGCGCTCCGCCTGATGCCTATTTGATGGATTATACCCAATGGCAGATCAGCCTCGGTTTTAACACGGGATACCGGTGGATATTCCGTCCCGGAATTCTTGCCCTGAACGGCGGCATCCGGATTGGTATTGTCAGAAACGATTACGAAGCGGATTTATACCGTCCCTTTGATCCTGTACTACGGGATAGAAATAATCAGTGGACCCCGGATAATTCGATTTCTCTGAGCCTTTCGTTGGATAACCGGGATATTTTCTACGATCCTTCCAACGGTTATTATTTTTCGCAGAGGCTTGGTTTCTACGGCATTATTCCGCAGGAACGTGAACATTATATGCGCAGCGATACCAAGGCGGAATATTTTCTTACGCTCTTTAACCTTCCTATTACCGATAAATTTGCTTTTAAAGGAGTATTCGGCATTCATACCGGGGTGTCGTTCCTCTTTCCTTCACTCGGTTATCCTTTGGAAATTGAGTCGCCGAACAAACTGTATATTGACGGCATGTTTAATGCCCGCGGCTGGAGCGATGACCGTTTAACCCGCGGTCTTGCTTTATGGGAAAATTGGGCGGAAATCCGCTTCCCCATTGTTCCGGGGATTTTAGCACTGGATACCTTCTTTGACATGGCGGCGGTTTCTCTTACTCCGGGGGATTTCTTTACCAATTTTTCCGCCGAACAGATGCGCTTCTCTTTTGGAATCGGAGCTCGTTTTTCCATAGCGCAGTTCCCTTTCAGACTTATGCTTGCGAAACGCTTCAAAATTGTTGACGGGCAGGTTGAATGGCAAACCGGAAATATTAACCCAAGCGGCAAAAACCGTGATGGAATGGATCTTTTTATATCATTTACAATGTCCACATATTAATTTAGGATGATAAGGATGAAAACGAAACGGATTATTATATTTTTAGTATTATTGATTTGCGGTTTTTTTTCATTGGGAGCCCAGCAAATAACAAAATTTGCGCTTGTGGATTTATCCAGGGTATATACTTCCTTTTTCAGGGATTCGAGGCCCGTAAGGGAATTTGAAGCAAGAAGCGCGCGCGTGCAGGTTGAAATCAATAAAATGAACGATGAAATCGTGACGCTGAAAAGTCAGCTTTTGGACGCTCAAATCCAGGATGATAATGCCAGAGTCCTTCGGCTGGAAAATGATATTTTTAGAAAATCCGAATTCCTGCAGCAGTACTATCAAACTAAAACGGAAGAGCTGGAAATGCAGAAAAAAACGCTTCTTTCTTCCAATGATTTTTTACAGCAAGTATATGATGAGATAAGAATTATTGCCGAAAGCGAAGGTTACAGTATGGTGTTAAGCCTGAAAGATAATGAGGAGATTCTCTGGTACAGTCCGACGGTCGATATTACCGAAACCATCATTCAAAATCTGGTAAGTAAAGCCGGCAGCCGGTAATAGGGGGGCTTTACGAGTTCCTCAGAATCCAAACCCATGATGGAGCAATACCGCCGGATAAAAAGGGACCATCAGGGAGAAGTGCTGTTTTTTCGTTTGGGCGATTTCTATGAAATGTTCGCGGAAGACGCTCTGGAAATATCGGCGCTTTTAAATCTTACATTGACGAACCGCCAGGGACTTCCCATGTGCGGCGTTCCTTATCATGCCGCCCGTTCTTACATTGCCCGTCTTTTAAAGTACGGGAAAAAAATAGCCGTCTGCGAACAGGTTTCGGAACCGGGCAAGGGCAGGGGGATTGTTGACCGGAAAGTCATCGAAATAATTACTCCGGGAACAACAGTTGATGAAGATTATCTTGAAAAAGGAAATTTCAATTATCTTGCGGCTCTTTCCGTCTATAAAAGTTTTTTTTCTTTCGCCTATATCGATCTTTCTACGGGAGATTTCAGAACCAGTTCTTTTCCCATTGAAAACGGTCTTGAACATTTCAGGCAGGAACTTGAACGGCTTGATGTAAAAGAAATGATCGTCCAGGAATCTATTCTGGAAGAATATGCGTCGATAGCGGAAACTATTTTTAACAGAACAGAACTCACCGTGAGCCGCTGGGCCGATTGGCTTTTTGATTTTGAACGGAGCAGGGAAAGGCTTCTCCGGCAATTCGGAACAGCCAGTCTAAAAGCGTTCGGCATTGCGGATGACGCTCCCGAAATCGTATCCGCCGGCGCGCTTTTGGATTATATCGATACTACCGCGCAAAGCGTTCTGCCCCATATTCAAACGATTTCGGTTTATAATGATGATGAATATATCAGCATAGACGAATCATCCCAAAGAAACCTTGAACTTATCCGCAATCTTCGCGACGGAGACGTACGCTATTCCTTGCTTGAGGTGATGGATGAAACAAAAACCGCCATGGGCCGCCGCCTGCTTAAATGGCGGATTCTGCATCCTTTGCGGAACATCGACGCTGTCGAAAAGAGGCTTTCCAATGTGGAAACGATTTACCGGGATCAAAGCCGTTTGAATTCGTTCCGCGTAATTTTGGCAAAAACTCCCGACCTTGAAAGGCTTTGTTCCCGGCTTGCTATGGATAAAGCCCACGGCAAAGATATGATTTCCATCCGGAACAGCCTTGTTTCCTTTCAGGAGATACATGAACTTTCCTCTGTGCTGCATCTTTATTTTGAGAAGGGCGGAAATTTTGCGGAAGATACGTTTCATCGTCTTATGGATCTTAAAGAACTGCTTGAACGCGGATTAATTGATGAGCCGTCCATCTTGTTAACCGAAGGCAATTTAATCCGGGAAGGATTCAGTAATGAGCTCGATACGCTGCGCCTGCTTCGGGATGAAGGCAGAAATCTTCTGGAAGCCTATCTTGAGGAAGAACGGGAACTTACCGGCATCCAAACTTTAAAAATCCGCTACAACCGTTTGATCGGCTATTTTTTTGAAGTAAGCAAAACGCATCTTTCAAAAGTTCCGTCTCATTTTATCCGGCGGCAGGGAATCGCGGGCGGAGAAAGATACAGTACCGACCGTTTGGCGGCATTGGAATCGGACATTAACGGAGCTCATGACAAGGTTGTAGAACTTGAAAAGAAACTGTTTCTTGAAATGCGGGAAACCGCCAAAAAACTCGGTGCCGAGCTTACCGCCGCTGCCGGAAGAATCGCCGAAATTGATGTGTCCCAGTCTTTGGCGCGCGCCGCCGTTATTCACGGATGGATAAAACCGGAGCTGAGCGAAGAAAACAGTATCGCAATCGATGAGGGAAGGCATCCCGTGGTGGAAGCCCACCTTGGACGCGGGGAGTTTGTTCCGAATAAGGTTTCCCTTGACGGCGGCGGCATTTCTTTTGCCCTTATCACCGGTCCTAATATGGCCGGAAAATCCACCTACCTGAGGCAGGCGGCCTTAATCGTTATTATGGCGCAGGCGGGGAGTTTTATTCCCGCAAAAGAAGCGGTCATCGGGATTGTGGACCGGATTTATTGCAGGGTAGGGGCGTCTGATAATCTTGCCAGGGGAGAATCGACCTTTCTTGTTGAAATGAATGAAACCGCTCACATTCTGCATACGGCGACGAAGCGGAGCCTTGTCATCATGGATGAAGTGGGGCGGGGTACCGGAACAAATGACGGGCTTTCTATTGCGTGGGCAATCTGCGAAGAACTCCTGGAACACATTCAATGCCGGACGCTTTTCGCGACCCATTATCATGAATTGTCCATGATACGGCATCCCAAGATGGCGAACCGTTCCATGGAAGTGCTTGACCGTGACGGAGAAATTATCTTCCTCCGAAAACTTGCCGAAGGCGCCGCGGAAGAATCCTACGGACTGCATGTGGCAAAGCTGGCCGGTATTCCCGAAAGGGTTTTGGAAAAAGCCGAAAGAATTATGGCGAGGCTGACATTGAACGGGGCAAAAATGAACAACAATGATGATGATTCTGTCCCGGTTCAATCCGTAAAAGTCTTGCCGGCGGCGGCAAAGCTTTCCCCTCATGAACAAATGATTATTGATGATATTACCGCAATCGATCCCGACAGGCTTATGCCGGTGGAAGCCTTAAACAAAATTCATGTCTGGAACAAGATAATCAAAGACGGGAGTGTTCCGGTAAAAAAACGGAGACAGAAACCGGAAGAAGCGGAACAAAGTCCGTCCTTGTTTGATTGATTAATTGAAAACGCCGCGTTTTTATAAGATAAACACAAGCAGTATCGTTCTTGGTGCCATCTATATCATGTGAATATACATCACTTTTTTCGGGAAATGATTTTTCCCGGCGGCTGCGGAATCTGCGGGAACATGCTGGTTTCGGGAGAAGAAGCGTATTGGGGGCTCTGCGCGGTATGCAGGCAGAAACTGGATTATTCCCTTGAAGACCGGTGTTCAGTCTGCGGAAGGCCTCTTATCTCGGAAATCGATATATGTATGCATTGCAGGGATTCCGAAAGCGAAGGTACAAAATTTCTCGACGCGATGACGGCGTTATATCCCTACACCGGCATATACAGGCAGCTTTTGGCTTCGTATAAGTTCAAACAATACAAACAGCTTTCCCATTTCCTGGCGTCAAAACTTATCGAAACAGGGAGAGAACTCAGGATGAAATGCAAGGATACGCTGACCTGGGTTCCGGTTCCTCCGCGTCCCGGTAAGATTAAGCGCCGCGGCTGGGATCAAATTGATTATCTTGCTGAAAACATAAAAAAAGACAAGGATGTTTCTGTCAGCAAATGTCTCAAAAGGCTTAATTCCAGAGCACAGAAAACGTTGAACCGAAACGAACGGCTTTTAAATGTAAAAGAGCAGATTATCTGTCTGGAGAAAGCTCCGAAAAATGCCCTTGTTTTTGACGATGTCGTTACCACAGGCGCGACACTGGAAGCCTGCGCCGAAGCCTTAAAAAAAGCCGGTACAGAACAGGTATTCGCTGTCTGCCTGTTTTATGATTAGTTGTATTGAATGTTAAAAAAACATTATACTTTTCTCATAAGGGTAAATCATTTTGAGTTTTAAAAAAATAGCGTTATTTTCCATCGGATGTTTGAGCATCGTTCTTGGGACCTTGGGCATTTTTCTTCCTGTATTGCCAACAACTCCTCTTGTTTTGCTTGCGGGTATTTGTTTTTCGGCAAGTTCTCCCAAAATATATGCCCTTATCAAAAAAAGTACATTCTTTGGTTCCTACATCGAAAATTACCGGAATAAAACCGGCGTTCCTCTGCACGTAAAAATAAAATCTATCATTTCGATGTGGATACTTCTGGCTGTTTCAGCTTTTTTCATGAACAAGACCTGGGCTTATATCGTTTTTCCGCTTATCGGAACATCGGTAACCATTCACATTCTCCTGCTTAGAACACAAAAAAGCGAAAAAAAACCAATCGGCGATCCCAAAAATATACGGCAAGAATTTCGGTAGTTTTTTCCGCTTAAGGCTTCATGATCTTTTCAAACGCGTTCAGAATGGCGGACTTTGCTTCTTCGATGGTGCCGGGGAAGTTCATTCCGGACGCGTTCTTATGACCGCCGCCGCCGAAAGAATATGCAATGCGCGAAACATCGACACTGTCGCGGGAACGCAGTCCTACGGAACAGTTTAACGGCGTCTCCTGTTTGATGATAACCATCGCTTCCACGCCGGCAACGGATTGCAGCAGTTGATAAAGGCTGTCGGAATCACGGTTTTCATATTCGTAGCGCAGGTTGTCTTCATAGCTTTCCGTGCAGATGATCAATTGATTATCAAAATAGGATTCCGCGCTTGAGAGAATATTTCCCATCAAAATTCTGGAATCGAGGCTTTTTCCTCCGTACATGTTCAGGAACGTTTTTTTTGGATTGGCTCCCATGCTGATTAATCGCGCGGCACACGCAAACGTTTCCGCTCCGCGGTCGTCAATATGGCGAAAAAATCCTGTATCGGTACAAAGACCGAAAAAAAGGAGTTCCGCTTCTTCTTTTGTCGGAGTTTGACGCAAGGCATCAAAAATCGAAAGAATCATATAGGTTACCGACGGAGCTTCAGGATCAAGATAGATGACATCTCCGTAAGGATTTCCGGAAGCATGATGATCGATTAACGCCGCCGGAAGTCCTTCGAGTAAAGGACCTAAATCGCCGGTCCTTTCCTTATTGGAACAGTCAAGAATAAGGACACGGGCACCGGTCCTTTCCGCTCCCGGCACCGTTTCAACAAAAAGGTCTTTATACGGCAATATCTCCGTCCGTTTAAAAGGCCCCGCCGAACAAGGAATCGCCGTTTTTCCTAAACGTTTCAGAAGAGAGGTCATCACCAACTGGCTTGAAACGCAGTCGCCGTCGGGCTCTTTGTGCCCCGCGACAAGGAATTTTTTGCCGGAATTGATAAAATCGATTAATGTTTGGGGTACAAACTGGGACATTTACAAGATCCTTTAAAAAACAGGGTTTGCTTCACACGTTAATATGGCGCGCTGCTTTTCTTTTCCGGAAATAACGGCCTTTCCGGCGGTAATATATACATCAATTTCGGTTCTCATGCCGAATTCGGGAAAATAGATGCCCGGTTCCAGGGAAAAACAGGAACCATCCAAAAGAAGCCGGGAATCCGGAAATTCGACCGAATCGATATTCACTCCCGAACCGTGGCATTCCGTGTCTATTCCGTGGCCGGTCCGGTGTTTTATTGCCTGTTCGTATCCAAGGTTGATGAGGATTTCCCGGCAATGCTTATCAACCGCCGCCCCTGTGGGCCTTCTTCCCGCGTCAAGTTCCGATTGAATAAACGCGAATGTTTCATCCCTGGCGGCGGCAAGGTTTTTGAACACGGCTTGTATGTTATTCGGAACATTGCTTCCGAAAAAACCAATCCAGGAAATATCGGCATATACCGATCCCGGGGCGCTTTCCTTTGCCCATACATCAAACTGGATAAGGTCTCCTTCCTGAATGAGGCTTCCCTTTCCGTCTAAATCGTAATGAGGATCGGCGGAATGAATGCCTGATCCCACGATGGGCGGATGATCGGTAACAAGTCCGCGTTTTTTCATGCTCAGAAGCATCAGTTTCCGGAGATCACCTTCGTACAAAGGACTTTTTTGATGATAGGCTGACCTGGCGGCGTTCCAAACTTCATCAATAATATCATACAACCCGGATGCCGCTCTCTCATGGCTTGCTATATCACCGTCAGATAACAAGCTTTTAAAGCGCTGAATGAGTCCTCCGGCCGATACCAGTGTGAGGCCCGTTTTTTCGAGGATAAAGGCCGTTCCCGCGTCCATCAATGAAATGATGGGAATTTCCTCCGATATGTGAACTCCCCAGCGTTTTCCGGCCAGGGGACGCAGTGCATCAATATAATCCCGAAGGTTCAAATAATAGACAAGTTTTCCGGGAAGCGTGTCGAGATGATTTGATTCAATGTAAGGAACAATTTTTACAGGATCGCCGTAAGCAGGCACCGCGTAAAACCAGCGCCGGGAATTGGTCAAGCCCGAAGGAAGAGAAAGAATATCCTCCGACAGAGGATCCCTGTGTCTGAAACCGGAGAAAAGCCATCCGTCAAGTTTTTCCTGACGGACGGCGTTCTGAACACGCTCAAGATCAAACGGAGGCATTAAAATTCCAGAATCATCGTTTCAACACCTTCAAAGCGGCTGTCAATATTGACGCCCAAAGGGATATTTCCCCATGTTTCGTGAGTCACTTCATGGCGGACATAAAGCCGGAGATGGCTGAATTCACCATTCTGGTAAAAAACCGTAAGATAAGGCCATCTTTTTCCGGAATTCAGGTAAATAAGATCGGCTTTGCCTTCGGGTCCCGAAAACCATTCGAGAGGAATATAAGTTTCACCAAGGCTGCCTATCCCCTTTCTGTAAAAAACAACATAACCCATCCGATAAGGGTAAATCTTTTCGATGGGAATGTTCACATAAAACATATCAGATTCATGTTCAGGCGATATTCCGGAACTTCTTTCTGATCCGGCCTCCTGAGCAAAAACCGGAACAGCCGCGGCAAATAATAATACAATTAAAATAATAAAAATCCGGGATGTTTTCATATAAATCCTCCTTGAAAAACATGTTTCCCTGACAAAATCTGCACTTCATTATTTTAATACATTAGAGCAATTTACGCCAGAGCAATTCTTAGGTATTTCGCTCGAATTTTGACACAGAGGTGAAATTACACAGAGGTCCCATTATACATGGACCATCATTTTTTATGCCGGGTGACGCGGTAAGCATGAATGACAGTTTTCTATACCGACCGGTCTATAGTTTAATCGTTTAAGCAACCCGGATTCATGTGCTTATTGCTGTTTCTCATCTGCTTGCTTAATTTCTCCGTTCCCCTTTATAATGACAAAAGAGGTGAGGAGTGAAATCGACATTGCTGCGGGGCTGGCATGAAGCTCATGGCGCCAGATTTGCCCCTTTTGCGGGTTTTGAGATGCCTATTCAGT
>QMCD01000079.1_pt1 | contig 66770 bp, 44 predicted proteins | sample 1821841 | NCBI WGS metagenome assembly QMCD01 (sample SAMN01991225, study PRJNA193472) | Termite gut metagenome, whole genome shotgun sequencing project. | isolation source: worker | host: Macrotermes natalensis
GATCACCTCTTCCCATTCCGAACAGAGAAGTTAAGCCCTTTCGCGCCGATGGTACTGCGGTAAAACGTGGGAGAGTAGGTCGCCGCCTCCTTAAAAGGCCCCAACTCATAACGAGTCGGGGCCTTTTCTTGTTTGTGTGGAGAGAGGCAAATTACTTCTATAAGGCAAGTATATGTGTAATATGTTTGGTAAAAGTGCTTTGTCGTATTATATTTGTCAAAACTGAAGGTCCGAAAAAGGCGGACGTAAAATATAGATTGGTATGGAAGAAACAACTCGTAGAGTGTGTGCAGAAGATGTGATTCGGAAGATTGCGGAGATGGAAAATTCAGGGTGGTGTTGTGTTGATAAGCAAGAAGAGTCAATCTATGCTATTGGAAGTGATACGCCCATAGAAGTCTCATATACTCTTTTCTTTTATCGTGATTAAAAAAGCGGAACTTAAAGTTCCGCTTTTTTAATATTCTGTTATTATTATTTCGAAGGTATACCGATCGTCTGCGCCAGAACGAAGCGATAGTAGGCGGGAGCGCTGATGGTGCGCAAAAATTCTTCCCCCTGAGCACCGGCGCGAGTGACGGCGCCGAGGTCGTTCGCCGCAGCCCAAAGGTTCGCGTTCTGACAGTAACCGGCAGCATCCAAAGCGCAAATCCGCAAAATCTCCGCCTCGGGCATTCCACCTTCCGCGTCTTCGGGTTTTGCCGCTCCCGACGACCAACGATCGCCAAATACCGACAGGTCAGCAATATAGACAATGTTCAGGGGCGCAGTGTAGACAAAATCCTGCAAGCCTGCCAACCGACGATGATCTCCCTCGACGACGCGCGACAAAGAATGAGAGGCGGCGTCATATAAGTAAATTCCGTGCGGCAAAACGGCGTAGGTGCGGGTAGGGTAGAGCGCCATCGCACTCGGAGCGGTCAGGCGACCAGGGGCACCATCGAGGCTAGGGCGGTTCTCGCCAGCAGCAGCCCATAGCACACCCGAAAGTTGTTCAAGTGTCAGTCCGTCAGAGGTATATGAGCGTACGGAAGCGCGTGCCTGCAACGCCTCCAACAGAGTCGCGCCGCTTTCGGTGGGTGCCACGAGTGCGATCTTTTCGGCCTTCATTTCGTTAGTCGTTTGAGGGTTGTTTTGAGCGCGCAGATAGTAAACCGCAACAGCAAGGACGCCGACAATGGCGCCGGAGATAAAAATGGTGGTTAATTTTTTCATAATCAGATATTTTAAAGTACAGAAAATTCCACCACACCGCGTATGTCACCCGCCGAGGAGGCGATGTACGCGTTGAAATTGCCCGGCTCGACGATCCAGTCGTGGCGCAGCGGGTCGAAGAACGACAGCATAGACGCGTCGACGGTAAAGGTCACCCGTGTACTACGCCCCGGTTCGAGCATAACCTTCTGAAAATCTTTAAGTTCCTTCACCGGACGCGCTGCCGTGGCGTACGTGTCGCCGATGTAGAGTTGCACGACTTCGTGGCCCAGTCGATGGCCGGTATTGGTCACACGCAACGAGATTTTCAACGTCCCGTCTTCAGCAATCGTCTCCTTATTTCCCTTAATATCAGAGTATTCGAACGTCGTGTAGCTCAATCCGTGCCCGAACGGAAACGCCGGTCGCGCCGCGTCGCCCTTCATATCGGTGTAGCGATAACCGACCCAAATGTCGTCCACGTAATTCTCGACGTAGTTTGCCGTAGGGTCACCCGGATAGTCGCCCAGAACGTGCGCACCGCACTCATACAGAGACGAATAGTAGGTGAATGGCAACTTCCCGGACGGGTTGATTTCACCCGCGATCACCGCCGCCAGCGCCTGGTCACCACCGGCTCCGAGATGCCACGCCTGAACGATCGCCGCCGCCGAATCCCGCCACGGCATCGCAACCGGCCCGGCGGAGTGGATCACCACTGTCGTTCGCGGGTTTGCAGCCACAAGTGTCTCTATTATAATGTTTTGAATGTCAGGCAATGCCAGCGAATCGCGATCCGTTCCGGAGTCGCGGTCGGAGTTAAGGCCGGAGTCGCGGTCGGATTCGAGTCCGCCCACAAATACCACAGCTTCAACGTTTTGCGCAGCGTCGGCGATCTCTTCCAGCGGCTGTGTTTCATCGTCGCTCGTTGTGTAACCACGGGCGTAACGGATGCGTGACCCGAACCGCATCGACAGTGCCTCCAGCGGCGCATTTGGGCCCACAATCAGGATTGTTCCGATCTCATCCGTTTCGAGCGGCAGGGCGTTTTCGTCGTTTTTGAGCAACACAATGCCTCCTTCGGCTATAGCGCGCGCGGTGCCGGTGTGGTAGGTAGAACCAAGTGACCCCCAGGGTCTTAGGCGATCCATTGAGGTGCGGAAAGCGAGTCGCAACAGTCGGCGAACCTGCTCGTCGAGATCGGCAAAAACGTCCGCGGCGTCTTGATGGCTCGGAGCATTTTGAACATCCAAATCGCCCTCCCCTTGTCTGAGAACTACGCCGTCGAACGCCCACTCTTCGACGAGAATGTCGTTCAAAAGACGCTTGTTGTCAGCGCAGTACGTTTCGTTGTAGCGATTCGTAGCGGGTTCCAAAGCCCAAGCACCGCCCTGTTGGATAGCCGCCCGGAACGCCGGAAGGTAAATTTCGTACAACGCGCGGTCGCTGAGTCTGACATCGAGGGTGTCGCGAAAAGTCTCTTGATTGTGCAATGCGAAACGCCGAATTGTCGCCGCAACACCCTGCTCCTGAATGGCTTGCATATAAGGCGCTATCAGCCGCGAAGCCAACAACGGGTCTTCACCGAGATTCTCTCCAGCGTTTCCGGCAAGCGGTGAGCGCAGAATGTCGACCCCTGGCCCGAGTAACACATCAATATTCCGGAACCGTGCCTCGGCGCCGGCGCTATGCCCGAAAAGCGCAGCCAAGGAGGAATCCCACGTGGCAGCAAGGCATACAGCGTCAGGGTATTGCGTAAACATACTGTCGGAAATCCGCACTGCCGGAATGCCCAGCCGAGCCACGCCGGGAATCTCCTCCGCAGTTCGTCCAGCGACCATAGCCCGCTTTTCATCGTCCGTCATCCGCTCCAGAGCGTCCTCGACGCGCGTCTCCAGAGAGTGTTCGTGGTCCAAATACGCAGGCAATCCTGCAGTTTGGCGATCGCAGCCGGTAATGGTCGACGCACACAAAATCAGTGCTATAACTATCGTTTTCATTTGCATTCCTCCTCGTCGATTTTTACTATGTCCAATCGGGCGCGCCGCAACAGCTCGATGCCGTCATTGCAGTGATAATCATCGCAATAGACCACGCGACTGATGCCCGCCTGGATGATCAGCTTCGAGCACTCGAGGCACGGCGAAGCAGTAATGTAGAGCGTTGCGCCGTCGCAATTGTTGTGGCTTTTAGCAACTTTTGTAATTGCATTTGCCTCAGCGTGAAGCACATACGGCTTAGTGAGGCCGGCCTCGTCTTCGCACACGTTTTCGAACCCCGAAGGCGTGCCGTTGTAGCCGTCAGAGATGATCATCTTGTCCTTAACAATCAGCGCGCCCACCTGTCGTCGCACGCAATAGGAGTTCTCGGCCCAGATGCGAGCCATACGTATATATCTGATATCCAGTTGATGTTGCTTGTTTTCCGCGTATGTCATAATATGTTTTTTTTCGGTGTTGTGGCGACAAAATCTTTAAGGTAGAACGGCTCGAAGTAGGCTGTGTCCTCGAACTTGCGAGCGGCAAAGGCTTCGGTGGCAAGGCGCGCCATACCGCGAACAGATGGCTGAACATCAATGAAGTACATCCACGGCAGAACCTCGCGACACTTTTCTGCACCTGATCCGAAAATCACAACAGCACGATCGCGTAACTCCGAAAAACTCCCCTCGTTCACGACGACCGCCTCGACCGGCCCGAGCGCCCGGAACTCTCCAAGAGCCCCCTCAGCTGGCCCGAAGACTTGAGCGTAGACCTCCATTCGGCGGGCATCTATCATAGGAAGCAAAACGGCAGAAGCAGAAACGGCATTTTGCACCCCCTCGCACAAACTCTCCAACGACCCGATGCCGATCAGTGGAATCCCCAGACCGCAGCACAACCCCTTGGCGAACGATACTCCGATCCGCAAACCGGTATACGATCCAGGGCCTTTGCTAACAGCCACGGCGTCAAGCTCTACGGCAGTAATCCCAGCCTCCTCCATCACCTCCTGGGCAAAAAGAGCCACCCATCGGGCGTGATCGCGACCGGCAACACTCTCCCTTAGCGCAACAATCTGCCCATCGAGAACCAACCCAACCGAGCAGACATCGGTGCCCGTTTCTATGCAAAGAATCGACATTATACTCGTGCAAAGATAAGAATTTTATATCTTTGCAAGGAAATGATTGACCCGAAAAGCATAGCCATTCGTAACAAACGCGCCACTTTCGATTACGAGATCCTCGAAGAGTGGACTGCGGGTATCGTGCTGACAGGCACCGAGATAAAGTCGTTGCGGCTGGGCAAGGCATCGCTCGTGGAGTCGTATTGCTACTTCTCGAACGGCGAACTTTGGCTGCGGGGCCTGAACATTTCGCTCTACCACTGGGGCACGTACAATAACCATCAACCCAAACGCGACAGGAAACTTTTATTGAATGCTAAGGAGTTACGTAAACTCGAGCGCGCTTCGCAGGATGTTGGACTGACCATAGTTGCGTTGCGATTGTTCATCAACGACCGTGGGTTGGCAAAGGTTTTGATCGGCCTTGCGCGAGGTCGAAAAAGCTACGACAAGCGCGAATACCTTAAAGAAAAGGATGCCAAACGAGAAATGGAAAGAGTATGATTTATAGCGTTGTTGTTCTGGCCGTTGTGGCTTACTTGTTGGGTTCCATTCCGAGTGCGGTGTGGATCGGTCGGCATTTTTATGGCGTCGATATTCGCGAACACGGATCGCGTAACGCTGGAACTACCAATATGTTACGAGTCCTCGGGCGCCGTGCTGCACTACCTGTTTTCGCCATAGATTTCCTGAAAGGGTTTGTCGCTGTGACGCTCTCCAACCTCGTCGAGTACCTCCCAGGCGTGACGTGGAACGAGATCTACAACCTCAAAATCCTGCTCGTCGTTGCGGTCGTGCTGGGACACATCTTTCCGCTTTTCGCCGGGTTCAAGGGCGGTAAAGGGGTCGCGACGTTGGCTGGAGCTGTTCTCGGGGTCGCTCCGACGAGCGTTCTGCTCAGCCTCGCGGTGTGGGTCGTGGTGCTGATGGCGTGGCATTATGTGTCGCTCGCTTCAATCATCGCGGGGGCGTGCTTTCCTGTATTTATCCTCCTGTCGCCGCGCACCAACGGTTCTATCTCGCTCGTTGTATTCTCGTTCGTGGTTGCGGTGTTGCTCATCGTTACTCACCGAAAGAACATCGCCCGACTGCGTGCTGGTACGGAAGGGAAAATCTATATCTGGCGCAGGCGACAGAAACGATCGTAGGTTCGCAGGGTGCGATTGACCAGCGCCCGCGTCTCGGCCGCACCGTCGAACGAACCCGCAACAACCACCTCATCGGTCCAGTAGACCGGGTCGGCCAATAGCTCCAAGTACTTGGCAACCACCTCCCAAGAGTTGTAATCCTCGCCGTGCTTCACAGCCAGTCGCCGCGCATCCAGCACGTGCCCGATGCCGCTGTTGTAGCTCGCCAAGACAATACTGAGCCGGTCGCGCTCGCCAATCCGCTCCGGAAATCGCAGCGTTTCGTCGATCACATTCAGCACCCGCGCCCCGAGCCAGACATTTGTAAGTGGCTCGCGAATATCTTCCATCGGAATGTTGAAACGTTCTGCCGCAGAGGGCATTACCTGCATCAAGCCAACGGCCCCGGCACTCGATCGCACCTCAGGGTCGAATCGCGATTCCGCCCAGGCAAGCGCCGCAAGAAACCGCCAGTCGTATCTCCACAGATCCGCAACGTGCCTAAACTCAGCATCATACGGTGAGAGTGCATCATCGCTCGGGCTCCACAGCGAGCGAAACCCAGAATAATGGATGGAAAATCTTTCGAATGAAGGCGGCCCTCCGGGTTCTTCAGCGGCTCCTGTACCTCCTGCACCCCCCGCGCCCCCGCCCCCCGCTAAGACCCCCGCGCACCCAAATATCGAGACAACAGCCGCAAGTATGGCGGCGGTTTTAGTCATAGAAATTCCACGACACTCCGATCTTGAACACCCTCTCGTTCATCGGGTAGTGCAAGACACTGAAGTAGTTACGCGATCCCAACATATCCCAGTTCAGGTGCTCCATCTTGAGCAATATGCGCATTCGTTTCCACTTTGCGTTCACAAACAGATCGCACCACACATAGTCGCCCAGCTGTTTTTCGCGTTGGTTGTAAAATTGGCCCATACCCGGATTGTACCCGGGGGCGTAATATCGTGTGTTGTACCTCCCTTCGAGGCCCACTTGCAGTCGCAGCACGTTACGTACAACGTTGAATTCGAAGAAATACGAGGCGTATACCGCGGCCATCGGTACGGCTACAACGGTCTGGTTATCACTCCATTGAAGTTGCAGTCGGTGGTTCAGGTTCACCGACGACGAGTGGATTGGTATTCTGATATCCTCCCTGATGTAGATGCCTGTCACGCTCACCGGGTCGGTTGCCTGCATAGGTCGCGCGAACTCGTCGAAGTAGAACGCATTTCCCAGAATGCTCTGCGAGGCTCTTGCTTCGAGACCGATGTGTGGGATTTCGAGTCCGATGTCGATCCTCGTTTCATTCTCATTATCAAACGAATTGCTCCACATAAAGTGGTTCGAGGAGAAATTTTCTTCCCAGTAGCTGGGTGAGAGTGATGAGAGAGTGAACTTTCCGTACACGGTCATCGGGCGCCCCTTTAAAAAGAGTCTCGCGGCGGCTCCGGCTTCGGCTTCTACATCTCCCTTGGCTGCTCCGAACGGGTGGAATCGGAACTTCGCATTCCAGTCGAAGTATCTGTTTATATGGCCGTTGGCTCCTGCGTAGGCGTAATATTCTGTTCGTTTGACGTTTTTGCCCTTTGCTCCGGTGAGGTATTCGTCGGCCGAGAATTGGTAGTATTGCCTCAGGTCGACCCCCACGCCTGCGTCGATAGTGCCAATCACGCCATTACGGTTCCATGGCTGCAGCTGAATGAAAACGCGGTTGGTCAGCCTGCCTTCGAAGAGCGAGTCCTGCGACCGTTCGGGGTTGTAGTACCAGTTATCGTAGTAAGGATCAGTGTGTTCTACCTGATTGATAGTTCCATTATACGTGTCCTCGTAGCGCCTCGACCAGCGGCTGTATTCGGCCATATGGCCTATGAAAAATGCGGGTCGGTCGGCGATGGTGAAGTCTTGTTCGCGCACCCGGCGCAGTGGAACACCGATGGATTGCATCAAGAAAAAGGTGTTGCTGCGCACTGAGTTAGTCGGGTCGGACATCCTCATCGGGATCGCCTCCGAGAGTTCATAGTCGTTGCGGTCGAGTATGATCTCGTCATCGTCGGTCACCCCACCGTTCTCGCGATTGAAAATCTGATTGTGGATGTATCCTGCGTGGATCGTCCATCGCTTTCCCGTGTGGTCGATTCCCGCGGTGAAAGTTTTGTCGCGCGCGGCTTGCCAATGGTATATGCCTCTGGTTCCCAGTGACTTGTATGTTACATTGAATCCAGTTTGGGGCGAAATGTTTTGGGCGTGGATCACCCCCAGATCCTCCTCTTGCTTTGCTTTCTGACCCGCCCAAGCATAGTTCAACTGAGTGAACGGTTGCTTGACGTTATAGAACGGCATCGTTTCCAGCGTGGTCACGTAGGCGCTCCACGGATTTGCGAACGATGGGTAGTGGCTGTGCACCCGGTCGAAGAAGTTCAGGTGTTGGCTCGGCGCACCCAGATTGCCCAGATAGGCGCTACCGACGCCCTCTTTCATAAATGGATATTGGATGTTGAAGTTGGATTGCAGAGTATCGATAGCGCTGATCTCAACGTGGTTGGCATACGGGTCGAGCGTCCAGGTCATATTTTGCCTGTCGCGCACATCGAGTGGAAACAGGTACGACTCCAGGGGCCTCTTGGGGCGTTTTTGCTTCACCGTGTCTTCTGCCGCCGGCTCCGATCCCTCACCAAAAAATGGCGTGTCGGCTTCCGGTAGTTCGGGCCGCGTGCTTCCGGGCAGTTGACTTGAGCCCGCACCCGTTCCTCTCTGCCCCGTTCCTGTACCCGTTCCTCTCTGGGCCGCTCCTCTTTGGCTCGGGTTTTGCCACGGTGTGACGGGATTTTGCGCTGCTGCCGTACCCACCGACAAAACCAGCACCCCCCCGACGACCCAAAACGTCGTTCGCAGGTGTCGCGCCACGTTCATCAATACATACAGCGCCACGGCCAGCGTTATTCCCACGATACCGAATTCCACCATCAGAGCACCCGTCGCCACGGCCAGTATCCATCGCCGCTCGTTCCCTCGCCAACGCCAGCTGTGCGTTTTGAGCGAGAACATTCTAACCGGCGCGACCATTAGCCAGCACAATAACGCCGTGATTATCAGTATCACCTCCCGTGAGACCTCTACCTTACCATAATATACCGACCAGCCCAATGCCGCGATTGCCAGTGCTGTTGCCGGAGTCGGAAGCCCCACGAATTCAGTTCCTTGCGTCTTGTCGACATTGAACCGCGCCAGCCTCAATGCCGCGAAAAGTGCCACGGCGAATGTCAGCCACCCGAAGGAGTCGTACAGCGCCCCCGATGCTTCCTCGACGAACGATCCGGCATTGCGAAACATCACCCACAGCACCGCCGAGGGCGCAACCCCGAAGGTAACAACGTCGGCCAGCGAGTCGAGTTCCACACCCAGCGGCGAGAAGTTGTGTGTTGCTCGCGCCAGAGCTCCGTCGACTAGGTCGCACACGGCCCCGAGCGCGATCAGCCCAAATGCCACCCCGAGCCTCCCGCCCGATCCGAGCGCAACAACCAACGCTCCGCACCCGCACGCAAGATTGGCCAGCGTGACCAGATTCGGCATCGTGAACAGTTTTATTTTCATAAACTCTGGGCAAAGGTAGCGAAAAATTGTTATCTTTGGAGTATGAAAGAGAACGTTTACGTCGTAATTATGGCCGGTGGGGTGGGGCAGCGGTTCTGGCCCCTGAGTCGCGAATCCCGCCCGAAGCAGTTTTTGGACATTCTCGGGGTTGGGAAATCGTTCCTGCGACAGACTTACGAACGGTTTTTGCCTCTTGTGGCTCCCGAAAACATACTTGTTGTCACTGGCGAAGCGTACCGAGATCTGGTAGTCGAGCAGATCCCCGAACTCGCCCCTGACCAGATTCTGGGCGAGCCGCTTGGCCGCAATACCGCGCCCTGTATTGCATACGCGGCGTTTCGTCTTCGCGCTGTGGCTCCCGATTCGGTGATGATCGTCACTCCGGCCGACCATTTTATCACGGGCGAGGAGGAGTTTCGGCGCGCGATTTCGGACGGGGTTGAGTTTGCTGCTTCGCGCGACGCGATGGTCACGATCGGCATCACCCCGACTCGCCCCGACACCGGATACGGATATATTCAAATCGACTCGGGTTTGGCGGCTGCGGGCGACTCGGGTTTGACGGCTGCGGATGGCGGCTCAGTTTCAGGGGCTGCCGATTCCCAGGGCACAATTATACGCGTCAAGACCTTTACCGAAAAGCCCTCCGTCGACGTGGCCCGTCAGTTCGTCGAGAGCGGCGAATTTGTCTGGAACTCAGGACTTTTCATCTGGCGTACCGAGACCATTCTCCGCGCACTTTCCTGCCACTTGGGCGAGGTGTATTCTGTTTTTGACGCCGCCCGCGAAGCTTTCGGTACCGCGACCGAGTGCGCCACGGTTCGCGCAATCTACCCCGAGACACGTAATATTTCAATCGACTTCGGGGTTATCGAAAAGGCTGATAATGTGTACGTTCGCCGCAGCAACTTTGGTTGGAGCGACGTCGGTACGTGGAACTCGCTGTACGGCCTTTCGCCTCAGGACGAACGCGGTAACGCGCTTTCGGGCGATGTCCGCGCCACGGGTTCTTCTGGGTCTCTGGTTCGCGTTCCCGAGGGTAAACTGGCTGTGGTCGGGGGACTTGCCGATTACGTTGTGGTCGACACTCCCGACGTACTTCTGGTTTGGCCCCGCTCTCGCGAGCAGGATATCAAGCAGATAGTCACCACCTTACGCTTCGACGGCCACGAGGAATTTTTGTGAAAAGCGCGCCCCGTGGGGTCCATTAGTATTCGTCCCAGGCTTTGATCTTTATGTCATCCGGCCCCAGCTTACAGAAAGCGTGAATGAACGCCGATGCGAGCCGTGGATTGGTGATTAGGGGTACGTTAAAGTCTATTGCTGAGCGCCTTATGGTGTAGTCGTTGTTCAGTTCGGCTGCCGAGAGATTCTTCGGTATGTTGATCACCAAGTCAACCTTTCGCTCACGGATAAAGTCCAGTGTATTAGGCTTTTGTGGGCTATCTGGCCAATGCAACACTTCCGCCGCCACACCGTTTGCCTCCAGAAAATCGGCCGTTCCCTTTGTCGCAAACAGGCTGAATCCCTTGTCCTGTAGCGCTTTAGCCGCACTCAACATATCAGTTTTCGCGTGCGCGTCGCCGGTTGAAAGCAGAATATTCTTCTTGGGAATGGCGTAACCGACTGATATCATTGATTTTAGGATCGCCTCCGAGTAGTCGTCGCCCAAGCATCCAACTTCGCCCGTCGAGGCCATCTCGACACCCAGTACCGGGTCGGCCTTTTGCAGCCTCGAAAACGAGAATTGGGGCGCCTTAATCCCCACATAATCAAGTTCGAACGCCGACTTGTGCGGTATCTCTACCGGTAGCCCGAGCATCACCTTCGTAGCCAGCTCTATGAAGTTGACTTTCAGTACTTTGGATACGAATGGGAACGACCTCGACGCCCTCAGGTTACACTCGATCACCTTGATGTCGTTGTTCTTGGCCATCAGCTGCATATTGAACGGCCCCGTAATATCCAGACCGCGAGCGACTTCGCGCGCTATTTTCTTCACTCGCCGCGCCGTTTCGACATACATTTTTTGTGGTGGGAAGACCATCGTCGCATCACCCGAGTGAACACCCGCATACTCCACGTGCTCCGAAATGGCGTAGATTAACACCTCTCCGTCTTTCGCAACTGCATCTATTTCAATCTCTTTCGCGTGCGTTAGATACTCCGTCACCACTACCGGATGTTGCTTCGACACGTTGGTCGCCAGGGTCAGAAAATGCTCCAACTCGTCCTTGTTCGACACCACGTTCATCGCCGCGCCGCTCAGCACATACGAGGGCCTGATGAGTAGCGGAAATCCCACATCTTCAGCGAATTGGTAAATATCTTCAAGCGACGTTAGCTCCTTCCACCGTGGCTGGTCGATGCCCAGTTCGTCACACATCGACGAGAATTTGTGCCTGTCTTCAGCCTTGTCGATGTTGTCGGCTTCGGTGCCCAGAATGTGGATATTGTTTGCTTGTAGCCTCAGTGCCAGGTTGTTAGGGATCTGGCCTCCCATCGACACGATTACCCCCTTTGGTGCTTCTAAGTCGGTGATATCCAGCACTCTTTCAAGCGTCAGTTCATCGAAATAGAGCCTGTCTGACATATCGTAGTCCGTGGAGACTGTTTCGGGGTTGTAGTTGATCATAATTGAGCGTAACCCGCTCTTTCTAATGGTGTTGGCTGCATTCACCGAGCACCAGTCGAACTCTACCGAGCTACCGATCCTGTATGCGCCCGATCCGAGTACCACCACCGAACGGTCATCCCTCGCGAAATCGACGTCGTGTTGGGTGCCATTGTAGGTGACATACAGATAGTTAGTCTCTGCTTGATACTCTCCCGCGACCGTGTCGATGCGCTTTATCCAGGGGGTGATTCCGTGCGCTTTTCTGTGCGCCCGCACTTGGGCCACTTCACGCTCCATATCTGTGCCTGAGGGTTTTAGCACCTCTCGCGCGATCTGGAAATCGGAGAATCCTCTTTGCTTTGCCTCCAGTAGCAACGCATCGGGTACCTCGGCCAGCGTCCTGAAACGCCCCAACTCGTTATCCAACCGAATGATATTCTGTAACTTATGCAGGAACCAGCGGTCGATCTTTGTGAGTTCAAAAATCCTGTCGACAGAGTATCCTGCCTTAAACGCGTTCGCCAACTGGAACACGCGCTTGTCCGTCGGGCGGTTCAGCGCCTCGTCCAGATCACTCACAGTCAGCTCTTTATTCGCCACAAACCCGTGCATTCCCTGCCCGATCATCCTCAGGCCCTTCTGCATCGCCTCCTCGAAGTTTCGCCCGATTGCCATCACCTCACCGACCGACTTCATAGACGAGCCCAGCTCCCTCGACACGCCCTTGAATTTGCCGAGGTCCCAGCGCGGGATTTTGCACACCACGTAGTCCAGCGTCGGCTCGAAACAGGCTGTGGTTGTTTTGGTTACGGAGTTTTTCAGCTCGTGCAGCCCATATCCCAGGGCTAGTTTCGCGGCCACAAAAGCCAACGGATAACCCGTTGCTTTCGACGCCAGCGCCGACGACCTTGAAAGACGCGCATTCACCTCAATCACAACGTATTCTTCGCTCACCGGATCGAGCGCGTACTGCACATTACACTCGCCAACGATTCCCACGTGCCTGATAATCCTGATGGCCAGAGCCCTCAACTTTGCGGTTTCCGTCGCCGACAAGGTCTGCACCGGCGCTACCACAATACTCTCCCCGGTGTGGATCCCGAGGGGGTCGAAGTTCTCCATATTGCAGACAGTTATGCAGTTATCATACCTGTCTCGCATAACTTCGTACTCAATCTCCTTCCACCCCTTGAGCGATTTTTCGACCAGAATCTGTGGCGAATACGTGAACGCCTTCCGCGCCAGCGTATCGAGTTCGGCCTCGTCTCCCGCAAAACCCGACCCCAGGCCTCCCAGCGTGAACGCCGGTCTTATTATAATAGGGTATCCCAGTTCGGCGGCGACGACCTTTGCGTCTTCCACTGTCGTAACAGCCTTGCTCTTAATGGTTTTGACGCCTATCTCGTCGAGTTTTCTCACAAATATATCCCTATCCTCTGTGTCAATGATGCTCTGCACGGGGGTGCCAAGTACCTGAACACCATACTTTTCCAACACTCCCGACTTAAACAACGCCACCCCGCAGTTCAGCGCGGTCTGCCCCCCGAATGCAAGCAAAACGCCGTCGGGCCGCTCTCGTGCGATTACTTTTTCGACATACTCGGGCGTCACGGGTAGGAAATACACCCTGTCGGCGATATTTTCCGAGGTCTGGATCGTTGCGATGTTCGGGTTGATCAGAACCGTCTCGATGCCCTCTTCTTTTAGGGCCTTAAGCGCCTGACTTCCAGAGTAATCAAACTCTCCGGCCTCGCCGATTTTCAGTGCTCCCGAGCCCAGTAGGACTACTTTTTTTATCTTACTTTTTTCCATTGCGAACAGCGTCAATAAAGTTATCGTAAATCGGGTGGTTTTCGACGGGTCTCAGCACTGGTTCCGGATGGAATTGCACTGCCCACATCGGCTTGGTCTGGTGCCTGATTCCCTCACACGAGCCGTCGTTCAGGTTTTCGTACCACACTTGCCAACCCTCCGGTAGCGAGGTCGGATCGACTGCCCAGCTGTGGTTTTGCGTCGTTATTTGCGCGTGATTTGTTCCGGTTTCCAATACCGGTAGATTTGCTCCGTGATGCGTGCGCGGTAGTCTTTGGATGCGCCCTCCGACTGCCAGTGCAAGCAGCAGATCGCCCCCACAAACCCCCAGAACAGGCTTTCCCGCTGTGAGAGCTTTTCGCACATTATCCGCTGCCGGCGTCGGGTCATCTGGCGCTCCGACCAGCACCAGCCCGTCCCACGCAGGTATCACAGCCGTTCCCGAGTCAGCCCCCTCCGCTGCCACATCATAGTTCCACGGCACCCTCACGACCCTCACTCCGCGCCTCACCAGACTGCGTATCACGTTGTTCTTCACACCCGTATCTACCAGCACAACCGTCACATCCCCCTCTCCATACGTTGTCGGCGCCTCGATGCTCACATCGGCTATCAGACTCTCCGAGTCCGGCTTCATCGGCGCTCCTTCGATGGTCACCACTCCGCTCATTTCGCCCTTGTCCCTGAGGTGTTGCGCCAAGGCCCTCGTGTCTACCCCGCATATCGCCGGTACTCTACTATCCTTGAGCCACTTGCCCAAGCTTTCGGCGGCATTCCAATGGCTGAATTCTTCCGAGTAGTCGGTCACCACGAGCGCCGCGACCTGTGCCTTGTCTGACTCGTAGTTCGCCATCAAGCCTCCCTCTTTGTCGAGCGGAGGTACTCCGTAATTGCCTATCAGCGGATAGGTTAGCACGACAATGTGTCCGTGCGATCCCGGGTCGCTAAGCATTTCCGGGTAGCCTCCCATAGCTGTATTAAAAACGACTTCTCCCTTTGCCGACGCGTCGGCGCCGAAGGAGAAGCCCGTAAAAATGGTTCCATCCTCGAGTGTGAGAACGGCGGATTTTTTGCTTGACATCGTAATAGGCGGAATTATTTTAGTAAAGGCTCCTTCCGGAGCCTGGGTGGAGAATACGAGAGTCGAACTCGTGACCTCTTGCATGCCATGCAAGCGCTCTAGCCAACTGAGCTAATCCCCCTTAGTTGTTTGCGCGTGCAAAGATAGTGAAAAAAAACGGAATCGCGAACCGCACACTCAGTTATTTTTTAGGTATGCCGCAACTACCGCTGTCAGTGCCGCTGTCTCTGTTCTCAGCCTGCTCTGTCCCAACGATATGGCTTTGAATCCGTTGGCTTCGGCCATCGCGACTTCTTCTGCTGTGAAGTCCCCCTCCGGGCCTATCAATATCATCGCATCCTCCCCGCGCCTCAATGCCTCCTCGATTCCTGTCCTCTCGCTCCCTGGTCTGCAATGCGCTATCAGCTTCACTCCCTCGAACGGCTGCTCAAGAACCTTCCGTAAAGGCGTCATCGGCTCGATCTCAGGTAGATACGCTTTCAGCGACTGCTTCATCGCTTCGACCGCAACCTTTTCGCTCCGCTCGGTCTTCAACACCCGCCGCTCGCTGTTCGTGCACTCCAAGGGCACCACAACGTCGACCCCCACCTCGGTTGCCTTCTCCACAAACCACTCCCACCGTTCGAGATTTTTGGTCGGCGCCACCCCCATCACCAGCTTGTACTTCCGCCCCTCATACTCCGCCACCGCCTCCACAATTCGCACTTGGCACTCCTTAGGCGACGCCACAACCACCTCTGCCTCATACATATTTCCCCGCCCGTCGGTCACGTGTAGCCGTGAGCCCTCCGTCAGTCGCAATACCCTGACGGCGTGTCTGCTCTCCGCTTCGCTCATCACCCAGGTTGGGCCTAAAATCTCCGGCGCGTAAAAAAGTTGCATAAAAATTTTTTATCTTTGCCCGCAAAGTAACTAAAAAACTATGAAACGCTTTCTGATTTTTGCCATTATGTGTGCATTTGTTTCGTGCGACAAGCCCTCCGACGGTCACAATCCTTTCTTTTCCGAGTGGGACACTCCATTCGGTACTCCGCCGTTCGACCAGATCCGTGCCGAGCATTACAAACCCGCCTTCGAGGAGGGTATGCGGCTCCAGCGAGCTGAGATAGATTCGATCACTGCCAATCCTGCCGTTCCCTCTTTCGACAACACTATCCTGGCTTACGACCGCTCCGGTGAGCTTTACGGTAAGGTCGGTCGCGTGTTTTCGACCGTCACCTCTGCCGACACTAACGCCGACCTGGAGGCTATTCGCGCCGAGATGTCTCCTCTCCAGTCCGCCCATAGCGACGCTATCGCTCTGGACGAGGCGTTGTTTGAACGGGTTCGCACTGTTTACGACGGTTGCAAATCCGCCGGCCTCGATGCTGCCCAATTGCGCCTCACCGAACGGGTTTATAACCGCTTTGTCCGCGCCGGGGCTCTCCTTGGTCCCGACCAGAAACAGGAACTTCGACTGATCAACGAGCAGCTTGCCGCTCTTGGCGTCCGCTTCGACGCTAACAACCGCGAGGCCGTTAATAACTACCAGCTCGTTATTCCCCAGCGTGATGGTGCCTCCCTTCCTTCCGGCGTTCTTTCTCGCGCCAAGGCTCGCGCTGCCGAGACCGGCCACCGCGACAGCCTCGTGTTCACCCTCTCGAAAACCAGTTGGATTCCTTTCCTGACTTACTCTCCTAACGAGGCTCAGCGTCGCGCCCTCTACGAGGCTTGGTTGGGCCAGTGCGCCGAGGGTAGCGCTTATGATAACACTCAGATTATAAACGACCTCATCCGCCTCCGTACCCAGAAGGCGCACCTGCTCGGCTTCGACACTTTCGCCGACTTCGTGCTCGATGACCGTATGGCTAAATCTCCCGAACGTGTTTACGAATTTTTGGACGACATCTGGACTCCCGCGCTTGCTCGCGCGACCGAGGAACGCGACGCTCTTCAGGAACTGAAACGCTCCGAATCTGGCGACTCGACCGCTGTGCTTCACTCTTGGGATTGGTGGTACTACGCCGAGAAGTTGCGTAAACAGCGCTTCGACTTCGACGAGGAGCAGGCTCGACCTTACTTCTCTTTGGAGAACGTCCGCGCCGGTATCTTCACCCTCTGTAACCGCCTCTACGGTATCTCGTTCCGCCCCGCTTCCGCTCCTACTTATAATAAGGACGTTCAGGTTTTCGAGGTTCTTGACACCGACAACTCCCACCTCGGAGTGATCTATATGGACTTCTTCCCTCGTCCCGGTAAGGGGGCAGGGGCTTGGTGCGGTTCGCTTCGTAGCCAGGGTTACACTCCCGAGGGCGCTAAGATCCATCCCATTACGACCATCACTTGTAACTTCACCGAGCCCGTCGACGGTACTCCTTCGCTGCTTACTTTGGACGAGACCGAGACCTTCTTCCACGAGTTCGGCCACGCGCTCCACAACCTCTTCGCCGACGTTCCCTACCAGGGCCTTCTCAGCGTCGAGCGCGACTTTGTCGAGTTGCCTTCCCAGATTATGGAGAACTGGGCTTTCGCTCCCCAGATGTTGACCGAATACGCTCTCCAGTACCGTACCGGCGACGTGATGCCTGAGCGTACCCTCGACCGCTTGCGCCGTAGCTCCCTGTTCAACCAGGGCTTCGTGACCGTCGAACTGCTTGCCGCGTCGCTTTCCGATATGGACATCCACTCGATGCCCTCCTACGAGCCCTTCAACGTCGCCGAGTTCGAACGCACCGCCCTCACCACTAAACGCGGCCTCATTCCTCAGATCGAACCCCGCTACCATTACCCGTACTTCAGTCACATCTTCGACGGCGGTTACTCTGCCGGTTACTACGGTTATATCTGGGCTGAGGTTTTGGACAAGGATGCTTTCGAGGCTTTCGTCGAGTCGGGCGACATTTTCAGCCGTAAGGTTGCTAACGATTTTCGCTTCAAGGTTTTGGCTCCTCGCGGTTTGCGCGACGGTATGGATCTTTACCGCGACTTCCGCGGGGCTGATCCTTCTCGCGACGCCCTCCTTCGCGGCCGCGGACTGTTGAGCGATGGCGCCTCCGACTTTCCTCACACCGAACCTTTACCCGTTCCCAGCCCGCCCGATTCGATTCTTCGCCAGATTCTCGGTGAGGGCCCTCTCGAACAGTAGATACCTATTACCCGATAATAAAGATCGCCGGCCGCTTGCCTATCCCTGATAGCGGCTGGCTTTTTTTCCACTCGGCCACAGTTGCCGTCCGCACCTGCTCTCCGGGCGTAGAAATATCCGCCGCGACACACAGTTTCGTTCCCGGACTGCACACCGCCAGTAGTTCCGCTAACAGTTTGTCGTTCCTGTACGGGGTCTCGATGAATATCTGCGCCTGACACTCCCCCTGCGCTCTCTTCTCATAATGCCTGATCGCCTTGACCCTCTCCGCCGGCTTCACCGGTAGGTAGCCATTGAAGGCGAACGACTGGCCATTCATTCCCGAGGCCATCAGCGCCAGCAGAATGGACGACGGCCCCACCATCGGTACCACCCTTATTCCCGCCCTGTGCGCTGCCGCCACAATATCCGCTCCCGGGTCTGCCACTGCCGGTACTCCCGCTTCCGAGATTACTCCTCCGTCCCTCCCCGCCAGCAAAGGCCCCAGTAACTCGCTCACCTCTTCCGGCTTGGTGTGTTCATTTAGCTCTGCGAACTCCATCTGGTCTATCGGCCCCATTCCGGCTCTCGACAGGAATCGCCTCGCGCTTCGTACGTTTTCGACAATGAAATACCCCAACCGCCTCATCACTTCGAAGTTCGCTGCCGGTAGCACCTCTTCCGGCGCTCCGTCCCCGATGGGACAGGGTAGTAGAAACAAGGTTCCTTGTTTCATTGGTATCTTTCAGTGAGATATGTTCGGAGATCGGCATATTTTGGAATATTTAATACGCCACCGACAAATTTTCGCGGATCGACAATAATGTATTTGTGTTGGTCTTTCAGCATATCGCGCCAAGTGATCTCCATATTTTTTCCTGAGAGCTTATATCTCTTTCCAAGTAAATCTGTGTTTTCCGACGGGATGACGTGGATATGTAGAAAGTTTTCGGCTTTCAGCGTTTCGTTGTCACTGTTCGTGACCATCTGTTCCGCCCACAATGTTTGACGCATCAACTGATAGAACGGTTCGAAATAATATATCGCGAGATTGTCGGAGTTTAGGTACTTTGAATTAATGATCAATTCGTTATATCGCCTTTTTCGCTCGTTGCCTTTGTTCCCGGCAGCTTTGTCGTCATCGTTATAATGCTCGGTATATTTCCATTCGATGAGTATAAGCCAGTTTTGTCCGGTTTGATGTTTGGCATAAATCAGCGCATCTATCGAGGTGCATTGCGAACCACGTGTCGTCGTTTTTTCGTTCAGATAATCTTTCCCGCTGACTGCTTCAAATTGGATGTATTTTGGCGATTTGTCCGTTGTTATTGGCAAAATATCCACAAACTCGTTCCTAACACCATTGAGTAATTGCAGCACATCGTCTTTATCGTCTCGTATTGCAAAGAGGTGATTGAGACACGCGATTTGTGACGATAAAATATGCCCCGTCGGTTTATTTCCACCCCACCACGATACGTTGTTGTCGTTGAAATAGGCGATCGCCTTGTCGCGAATCGGGTCATAGAGATTTTTTTCGCGCTCCGAATCCGCCAGAACAAAGCCCCGTTCCCGACCCATAAAACGACCGCCTCCCTTTGCACCATAAAATATGCCGTTTCCTTCTTCGAGTAGTAGTTGTTGCCTCTGACGTTGTGCTTCTTGAAACTTCGATGCCATAAATTCTATTCTTTCGTATAGATTCTTTTCACCCTCTCCGAGATTCCCGTCATCACCTCATACGGTATGGTTCCTCGCGCCGCTGCCATATCTGCTATTGTGTTCCCTTCGGCCGGGGAAAATATCACCACTTCGTCTCCTTCTTTCACTCCCTCGATTCCCGTCACATCCACCATACAGCTGTCCATACACACCCGCCCCACTATCGGCGCTTCCTTTCCCGCTACCCTCACACTCCACTTCCCGCAGCTCAAGTGCCTATCCAGCCCATCCGCATATCCTATCGGTATCGTCGCCACCACCGATGGCCTTCCCAATACCCCACACCTTCCATAGCCCACCGTCTCTCCCGCTTCCAGTTCCATCACATTCACTATTCTCGTCTTAAGCGTTGCTGCTTGCCTCGCTCCGTCCATTCCTATTCCATACAGTCCCAGCCCCAGCCTCACAATGTCGAATTGCGCTTCCGGGAACCGTTCCATTCCGGCTGTGTTTGCAATATGCCGCTTCACGGGGTAGGGTAGTGTCTTCGCAACCGCTTTGCTCATCCTGTCGAAATCCTCGATCTGCTTCCTCGTAAACTCATCGTGCACCGGATCATCTGCTGCTGCCAGATGCGAAAATATCGTCGCTACTCGCGCCCACTTCTCCGCCGCCGCTAACGTGCTCACCAACTCCGCAATCTGATCCTCCCTAAACCCCAGCCTGTGCATTCCCGTGTCGAGCTTCAGATGCAATGGATAGTCGTGTTCTCCGTGTCGCTTCAGTAGTGTGCTGAACTCTCCCAGCGACACCGGATTGTATATCTCCGGCTCCAGCTTGTGTCGTATCATCGTTTCGAAACTTCCCTCGTCCGCATTCAGCACCACTATCGGCATCGCGATTCCCACCTTCCTCAGCGCCACTCCCTCGTCCGCAAACGCCACTGCCAAGTAGTCCGTTCCCGCCGACTCCAGCGTCCTCGCAACCTCTCTCGCTCCGTGTCCGTATGCTCCCGCCTTAATCATCGGCATCACTCCCACTCCCGCCGTAAGCCTCGTCCTGCACAGCTTCAGATTCTCCAGTATTGCATCCAAGTCGACCTCCATCACCGTGGTGTGTGTTTTCCTCTCCAGTGCACTGCTCAGCCTGTCCAGCCCTCTCCGCGCTCCCCCCTTGATCAATATCGCCTTCCCGTTCAATGCCGCTTCTTCCATCTGCAGTAGGAAATCGTCCACCGTCATATCCGGCCCGATTCCCACATATTGCTCCACTCCCGCTGCCCTGACGACTTCTTCTGCTGCGTCATCCTTGCTCGTGATCACCATCCTCGGTCTTCCCGCCGCCACACTCGTCAGGTAGTCTATCGCCGGGCCCAGCGAGTTCACATCGCTGCTATACGTATCGTTGATTATCACCGAGCCCCCCAGCCCCTCCTTCACTTCGAGCCTCATAGCCACTGGTTCCAGCGCTTCGATCGCTTCGCGGGTTACCTTGTGCCCTTCGTGGCTCCAGAATCTCACCGCAAGCTCCGCATTCCTCACCGCCAACTCTCCCTCGTTCGTTCCTCTTAGCACATCTCCACACCTTTCGAACAGCACCATCTTTTCTGCTTCGAGTTCTTCCCTCGAGCCGAAATTTTGCTCGTGCGCTCCGCCGACCGTCGTTAGTATTCCTATGTCCGGCCGGATCATCTTCGCCAACGTCGCCATCTCTCCCGGCTCCGAGATTCCAGCTTCGATTACCACATAGTCTTCATTCCCGCTCGCCATCAGTAGCGCCAGCGGTACACCTATCTGCGAGTTCCAACTCTTCGGGCTCCTGTACAGACTCACTCCCTTGGGCGTTAGTTGCGCGATCCACTCCTTCACTATCGTCTTTCCGTGGCTTCCCGTTATACCCACGACTTTTCCCCTGAACCCGCTTCTGTGGTGCGCTGCCAGTCGTTGTAGTGCTTCCAGTGTATCGTCCACCACAACGCAACTCGCCTCCGGAAACGCTTTCTCATCGAGGGCTTGCCGCACCATAAACGCCCTAACTCCTCGCGCATACATCTCTCCCGCGTAGTCTGCTCCGTCTCTTGTCGCTCCCCTCAAAGCGACAAACATTACCCCGCCTGACTGTCCGGCCTTGCCACCCGAACCTCCACCGCTGAAGCTCCTGCTGTCGGTCACTACCCGCACCACCTCCCGGTCAGCTCCCGTGAGCCGGCCGCCGCACACACTCGCTATTTTGCTCAGTAAATATTTCATTGCTTGAAAGTTACCACAGTTATTCCTGCACCTCCCCTGTCCGCGTGATCGTCCGTTGCACTCTCCACCGCCGGTATTCCTTTGAGATACCTCCTGATCTCCATCTTTAGCGCTCCTGTTCCTTTTCCGTGTAGTATCGACACTTCGTTCACTCCCACCATCAGTGCATTGTCAATGAACTCTTCCACTGCTTCGATCGCTTCTCCCGGCCTCATTCCTCTCACATCCATCCTCGGGGCGAATTGCAGCCTTCGCTCGGCTATCTCGCTTCCTACTCTCGTTCTCGGTTGCACAGGCCGCGTCGCTGTCCTATACTCTCCCGCTGTTATCGCTTCCAGATTTCCCAGCGGTAGCGTCGACAGTATCTGCCCGAATGCCACACTCGCTTTTCCTCCCTTCACCTCGATCACTTCTCCCACCGTCTCCTGTCCCTTGATCCTCACCTTCGCGCCTTTGGCTATCGGCGGCGGGCCTGCTGGCTTTGCTGGCGGCTCCGTCTTCTTCGTCGCCTCGACCTTCTTCTCTTCGGCTCTCTGTGCTTTTCTCTTTGCCCTATTCTCCTGCCTGCGCATCACTCTCTCCATCTCGGCATCAATCGCCGGGTCTTCCGTTGCCCCCGGCGCCTCCAACGTCTCCCTGAACTCGTCCATCTCGGCTCTCGCCAGTTTTGTCAGTTCCTTCTCCGCTTGCGACTCTCTGATGACCTTTATGGTGTTCTCTATCTGCCTGTTCGCTTCCGCCACCAGATCTTGCGCTTGCGCCTTTGCTCCTTTCAGTATCTCTGCCCTTTGCGCCTTGATCGTCGCCAACCTCGCCTCCAGATCGGCTTCCAATTGCTCCACCTTTCTGTCCGCCACCCTGATCCTGTCTCTCTTCTGCTCCCAGTAGCGCCTGTCTCTCGCAATCTCTCTCAGTTGCCTCTCCAGTTTCACGTGATCGCTTCCCGCCTTGTCGCTCGCCGCTTTTATTATCTCTTCCGGTAGTCCTATTTTTCTCGCTATCTCGATTGCGAAGGAGCTTCCCGGCTCTCCCTGCCTCAGTTGGAACAGCGGCCTGATTCCCGCGACATCGAATGCCATTGCTCCGTTGGCCACTCCGGCGTGGTTCGAGGCGAAGTACTTAATGTTGCTGTAGTGGGTCGTGATTACTCCATACGTTCCTTTCTCCAGTAGCCTTTCCAGTACGCTTTCCGCTATCGCACCTCCCATCACTGGCTCCGTTCCCGACCCGAACTCATCTATAAAGACCATCGAGCGGGCGTTCGCTCCTGCCAGCATCTCCTTCATATTCATCAGATGGGACGAATAGGTGCTCAGGTCGTTTTCCAGACTTTGCTCGTCGCCTATGTCGATGAACATCCTCTCGAACAGTGGCATCTCCGAGTTCTCCAGCGCCGGCACCAGAAACCCGCTCTGGAACATCCACTGTAACAGCGCCACCGTCTTCAGGCACACCGACTTTCCTCCCGCATTCGGCCCCGAGATGACTATAATCCTCTCCCCGGGTCCCAGCTCCACATCCAACGGTACAATCTCTCGCCCTTCCCGTTTCAGCGTCTGCGCCAGTAGCGGATGCTTCGCCTGCCTCAGTACCAGCCGCCCGTCCGTCGACACTATCGGCCTTCCCGCTCCGTTCTCCACCGCCCATCTCGCCTTTGCTCTCACCATATCCACCCTCACCAAATACTCTCCCGCCGCCGCCACTCCATCCAGCCTCGGCCTCAACTCGTCCGTGAACGCTGTCAGTATCCTTATTATCTCTCTCCGCTCGGCATACTCCAACTCTTTTAGTTCGTTGTTTATCTCGACCACTTCGACCGGTTCGATGTAGAACGTGCGCCCGCTTCCGCTCTCGTCGTGTATAAATCCCGGTAGTTTTTTCTTGTTTCCCGCCGCCACCGGTATCACCACTCGCCCGTCTCTCACCGACAGCGTAGCATCCGCTTCGACCACTCCCGCACTTTGCGCCTGGGCCATTATCCTTTGCATCCGCTTTCCTGCCTCGCCCTCTTTCGCCCTGATTGTCCTCCTTATCTCGGCCAGCTCCGGCGAGGCCCCATCTCTCACCTTTCCGAAACGGTCTATGATCCTATCTATCTCTCTGGTTACCTCCGGAAAGCTCTCCACCCCGACCCCGAGACGGCGCAACAATGGATACTGCTTCTCGTCCCTTCCCGCCACGAACCCCAACACCTCTCCCACGGCCCCCAGCGCCTGTTGCAAAACCCTCAAGTCTTCCACTTCCAGGAATGCTCCCTCGACTCTTGCCTTTGCCACCACCCGCTCCGTGTCTACGAACTCTCCCCCCGGGAAGCCTCCTTCCAGCGTTAGTATTACCCTCAGTTCATCCGCCAGTCCCAGCCGCCTCTCTACTTCCGCCGCATTATACGTGAACCCCTCCCGCACTAACAGTTCTCTTCCTCCCTCCGTTGTGCACTTCTCCGCCACCTGCTCTCTCACCCGGTCGAACCCGACCTTCGACTCAAAAGACGGAGATGTGTACATATCGTTTCGGATTGGCTTTCACATCGGCCAGTAGTGCCGCTAGATTGCTCGATGCTGCCGTTAGTGAGTCATACAATGCTGTGTCTTCCATCAGCTTCCCCAGAGTCCCGTCTCCCGCGGAGACTTTCGCCAGTACGGCGTTCAAGTGATGGATGCTCACTCCTAGCGTATCTATCGTTCCCTTGATGTCGGCTTCTGCCAGTCCTCCCGTCACTCTTTCCAGATTTCCCACGATTCCCTCGAACCTTGCCGAGCTTCCTGCCAGCATTCCCGTGAACCGCCTCACATCTTCCAGCATCGCTCCCATCTTCGCATCCGCCAGTTGGCCTGTCACATCTTCTATGTTCGTCGTGATTCCGCTCAGCGCATCCGTGTTTCTAACCAGCATCGTGTCTATCTGGGCCGAGGTTGCGGCCAGCGAGGTCATTAGCGCCTTTGCTTCTCTGGCCAGGTCTTCTATGCTCGTCGAGGCATTCTCCAGCATCCCTCCCGCCGTCTCCGAGGGTATGACCGCTCCCGCTTCGAAGTTCTGCGTTGCTCCTCCTCTCACCAGCTCTATTGCTTTTCCACCCATAATTCCGTTCGAGAATAGCTTCAGCCGTGAGTCGACCGGTACTGTCACTTTTCGCTTCAGCCCCACCTTCACCACCACGACTTCCGAGCGCTCCGGGTCTATTGAGATGTCCGTCACCGAGCCCACTTTCACTCCTCTCAGTAGTACCGGCGCCGAGGTTTGTAGTCCCATCGTCTCGTCGAATTGTGCATAGTAGCTTCTGTCTCCGCTGAACACTCCCTTTCCCTTGAGATAGTTCACTCCCAGATAGAGACACACCAGCATTGCCAGTGCGAACAGCCCGATCTTTATTTCTCTTTGTAGTTTCATAGCTTTCATCGTGTTACAAATGCGTCTTTGTGTTTTTTTCGCGCTCCGGCCAAAGCTTTTTCGGCTTGTTGCGACGACTCGTAAGGTCCCCAGCAATATTTGTACCATCCATCCACATAGCGCTCCACAACTCCTGCATCCACCCTTCGTACTTTCGTTCGCGAGGCGAACAACTGCACGTAGTACGGGTTCTCGATCTGTTTCGGCGCGGCGGCTCTTTCGACCACGACTACTCCGTCCTCGCTCAGTATCTTTCTGTACTCACAGAAGGCATCATACAGCGACTTCGCAATTGCTTCCTGTCCTTTTGCCGAAGAGATGTACGCCCTGTCGGTTGCGTTGCTTATGAACCCCACTTCCGTCAGCACACTCGGCATCGCCGGCTTCCACAGCACCACGAACGGTCCCTGCGCCGCACCCCTGTCCCTCAACGTAGTGTTTGCCGAATAGTGCTTCTGCACTGTTCTCGCCATTGCCAGACTGTGGTCGAAGTGGGCGTACTGCATCAACTGGAAGATTATGTAGCTTTCGGCCGACGACGGATCGAACCCCTCGTACGTTGCCGTGTAGTCGTCCTCCATTTTGATTACCTCATTCTCTCTCATCGCCTCCCTCAGATTATCCTCGCTCTTGTTCATCCCCATCACCCAAGTCGACGAGCCGTTCGCGATAGGGTTGGTGTGGGCGTTCATATGTATCGAGAAAAACAGATCGGCTTTGTTTCTGTTCGCCACCTCGCCTCTCGCCGCCAGCCCTATCTCGGTATCTCCTGTCCTCGTGTATATCACCTTCACGTCGCGTTGCCCCTCCTCGACCAGCTTGCCGAATTTCTTCGCAATGGTCAGGTTCAGGTCCTTCTCCAGCAGCTTTCCGCTCACTGCTCCCGGTTGCTTTCCTCCGTGTCCCGGGTCGATCACCAGCGTAAACTTATCTTGCGCCGTCGCTGCTCCCGCCCACATTCCCGCCACTAATATCAGTGTCCACTTCGTAAATCTCATAAAAAATAGTACTTTTGTCTCTGCAAAAGTAACGATTATTTGCCGTTAATTAAAAAATATCGGCTTCGGCCTCTCATTTTTGCACTCGTCGCAATTGCGAGTGTTGTGGCTTTGCGCTCGGTTGCCCAGCCTCCCGGTAACGAGGTGCCCGAACGTGCCAACCCTCGCGAGGGGCTGCAGATCATTCCCGACAGCCTGTTGCCGATTCCTCCTTCCGAGCCCGTTCCCGGGGTTGCTCCTTCCGAAGAGCCTCGCGAGGACTTTTTGGAGGCTCCCGTTGTCGGTAAAAGCCGCGACTCGTTGGTTTACGACGTTCGTAACCGCCTCGTGTTCGTCTACGGCGAGGGCGACCTGACTTACGAGGAGAACAACCTCAAGGCCGACCATATGATCCTCAACGTCGCCACTAAGGAGATCTTCGGCGTCGGATCTATGGATACCGTCTCGGGTCGTATGACTCGCCCCGAGTTCGTTCAGGGTAGTGCCAATTACACTATGGACACGATCACCTACAACCTCGGTTCTCGTAAGGCTAAGATCAAGGGGGTTGCTACTCGCGACGGCGAGGGGTTCCTTCTGGGTCGCGACCTCAAGAAGATGCCCGACAATACGATCAACATCGCCGGCGCTAAATACACCACTTGCGACCACATCGACCACCCCCACTTCTACATCGCGATGACCAAGGCCAAAGTCATTCCCGGTAAGAAGATCATCACCGGGCCTGCTTACTTCGTTATGGAGGACGTTCCGCTCTACTTTTTCGGTATTCCCGGAGGCTTCTTCCCGATCTCGTCCGGGCCTCAGGCCGGTTTCGTTATGCCCTCTTACGGCGAGGAGGCTCGGCGCGGATTTTACCTTCGCGAGGGTGGTTACTACTTCACTTTCGGCGATTATGCCGACCTTCGCCTCACCGGTGACATCTATACCCTCGGGTCTTGGGCCGTTCGCGCGAGCTCGACCTATATCAAACGCTACAAGTTTTCCGGTACATTTATGGCCGACTACCAGCGCGAGATAATGGGCCAGAAGAACAGTGCCGACTACTCCAACTCCGGTACTTTCAAACTCAACTGGACCCACCGCCAGGACCCCAAGGCCAATCCCGGTACGACCTTCTCGGCCTCCGTTAACTTCGCCACGGCCGGTTACTCGAAACAGACGGCGACCAATATGGCCGACCACCTCAATACTCAGACCAACTCGTCGGTTTCGTACTCCAAGCTTTGGATGGCCGGTTCGACGTCTATCAACCTTACCGCTTCGTTCTCTCACTCTTCGAACGCTCGCGACTCTACGATTATGTTCACTCTTCCCAACCTGTCTTTGTCCGTTTCGTCGTTCGCTCCTTTTAAGCGCCGCGAGCAGATTGGTAAGCAGCGTTGGTATGAGAAGATCACTATGTCCTATTCGATGACAGCCCAGAACTCTACCGGCCGCGTCAATGAGAGTGAACTGTTCACCAAAAAGACCCTCCAGAATATGGAGAACGGCGTTCGCCACTCCATTCCCATCAAGACCTCTTTCAACCTTTTGGGTTATATCAACTTCGCTCCGTCGTTCACTTATAACGAGACTTGGAACTTCAAGCGCCAGCGCGCCATTTGGGATCCCGACCAGAATCGCCTTCTTACCGAAGAGGAGGTTCCTGCCGAGTTCGGGTTCTTCCGTATGTACGATTGGAACGTTAACGGGTCGTTCTCCACTAAGATCTACGGTATGTTCGAGCGTAAGAAGAAGGATGGTAAATGGTTGCAGGCTATCCGCCACGTCCTCACTCCTTCCGTCGGATTTACTTACTCTCCCGACTTCGCCGACCCTCGTTACGGTTTTATGGATTACTACCAGCGCGACTCTCTGGGTACCGTCGTCGCCAACCCTAATTATTACGTCGGTTCTCCCCGTGGCTCCGTTGGTATGCCCCGCGCTTCTGTCGACTTCTCGCTCTCTAACCAGCTCGAAATAAAAGTCAGGAATAAACGCGACACCACCGAGCTCAAAAAGATTCCCATCATCGAGCAGCTTTCCGCCAGCGGCTCTTACAACTTCCTTCTGGACTCAATGAACCTTTCCAACATCTCCCTGAACCTTCGTTCTGGCGAGATCTTCAAAGGGTTTGCCATCCAGTTGAGCGCCACTTGGGATCCCTACCAGGTTGTCAACGTCGGCGGATCCGCCCAGCGTATCAATAAGTTTAATATCGGTAAGGGTAAGTTCGGCCGTATCGTCTCCACCGGTTGGCAGTTCGGTTACACGTTTAATTCTCGCGAGGGTTCTCAGCCGGCTATGAACGACATCAACTCCGGTTCGTTCGTCTCTGCCTACTCCAATCCTTACGACCACTCCCTCGACCTCGACCCGTCCACTCGCCGCCTGTATATGGTTTCGACTTATTACGACTTCTCCATCCCGTGGAACTTCGGGTTCAACTACTCGGTGAATTACTCCAATAGCGGCTTGAAATCCCAGATCACCCAGACGCTCGGGTTTCAGGGTTCGGTTACTCTGACTCAGAAATGGGGTATTAACTTTAACGGTGGTTACGACATTGCTCGTCGTCGGTTCACGCCTATGACCTTCTCTCTTGCTCGCGACCTTCACTGTTGGTCTATGTCTTTCCAGTGGGTTCCTATGGGTCAGATGAAGTCTTACCAGTTTCATATCGGGGTCAAATCCGGTATGTTGGCCGACATCAAGTACGACAAACAGTCGTCTGCCCGTTACGACAACCTTTTGTATTAGCTTCCCGGCCTGTACGCCCTCAGTTCACGGGCAAGTGCGCTGTCTCGTCCTCCCGTTACTTTGTCCAATAGTTCGTGGAACCGTTCCGAGTGGTTGCGATGCACCGTGTGACACAACTCGTGCAGCACTATATACTCTGCCAGATGCTCCGGTAGTCCCACCAGCGACAAAGACAGATTTATGTCGCCTCTTGCCGTGCAACTTCCCCATCTGCTTTTCGTGTGCTTCACCCTCACTGCTCCGTGCCTGAACCCGTGCTCTGCCGCCAGCCTCCTGACCATCTCCGGTAGTACCTCCTTCGCCTTCGCCCTCATCGCCTCCACCGCTCGGCGGGCCTCTGCTTTCTCCTGTTCACTCATCGGCTTCTGCGCGACCAGTTCCGGATACTTGGCCGCCATCCGCGCTCGGCCTTCCTCAACCCAAGAGAGCTTTTGCTCCAGAAACTCCAAAGCTCGCTTTTGCGAAACCCGCGTCGGGAACGACAGCCTCACTGTTCCATTCGGCCTCACACTCAGCGAAATCCTCTTTGCCCGCCGCGTCTGCGACATCACAACCTCTCCCACCGCCGGATGTACATAAACGTTACTCACTTAATTCCTCCTCCGCCCTGGCGACTTTCTCGAATCCAAACTGCGCGACCACTCCCGCCATCAACTCGGCCACCCTGTCGTTTGCCAGATTTCCGATGCTTCCCACGTGCGTGTGCCTCACCTCTCTCCGTGGTTCGAACTTTCCCTCTTCTATCGCCCTCCCGACTGCCCTGTACGCATCCCGGAACGGCACCCCGTCCAAAACCATCGCGTTCACACTCTCCACACTGAACAGATACGCATACTTCTCCTCGCACAAAATATCACGGCGAACCTCCACGTGCCGCAGCATAAATTCGGCCATCTCCAGACACTCCTTCATATCATCCAGCGCCGGGAATAGCACCTCCTTAAGTAGTTGCAGATCTCGATTATACCCCAACGGCAGGTTTCCCGTCAATGCTCCGATCGTTCCCGGCAGGGCCTGCAGAAGGTTGCACTTTCCGCGCATAATTTCCCACACGTCGGGGTTTTTCTTGTGCGGCATAATGCTCGACCCCGTGGTCAGGTTGTCCGGATAGGATATGAATGCATAGTTTTGCGACAGCCACATCACGTTGTCCATCGCCAGCCTCGCCACTGTTCCCGCCAGCGTAGCCACCGCTCCCGCCACCACCCGTTCGGTCTTTCCCCTGCCCATCTGCGCATAGACCACATTGTAGTCCGGCGACTCGAAGCCCAGCAGCCTCGTCGTCATCTCCCTGTCCAGCGGGAAGGATGACCCGTAGCCCGCCGCCGAGCCCAACGGATTCCGGTTGCACACTCTCCACGCGGCCAGCATCACCTGTACATCGTCGACCAGACTCTCTGCATACGCCCCGAACCACAGCCCGAACGACGACGGCATCGCCACCTGCGTGTGGGTGTAGCCCGGCATCAGTACTCCTTTGTGCTTCTCCGACAGTTCTTGCAACCGCTCAAAAAGCTTCTCCGTCAGCCCCACTATCTCTGCTATCTCGCGCCGCAGAAAGATTCGCAGGTCGACCAGCACCTGATCGTTCCTCGACCGCCCGCTATGAATCTTCTTTCCCACATCTCCCAACCGCTCCGTCAGCATCATTTCCACTTGCGAGTGCACATCTTCCACTCCTTCTTCTATTTCGAACTCTCCCCGCCTCACTCGCCGTAGTATCTCTTTCAGTTCAGCTTGCACCGCCGCCAACTCGTCCGCCTCCATCAGCCCTATCGACTCCAGCATCCTCGTGTGCGCCAGCGATCCCAGTACATCTGCTTCGGCCAGCCGTAAGTCCATCTCCCTGTCGCGCCCGACCGTAAATCTCTCCACTCTCTTTTCCGAAATTTCTCCGTCGTCGGCGTTCCGACTCTTTTTCCACAGTTTCATAATATCTTCTCCAGTAACTTGATATACATCTCCACTCCTTGCACCACTTCTGCCACTTCCACATACTCGTCTGCTCCGTGGGAGCGTTCGCTTTTTCCCGGCCCCACTTTCACCGATGGTATATCCAGCGCCACCTGGTCCGAGGTTGTCGGCGACCCGAACGTCTCCATTCCCAGTTCCCGCCCCGCGACAACCACCGGGTGCTCCACGGAGATCGACGACGGTCTCAGGTGCATCGACCTGGGCACGACCTCGCTCCCCACTCCTGCCCTTATCTCTTCCAGCACCTCCTCGTTCGTGTACTTCTCTGTCACCCTTACATCGACCACAAACCTGCACTCGGCCGGTACCACGTTGTGTGCTGTTCCTGCCTCGATCATCGTCACGCTCGCCTTTACCTCTCCGAACAGTTCACTCACCCTCTCGAACTTGTGTCCTCTGATCCACTCTATATCACTGATCGCCCGATAGATTGCATTGTCTCCTTCGTCCCTTGCCGCGTGTCCCGCCCTGCCTTTCGCCACACAATCCAAAACCATCAGCCCCTTCTCTGCCACCGCCATCCTCATTCCCGTCGGCTCTCCCACCACCGCGAACTCCAGCTCGCCGAGCTCGCCCAAAATCGAACGCACTCCTCCCGCCCCGCTTATCTCCTCCTCCGCCACCAACGCCAGTACCAGATTCCGTCCCAGCCCTTCGGCCTCATAAAAATGCTCGAACGCCGCTGCCATCGCCACCACACTTGCCCCAGCATCGTTGCTCCCCAAACCCCACACCTTTCCTCCCTCCAGTGCTCCGTCATAAGGATCCCGCGTCCATGCGGATGTCGGCCTCACCGTGTCGTGATGCGAACACAACAGTACCGTCGGCTTTCTCCTGTCGTAGTGCCTGTTCCTTACCCACACGTTGTTCCCGCTCCTGCGCACTCCCTCGATTCCCCGTCCCGCCAGCCATCGCTCCAACAGTCCCGCCGTTTCCGCTTCTTCGCGACTCGGCGAGGGCACCTTCACCAGCGCCCTCAGCAGTTCCACCGCCTCCGCTCCCCGCACGTCACCCCCGTTGCCTGACCGCTTCATACAGTATCACGGCTGCTGCCGCTCCCACGTTCAACGACTCGATTTTTCCCCTCTGCGGAATCGCCACTTGTTCGTCACACAGCTTCATCACCTCCTTCGATATTCCCTCTTCCTCGCTTCCCATCACCACCGCGATCGGCCCTCTTAGGTCGGCTTCATAAATGCTTTTTGCCGCTTTTTCGCTCGCCGCCACAACCCTGAACCCCTCCGCCTGCAACAGCTTCAAAGTATTTCTCACACTTCCCACTCTGGCGACCGGAATAATGTTCAGCGCTCCTGCCGATGCTTTGAGCGCATCCGCGTTCACCGGTGCTGCATTCTTCATCGGTACTATCAGCCCGTTGGCTCCTGCACACTCTGCTGTTCTGGCTATCCCTCCGAAGTTTCTCACATCGGTCACTCCGTCGAACACCACCACAAGCCCCGCTCCGCCCTCCGGAATCGCCGCCAGTATCTCGTCCACATCCGCATACACAATGGCCGATATCTGCGCCACTACTCCCTGATGATTCGCTGCCGCACCCCGCGGGCCCTTTCCCCTTGTCAGCCGTTCCAGTTTCTCCACCGGTACTTCTTGCAATGCGATGTGTTGCGCCCTCGCCATCTCCCGTAGCTCTCCCAGCAACACACCTTCTCCGCCCTTCTTCACATATATCTTCTCTATCTGCCGTCCTGCTTCGATGGCTTCGATGACGGGCCTCAGCCCGAAAACCAGATTATTCATCATTCAAAAGGTCTAATTCGTAATTTAGCTTTTCCCACTCGTGCATCTCGTGGTTGAGGGCTCCCTGGATCTCGTTGTACTTTCCGTAGTCCTGGTGATTCTCTGCCATCTGCGCTTCCAGCGCCGCAATTTTCGCCTCCGCCGTTGCGATCGCTCCTTCCAAACGCTTTTTCACTTTCTCCGCTTCCTTTCTCTTCTGATAGTCCTCCTTTCCTCCGCTTCCTCTCGTCGGTATTCCCTTCACTGCTTCTACCTTTTTCTCTACTTCCTTCAACGACTCCAGCTTTCGCTTCTCCAAAAAGTACCAGATGTCTCCCAGGTATTCGCGCACTCCTCCGTCCCTGAACTCGTAGACCTTTTCCACCAGTCCGTCGAGGAACTCCCTGTCGTGCGAAACCACAACCACCGTACCGTCATACTTCACGAGGGCACGTTTCAGAATATCCTTCGAGCGCATATCCATATGGTTGGTAGGTTCGTCGAGCACGAGCAGATTGTACGGTTCGAGCATCAGGCGCGCCATAGCGAGACGCGAGCGTTCGCCGCCCGAGAGCACCTTCACCTTCTTGTCGATGTCGTCGCCGCGAAACAGGAACGCCCCCAGAATATCGCGTAAACGCGTCCTGATATCTCCCACCGCGACCCTGTCGAGCGTGTCGTAGACCGTAAAATCTCCGTTCATCAGGTCGTCCTGATTTTGCGCATAGTATCCCGTGTTGACATTGGCTCCCACCCTGATCGACCCTTCCGCAGGCTCCAGCTCTCCTATCAGCATTCTCGCCAGCGTTGTTTTCCCTTCTCCGTTTCGCCCCACCAAGGCTATCTTCTCGCCTCGCTCTATCACAAAATCGGCTCCTGAGAAGACTCTCTTCGGTCCAAAACTCTTTCCCACTTCCTTCACTTCGGCCACTATCTGACCCGAGCGCGGGGCCGGTGGGAACTTTATGTTCAGCGTCGCCAGATCTTCTTCATCCACTTCCAGCCTCTCCAACTTCTCCAACTGCTTCACCCTCGATTGCACCTGATTGCTCTTCGTCGGCTTGTACCTGAATTTTTCTATGAACTCCTCCGTCTTCTCGATCATCTTCCGTTGGTTCTCGTACGCGGCCATCTGCTGCTCTCTCCTCTCTCTCCTCAGCTCCACATACTTCGAATACGGTACCTTGTAGTCATACAGTTTTCCCAGCGAAATTTCCACCGTCCGGTTAGTCACATTGTCCAGGAACGCCCTGTCGTGCGAAATCACCACTACTGCCCCCTGATAGTCCCTCAGATATCCCTCCAGCCATTGTATGCTTTCTATGTCCAGATGGTTCGTCGGCTCGTCCAGCAGAAACACCGAGGGCCTCGCCAGCAACAGTTTCGCCAGTTCGATTCTCATCCTCCAACCCCCGCTGAACTCCCTCGTGGGCCGCCCGAAATCTTCGCGCCGGAACCCCAGCCCTAACAGCGTCCTCTCTATGTCCGCGTCCCGCGTCTCTCCTCCCAGTATGTGATACCTGTCCGTCGCATCGTTCAGTTTGTGTATGAGCTCTGCATACTCGTCGCTCTCATAGTCTTCCCTCACCCCCAGCTCTTCGTTTATCTTCGCTATCTGCGCTTCCAGTTCCAACACTTCCGTGAAAGCTTTTGCTGTCTCTTCCACCAGCGTGGTCGTATCCGCCACCTTCATCTGTTGCGGTAGGTAGCCTATGGTCTCTCCTTCGCTCTTCGACACCACACCCGTTGTCGGCCCCTGCTCTCCGTTGATTATCTTCAGTAGGGTAGTCTTTCCCGCTCCGTTCTTTCCCACCAGACCTATCCTGTCCTTCGGGTTGACCAGCAGCGACACCTCGCTGAACAGATCCCATCCGCCGTAGCTCACCGTTATGTTGTCTACACTTATCACGCCTCCAGTATCCTCTTAATTTCTCCCTCTGGATCCGCTGCCCTGAACACCGCTGCTCCCGCAACCAATATATCGCACCCCGCATCGAAACACGCCCCCGCATTCGCCGCCGAGATCCCACCGTCCAGCTCGATGACAACCTCCCGGCCCGCAACCATTCGGCGCAATTCGCGAACCTTATCCAGCGATCCTTCGATGAAACTCTGGCCTCCGAAGCCCGGCTCCACACTCATCACCAGTACCAGGTCTATCTTCTCCAGCCACGGTTCCAGCACCGAAACAGGTGTCGCCGGCTTCACCGACACTCCCGCGAGAACCCCACACCCGTGTATTAGATCCAAACACGCCCCCAGATCGTCCACTGCTTCGTAGTGCACCGTCACCAGCGCCGCTCCCGCCTCCACAAACCGCTCAACATACTTCTCCGGCTCCACGATCATCAGATGCACATCCAGGAACTTCGATGTCGCCCGCCTTATCGCGGCCAACACCGGGAACCCATACGAAATGTTCGGTACGAACACTCCGTCCATCACATCTATGTGTACCCACTCGGCCTCACTTCGGTCGACCATTCTCGTGTCTCGTTCCAGATTTCCGAAATCGGCCGACAGCATCGAGGGTGAAATAATTCTTTTCATATCCCGCAAAGTTACGAAATTTTCCTCTATCTTTACCCCTATGATCCCTTATATCGTTGCCATCACTGCTTTGGCGGTTCTTTGCGTCGTGTTTTTGGTGTTGTGGCTTGCCGAGCGCGACCGTGGTCTGAAAACCGCCCGCGAGGGCCTTCACGCCCACGAGTCCATCGAGCTCGTCCTGAAACCTTTTCGCGACAACCTCACCGACTTTCGTAAACGCGTCGAGGACATCTACTCCGAGGAGAACCGCACCCACGGAGCTCTTCGTAGCGAGCTCCACCACCTTCTGGAGCTCAACCACAAGATTACCGCCGAGACTGCCAGCCTCACTTCGGCTCTCAAGGGTTCTTCCAAGGTTCAGGGTGATTGGGGCGAGATGATTCTCGAACGTATGTTGGAGAGTTCGAACCTTCGCCGCGGGGTTCACTACTTCGTCCAGGAGTCTGTTCCCGGGCCCGACGGAGGACTTCTCCGTCCCGACGTCGTTCTGACTCTTCCCGAGGGTAAACGCATCGTCATCGACTCGAAGGTATCGCTCACTGCTTACGTTGCCGAGAACCCCAAGGAGCACGTTGCTTCCGTCCGGCGTCACGTTGCCGAACTCCACTCCAAGAATTACCAATCCGCCGTAGCCGATTCTCCCGACTTCGTGATAATGTTCGTCCCTTCGGAGCCTGCTTTTATGAGCGCTCTTGGGACCGACTCCGGCCTCTGGTCCGAGGCTTATAATAAGAAAGTAATCGTCTCTTCTCCCACCAACCTGTTCGCTCTGCTGAAGATTGTCGACGACCTTTGGAAACGCGACACCCAGTCTAAACACGCCCTCGCTATCGCCGAGGAGGGCGGCCGCCTGTACGATAAGTTTGTTGGTTTCGCCGAGTCTCTTTCGGATGTTGGTCGTTCTCTTGACCGTGCTCAGAAGAGTTACGAGACTGCTTTCAACCAGCTTCGCGACGGCCGTGGGTCTCTTGCTTCTCGTGCCGAGCGCCTTCGTTCCCTCGGTATCCGTGCTTCCAAACGCCTTCCTCCCTCTCTTTCTCCCGAGGAGGAGTAGCCATAGGGTCTATTACCGTATAACAATAATCAACAGGACGGAAAGCAGGACTATCACACCGATGATTACCACACGGCTAAGTACTCTGCGAAGTGAAGACTTTTGAGTACTGCCGATAACGTAATTTAACAATACAACGAATACGGCTAAGCATAGGGTAACCGAAAGGATCATTTTGACGGTGTCGATAGGATTATTCAATTCGGTAGACCCAAGCGCGACCGTGACGATACTAATCAGTGCTGCAAATATACTCAACGTCTGAACCATTGAGCGCTTTGTCGAGTCGATCTCATCGGAGAATCTCTTCTCTTGATCCATATTTTTCCTCACGATTTCGTTCGCCTCTCTTGTACTATGATCGATTGATGTATTATGAAATTGCTCTACGATATTCTGACTCTCGTATTTATCCTTGTCTAACATCTCTTTTACGAACCGTTTTCCGAACGGTTCGCGCCAAGAAGAGGCAATGAAGATAGGTTGCGTTCCTTCTTCAGTCTCTCCAGATTTATTAGCTTCGGACAAACGTATGAGGCAGGAAAGAGGAGGAGGATTAGTGTCTTTATTTTTTGGATCTTCAGGATTCAATGTGGCTATAAAGAAGCAATCCTTAAACAGCGATACGTATGCAAGTCGATAGCCTTCTTCTTCGATAGCTATCAAAAGTTTGTCGGATTCAATGGTAAGTTGAGAGAGTATGGCTGCACATTTTGATCCTGTGTTTAGCCTTCGTTTTGTTATTCCGTCTATCCCCAATCCGGAGTTCTTTATTTGATCCGTGATGCCTCTCAGATAATTGGAGAGCCAGTCTATCGTGCGGTGTAGAAACGAGAACGAATAGGAAAAACCTTGGGAAGAGTTGCGTATTAGATAGTTCTCCAGATCTGATATATATTCTTCTTCCTCTTCAGCCGTTTTTAAAAACTTCAGTCGCTTTACCCAATAACCGAGCTCGTCAAAATGATGATCAAAATTTGTTATGATCTGATTGTTGTACTGGTGGACATCAGCACTATGCACAATGGCTGTTGTATTGTTATTTATAAGCAACTTCTTTGTATCCTTGACTTTCTGTTTGTACGAATCAAGATCATCGAGTGATTTATCGTACTTGGCTAATAATATCTGATGCTCATAATCACGAAATTTGTCCTGTGCCTGAAAGATATTCGGGTCTCGACAATAGGCTGATTGGAACATATCCGCGGCATCGTTATCATTATATTTGGCAGTAAGGGAATAACTTTCCTCATTTTTATGCTTACACCTTTTTGAACTGACAAGTTCGGACTGCTCTCCTTCTTTCCCCAGAAATATTATCGAATCGCCGTTGATGTAAAACAACTGTCGTGAGAGAAGATACTTCCCATCGTCGCTGTGCTTTCTGTCACTTTTGATAATCTTCCAGATTAGGAAATTGTTCTTAACCTTGACATAACAGAGCGTTTCTCTAAAATCCTTGATAATTTTCCGACTAACTAGTTTGTTGTCGTCGCTCTTGATTTTTTCGAATTCTTCAAGTATTTCGATTGCTTTTGTTAATGCATCTTCATATCTGAGAAGAGTGCTTATCTCTTTTTCTCCGATCAGGAAATGGTGGTCGATCCAGGAAATTTCGATCAATTCTTTGAACAAATAGGGAACAATCTCATCCAGCCGCCAGATATTAAGTCCATTTATACCCTTAGATTTGAACCGATAATAGTAGTCATCAAAAAGTTGATACTTAGTAATGTCGAGTTCGTCGTTAGGGCTGGAGAATCTTATATTGCGGCCGGGACGCACCAACAAGTTTAATCGGCAACATAAATACTGGTAATCATCTATTGCCCTGTGGAGTGTCCTTGTCCAGATTAGTCGATTTCTATTAGGCTCTATTTCGAGTATCTCATCTATCTCTCGTTCAGTCTTGCCCTCTTTTTCATTAGCCCATTTTCGATAGTCTTGTATTCTGTTATCATATTCTTTTAATTGATCTTTACTGAATTTATCATCTTCAAGATATTCAGCTTCCAAAACCGATTTGAACAGACAATTCGCTGCATAGATAACGATATTGGTAACCATCCAACAGCTGCTTGTTAACACTTGGACCCAGGGATCATCTTTATCATCTTTATCCGGGCTACTAATGCAATGACTAATACACTCTTCTAATGTATCCTCCGTTAGTGTTGATATTATAGATTCTTTATCTATTTCATTCAAAAAGCCTTTCAAGTCATTCTTTACCTTCGCATTACTGAAAAACTCATTTACCTTAGTTGTTCCAAGTTGCTCAGATAAAACTCTAACTCCAGTTGATTGTTTAAATTTAGATATAACTCTCTTAAGCGTTTTGTTGTTTTCAACAATCTGCAAAATAAGGTACTCTCTCTTCCATTCATCCTCCGAAGCGGGCTCTGATATTTTCTGTAGCTTGAACTGATTAAGATTAGTATCATCGCACGTGACTTCTACTTTAGCCTTTTCGAGATAATGTCCTATAATCTCCACTATTACCTTTTGTGCATACAACTCTTTGACCTTATTAAATAATTGAGGGTCATGTCGGAGAATGTTACAAACAAGCAAATAAAATCTATCAACTTTCGCATCCGTAGGTACATGATCGAAAAAAGAGGATAGGAATTTTTTAAGTGGGCCAGAGTAGTTTTGCGACATAACCATCTCGTTGACAAATTCGATAATCACCTACAATACAAAGTCTGATCGCCGAAAATTCATCTCTGCTTGAGGGGAGAGAATGACAATTTTCTGACTGGGGAAATGCAGAAAAGCTCCTTTAGAGGATTGTTTCAGATATTGAATTTTTTCCTGCTTAACAGATTCCCAAGTTCTTGATCGAATCTCCGATATGCCAACAACCCTCAAACGTTCCTGTTTGACGAATTTCGGCAAATCGGTAATTGGTCGCTTTCTGGATGCGATCTCACCAGAGGTCGCAGTCGAGTATGCCATTGGTTGCGCAATCATTTTGTTAAGTTTTTAGTTGTCGAGTTCAAGTATTCTCCTAAAAGTCGCATAAACGAGGGAGAGTGGACGTGTTCGAAATTAGTTTGTTGCTGTTGCTGGCGTTCAATAGCTATCTCAAGACGATTGGACGATACTGCCCAACGCCAAATGTGAAACAGGATGACAATAAAATCGACAGATCCTATTATCAGCAAAACAATTAGCGTTACTCTCAAAACCCAATCATTGGTATCGCAACAAGATGTGCGTACAATAATCTCTACAACACCCCACGCACATGCCGCTAAAAGCGCAACATACGCCAACAACGCAAGACCATTAGTCCAGTGAGTACAGCCTCTTACTTTCATAAAGTTTAACTTCCACAATTTTTGCGCCAAACACGCAGTTTAAGCTACAAGTGTAAAGATTATTAATTAAATTATGTGTTTTTAGTGGCCATACAAAAGTATAGAACATTTTCAACAAGACAAAGATATAAAAATTAATTATTTGAATAGTGAAAAACACCCGCCTCACACTTTTGGGGTGTAAAAACGGGTGTAATTTTCGTAACCCACTGAAAATCAGTGCTTGTTGCGGAGAGAGAGGGATTCGAACCCCCGGAAGCTTTCACTTCAACGGTTTTCAAGACCGCCGCAATCGACCACTCTGCCATCTCTCCGGCGACAAAGGTAGTGCACGGCGAGTGAAAATGCAAGCGGAGCCCGTAAATTTTACAGCATCACCTTCCCGTCGCCGACGATTTTTCCGTCGAACAGGTTCACCGTTCTGTGCGCGAACGAGGCATCGTGCGGCGAGTGGGTTACCATTACAATCGTCGTTCCCTCTCTGTTAAGCTCCGTCAGTAGATTCATCACTTCGGCCCCGTTCTTCGAGTCGAGATTTCCGGTAGGTTCGTCGGCCAGTATCAGTCCCGGGTTCGCCACCACGGCCCTTGCTATCGCCACCCTCTGTTGTTGACCTCCGCTCAGTTGTTGCGGAAAATGGCCCGCCCTGTGGCTCAATCCCATCCGTTCCAGTATCCCGTTCACCATCTTCTTTCTCTCTGCGGCCTTGATCTTCAGGTAGATCAACGGTAGCTCCACATTCTCATACACATTCAGCTCGTCGATCAGATTGAAGCTCTGGAACACGAACCCTATCCGCCCCTTTCGGAACATCGTTCTCTCTTTTTCTCGTAGCGTTCCCACTTCCGTGTCTTGTAGTAGATACTTCCCGCTCGTCGGGTTATCCAGCAGTCCCAGTATGTTCAACAGGGTTGACTTTCCGCACCCCGAGGGCCCCATAATGGCTACAAATTCGCCATCTTTCACCTCCATCGACACTCCGTCCAGCGCAATGGTTTCAATCTCTTCCGTTCGGAAGCTCTTGCTTAGATTTTCTGTTTTCAGCATAGTTGTAAGTTTTTTATAGGTTATCTTTTGTTATCTTATTTTTGCAGCGAGGCGACGGGATTTTGCCGTGCTATTCGCAGAGTGTTGAGCAGAGTTAATCCGACTATGAGTGCGAGCAGGGCGAGACATCCCGCAACGAACATAGTTATGGGCAGTGAGGCTTTTTCGGGGAAGGACTGCATCCATCGGTAGGCTACAAACCAGGCGCCCACGGCACCCGGTATTAGTGCAGCCAGGGCGATTCGCCCGATGTCGAGGCCGAGTAGTTTCAGAACACCGTTCGAGGTGATTCCGTTGATTTTGCGTATGGCGATTTCGGCCGAACGTCGGTTGGTTTCATTGTAGACGAAGCCCACCAGACCGGCCATCGCTATCATCAGTATGATGAGACTCGCTACGATGAAATTGTTGCGGAACATTTTTACTGCTCCGTATTTTCTCTCCAGGTCGTCCTTCATAAGTCTCACGTACAGTTCTTTGTCGGGCAGGGTGCGCGAAATTGCGGTTTGTATTACTGCGATATTTTCCTGTGTAAAGTCGTTCAGGCTCACTATCAGGTCTCTGACTCCGAACATTCCGGGATTTTCGGGATCGGTGAACAGAAAAATTGCCGACGGACGATCCTCCATTGTGATCATATCTCCCACTATAAGATTGTCGTATACTCCGACAATGTTCGATTCTCCGTGGATAGGTAAACTCATTGTCCGACCTACGACGCTTTCCCATCCTGTCAGGGCTTGTATGCGGTCGGCGAGTGTGCGACTTACCACGGCGCTTTCGTTGGCACTTTCGGCGGTGAAGCCCGTTCCTTCCACGATAAGAATGCCCATAACGTCGAGATAATTCATCGATGCCACCCCGGGGTCGAAAATATTGATCTTTTCGTGTTGTCCGGGCAATGAAACGTCGTTTCCTCCGATCCCCGAACGTTCGTAAGGCAGACCGTCCGTAACGGCGACATCTTTCACCTGCGGCATCTTTTTCAGCTCTCCGACGAGAAGGTTTCTCTCGGTGTTACTCAGGGTACGCACTCCTATGCGCAGCAGTTCCTGGTAGCTGTATCCCGGGTCGTTGTTCACCATCATCGAATACTGTCGCTGGATAGAAACGAGGAACAACACGATAAAGGCAGACATAGCAAACTGCAACCCGAGCAGTCCGAGTTTCCAGTTTCGGTTCGACATTTTGAATTTACGAAAGGCTGCAGCAATGGGAATGTTTGTGAGCATATTTGCGGGAACGCCTACTGCAATGGCAAGTATCACCACACAGATGGCTGCTATTACGGCTATCGTTGCTGGCAGACTCAGCAGCGACGCGAGCGACACTTCGAACGAGCGCTCGATGAAATCGGCGGCCGCGATGGCCACGACAGCAGTCAAACCGAGCGACAGCGTCATATGTAGTAGCGACTCTGAGAATATCATCCCGACTATGTTTTTCTTTTGAGCGCCGTAACATCTGCGAGCTGCGACTCCCTCGGCTCGTGCGGGCACGTAGGCTATATCGACCAATACGTAGTTCGTAACGGCCGCAACCAAAACCACGATGGCCATTATGGAGAGTATCATCACATTCCGCTGCGACTCTGGCTGATGGGAGTGTATTTGCCTGAGCGGAAAGAGCGAGTAGTGCAGCTTACGGCCCGCTTTCATATCCGCCTCCACATCCTGATGCTGCTCTTGCATTTTCCGAATGGCGGGTGTTAGACCTTTGTAATCGACTCCCGGCAAAAGTTTCACATAGCCCAGATACCTGTCGCCCCGGCTCCATTGATACGCCCCCGGGTCGTTCTCCAACGATGCAATTATGTCGTATCCTACTTGGTGCGTGTTGTCGGGCAGATCTTCGAAAATGCCGGCGATGGTGTAATCGGTATTCTTGTCGCCATCGAGCCACACTGTCTTACCGAGGGCGTCGGTGCCTATTTTGTCGGCCAGCGAGCGCGATACGAGAACGTTGCTCTGAACGGCCAGTGCGCTGGAACCCTCGCCTTGGATCACCGGTCGCGGTAATACGTCGAAAAGTTCCCTGTCGGCCAAAATAAGCGGTGCTTCCCATTTTTCGCTTCCGGCAATTTCGAGCGATGAGATGCCTCCATACATCATCCGTGTGGCGGCTTCTACTCCGGCTACTTCGGCCTTAATTCCCGGGGCAATTCCTCCGCTGGTCTGAAAAAAAGTCCAGGTGTCGTCTCCGCCTTGTTCGAAGTTGCTTTGCACTGCGAAGACTCTCTTGGCATCGGGATAGAAATTGTCGTAGCTCGATTCGAAAACCACTTTTGCCACCAACAGTAACCCCATCAAAAGGCCCATTGCCAGACATACGATCTTGATAATATTGCCGCTGCCTCTCGAGAGCGAGCGTGTCGCAATTTTTAAGTTTTCCATTATTCTGCTTTTATCGCGTTAATCGGATTCTCCTGCGCCGGCCTCATCGCCTGCATCGTAACCGTGGTTGTTGTAAGTGCGACGAGCGCAACTAAAGATATCCCGAACACCCACCAGTGTAGTGGCGTTCTCTCCTCAAAACCCTCCAGCCACACCTTAACACCTGCCAATGTGACCGGTATCGAGATCGCAAAGCCGATCAGTGCAATGCTCAGATACTCTCCGTTAATCATCGTCAGTATGTCTCTCGTTCTGCTTCCCAGCGTTTTTCTCAGCGCTATCTCTTTTCTCCTCCGTCGGGTTTCCAGCGTCACCAGCCCGAACACTCCCATAATGGATATCAACACTGCCATCGCACAAAACACCGTCACCATCGCTCCCTGCCTGCGGGTTTGTGCATAGAGTTCTTCCAGTCGTTCGTCGAAAAAGCGTACTTCGATCGGATATCCCGGCGCGAGCTCATCCATTACTTCTCCTATGTGCCTCACCGCTCCCTCGATATCGCCTCCCCCGACCCTCGCATACGAGTAGAAGAATGGGTTGTTCCTGTAGTTGTTGTCCGGCGCACACACCCATAGCCCCAGCGGTTCGATGGGCTTTAGTAGCGACTCGAAATGTACCTCTTCGAACACTCCCACTATCTCCACTTCTCGCCCGTCATCCAGTAACCGGTCTCCCGCCCCGCAGCCCATCGCTCGGGCAACCGTCTCGCTCACAATGCACACCGCCCTGTCCGGATTGACTGCATCGCTCCGCCTAAACCCTCGTCCTTCGGTAAATCTCATCCCCATCACTTCCGGGAAATTCTCCGACACCCTCAGCCAATATTGAAAATCGTGCTTCCCTTCGAACAGATACCCTACTGAGGTTTTGCTTTCGTCGTGCACAAATTTTTCCTGACAAAACGCCACATCCTCAATCCCCGGATGCTCCACGAGCCTCTCTCGATAGAGATCCGTTTTGGTTAGCGACACCGATATCGGTAGCTTCACCTCAAGCAGATTCTCCTTCTCGAACCCCATATCTACCCGCCCCACATACCTGTTTTGAATGAAGATGAATATTGCTCCCGAGATGAGCGTGAACGAGACTGCGTATTGAAACCCTGTCAGTACCTTTCTCACGCTCCTCGCCCTTCCCGTTGGGGAGTACGATCCCTTCAGGGCCATCACCGTCGGGAAAGTTGTCATATACCGTGCCGGATAGAGTCCCGCCATCACTCCCGCCACCACGGCGAGTATAGCCATCGCCACAATCGGGCCCACATTCTCCGCCAGCCTCACCTCGAAACCGAACATCTGTCTTACCACTCCTCCATACCCGACCGCTGCCACCACCGCCACTGCGAACACAAATGCACACAGCATAAAGACAACAGACTCGACGACTATCTCCCTCCTCAGGCTCTCCACTGAACATCCCAGTACCTTTCTCGTGTTTATGCTTTTCATCCTCGTTGAGGTCTGTGCTATGGATAAGTTCACAAAATTTATCGCCGCCACCACTATCACGATCATCGCAACCATCAGCAGTGTATTCGTCACTGTTTTGTTTCCCGCCGGGGTGCTGTCATATCTCACATTCCCTCTGAAGTAGAGCTCCCCCAACGGCACCAGCCGAATATCCGTGATCCCCAGCCGCTCCATCAGCTCGGCGTTTTTCTCTTTGTACGCCCTCTCCACCTCACCCGCCGCCTCCGGGGAGTCCAGCAACACGTACGCATAATACATCCCCGAATACCAATCCGTCATATGATCTTCGGGTAGTACCGGGGCATATACCGCATTGGCCAATCGCGAGTTGTCCGGAAAGTCTTCATACACTCCTCCCACAATGGGTGAGGTCCGCACTTTCGACCCGTAGAAATCTATCTCATTTCCCAACGGTGCCATCTCCGAAAATATTTGCCTCCCAATCGCACTCTGCCCGCCGAAAAGTTTCTCCTCCATCGAGCGCGGAATGATCACCCCGTCCGGCCGCTTGATCGCTTCGACGCTTCCTGAGATCATCCTGAATCGGAATACTTCTCCGAACCCCGGGTTGATCCATATTACGCTTCCTCGAACACCCTCCTGTTCTCCGTTTCGCCCCGCTGCCCAGGTTGTGTTTTCGCCCTTCGTGTAGCCTCGTTGAATACCTCCCGCCACTATGTGCGGCGAGGCTCCGATGATCATCTCCACATTCGGCCGCGAGAAATTGCTCTCCCACACCCCGTCCGTTCGTTGGTTTTCCAACTGAAAGATCCTCTCTCTGTTTTCGTGGAAGTCGTCGTAGGAGTACTCGTGCCTTGCAAATATCGCCACCACTATCGCTACTGCGAACGCCGCTCCCAGCCCCAGAAAGTTAAAGACCGTGGCTGCCGAAAATCTCTTTTGGCGATTCTTCATATCTTTTCTACTCCGTTTTAATCGTTATGCTGGGGTTTTCGTTTGCTGCGCTCCAGCTCCGCGCTACTATCGTTGCTGCGACAACCAGAACCACTGCTGCTGCTCCCGCCACAAAACTTCCCATCCCCATCGTCACCCTCGTAGGGAAGTTCATCAGGAAACTCCTCCCCGCAAACCACGCTCCCGCCATTCCGATCCCCAGCGCCACTCCCGCAACCACCACCAGACTCCTCGCCACCATTCCTATCACCTGCCCTGCTGTTGCTCCGTTAATCTTCCTTATCGCTATTTCTCTTCTCCTCCTTCTCACTTCATCGTTCACATAGCCCACCAACCCCGCCAGCGTTATCAGACAAATTATTACCGCGGTCGACATCACAAGGTTTTTTATCCTTCTCACGCTTTCTGACGTGTTTAGTATCAGTTCTTCATACGTGGCCGGTTCCACTGTCTGATCCGGTAGCAGTTTCTCCAGCTCTTTCCTCAGGGCTTCCATATTTTGTACTGTCAGCTCTCCGAGCTTCACGTGTAGTGAGATGTGGTTGCTCCAGATCTCCTCTTCCGGTAGTGCCATCTGGGATAGCATTATGGGTTGTATCCTGTCTCCCGCCCACCCCACGTTCATAAAATCTTCTGTTACTCCCACGACCTCCGCCTGCCCGTTGAGCACTTGCCCTACGGCTGTTGTTGCGTCCCAGCCCAGCATTCGCGCCAGTCGGCGGTTGATAATTACTTTTCGGTTCTCGGATGGGCTTTGGTTGAAATCCTGCCCCGCGGCCAGACCTATTCCCATCAGCTCCAGAAAGCCCGGTTGTATCCTCATAATCCTCGACGATATGACATCTTCTGTTCCCGGAATGGTTACTGTTTGTCCGCTCATTCCCACTGGTATTTCGTGCCCGGCATACGCCACACCTTCGACATACGGTAGCGCTTCGAGCCTGCTTTCGAGTGCTTCCCATCTTGTTCGGTTAATGTTTGTCACATCCACTGCCGCTATGTTTTTCCACTCGTACCCCATATCTCGATTCGAGACGAGCCTGTACTGCCTCACCGCGATTATCAGGAACACCAGCACCACCGTCGCGCACAATAGCTGGACAAACATCAGACTCTGCTTCCACCATTGCTTGCCTGCTTTTAGCCGCTTGAACGCGTGTGCGACCGGTATTCGCGAGAATATCCTGCCCGGTATCACTCCCGCCACCAGGAAGAACCCCACCACGACCACTCCCAGCCTTGCCCATTGCTGTGGCGCGAACAAGGTTGCCACGCTTTCGCCCGTCTGACTCTCGATCTGCGACCCGAACGCCCACAGTAGCCCCACCGCCAGCCCCAGCGAGATCAGTATCAACAGTGCCGTTTCTATCAGAAATTCACCGAATATGCCGCTGCTCGACGCTCCGTTGCACTTTTGCATTGCAATGGCTTTCACTCGTTTTTCCAGTGCTCCTATCGCCACCAGAACATAGTTCATCGCCGCGATGAACAGCACCAAAAAGGCCAGCCCCACCAACAGATATTGTATATTGCCGTCATCTCTCCACTCATACGTTTTGTCTATTCGGTGTACTCCCAGCCTCATCGAGAACATATCTATCCACCCCTTTAGCGGCGATGCTTCGAACAGCGGTTGTATCAACGGTTCGACATCTTCTATTTTCGCACCTTCGCGTAGTTTCATATACGTATAGAACGAGTCGTTTCCGTCCCAGTTGTCCTGACTCACCGTATAGCCTGTGATCCTTCCCGTGCTGTTCATTGGCATTATCGCTTCGAACCACACCGATGCATTTCTCGATACATCTCGGAACACTCCCCTGACCGTTAGCGGCGTGATCTTGTTGAACAACACCGTTTGCCCTATCGGGTCTGCCTCTCCGAAGATCCTTTCTGCTGCGCTTTCCGCCAGTAGTATCGCATCGCTTCCCGCGAGCGCCTGCTTCGCATCGCCCTTCACCATCCCGTAGTCCAATACTTCGAACAGATGTTCATCTGCGAATATTGCCCTGAGAGTGTGGAAATTCTCGTCGTAGAAAAACTCTCCGCCGCGCCATACCATCGAGTTCATAGTTTTTGTCGCGCTCTCGACCGCTGGTATGTTGTCGGCCAGATACGCCGCCACGGGTGGAGTTAATAGCGGCCCCTCGTCTACGGCGCTTGCACTTCCTTCGTTTGCCGGATAGACGGCTGTCACCTGATAGACTCTTTGTTTGTCCGGGAAGAAGTTGTTTTCCGACCTCTCGAAGGCCACCTTTGCCATCAGCACCAGCCCCACCGCCAGCCCGAGAGTCAGCGACACTATCTTCACTATTTGCGTTGCGGGCCTCGCTGTTACGTAGCGCACTGCCCAGAAAAATTGCCTCATATACTTATAAATTATCCCTTATGTAAAGTCTCCACCGGATTTGTTCGCGCTGCTTTCAGACTCTGCCACATCACTGCTCCCACTGCTATTGCTCCCGCTATCACTCCCGCCGCTGCGAATATCGTCCACTCCAGCGGTATCCTGTATGCGAACGTTGTCAGCCACCTGCTCATCAGCCACCATATCACCGGTACGGCCAACACATACGCCACCAGCACTATCCTCAGAAATCCTGCCACGAGCCTTTCCAGTACTTGCCCCGAGGTCGCCCCGAACACCTTCCGAACCGCAATCTCGCGAGCCCTCTGCCTCATAAAGTATGTCGCCATTGCCACCAACCCCATCGCCGACAGCACCACCGCCAACAGCGAGAACCACCCCACCATCACCGAGGCTTTTCTCTGACCCTCGTACCACTCTTCCACAATTTCGTCCACAAAACTCGCTTCGAACGGTTCTCCTCCGTTGTATTCAAGATAGGCTTTCTTCACCTCCTCGAACGTTCCCGCCGGGTCTGGCGTGTCGATCCTCACGACTATGTCCCACGGGTGATCCACGTAATTCCCTTCGCTGTCTTCCATAACTCCGATTATCACCGGTCTCACCTCTTCCGTCAGATCGTCTACGTGGAAATCCCTCACTGTTCCTTCTATGGCTTTGATGCCGTTAATTGTAAATGGTAGTCGGTCTGTTTCGGGCGTGAATTCCAGCATCTTCATTGCTGCCTGGTTTATCCACGCTGCGCTGTCTGCCGCGTTTCCCGTCCTGCTCACTACTTCGATTCCGAACAGCTCCATAAACTCCTCGTCGCCCCAGAACATACGGAACGTCAGTGGCTTTTCTCCATCGTTCGTTGCTGTGATGTTGTCTCCGCTCGTTACGGGACTCCCTATCGAGAAGGCCACCTTCTCCACTCCCGCCACCTGCATCAGACGGTCCCTCAGGCCCGGTATGTTCTCTGCGTAGACGGTGTTCTCCAGATGTATCAACTGTCGGCCATCGAATCCCAGATCCTTGGTCATCATATATTCGGTCTGCTTCCGGATCGTCATCGCACAGCCTATCAGTACTATCGTCAGTAGGAATTGCAGCCCAATGAACAACCTGCTGTAGGTCATCTTCGTCTTTCTGGTCAGCTCTCCCCGCACCACCTCAATGGGCTTGTAGCGGCTCACCACCATCGCCGGGAACAATCCCGACACCGCTCCCAGCACCACCACTAACCCCATCACCATCAAGATATAAATCGGCGTCCTAACCACTTCCATCACCGACACATCCGCCTCCATCACTCCGTTAAACACCCCTTGGAACGCTCCTGCCAGCCCCAGCCCAACCACGAACGCCATCAGACAAAACACCACACTCTCTGCCACATAGCTTCCCACCAGTTGCACCTTCGTTCCTCCCAGTAGCCTTCGTGTCGCTGCCTCCCTCGCCCTGAATCCGCTCAGCGCCACACTCAGATTCACATAGTTGATCAGCGCGAATAGCAGTATCGCCAACGTTGCTACCCCCATCAGCCATATCAATTGCCTGTCTCCCGAGTGCCCGTAGTTCGGCCGCCCGTTGAAGTAGCTCTCCGTGATCGGCTCCAGTATCACCTCCTTGCTCATCCCGTTCATATATGTCCAGAAGAACGTTCTGAACCAGTCGGCCATCTCTCCCAGCTTCGGATGCAGATCAGCCCCCTCGCGCACCAGCAGATAGAGTTGGAAGTTCGCCGCATCGTAGCCGTGCTCGAAGTACCACGGGTCGATGTGGTCTCGGAAACTGACTATGATGTCTGGCGTCTTCAGATGCGATTTCCCGAAATCACCCACCACTCCCGTCACAATGTGCTGCTCGTCGTCGATCGTAACCGCTTTACCCACAGCCTCCTCTCCCGGTCCGAAAAGCTTGTCCGCGAACTCCCTCGACACTGTCACATCCGTTGCCGCTCGTAGTTGTCGCTCCCTTTCGCCCTCTTCCAGCGGGAACGAGAAGACTGAAAAGAATGTCGGGTCGACATAGAGCGCCCCGACTCTAAATTTCTCTCCACCCCCGCTTCCAACACTCACCACCATATTTCCCCACCACGCCCTCACGTAGCTCTCCACCTCCGGATACCGCCCCGCCACATCGTCGCCTACCGGTACGGGCCATTGGCTCGCTCTCGCTTCGTCGTTCAGCATCCGGTAGATTCTCTCGCCCTTTTCGTGAAAGTTGTCTGCTCTGCTCTCTCCCGCCACATATAGCCCCAGCAGAACCACGAACATCAGCGCCACCGAAAATCCCACCAGATTTATCGCCGCGTAGGCTTTGTTGCGACCCAGAAAAACGAAGTATGATTTCAGGCTAAACATCTCTATCTCAATATTATTCGTTCATTTTTCCCGAATCCGTCGTAGCTCGACGTGATCACCTTCTCGCCCGGCTCCAGCCCTTCGGTAACTTCGTAGTACTGTGGGTTTTGGCGCCCTATGCGTATCCTGCGCTTGTGTGCCTGCTCGCCGCTCGGATCCACAACGAATATCCACGCTCCGCCGGTCGCCTGATAGAACGCCCCTCGCGGAATCATCACTGCCTCCGTGGGCTGACCCAGTTGTAGATTTATGTAGTACGTCTGACCGGTGCGAATATTTTCCGGCCGGTCGCCGTCGAAGGTGAAATCGACCCTGAATTGCCCTACGCGCACCTCCGGATAGACCCTCCGGATGACCAGCGGATAGGTCGTTTCGCCTCTCTCGAAGGTCGCCGACAGACCCGGCCTCACCTGATCTATGTAGTGTTCGTCGATCGAGGCTTCGACCTTGAAATCGCTCAGGTCGTTTATCTGCCCCATCTTTTGGCCCGAGCTAAGCGACTGTCCCAGAACTACATCCAGCATCCCCAGCTCTCCATCTATGGGCGAGGTCACTCTCAGATTATCGACTCGTTGTCGTATCAGTTGCATATTCCGGTGCATATTTTCGAGACTCTCCTCCATCTGCTCGACCTGCACGCTGCGGTAGATGGAGTCCTGCTTCTGGCGTTCCATCACCAGTTCTCGTCGTTGCACCGCCAGCTCCCAATCCTCTCTCGCTTGCAGATAGTCTTCGCGCCTAATGAGCTGTTCCTCATACAGTTTTTGGTTCTGCCTCCACGCCCGCTCCTTTCGCGCCACATCCAGATCGAGTTGCAGTTTCTCCTGCCTCAGGTTGAGACGTTCCTGCTCCATTGTCACCTGGGTGTTGCGCAGAAAGTTCTGTTTTTCAGCCAGTTGTGCCTCGCTGTCGAGTATCGAAAGATTCAGCGCCGGGTTGCTCAGCTCGACGATTACATCGCCCCGCCGCACCCGTGCCCCCTCTTCCACGACCAGTCGCTCGACCACCCCGCCTTCCAATGGGTTGAGTTGCACGGTCGTGATGGGTTGTACCTGGCCGCTAACTCTCACATAATCATTGAATTGCTCGCGCGTCACGGTGCCGATGCTGACGGTTCTCGAGTCGGCCCGATAGGTCGAGGAGTGGTTGCCGAAGATCAACCAAACAACAAAAATCAATCCCAGCACCCCTCCCGCGACCCACGGAATGTGCTTCTTTTGAAGCCCCCGCTTCTTTTCCAATTTAATATCCATAACGCTTATAAAAATCTAATAACCAACAATTAATCTCATATCTCAGCCGCGCGTCCAGCTCTTCGGTTCGCGACAGCAGCAGTTGATTCGTGCTGTTTTGCAGCTCCAGCGCACTCACCAGCCCCTCCTCGAACTTTCGCTGATTCGCCCTGTGGGCCTTCTCCGTTGCCTCCATCTTGCGCACCGCCCCGGCCCACTCCTTGGCACCACCTTCGACGTCCATCACTGCCTGCTCGATCTCGGTTTGAATTTTGCGAAGTGTCTTAGCGTGAGTCTCTTCAGCTATTCGTAGGTCGTTCCGCGCACGGTTCACACGAGCGCGTTGTGACAGGCCGTCGAAGATCGGAATGCTCAGACTCAGGCCCACGCTCGTGCCGTGATTGTGGCGTAGCTGGTCGCGGAAACGCTCGGTTAATTCGTTGGAGGTCAAGTTTTTGAAGTAGTTCGATCCGAGACTCCCGTAAGCCGACACCGTTGGGTAATATGCACCCCGGGCGATGGCAAGCGACAAGTGCGAGTCGCGAAGCTGATAGTCAGCAACTTGAGCGGCGGGCAACATTTCGCGTACATTGTCGAAGATAGCAGCGGCGGTTTCAGACGTAACTACTTGACTGGAAGCTATTTCCGGCTCGATATGCAGAGGCTCGTCAATGGGGTAATTCATCTGTGTTTTCAACTCCAAAACCGCTGTGGATAAGGCGTTTAACTGCCGAGTAAGGGTGTATTCGAAGCCGGCGACCTCCGCCTCGAATTGAGCGACGTCGGGCGCGCTCTTCAGGCCAAGTTCCGCCTGCCGCTCGGTGCTGTACAGATTGCGGCGGCTTTCTTCCAACTGCTGTCGTGCAAGCTCCACAGCCTCAGTACAATAGACCACATTAACGAACGCCCGCAGAGTCTCCAGAGCGATCTCGTCGCGTGCCTGTTGAAGTTCCTGCGTACCACGCAGTTGCGCAAGCCGCGCCGCCCGCAGCGTATTGACCGTCCGCAGTCCGCCGAACACAACCATCTGAGCCTGAATACCATAGGAATTGTTGAAGTTCGACGTATTATTATAGGTATTGGTCTGGGGATCGATGCTGCGGCCAAAAGACCATCCGGCGCCAGAACTGGCTGATATAGAAGGCAATACAGCGCCGGCAGCAGCGACAAGGTCCTGGTTATATTTACGGTTGGTGAAAGTCTGGATGCGGGCACGAGGACTATTCTGGATTGCAAAGTCCTGACACTCAGCCAATGACCACGTCCGCAAAGAGTCCTGAGCGACGGCGAAAAGGGCGAAAAGTGTAAAAAAATTTGACACTAAAAGGACAAATATGGCTCGTTTCATAGCTTGTTCGGGTTTTCCGTATAAAATGCCAATTTCGTGCCAAACCGCACAACGCGCAGGTACACAGCAAGATACATAAAAGTGCGAAAATACCAAAAGTGTAAAAAATTTTTACACTCGTGTAAAAAAAATTGACACTTCGTGTTATCTTTGTACTCAAAACACGACGAAAATGGAAAAAGAAGGAACAGTACTGGTGGTGGACGACAATCGCAATATTTTGGTCGCCGCGGAAGCGGAACTCAAAAACGATTTCGCGAAGGTCAGGACAGCAACGACGCCGAACCAAATTTGGAACATAGTGACCGAAGAGCCGGTCGATGTGGTACTACTCGATATGAATTTCCTACCGGGGCATACGGACGGAAAAGAGGGGATCAGTTGGCTGAAAATGATAAAGAAAAAAAGACCCGACACCCAAGTGATCGCAATGACGGCGCACTCCGAAGTAGACATCGCGGTCGAAGCGCTGAAAGAGGGTGCGTTCGATTTCATACCAAAGCCGTGGGACAGCGCAAAGCTCGTTGCGTCGGTGAAAGCGGCGTACGAGATGAGAAAAACCAAAGGCGAAGTGAGGAGGCTGGAACAAGTGAGAAGGGAGGCGATAGGAGTAGACCGAAGTCCGTGGAGGGGAGGGAAATACTACTGGGGAAAGACGGATAGGATGCGCAGTCTGTATATGACGGTACAGAAGGTTGCGCGGACCGATGCCAACATACTGATCACGGGAGAAAACGGAACAGGAAAAGAGATGATGGCAAGAGAAATTCACAGGATGTCGAATCGAGGCGAGGAGGTCTTTGTGGGAGTGGATATGGGAGCGATACCGCCGTCGCTGTTCGAGAGCGAACTATTCGGAAATGCAAAAGGGGCATACACGGGAGCGATTATCAAGAGAGCAGGAAAGTTTGAGATGGCAGACAACGGAACACTGTTTCTGGACGAGATAGGGAATCTACCGCCAGAAATGCAAGCAAAACTGCTGGGAGTTCTACAGAGCAGAGAAGTGACCCGACTCGGAGAAGCAACGCCCATACCGATCGACATAAGGCTGATATGTGCGACCAACAAGAATCTGGAAGACGCAATGGCAATGAGTGAGTTCAGGCAAGACCTACTGTACAGGATAAACACGATACACGTGAATATACCACCACTGAGGGAGAGGGTGGACGATATTATACCACTGGCGAAGATATTCATAGAACAGTATGCGGAAAAGTATGGGAAGGGGGAGCTGGAGCTAACGAGAAACTCGGTGAAGAAGCTAAGGAAAGCTCCCTGGCCGGGAAACATCAGAGAACTACAAAACACCATAGAGAAGGCGGTGATAATATGTGACGGAGGGTGGATAGACGAAGCAGCGTTGACAACGTCGAGAGCTGTGCTACCATCGGCGCCGCAAGTGTCGACGCTGGAAGAGATGGAGAAAGAGATGATAACAAAGGCGATGGACATACACGCGGGAAACCTTGTGGCAGCAGCGGAAGCACTGGGAATAACCAGGCAGACACTGTACAATAAACTAAAAAAGATGAACTATGGTGCGGCGGGGAGTAAGGCATAAACTGGCGTTCCTGTTGGAAGCAGTAGCAGCGGGAGACTACGCCTTCAGGTTCACGGAGAAAAGAGGGCGGTGGTCGAAGAGGTTTGTGAACCAAACCCTCAACGGAATCAGAGACATAATTGTGGCCGAAAAGCAGAACGTGGCAGAGAGAGAAGAGTTCTATGGGAGGATATTAGACAGCGCGAGCACGGGAATTATGGTGGTGGAAGAGAGCGGAGCGATAGTACAAACGAATGCGGAAGCGGGGCGGATACTGAGGATGGATGTGTTGACTCATCTGAAGCAACTGGCGAGGGTGGGAGAGGGACTACCGGGGGTGTTCGAGGAGATGGGAGCGGGAGAGAAGCGGAGGGTGAGCTACACGGATGAGAGGGGCGAAGTGACGCTGGCGGTGGGATGCTCGGAAGTGGAGACGGGAGGAAAGCGGATGAGGGTGTTTGCATTGAGTGAGATAGGCGACGAACTGGCCCAACAAGAAGTGGAAGCGTGGGAGAAACTGACAAGGGTGTTGACGCACGAAATTATGAACTCCATTACGCCGATAACGTCGCTAAGCAATACGTTGACGAGAGAAGAGGGACTGTCGGACGATGTGAGGAGGGGCTTGGAAGCGATAAGAGACACGGGAGAAGGGCTGACGAGGTTCGTGGAAGCGTACAGGAGGCTGACGAGGCTACCGGAACCGCGACCGGGACTGGTGGATGTGAAGCCGCTGCTGGAGAGGGCGGCGAAGATGGTGGAAGGAGTGGAGGTGGAAGTGAGGGTCGAGAGAGAAGATATGATAGTGTGGGCGGATGAAGATCTGGTGTTTCAAGTAGTGGTGAATCTGATGAAGAACGCAGCGCAAGCACTCGAAGGGAAGGAAGGCGGGAAAATAGTGGCGGGAGCGAAGTGCGCAGCCGGAGAACAAGTGGTGATAACGGTGACGGACAATGGCCCGGGAATAACGGAAGAAGCCCTGCAACACATTTTTACACCATTCTTCACGACAAAGGAAGCAGGAAGCGGAATAGGACTGAGCCTGGGAAGGCAGATAATGAGGCTACACGGAGGCTCGCTGGGAGTGCGCTCGGTGCCGGGAGAACAGACGACGTTTACTATGGTGTTCCCGTGAGGGTGTACTCTATAGGGGCGGGATTGTCGGTGCGGGTGATGCGGGCGTTATAAGCCTCCTCGAATGTGGCGTGGCCGGAACCGGTGACGCCGGTGATGTTGATAGTGTAGTGGTTGTTACGAAGAATGTTGACCTCGCGGCCCGAAGGATCCTCGTAGTCGATACGGTAGAAGGTGGTCGACGAATCGGAACCATAGACCCCACCGATGACAAGGCAAGGAGTGAATGCAGGATTGATATTCGAAAGAGCCTCGAGAATGTAGATCACACCGACCATAGCAATGTCGGGAGTACCGGGAGAAGAGAAGTCGGTGCAGGTGAGAGGAGGAAACCGAGTGACGCCCGAAGGAAGAGAAGGAGCAGTGACGAAAGTATAGAGGCGGCCGTTACGCATCTCCGAAGAGACGTTCGAAGGAGTGGGAACTATGAGCCCGGACGAATTGGTGTTGTAAACCCCGACGCTTTTGAGCTTGAAGCGAGAAGTGAGCCCCGAAACAGATGTGTCGAGACGAACGTCAACGCGAGCAACCATACGCAAAAGGTCGATAGTGGAGCCGAGAGTCTGAGAACCGGGAGAAATGCGAACGGGAGAACTCTCACCCCACATAGGAAGAGGTGCAAAGTTGGAAGGAGAAGAGGTGTTCCAACCAGTCTGACTAAGAGGAATGGAGTAACGGAGGTTGGATAACATAGTGTTCTTCTCGGTACCGGTCCAGTCGCGAGAAGAGAGGAGGGTGGAGACCTGGGAAGCGGCGTTGGCGATTAGGACGAGACGCTGGGAGTAAGACTCGGCTTTGACGGAAACAGTGAAGGTCTGATGCTCGGCGCCGGAGACGTTACCGGGAGCAGGAGTGGCCGAAGCAGCGTAAGAGAAGATCTCGGAGGAGGAGTCGGCGCGAAAAACCAACACGTCGAGAGAAGAGATTGTGCACTCCTCGGTCGAGGTGATGGCGCGAGTAGAAGCCCTCTGAGCGGGAGGAATGTGCATATGGAGGGTGACAAGCTCGTGGTTCTCGAACTTGACCAACCAACCGTTGATGTGGATGGTGATGTTGTCGTCGTCCGAGAAGTCGAACTCGATCGTATAACGGTGGGTGGCGTCGATCTCGTCGCGAGGCAGGGAACGCTCGATAAGGTCGACCAGTTGGTCCGTCATACCAGGACCGGGGTAGAGAACAGCGCCCGAAGAAGCGTCGGTGAACTTAATGGTGGGGCTGTTGTCGAAGTCGAGAGTGGGAATGATGACCGAAAGAGAGAACGGATCGCCGGTGGTGGAGGTAGTGTCGGTGTAGTCGAGACCGTCGGTGGGCTCGTGGATGGAGAACGAGTAGGAGCCCGCGGGTAAGCCACGGACTCGAACGTCGATCTGGTAGGGAAGAGTACCCGGAGGACAATCCGAAAGGTCGTCCGTGATGTTACAACCCCACAGAAGAAGCAAAAGAACTACGGGAACGTATTTACGGAACCAAAACATAATTCGCCAAAACGGGAGTGTTCCAGTAAAGAATATCGACCTGAACCGTCATCGAAGTGTCCTGATCGGGAGGAGAGTCGGGATCGTTCAACGAATCATTGGGGTTACCGGGAGCAACGATACGAGTGATGTTACATTTGTAGAAGTCGTTACGAACGACGTCGCCCTGGCCCGCAGAGAGGTTCAGGAAGATGTTCCAATAACAAAGGCCGCCGTCGTACACCTTGACGTTGGAGGATTTGTCGGTCGCGTAATTGGACGCAGCAGTGGCATTGTCGAAGTATACGGTACCGGTCTGAGCGGAAGGAGTGACGGCCCAGAAAGTCGCGGGAGTGTTGGATGTGTAATTAGGGTTGGTGGCGGGAGTCGGCTCGGAGCCCTGACCCTGATTGTAGGTCGAGACTATGTTCTGGGGAATGAACGTAGTGCGGACGGTCACACGGGTGAGGGTCTTCTGGGTGTGATCCTCGGAAGTGTTCTCAAGAGCGTAGAGAGCGTTGTAACGAGCAATGGGAACAGGTTTGGAGCCGGTGTCGACAGCAACGTAATCGGAAGCGCCGGCAGCGGAGTAATCACTCTGGACGTAAGGAGTGGCATTCCAGTTGGGGTCTTTATAAGTCGGAGCAGCACCCTGCTGGAGGAAGTATTTTGTGTTCTGGTGGTTGATGGCGAACTGGAGAGTACCCAGACGTCCGGGATCACCACCGGTCTGCATTGCTGCGTCGGTCTCGACGGTAACCTTTGCGACGATACGCTGGACGGTAGCTATGACGGTGTTCTGAGACGGATCCTTAACCAGAGAAACAGGAGCAAGGGCGGTGGAGAACATAGGAAGGCCGTTAGTGAGGTTGATTGCCGAGCGAGGAATCACCTGAACCAAAGTGGCGGCGAAAGACATAGGCTGGTTCTCCAGAGACGAAGCAGCAGCGGGAGGAAGGTTGACGCCGACGTAGAAGTTCTTGGAACCAACGGTCGAAGTGATGGGGTTGGTGGTCTTGTAAGCGTCGTAGTTACCAGACGGAGCGGGAGAAACGGCCTCGAAGTCGGAAGCGAGAAGGTGATGGCGGCCGATGTAAGCCCCGGTGTCGGTGTAAACAAACACGTCGGCGGTGTGGATCAAAGCCTCGGCGTCGATGGCGTTGGAGTCACCGGTGGCGCGAGAAGCAACCGTGGAGTGGGCAAAGTTCATAAAAAGAGAGAAGCCGGTCGCCTCGCCGGTGTCGACGATGGGGCGAGGCTCGGTGCCGAGGTCGCGTGCACAAGCCACGGCCAACGACAAGGCCAAAAATGAGAAAACAAACTTTTTCATAAGTATTCGGTTTTTATATTAGTCTTAAACTGACCTAACAAAAACAAAGATGGTGCCAAGATTAGTTTTTTTAACTAACTTTGCATCTCGGATATGGGGTTCATTCACGTAGGTTTCATTGACATTATCGACATCGTCGCGGTGGCGGTGCTGATGTACTATGTCTACAAGATGGCGCGAGGAACCAATGCGCCAAACATTATCACGGGAATAATCATTATCTACATACTGTGGGTGCTGACGCGGGCATTGGATATGGAACTGCTGTCGAGCATACTGGGAAATGTGATAGGAGTGGGAGTGATTGCGCTGATTGTAGTGTTCCAACCAGAAATAAGGCAATTCCTACAAACAATAGGGCTGAAACAACAACAAAGATCGAAGCAGGGACGGTTCTGGAAGAGAGTACTGGGGCTGGGAAGCTCCTCGGGGCCGAAGATAGATCTGGAGCCCATTGTGAAGGCAGCGGCAGATATGTCGGCGGGAAAGGTGGGAGCGCTGATAGTAATACAACAAGATAGCGATCTGACCTCGATAATAGACAGCGGAATAGTGGTCGATGCGCAAGTCAGCGCCTCGCTACTGGAAAATATCTTCTTCAAGAACGCACCACTACACGACGGAGCAGTAATCATCAACGGAAACCGAATAGTGGCAGCAAAGTGTGTACTACCCTCGACCAGAGTCAAGGTACCCAAGAACTACGGAATGAGGCACAGGGCAGCGATGGGAATGAGCGAAGTGTCGGATGCGGTCGTGTTGGTAGTCTCGGAGGAAACAGGAGCCATATCCATAGCGCGGGAAGGAGTTTTGAACAGAGGGATCCCGGCCACGGCCTTAGAGGGAAGGCTGAGAGAAGCACTGGAAGGAGGGGCGTAGTCGTCCTTTCCGAAATCCAATATTAATATATTTGTAACGTTTTATAAAGTCCCACATTGGGACTTTATACGTATTTTGCTGTCTTATTAATTGAGTGAGACTATGAGAACCCAAACGCTCGACGAAAAAACATACGACCATCTCTTCCTAAGATACTACCCGAAGGTGTGCTACTTTATTAGGCATCTGGTGAAATCTTCAGAAGTGGCAAAGGATCTGGCGCAAGACATATTCGTCAAGGTATGGCTGAACAGAGACGCAATGGCCGAGGTGGAGTCGATGGATGCGTATCTGTTCAGGGCCGCGAAAAACTCGGCGCTGAACCACTTGGAGCACGCAAGTGTCGCAGCAAGGTATGAAGCTGTGCCGAGGATACGTGATGATGACAGGGTGCAGGTGGAGGAGGAGATGCAAGCGAAGGATTTGGAGCGAAGAGTAAAGACGATTGTGGAGGGAATGCCAGAGATGAGGAGGATCGTTTTCCATATGAGCAGGGAGCAATATCTGAAAAACGGGGAGATAGCGCAAATGCTGGGACTGTCGGAAAAAACAGTGAAGAACCATCTGACGCTGGCACTGAAGCAAATTAAGAGAAACATTAACGACTAACCCCCAAAAAAAACAAAGAAATACGATGTCGGCAACGAAAAATATACTGAAAAGATACTACGGGAACCTATACGCAAAGGATTCCCACGCTGTGTTTGTCTCCTGGCTGCTGCGAAAAAAGGACGATCCAAAGGTCCAGGATGCCCTCGAAGAGATATGGAACAACACCTACGTCACCCCGAACAGCGACACATTGATGAGGCTGGAAGAGGTGAAAGAGCGATTGGGGATCTCTTCCCCGGCAGCCCCCAAAAACTCTCATAGAACAACAGCCAGGTCGGCAGGGATGTGGATGGTGGCGGCGTGTGTCGCTGCACTTGTCGGACTGGGACTGTTCTTCTCTTCGCCGTGGACGGAGGAACTGGATCGACAGGGTGCCTTCGCGCAACTCGAAGCAATGGATCCGGAGGCAGTCTCGGCAACCACAGTCATTGTAGGCGAAAGAGTTCTGTCGGCCCCGACAGGAACGATCCGGCACACGAGGGACGGAGGAATGGTCGTGGGAGACAGGGAGATCTGTGCGGAGGAGCTGCGCTCGGGGACAGTGAAGATTCTGGTACCGAAGGGAAAGCGGGCGAGTGTGGATTTGGCAGACGGAACGAAGGTGTGGATCAACTCGGGAACAAAACTGATCTATCCGGGAAAGTTCGCAAGGAGAGAACGTGAGGTATATCTCGACGGAGAGGTGTATCTTGATGTGGCAAGAGACGAGGAGAGACCATTTACGGTCAATGCAACGGACACTTCGGTGAAGGTGTTAGGGACGCAATTCAATGTGCGGTCGTATGGAGGAGAGGCGCAACGATCAGTGGTGCTGGTCGAGGGGAGGGTAGAGGTCGAATCGCTCGATGGGGTGTCGAAAGAGGTGTTGCAACCCGGGCAGGCGATAATCTCGGGAGGAGGAGAGATGATCAAACGCGATGTGAACGTGGGAAGCTATATATATTGGAAGACGGGAGAACTAAGGCTCGAAGGCGAAACGCCGGAAGAGATATTCGACAAACTGGGAAGGTACTACGGAGTGGAGATCGTCGGAAGCGGCGACGTTCGAGCAGAAAAACTCTATCGGGGACGGTTGCTGTTGGGAGATTCGCTCGAAGAGGTGCTGGGAGTGATAGCAGTGGGGATGGAGTTCGGATTCAGACGAGAAGGAGACGTGGTGACCATCGACGCAGGACGATTAAGAACCAAATAACCAAAAACCAATAGTGAAATTATGAAAAAACTGAAACTCATTCTGCTTGCCCTGGTGATCTACATAGGGCAGCTACACGCCGGCCAGATGTTAGGCCAGGAGGTGGTGATCCGGCTGAAGAAAACAACGCTGGAAACCGTCTTCGGCGAGATCGAAAAACAGACCGGGTACGCGTTCCTATACGAAGAGTCGATACCGACCGAAACATTCGACGCCGACTTCGAAGGTGTGGAACTAAGCGAGGTGCTGAACGAAATACTCGCTCCGTTCGATCTCGATTTCTACCAAAGAGGCAAGCAGATCGTAATCTTCGAAGAAAAGGTGGCGGCGGCGCAACCGGAGGCACGGCCAGCACAACAGAACCCTGGCAGAACAGTCAGCGGAGTGGTTACAGGAAGTGACGGCGAACCGCTGGTCGGAGCGATGGTGCAGGTGGAAGGCACGCAGAGTATGGCGATAACCGACGCGACGGGAAGATATCTGCTGGGAAACGTTGTGGGTGACGGGACGCTGGTGGTATCGTACTTCGGGTACAACACAGTGGAGATTCAGCTGGGAACGCGCTCGGAAGTGAACGTCACGCTGACCGAGGATGTGCAGAGGATGCAGGAAGTGGTTGTGGTAGGATACGGAACCCAGGTGAAGGAGAACCTCACGGGGTCGGTGTCGAGCATAGCAGCAAACCAACTGACGAACAGGCCGACGACAAACCTTACGGCGGCGTTGTCGGGTCTGGCCGCGGGTGTGCAAATTTCGCAAGGCAGGGGTGACCCCGGAAACGAGGACACTTCGATACTCGTGCGCGGGTTGGGCTCCATAAACGGCAGCGCGCCTATGGTTTTGGTGGATGGCGTGGTGGCCGATATGTCGGTCATTAATCCCGACGACGTGGAGAGCATCAGCATATTGAAAGATGCAGCCTCTGCCGCGATCTATGGTTCGCGAGCAGCGAACGGTGTGGTACTGGTGACGACGAAGAAGGGACGAAGGAGCGCCCCGACGGTAACGATCTCGGGTTTGTGGGCGCAGGAAAAAGCAGAAAGCGGAGTGAAGTTCTTCTCCGATATGCCGCGATATATGGAAATACTACGCGAAGGACAACGCAACGTGAACCCATACGTCGAGCCAGATTTCTTCTCACAACAGATGATCGACGACTGGAGAGCCGCAAACGCGAACCCGAACGGAATATATACAGATCCCATAACAGGAAACAAGGTGGCGAACAAGATCGCGTTCCCGAACACAAACTGGGCGCAAGAGATTTTCAAGCCGGCATTCTATCACAGGTACAATATGTCTGTCTCGGGCGGATCGGACGATGTGACGTATCTGCTCTCGGCAAGCTATCAGGACAATCCGGGTGCGCTGGAAAACACAGGACTGCAACGCTACAACATCCGTGCGAATGTGGAGAGCAAAGTGGCAAAGTTCTTGACCATCGGAACCCAAACATACGCGACTAAGGAGTTTAAGGAGCCGGGAGACATAAATCTGACGTCGTTCTATCAAGCATTTCCAGGGATGAACCCGAAGATCGACGGGAAGTATGGCATCGCCGAAGATCCCTCGATGCCAAACCAGAATAACCTACTGCATACGATCGCAGCGACGGGAGGAATGAAAGAATACAGCCGCATCAACACGACCTGGTATGCCAATGCGGATATCTGGAACGGAATCTCGCTGGAAGCAAAGTTCAACTTCAGCGAATATCAGAGAGAGGATGCGACCTACACCAAGGATCTGCCGAGGTATAGTTTCAGGCAGGGAACCGAAAAGCCGGTCGAAAACATAGGCAATCTGGAACAAGCAACAACCTCGCGCTACTCATATCAGGATATGAGCTATACGGCAGACCTGATACTACGATATAACGGCTCGTTCGGTGAACACGATATCAATGCCTTTGCGGGCTACGAACAGTACTACAGGAGGACGACGGGTTTCCGTTTGACGACAAAAGGACTGCTCGACTGGGACGTGACGGACATCAACGCGGGAGGAACGATGGACAGCTTCGGAAGCGACACCCAGAAGAGAGACGATGCGAAGAAAACGTTGGGGATATTGTCGTATTTCGGGCGAGTGAACTACGCGTTCAAGAATCGCTATCTGTTTGAAGCAAATCTGAGAGCCGACGGATCGTCGAGATTCGCGCCGGGCCACAGGTGGGGAACCTTCCCGTCGTTCTCGGCAGGGTGGAGAATATCCGAAGAACCTTTCTTCGAAGGAGCAAGGCACATATTGAGCAATCTGAAACTAAAAGCATCTTGGGGGCAACTGGGGAACCAGGCCAGCGGATACTACGACTGGCAGGCGATCTATGGAAAGAAACCAGTGGCGATGGATGGAGGAGTGGCGAACGGATTGGCACAGACGCAGATGCCGAACCTGCTGATGACCTGGGAGAAAACAACCTCAACCAACATCGGTTTCGAAGCAGGGTTCTTCGATCAGAGACTGACAGTGGAGTTCGACTACTTCCGCCGAATGACAACCGATATGCTCGTCTCGCCGAACGTCTATCTGAGTATGGGATACACATCGGGAGACTCGGCGATCTCGGTTCCGAAAGTCAACGCAGCAGCAATGAAAGCAGGAGGGTTCGATGTGTCGCTGGGATGGAGAGACAAGGTGGGCGATTTCCGATACGCGATCAATGCGAACGTTTCGTACTCCACAAACAAGATCGACAAGTTCCAGGGAAGGCTCAAGTATGAGGCCGACCCCGCGACACTCGATATCTGGGGCAATCCGACGATGAGATATACCAATCTGTCGGAAGCAGGAAGCATCAACTCCAACCGTATGGTCAGCGAAGGACACGAGTACTACGAGTTCTTTATGAAGACAGCATATCAGGGCTCGGGCAACTACTTCAACGGAGACGGCTCGGTCAACCCGAATGGAGGTCCAAGAGACGGGATGGTGCGCTCGAAGGACGATCTGGAATGGCTGCGTGCAATGGTCGCAGAGGGCTACACGTTCAACGACGGGCAGGTCATCAAGCCCGACGGAGCAAACTCACTGTGGTACGGAACGCTACTATTGGCAGACAACAACGGAGACGGGCGCTATGGAGGAAGCGATGACAGGGTGTTTATCGGAAAGTCGAACTATCCGAAAGTCGTATTGGGACTGAATATGTCGTTTGAGTACAAGGGCATCGATCTGTCGATGGGATGGGCCGGAAGGTTCGGATCGTGGCACTACATCTATCAACGAGGGGTGAACGGTTCGTATGCAAACCAGAACCGAAACGCAATCAATGCAGATCACGATAAACTATACTACTCGTACGACGCGGTCAAAGCCGCGGAAAACGGAGGGTTCAATGACTACGATCCGAGCAAGGACACGAACTACAATGCGAAGGGAAGATATCCGAGGCTACTACGTGATGCAGGGAATGGATACGCCTCAGCTTCGTCATACTATGTGTACAACAGCTCGTACTTCAAGCTGAAGAGTCTACAGTTGGGATATACGCTGCCCAAGAGGTGGACAAGCTCGATGAAAATGTCGAGCCTGAGGGTCTACTTCGCAGGAGAAAACCTACTGACCTTCAAATCCAAGAACTATCCGGGCGTCGATCCAGAACTGGGAGACGGCGTGAATGTCTATCCGCTATCCAGAATCCTATCCGGAGGCGTAACCATCACTTTCTAAATAGAACACAGAGGAACTATGAAAAGAGTAAAAATCATATCACTTATCGCATCGCTCGTCGTGGTCGCCACGGCCTGCAACGATCTGCTGGAACAGATGCCCTCGAACAGCATCTCAGGCGGAAATATGTGGAAAACCGAAGCTCAGGTCGATCAGGGTGTGCTCGGAGTCTATAATGCCCTGAAACAATCTATGACAGGAAGCATAACCTCGACAGGAAATATGGGGATGTATGGCTATGACGTGCTGGGAATGACAGGCCAGAGCAGGTACGCGGTCAGTATGTATGACGCAGGAACGAATGCCGGAAACGCGATGTTCTCGTTCGTGTGGCAATGGTGCTTCACCGGAATACATCGCGCGAACGACGCTATCGCAGCAATACCAAATGTGGATATGCCCGAAGCGAAGAGAGCGCTGCTGATGGCCGAGTGCAAGGTGTTGAGGGCATATTTCTATATGCGATTTAACGAACTATATGGTCGCGGAATCGGAGTGCCAATCTACAAAGAACCAGTCTCGCCAACGGAACTCAACCGGGGTCAGAGCTCCGAAGCGGAAGTGTGGGCGCTGGTAATATCAGACCTGACCGACGCGATCAACACAAGCCAACTACCAGATAACAACATCGAAGGCTCGGGAAGAGCAACCAAGGGTGCCGCCTATGCGATGAGGGGAAGGGTGCAAATGCTGATGGGCAAGTGGGCAGACGCAGCCGCCGATTTTGCGAAGGTTGCGCAATGCGGGTATGGGCTTTACGTCACGGGGACGCAACCCTACAAGGATCTGTTCACTGTTGCGCAGGAAGCCTGTCGAGAGATGATATTCAGGGTGGAGTACATCGAAGAACCCTCGGGATACGGAGCGCGAAACCAACTGTTGATGGGAGCCAACCAACAAGGCGCAAGAGACGACAAGAACAGCTGGACAAATATGCAATCCACGCCCGCAGCAGCCGATCTCTATGAGGTGATCGTGGACGAAGATACAGTCAGGCCGTTCGTGTGGAGTGAGGCAATTACGCAGTGGGGCAACTACGCAGCCAATCCGGAAGACAGAAAGGTATTCTTCCTGAGAGATAAGAAAGTTGGGGGAGCAGAAATCCATCCGACAATCACAGCAGTTGTGGACGCGCAGGTACCGGACGCGTCGAGAGCGCTCTATATGGAAGAGGGCAACGAAGCGAGAATTAAAGCGGCGTATGAAAATCGCGACCCGAGGTTGGCGTACAATCTGGTTACGCCGTTTGCAGATTTTTTGGGAATAGACAACACGGGTACCGCAGAAGTGCTCTATACGCTACGATATCCCTCGACGGGTGCGTATTACGCAGGCTCGGCCGCCGATGAAAGACTGCTGAATCCGGCCCTGCCCGAAACCTACAACACAACAGGAACGGCAAATAACCCCAATGCGCTATACTATATCTATCGCAAGTTTGTGGGAGAGGGGCTGGAGTATGCGCGCAAGGAGAACAACCCCATAGACGAACCGGTGATACGCTATGCGGATGTACTACTGATGTGGGCCGAAGCATTGGTTGAAGATAACAAACTGAGCGAAGCGATGGCGAAGGTAAAAGAGGTGAGGGATCGTGCAGGTGTGCCAACGATGGCATCATCGTTCGCCGACCAAGCAACGGCGCGAAACTACGTGAGGGACGAACGACGCAGAGAGTTCTTGGGCGAGGGTGTGAACTTCTTCGACGAGATGAGGTGGAAGACACTCAAGCAGACCAAGTTCGATCTCGTGGGAGGTGCCAAGACAGTGTGGGGAGGTCCGGTATCGGGCTTGTCGACACACGTGTGGCCGGGAGATCACCTATATGTCTGGCCCGTACCGCGTGCCGAAGTTCAGAAGAACGCCAATCTGACAAGAACACCGGGCTGGACATATTGATCGGTCTTGTACGATACTGAAAAGAGGAAAAGATGCCTGAAGAGGCATCTTTTCTTTTTTTGTTAAAAAATTATTATATTCACGCTGTATTTGGGGTTTGCGTAGATATGCGAATTCCGTCTCTTACTAAGAGACGGAATGTATAGTAGCAAAGGTAGGGATTAAATCCGAAAAAACAAGAGATATCTACGGTTTTTGCACTTGTGAGGCGCTTTTTGCAACCAGTTCTCCAGAATCTTCTTTTCCAGATCCCGAGGTAAAATTCTCTTTATGACGATTTTAGTCAGTGGTAAAACTCTGATGTTCAGATTGTCCTATCTTTGTCGTATTTGCCCGGCAGAAAATACACAAGGACAAAACGTTACAAAAAACATTGTCCAAAAATTATTCTCACACGTGATATCCAACCACTGAAAAATCTCATTATCTGACACAAAAAAACGCTCTCCGTCTCTTAGTAAGAGACGGAACCAAAAATGCGTGAATGGTCAATATTAATATTGAGAGCGGATAACGCCGACGATCAGACGATCGGATTCGGTCGGTTTCCTGAAGTTCCGACCGAACATAGGCAGCCCAACCTTGCCGTCGCGAAGACGTCACGGGTTGTCACAGGTGGC
>QMCD01000412.1_pt1 | contig 66678 bp, 49 predicted proteins | sample 1821841 | NCBI WGS metagenome assembly QMCD01 (sample SAMN01991225, study PRJNA193472) | Termite gut metagenome, whole genome shotgun sequencing project. | isolation source: worker | host: Macrotermes natalensis
GCCTTGAAGAGTATAAGAACGACTTGCTTCGGTGTTTTCGTCCCACCATTGCACAAACTCGTAGCCGGTTGCAGGCGTAGCTGTGAGAGTTAGAACGGTACCGCTATCTAATTTCGCATTGTTCGCCACTGTTACACTTCCGTTTTTCACGGTAAACGAGCCATTGGTCGGTGTTCCAAGCGTTACGGTGTATTCCGGTTTCTTTTCGCTCATATCGAGAGCCGTAGCCTTCACAGGCACACGCACATCCGCCGCCAAATTACCTCCGCTGAAAACAACCGTATCGTAGTAATCACCGGGAGTGGTGGGGTTGAAATAGATTCTGTGTGTGCGCGTTGATCCATCATACGCATTAGTGAAAGTCGAACTGCTGAGGCTGAATGCGCTTTGCGCACCTTTGCTAAGTGTTATCGTTCCGTCGCCCGGATTAACATATCCAACATTCAAGATTGCCGAGTCTTTCGGTGTTTGACCCACGTAGGATTCTCCAAGATCCAGCGACATGTTTTGTGGAGTAACATAGCCTTCGCCTTCAACAATGGGGGTAATGCTCAAGTCGTCGATAGACAAAGCCGGAGTGGATGCTGCTGCATATCGCCACCAAATGAACATGATTTCCTGCCCGGCAGCAAGTCCGCCGGATACGGTTACCGTTCCGGATACAGTTTTGTAGTTCCCGGAAGCATTTCCATCCAATTCCGCAATGCTTGCCGAAGTCTTCAGAGCTACAAAATCCAAAGCCGACACATCCGTTGGTGAAGCATAATTTGGAGCAGTAGCAGTCGCCCCCTTATAGTATCTAAATCCCAATCGTGTATATGGATATGATTCGCTTGATGCGATTTCTCTTGAATGGGATATCCATTGCTCTCCTCTGTATGAAATTTTGAAACTCGAAATTGTTTTTCCTGTGTTATTTTTCATGCGCAAACCCACAAAAAGTCTGCCGTTACTCCCAATGAGAAAAAGTCCCAAAGATCTGTCTGAATTTGAATTGCCATAAGCATGAATCGCACCGGATGCATTAGAATTTGCCATCAGATTCTGAACCATTGGAGCGCTTCCCGGATTATCACAGGCATACCAATTTGGGATAGTTTTATTGTCCTCCCAAGTTGAAGGAAAACTTGATTTGTTCCACGTGTTAAAATTCTCTGTGTAAGCCTTACCGCCCTCAGTGAGAGAAACTTGAGCATGACTTCCCATCGCCATTAAGGCGAAACTAACGATTAGCAAAAAGGTTTTGATGTTGTTCATTTTTTTTTGGTTTTTTTAAGGGGCGAGGCGTTCCTCGCCCGTACGTTAATGATTTTATTTAGCACAAAGATACATTTTTTTTTGAAACCGACCAAATTTTTATTGTCCATATTGTTAAATTTGAATATATTTCGTCGGTATGCGCTGAAAACTATCGCACAAATTTGGCGGATTTTCCGTTCGACAGAAAGACATACACCCCATTTAACAGATTGACATTCTCTATTTTAGTCGTTTCCGAAGAGGCTGTTCCCTGACGAACGAGATTTCCCAACAAATTGTAGATTTGCCAAGTCTGTCCTGCCTCCAAACCTTTCACATAGAGCACATCGTCTTGTGTCCATATTTTTAAATCCGAACTGTTATCTATTTCTATATCAGAGAATATGCTCGAAGATTGAACTTTCCCCAGAGTTATTCCGATATTGTCGATTGCAGCCGGCGATTGAACGCCATCGCCTCCTTGTCCTTCAAAAAAACCTTTGTCGTTACACCACGTGAAAACCAATCGTTTAGTTGTTCCTGCATAGGAGGCGGGAAGGCTTGCTTTAACGTTAACCCATTCATTCTTATAATAATACTTGCCTGTACTTGTTCCTACTTTCAATGCTGTTCCTGCCACAGGAGTTACATTAGCCTCAACCAAACGCACTTCCAAATAGTCATATTCCGAAACATCTTTGGTTTTAAGGTTCGTCAGTTCTCCTATTCCCTTGAAATCAAAATAGATATCGAACATATTTGCACTGTCGGGCATAGGGAAGGTAATATCTCGATAGAGATGGGATACGTTTGCTTTTTCGGTTGCGGTATTATAAATGTTTGAGAATCCATCGTTTGAGATATAGGCAGATTTCGTTCCGAGCGATGCCAAAGCCGTGTCCACAATCCACTTATTTTCTTGATTTCCATTCACAAAAGTCCAGCCGGAGAGTTCGTCTTCAAAATCTTCCGAGAAAAATGCAGGAGTAACGGTAACAATTTTACAACTTTGTGTCATATTTGTAGCCGTGTTATTTTCAACGACTATGGTTGCACAAATCGTGTGCTTGCCTTCCGTTAGATTGGCTTTCCCGAGAGTGAATATGCGTTCTTCTCCGGAAGCCAAGCTGTCGTTAGCACTTGCAGTCCATGTATAGGGTGTTTGGTCAACATCATCCACTTTCCACTCCACTTTTGCGGATTCGACAGGGAATCCCAGATTTTCAATCTTCATTTTCACTTCACGTTCGCCGTTTTCGTGGAAATAGTCGGGCATCACAATTGTTCCTGCTTTCACATATATGCCTTTCGGTGCTCCTCCTCTGAATTTGAAGGAAACAGACAGATTGTTAGTATCTTGCACGATGTCTGTGATCGGCTTGTTGGTATTGAACCCCATTTTGGATTTGGCGTGAGGTCTTGTTTCATCGGTAAATGATGTTTTTCCGCGTTGGGGCCAGGGTTCTTGATCGAACTTTATATTGCAACCGGAAGTTTTATTGGCACAAGCGGCTTGCACGGTGAAATATCCGCGGTTTGTTGCCTCGCAATTCACACAGCGCCTATACCATCCGAGAAAGTTTTCATCCACTTGATAAATCAGCATTCCGGCTCCCGCTTGATACATATCCCAACTTGTTTGTTGGCGATTTTCAATCAAATAATACTCTCCTTCAACGGCGGTGTTGATTCTATACACAACATTTTCTTCATCAGGACTTAACAAAGTGATGTCCGCAGGCTCTTCCAGAACTTTCAGGTCTGTCCATCCCAAGAATACACGTCCCCATGCACTGAGTTTCACCGGACAGCTTCCAAATTTACCTTTCGGACCGCTTGCAAAGCCTTCTGCCATCACATCCCATGTATAAATCGCTATAGCAGCACCATTTGGATCGCCATTTGCATCGTAAGTATCGGGAAGTCCGAAAACGTGCAATATTTCGTGAATGATAGGACCTATAAACGTGAGTTCCTTTTCATTATCTCTTGCATCTCCGGAAAATTCGGCAGAAATGGAAAACATTGGGATTTGTATATCATCCACAATCACAGGCACAGTGTCGTAAAGCGCAAAGGTTCCTGCATGCGATCCGATCGGAGTTCTTTCATAGCCTGCATAAATGAGGTGAAGTCCATCTATAATACCGTTATTATCAGCATCATAATCAGCAAAATTTGCTCCGTCTGCGCGTATGGAATCAATGAGTGCACGTGCCAGCGGATGTGTTTGCCCCTCACCCGAGTAGGCACTCGCCGCTTGTGGCATCATATACGGACCAAACACCTCTACTTCAAACTCCATACGTTCGTAGGACATATCATAGAAATAATCTCGCACACTGCCTTGTACCGTGTCTCCCGGAAGACCGATATAATCTTTTTGATTGACCAAATTTTCAAACTCTTCTTTCGTTCGAGTTATCGGCTTTCCTTGAAAACCAACCAAAACAAGAGGAATTTTAATTTTTCCGATATAGGTATTTTCTCTTGTGAGCCCTTTTCTTTGTTTTTTAGCGGCATATTGAGCACCGTATGGTGTTTCACGCAATGCGTTCACTTGCACATCGCTGTAGAACAAACCTTTGGGGACTTTTCTCAAAAAGCGTTGTTCTTCCGCATTGCGACTGTTTTCGTTGCTTGCACGCACTCCGGAAGGTTTCAAATCGCCGCGTTTATCCAAATCGGCATACTCCAAATAGCCGTCTTTCGTGAAAAGCAGGGTATATCCATCGGGAGTAACCGCCCATCGAATGGTTTCATCGCCTTTCATCTGAACTGTAAGCTCCGTTCCATCAGGCTGTTGATAGATTGTGGGATTCGGATTCGCAGGAGCTGCAAACGCAGATTGCGACACAAATGTAGCAAAAAAGAAAAGACCGGCAATCCAAATGTGGATGCAGAACGCTGTTTTTGTAATGTGTTGTGTTTTCATTGTTTTTTCATTTATTGGGCGGGAAAACCCCGTCATTACGTTTTATGCACACAAAAATACGAAAAAAAACCAAGAAACAAAAACGACATTTGTTCGTATTTAGCAATACGGACGTTTTATTTGGAGATATGGACAAAATTAACCGTTTGTTCTGTTCTGCGTAGATTTTAAATAAAAATTCGGAGTAACACCTGTAATTTCCTTAAATGCAGTGTAGAACGCACTTCGAGATTTGAAACCAACCTGAAAAGCAATGGCATCAACGGTGTATTTCGTGGCATCCGGCTCAGAAAACAAGCGTTGAGCCTCACGGATGCGATATTTATTCAGAAACTGACGGAAATTCTTCTTCAAGACAGTGTTAATCGTTTGAGAAACATACGTTTGATTCGACTGAACCAATTCCGCTAACTTATCCACCGTGAAATCCACATCATAAATAACAGAGGTCTTCATTGCTGCTAAAATCTTATCTAACAACTCATTCTGTAAATCATCGGAAAGTGAACTCTTTTTGTATTTCTCATGTTGACTTTCCTGAGAATCAACATCTTCAAGGCTTTTCTCCACCAACACATCATACGCCTCATTCAACTGCTTGCGTTGGAAAAGGATAAACATCAATACAACAATGAGAACAACCAAAGCCAAGCACACCACAATCAAAACAATCTGCTGATAATGAGCTTTTTGCTTTCCTTTTTGAAGATCCATAAGCAATTGATTTATTTGCTGTTTGGTTGTATAGACTTGTTGATGATTGTCTAACTCGTTGATACTCGAAAATATACCTGTATTTTGAATGGAATCCTTCAAATTGATATATTCGTGCAAGTGGTCTAAAGCAACTTCTCTATTTCCTCTTGCGTGCTCTATCTTCGAGAGTATCAAATGATTTTTGCTCTTTATCCGCAAGAAATTGCTCTTATCCACAATCTCATTGGATTGGCGAACATGTTCGTGAGCTTGGTGTAATTTATTGATATTTAGATATAACTCTGCTAAATCGGAAAGAATCTCCGCCTCTATTTCCGGACTGTTTGCTTTTCGAGCATGGTCTAAAGAAAGCGCATAGTAATGGAAAGTTGAATCCTGTTTGCCCATTCGTTCGTAGATGGATGCAAGGGTTGTATAGACGATTGCCCGAAGATACAACCTGTCATCTTTATTAACCTGACGTTCAAATATATCCAAAGATTTATTCACATACTGAAAAGCTTTGCCTATATTCCCGCTTTCCATTTCCACAACTCCGATATTATTCAGTAACGACGCCATTTGCAGACTATCGTCGGTCAGTTCCAGCGCACGTTCGTAGTGCTCTTTTGCCAACTCGTAATTTCCGAAACGATACACGATATTGCCCATACTTCGGTAGATTCCTGCCCAAACAGGGATTTTATACTCTTCCGAAAGGGCTATGGCGCTGATTAGGAGCTCGTAAGCAGAGTGATAGTTTGCGAAATGGTCGTAGATATTGGCAGAACTGACCAATGCACGAACAATTTTTTCCTGTTCGTTGTGGTTTGAAGTTTCTGTGGCAACATCAATAAACAGCGTGTAATAGGTCAATGCTTGGGCGTAGTTTTTTTGAGCATACAGAGAAACAGCCGTATCAAAAAGACGTTTGGGATCCAAAGAACTTTTTTCTTCGCTCGTTGGGCTATTTCTCAACTTCGCCAAAATCGGGTTTTCTTCTTTCACAGGCACACTCTTATCGTTCCCATAACCAACGGGGTGCACTCCGAAGGCTATGAAAATAAAAAACAGTGATATGGCTATTTTTTTTTGCATATTAACCTGCATTTGTTGGTTGGACGAACACACCGGTTCGTCCCTACGTTTTACAACGTTCGTTTCGTTTCGATGATATCGTATCCCTCAATAATATCCCCGACCTTAATATCGTTGAAATTCTCGATGTTCAAACCGCAATCCTGTCCGGAAACCACCTCTTTTGCATCGTCTTTGAAACGTTTGAGAGAGCCGAGTTTCCCGGTATATACCACGATACCGTCGCGGATGATTCGCACTTTCGTGCTGCGTGTGATCTTTCCATCCAGAACGATACATCCCGCAACAGATCCCACTTTCGTGATTTTGAACACTTCTTTGATTTCAAGGTTACAAGTGATTTTCTCTTGAACTTCGGGAGCAAGCATCCCTTCGAGAGAGTCTTTCACTTCTTCTATTGCCTTGTAAATCACGGAATACAGACGAATATCGATTTGTTCGTTTTCTGCCATTCGGCGTGCGGCTAAAGACGGACGAACTTGGAACCCGATAATCAACGCATCGGATGCGGATGCAAGCACCACGTCGCCTTCCGAGATTTGTCCAACGGCTTTGTGAATCACGTTCACTTGAATTTCCGGTGTAGAGAGTTTGAGCAAAGAGTCCGACAAAGCCTCTACCGATCCGTCCACGTCGCCCTTCACGATGATATTCAATTCCTTGAAATCTCCAATCGCAATACGACGTCCGATTTCATCGAGTGTGATATGTTTTTGTGTGCGCAAGCCTTGTTCGCGTTGCAGTTGCAAACGGCGTGAGGCAACATCTTTCGCCTCTTTGTCCGACGGCGTAACGTTGAACATATCTCCCGCCTGAGGAGCGCCGTTCAATCCCAAAAGCAATACCGGCGTTGAAGGACCTGCCTTCTGAACCGGTTGATTTCGTTCGTTGAACATCGCTTTCACACGTCCGTAGGTTGTTCCCGCAAGAACATTATCTCCAACGGAAACACTACCCTCTTGAATCAAAACATTCGCAACAAAGCCTCGTCCTTTGTCGAGCGATGCCTCGATAATCGTGCCTTTTGCACGTTTGTCGGGATTGGCTTTCAACTCCAAAAGGTCTGCCTCTAAAAGCACTTTTTCGAGCAATTCCGGAACATTCGTTCCGTGTTTGGCTGCAATGTCCTGACTTTGATATTTTCCTCCCCATTCTTCCACCAAAAGGTTCATCTCTGCGAGTTCCTGTTTGATACGGTTCGGATCTGCGCCGGGTTTATCAATTTTGTTGATAGCAAAAATAATCGGCACATTACCCGCTTGCGCGTGATTGATAGCCTCGATGGTTTGAGGCATGATCTTATCATCGGCAGCGATCACGATAATGGCGATGTCTGTAATCTTCGCACCACGTGCACGCATGGCGGTAAACGCCTCGTGACCGGGTGTATCGAGGAAGGTAATTTGTCTTCCGCTATCTAATGTAACTTCGTATGCTCCAATGTGCTGTGTGATACCACCGGCTTCTCCGGCAATCACATTTGCACGACGGATATAGTCCAAAAGCGAGGTCTTTCCGTGGTCAACGTGTCCCATTACCGTAACGATAGGAGGACGTGATTGCAAATCTTCAGGATCGTCCGCTTCATCTACATCTGTAAGGCTTTCCATCACTTCTGCATCCACAAATTCGATTTGAAATCCGTATTCATCCGCTAAAAGCGAAATGATTTCTGCGTTCAAACGTTGGTTGATCGAAACAAATTGTCCGATAGACATACACGTTCCGATGATAGACGTTACGGGAACATTCATCATTGTTGCCAACTCGTTTGCCGTAACAAATTCGGTTACTTTCAACACACCTGCCTCTTGTTGCGCACGCATAGCCTCTTCGTGCATTTCCGCAGCAACAGCACTCCGTTTATCCCTACGGTGTTTCGAGAACTTCGATTTTCCTGTACCGCCTAAGCGTGCAAGAGTTTCTTTGATTTGTTTTTCGATTTCTTCGTTGTTGATTTCGGGTGCGTGTTTTGCCCTGTTTCCGTGTCCGCTTTTAGGCTTGGCTTCTTTCTTCCAGCCTGCTTTTTCGGCATTTTTGATTGCCTCTTTGATGTCAACACTCTTTTCTTTTCCACGAATACGCTCGCGTTTTTTCTTGCGGTCTTTCGAAGAAGACGATTGTCCGGGCGATGCGGAAGTCTTTTTATTGAACTGCGACAAGTCGATGGTTTGACCTGTTACACGCGGTCCTTCAATGGTTACGTGTTTGGTTTGGATATGTTCGATTACTCTCGGCTCTTCCACAACAGGAGCGGGTTTCGGCTGAACAGCAGGAGTTTCTTTCGGAGCTTGTTGCGCTTTCTCTTTCGGACGGTCTTTCGGTTTTTCGTTCTTTGTTGCAGCGGCACGGTCTTTCTTCGCTTTGTCTTGTTGTTCGCGCATTTCACGCATCTTCTTCTTCGCTTCTCGTGCCAATTCCTCACGGGATTTTTTGTCGGGACGAGTTTTTGTATTCAACTCGCTCAAATTGATTTTCCCGAGAACTTTAACTCCTCCAACATCCTCAATGGGTTCTTCTGTCATAACCATCTTTGGTGCAGACGGTTTCGCCTTTGGCTCTTCCACAGGCGTTTCTTCAGGTGATGTAGGCAAGGGTGCGGGTGAGGGCAAGTCATGACTTGCCCCTACGTTTTCCTCCGTAGGTTCTTCAGGTGAAGGCGAGGTCATTGCCTCAACATTTTCTTCTTTCGGTTTCGATTTCGATTTTGTCGCTTTGGCGGTCTTATCAAACGTTGCCTTTTTGATAATGTATTCTTCCTCATCCGGCGTTTTCTCCGAAACTTTCGGAGTTTTTTCGAGGGTGATTGTCTCTTTCTTTTGATATTCCAATGCGATTTTATCGGCAACTTCTTTCACTTTCTTGTCGGACAGAAAAGCCGCTTCTAACGCTTCATACATATCGGTTGAGAGTTTGGAGTTCGGATTTGAATCCACATCAAATCCTTTTCCTTCCAAAAACTCAATAACCGTGTGCACTGCGATATTGAACTCTTTCGCCGCTTTTGAAAGCCGTGTGCCTTTGTTTTCTTCTGACATTTTTCCTCCCTCTTTTTTTCTGTTGTGTTTATTTTTTGTTGTTGGGCGAACATATATGTTCGCCCTTACGTTGTTCCCATTGCATTGGGGTGAACGCATTATGTTCGCCCCAACGGGGATTATTCAAATTCCGCCTTTAGGATACGTAATACATCCAAGATCGTTTCTTCTTCAAGGTCGGTACGTTTTTCGAGTTCTTTCGCAGGGATAGCGAGCACGTCTTTCGCCGTATCGCAACCGATAGCGGTGAGTGCGTCGATAACCCATTGTTCGATTTCGTCGTTAAATTCTTGCAAGTCCACATCCTCGAAATCCATATCAATAGCATCACGGAACACATTAATTTCGTAGCCTGCCAAGCGTCCTGCGAGTTTGATATTATGTCCGCCCTTACCGATAGCCAAAGAGATTTGGTCGGGTTTCATCGTTACATCGGCGGTTTTCAGTTCTTCGTTAAGTTTGATTGAGAGAATTTTTGCAGGACTCAACGAACGTGTAATCAACAGTTCCGGATTGTTTGTAAAGTTGATTACGTCGATATTTTCGTTGCGCAGTTCTCTCACAATTCCGTGGATTCGTGAGCCTTTCATACCCACGCAAGCACCCACAGGGTCGATGCGATCGTCGTAGGATTCCACAGCGATTTTCGCACGTTCGCCCGGTTCGCGTTCGATGCGACGAATGGTAATCAATCCATCGAAAATCTCCGGAATCTCTTGTTCCATAAGACGTTCAAGGAATACAGGAGATGTTCTTGAAAGGATAATTTGCGGAGTTCCGTTTTTCATTTCCACTTTCAACACGATGGAACGAACCGTATCTCCTTTGCGGTAGAAATCTGCCGGAATCTGCTCTGTGCGCGGGAGAGAGAGCTCAATACCCTCATCATCCAACACTAAAATCTCACGTTTCCACACTTGATACACTTCGCCGGTCATAATCTCTCCGATGCGTTCCTTGTATTTTTTGTAAACGTTGTTTTTCTCGTATTCTTGGATCTTTCCTGCCAAATTCTGACGAACAGCGAGGATCTCACGACGTCCGAAATCTTTCATAAAGATCTGTTCTGAAACTTCTTCTCCAACCTCGAAATCCGGTTCAATCTTGATCGCTTGGGAGTATTCTATTTCCGTGTTTTCGTCCTCTATTTTGCCGTCTTCCACAATCTTCAAGTTGCGATAAATCTCCAAATCGCCCTTGTCGATATTCACAATAATGTCGATATTTTCGTCTGTGCCGTATTTCTTGAGCAGTGTAGCCCGAAACACGTCTTCCAAAATACGCATCATTGTTTCGCGATCGATGTTTTTAAACTCTTTAAAATCTGAGAAACTCTCTACCAAATTGATATTGTCCATGGTGAGTGGTGTTAAAAGGTTAATATAATTTTTGTTTCTTTTTGTTCTGTATAAGGTATGGAAACAGGCTCTACGACTGCCTGTTCCTCGTTTTTCTTTTTCTTTTTAGGTTTGGGCAGAACGCTGAACGATTCATCATTTGCTTCTTTCAGTTCGCCGTTGATTTCTGTTCCGTCGTTCAGAATAACAACAATGCTACGTCCCACGTTTTTCTTGAATTGGCGCGGGATTCGCAGGGGCAAGTCCAATCCTGCGGAAGACACATCCAATGCGAAATCTTCCTGTTCTCTGTCGAGATTTCCTTCGATATGACGGCTCAATGCGATGCAATCGTCGATAGAAACCCCCTTTTCACTGTCGATGAACACACGAATTTTATTGTCGGTTTTCACACGGCAATCCACAAGGAAAACATCTTCGTTATTTGCGAGATGTTCTGCTATTAGGGTTTTTATGTGTTGTTCGTTTATCACTTTTCGTTGTTTAATTGTTTCTATTCGTCATTGCGGGCTTGACCCGCAATATCCTTGCTATTGTCCGCAGGCTTGCGCCTCTTTTTTAATACCGCCACGCAGTGGCATAAAGGTATTAAAAAAGAGGCTCTCGCCCCTCAAAATCTTTCCGTACAAAATTCACATTTCTGCAATTTCCTACCCTTTCCCCTCCGTGCTTTTCCTGTACCTCGGGCGGGACTTGAACCCGCACTCCCTCAACGGGAACAGGATTTTAAGTCCTGCGTGTCTACCAATTCCACCACCAAGGCACGTTTTGAGGGTGCAAAGATACGAAAAAAAAACCAAAATAGCAAATTTTTTTATAATATGACTCAATTTTTTCTATGTAACGCTATTTCAGATTTAATAATAAAAAAAACGAAATGCTTTTGCATTTCGTTTTTTTATTGCAATTTCGCTATCGCTTATTCCGCAACAACCTCAACCGTAAACTCGGCTTTTACTTCGCGGTGCAGATTTGCTTTCGCTTTGTAGGTGCCAACTTCTTTGATGTCTTCAACAGAAATCCTTTTACGGTCAACATCGATATTGTGTTGTGCTTTCAATGCTTCTGCAACTTGAATAGCGTTCACAGAGCCGAAGATTTTTCCTGAAGTTCCTGCTTTTGTACCTACTTTCACGGTCAAAGCGGTGATTACCGCACCGAGTTTTTCGGCTTCGAGTTTCAGTTTTTCTTCTTTGAATGCGCGTTGTTTCATATTTTCTGCATGAACTTTGCGCATAGCTTCCGTAGCCATCACAGCTATTCCTTTCGGGAACAAAAAGTTGTTCGCATAGCCGTTTTTCACTTTAACGATATCGTCTTTGTAGCCTAATTTCGCTACGTCTTGTGTTAAAATCACTTCCATTTCTCTGTCCTCCTTATTTTAATAAATCCGCAACATAAGGCAACAAACCAATGTGGCGTGCGCGTTTCACCGCTTGTGCCACTTTCTTTTGATATTTTTGCGAAGTACCGGTGAGGCGTCTGGGCAAAAGTTTACCTTGTTCGTTAATAAATTTCAACAAAAAATCGGCGTCTTTGTAGTCGATGTATTTGATGCCACTCTTTTTGAAACGGCAGTATTTTTTTCTTTTCGTATCCACCGCTATCGGTGTCAGATACTTTAAATCTTTATCGTGTGCCATAATGTTTTATCTTTTTGGAATCGATGGTTAATTACTTGTTTTTATTTCTACGTTTTTCGCTGTATGCAACGGCGAATTTATCCAGTTTAACGGTTAAAAAGCGCAACATACGTTCATCTCGGCGATAGGCAGTTTCAAGCGCGTCAACAACTTCGCCTTCGGCTTTGAATTCCATAAGATAGTAAAATCCGCTGGCTTTTTTCTGAATGGGGTAAGCCAACTTTTTCAAGCCCCAGTTTTCTTCATGAATGAGCTCTGCACCATGATTCTTCAGCAAATCTTGGTACTTTTTTACCGCTTCCTTCATCTGTTCATCAGACAAAACGGGAGTCATAATGAAAACGGTTTCGTAATGATTCATAATTTGTTTATTTTTAATGAATGAATTATTGTTCCTCAAAATTGAGGGGTGCAAAGATACGAAAAATTATTGAATTATGCAAGAAATTATGCAATTTTTCTATCCAACTGCTCCCAAATCAAGGCTGCAGAACCCAAAATAGCGGCGTTTTTATCCATCAAAGCGGATACTTGCAACTTAACTTTATCCTTGAAAATGAAAAGCATATATTCTTCCATATATTTTTTCAGCGGTTCGAGCAAATACTTACCGGATTTCACAGGACCTCCAAACAAAAAGATGTGCGACGGACTCGTGATTGCCGTAGCGTTTGCCAATGAAAGACCCAACACTTTCGCTGTATAATCCAATGTTTCGATAGCGATAGGATTTCCTTTTTCGGCTTCCTGTGCAACGTCGAGGCTGGTTACATTTTCCAATTTCTGACCGGTTTTTTGCTCGGTCAGTTCCGTGAATGTGCGTGCAATTCCGGATGCAGAAGTATAGGTTTCCAAACAACCTTTCCGACCGCAATTGCATTGACGACCATCAGGAAAAACGATAGTATGTCCGAGTTCTCCTCCAAAACTATCGTGTCCGTAAATCAATCTTCCGTTAGCCACAAACCCGCTTCCAACGCCTGTTCCAAGCGTTACCATAATGAAATCTTTCAGGTATTTTGCATCGCCAAACACCATTTCTCCGATGGCTGCGGCGTTGGCATCGTTCGTCAAAGCCGTAGGAACTCCGAGAATTGCCTCAAAACGTTCCACAAAGCGCACAGTTCCTCGCATTTTGAGGTTTTTGGCATCTTCCATCACACCTTCGTAGTGATTTCCGTTCGGGCAACCCAAACCCACACCAACCAACTTCATTTCGGGAGTTATAGCGTTCCGAATAGCATCCGTGAGATCTTTGATAAATACTTCACTATCGCTGTAATCGCCTGTTTTCAGGCTACCTGTAGCGTGAATCACACCTTCGTGGTCTGTTAGACCAAACACCGTATTGGTACCTCCTATATCGATACCTGCAACAACTTGTTTCATTATACTATTTGTTTTTAATTTTTTGCAAAGATACAAAAAAAAATGAAATGCTGTGGCATTTCGTTTTTTTTGTTGAACTGTTTAATCCCTTCGCTAAATCAAACGCAGTTTGCGCAGTCGAAACACCCTTTTGCAACAAAAATACGCTATAGAAACACGAATAACACCGAAACCGTATTTGATGCTACGCCGGAAATTGATGGATGAGGAATCCTCTGAATACTTCGTAGGACAAGTGATTTCGCAGATTTCATAGCCTGCGCAAAAAATCTGTGCGACCATTTCGTTATCGAACACAAAATCGTTGGAATTGCGCATATAATCCACAACATCTAAAACTTCTTTGGAAAACGCACGATAACCGGTGTGATACTCGCTCAACTTCTGTCCCATCATCACATTCTGAAACATCGTCAGGATGCGGTTTGCAACGTATTTGTAGAGTGGCATACCACCCTTGCGCGCGCCTTTCCCCAATATCCGCGATGCAAACACAACCGGATATAAGCCACTCGCAATCACATAACACATCGAATGTATCAACTTCGGCGTGTATTGATAGTCGGGATGCAACATCACAACAATATCCGAACCGAGCTCTTTTGCTTTGTTGTAGCACGTTTTTTGATTTGCACCATAACCTTGATTTCGGTCGTGCACGATGATATGCCGGATGCCCAATGATTTCGCCACTTCCACAGTATTGTCCGGACTATTATCATCCACCAAAATGACATGGTCAACAATGTCGAAAGGAATTTCCGACCACGTTTTTTCTAAGGTCTTGGCGGTTTTGTAAGCAGGAAGAACGACCGTTATGGTTTTTTGGTCTATCATCGGAAGTATGCGTTCTTACAGTTGTGTTTTCCAAAGTCCGTGCAAGTTGCAATACTCATACACAGCGACGGGTTTGTGTTTACACGTGCAAAATTCGGCTTGAGGTTTGTCGTTGAGCATCACATACTCGCCTCCCTCTTCCGTTTCCACGTAGATAAACACGATGTGGTGTTCTTCCAGCATCGGGTGCGGTGCAGAGCCTACTTCAACTTTCAGCGTGCAATCGTCGATTTTCGTTACAACCGGCAAATGTTTCTCAACGCTTGCCTCTGTTGTGTTAGCGGTGAGTTCTTGCATTTTTTCGCCACAACAAACCATCGGAACACCGGAATCTACAAGCTTTACAGTGAGATTTCCACAATGGTTGCATCTGAAGAATACGGGAGATTTTTTCATAATAATTATGTTTTTTGAAATGATTATTCTGCAAATTTACGCAAAATTTTTGAGAATATCAAAAAAAATACGACAATCGTTTCCCCTAAGCAAACTTCAACATCTTCAAAAGCCAATCCGGCAGGGGTTTCAGAGGATTCTTGCGCTCAAGGTTGAGGTAGATTCCGAATTTTTTCAAGATGGGAATTTTGTAGGTTTCCACAAGTTCAATCAGTGCTCCATCCGGGTCTTCCAAATAAGTGAAACGTCCTGCTGCTTCACCCATATCAAAACGTTCGTTGTTCGGACTGGAATCCACCGTGAACGGATAGCCGAGTTTCTCGCAATTCGCTTTGATTTGGTTCATATTCTTCACATCGAAACACAGGTGTATAAATCCCAAATCTCCCCATTGACGCCCTTCGTAGAGTTTTCTTCCTGTATAATTTTGGGCTTCGAGCAATTCGATATAAGATGCTCCAAGCAGTTTTGAAAAAGGTCCTACACGTGGCTCACTGTGTGCAAGCAATACCCTGCGGAACGTTTTGTCGCCTCCACGAATACCTTGTAAATCGGGGAATACAGCCGTTTCATCGTATATGACCATGTCGTAGCCCAAAGTTTCTTTGTAAAATTTCATTGATTTTTCCATATTGGAAACACCAATGATTGTGCCCGCAACTCCACCGGTTTTGCTACGTCCTCCGTTGAAAAACGGAAGACCTTCCATCACTTCAAACACATTACAGAACGGATCTTCGCAGAAAAAATGCAGAAGACCATCGGGTGCTTTTTGCGGTTCTGTAAGGATTTTCAGATGTTTTTTCACGTGATTATATGCACCCTGAACATCATCGGATTTGATTTTGCACACACTCAAACCCAAGTCGCCAAGTTCGGGTGTAAACGTTGGTGGAAGCGGCTTCCGTGTGGTGTACTGCCAGATTTCCATACCTCCTCCTCCACGGAGATTGAGTGCGAGAATCGCACGACGGTTCTGCGGTTGATTGTTGGTGTAGGGCAGCATCAATTCTGCCGTGCCTTCGTCGTCGAACATTCTAACGTTCATTCCGAAAGCCTGTTTGTAAAGGTCAAAAAACTGAACGACGTTTGGAACGCCGATGCCCATTTGTTGGATGCCTGAAATTTGGTTCATATCTTTGTTGAGTTGTTGAATTGTTTATTTGGAGTTTATAAAGTTTATAAAGTTCATAAAGTTTGTAAAGTAGTGATTAGTGATTAACGATTAGCGAATATGTTCTCTTAATTCTTAATTGTTAATTGTTAATTGTTAATTAACATAGAGCATCCTCGAACATCACTATTAGCAAGCCTTCCAAGTATTTCAAACGTTCCGTCGGAAAATGTTTTTCCGCAGTCTTGCGTAGCAATGAACGGACAAGAATTGTAGTTGGCGAGGTCGATAACATTGATGCCTCCGGAAATATCGTGTTTTTCCACACCTAAAGGATTGTTCAGAGGACGTGTGAAAACCCGCATCCAGGGCGGACAAGCGAAAATGTTGTCGCCTTTGGAATAGGCTTGCGAAAGGAGTTCGGTCATACCGTATTCGGAATGGATTTTTTCAACACCAAACGCCTCGCAAAGTCGCTTGTGAAGTTCTGTTTTACTCAATTCTTCACGACGTCCTTTCATCCCTCCGGTTTCAAAAATCAGCGTGTTTTCGAGGGTTTGGGGGTATTTTTCTGCGAAATCTAATAGGGCGTAGCTTACACCAAACAAAATAACGGTAAACGGTGATTTTTCCGCACCTTTAACCTTTTGCCTTTCACCTTTAACCTCTGTATTTATTTGTTGAATTGTTGAATTTAAGTCCTCTAAATTGTTAAGATAAAACCCACTAAACGGAGATTTAGTCTGCTCTATCAGCGATTTCATCATATAAATCAACGATGAATGAGGTTGCTCCAAATAGTTCGGCAAAAGCGCAAGGATGATGTAGTTTTCCGGAGATCCGAAAAAATGTCGAAAGCCTTTCGAAAAACTCTCTTCATACACGCTGAAATCGGCAATGAAATGTTTTGATGTGTTTGCTCCCGTTGTTCCGCTACTTGCGAAATAATCATCGGTGTTTGCACCATTCACGAGGATTTTGTGGGATTTGAAAAATTCTATGGGGAGGCAGGGGATCTCTTTATAATTTTGAGGTTTACCATTAGCAAGGGGATTGCGGGTCAAGCCCGCAATGACGGATGATGGAACACCCTGCACTTCACGTCTTGCATCTCGCAATCCATTCACGAATTTTGCATACAACGGATGATGCGACATCTGAAATTCAAAAATTTCCAATGCCACATCATTGAACTCTTTTTCGGACGAAATTGAAAATATTTTTTCTGAAAAATCCACGTATTTGATATTTTTTTCGTAACTTTGTAGGTTTATAGCCTTAACTTCGGATGAAACCTTTTGCAAAGATACGATTTTTTTTCATATTCACATGCGTTTGTGTGGGATTTTTTTCGTGTGATCCGGAAGAACCGATACCTTTTGAAACGATTTTGGAATACGACAGTTGTCAGTACTATTACAGCGGAGATCGAGTGAATGCAATGATTCTGCGAATTGCTTTTCAAGATGGCGATGGCAATATCGGACTAAACAGTTATGAAGTGGGAAATGGTATGTATACAGGAAAATATCGCTACAATCTTTACGCTCACGTGTTCGACAAAATCTCCGACACCGTTTATACACCCATCATTGTTCCAACAGATACAGGAAGCTTTGAAGATCTCGTGTATGCCTACACCATTCCGATCATGAGCACAGCCATCGGAGCGCAGATAAAAGGCACTTTCGACATCGAAATAGACTCCGCATCCGTTCAAAATCTGCAATCTTCAAGAGGCAGTAAAAACGGAATCTTGCAGTTCCAAATCTATATGTATGACCGCAATCTCAATAAAAGCAATACTGTCGTAACACCTGATCTCTCCATTCGATGAAAAATCCATTTATACAACGCCGAGCGAACATAACAACCATCATTGTTGTTGTGTTTGTGATTTTCTTTGCGCGTTTGTTTTATCTGCAAATTGTTGATACGAGTTATCAGAGATCGGCGAACGACAACGCTTTGCGCAATGTTACGCAGTATCCTGCACGGGGTTTGATTTATGATCGAAATGGAAAATTGTTGGTGTATAACGAAGCGGTGTATGATTTGATGGTTGTTCCGGGACAAGTGAAAACCATTGATACGGCTGAGTTCTGTGAGTTGGTTGAAATTTCTGTTGATGATTTTCGCAAGAAATTCGACAGAGCACGCAAACACTCGAAATACGCAGCATCGGTGTTTGAAAAACAAATCTCGAAAGAAACCTACGGAAAATTGCAGGAACGAATGTTCAAATTTCGCGGGTTCTACGTTCAACCGCGGACTTTGCGTAAGTATCCGAAACCCGTTGCAGCGCACGTGCTGGGCTATATCGGTGAAGTGGACGAGAAAATGATTAGTGATAATCCCTACTACAAATCGGGCGACTACATTGGTATGAGCGGATTGGAGAAGTATTACGAAGAATATCTGCGTGGTCAGAAAGGCAATAAAGTGTTGATGGTAGATGTGCACAATCGAGAGAAAGGAAGCTATCGCAACGGTGTGTATGACACGGCATCCGTGTCGGGTATGTCGATGCAAAGCACCTTGGATTTAGATGTTCAGGAATTGGCAGAACAGTTGATGCACAACAAACGTGGTTCTATCGTTGCCATTGAGCCTGCAACAGGCGAAATCATTGCTTTCGTGAGTGCTCCTTCCTACGATCCGAACCTTTTGGTGGGACGTGTGCGCGGAGCAAATTATAACAACTTGTTGCAAAACCCTGAAAAACCCTTATTCGACAGGGCTTTGATGGCGGAGTATCCTCCCGGATCCATCTTCAAACTTCCGCAAGGTTTGATCGCAATGGAACACGGCGTAGTTACGGAGTTTACAGGCATTCCCTGCGATAAATCTCTGATCGGATGCCACGCACATCCCGATGCACGAAGTATGCGTGAAGCCGTAAAAATGTCGTGTAACCCTTATTTCTTGGGCGTTTTCAGAAGAATGATCGAGCAAAAAAAAGACAAAGATCGCTTTATCGACAGTCGGATAGGTCTTGAACAATGGAACAAAGATATTTATACCTTCGGTTTCGGAACACGCTTAAACATTGACCTTCCGAACTGTCGCAAAGGTTTAATTCCTACGGTGGATTTCTACGATCGTGTGTATGGAAAGAACCAATGGGCGTTCAGCAATTTCCGTTCGGTAAGTATCGGGCAGGGCGAAGTAGGTGTTATTCCTTTGCAAATGGCAAACCTCGCTGCAATCGTTGCAAATCGCGGATACTACGTTACTCCGCATCTCTGCCGAACGCTAAACGACACCCTTGTTCCCAACAGCGATTATCGACAAAAACACCATACATCTGTTGATCCGAAACACTTTGAACCTTTTGTTTACGGAATGTATGACGTTGTTCACGAACCCGGAGGAACCGCCCGTAGAGCACGAATGGACAGCATCGTAGTTTGCGGAAAAACCGGTACTGCCGAAAATCCACACGGAAAAGATCACGCCGTATTCATCGCTTTCGCACCGATGGACGATCCGAAAATCGCTATCTCCGTATTCGTTGAAAACGCCGGATTTGGCGGAACGTGGGCAGCGCCTATCGCAAGTTTGCTTATCGAAAAATATCTCACACGAAATATCAAACGAACAGATCTGATGCAACAAATGCTCGATGCCGAATTTTCATACGTAGAACCTAAGAAAAAGAACTGAAATGCGCCAAGATAAAGGATTTCTGAAAAATGTGGACGGATGGTTAATCCTCATATACCTGCTGCTGGTATTTATGGGATGGCTGAACATCTACGCAGCGGTGTATGATGAAAATCACAGCAACATTTTCGATTTGAGCCAGAGATACGGGAAACAGATGATTTTTATCGTGGCAGCATTGGTCATCGCCATCACAATTCTGCTGATCGATATGCGGTTTTTTATGAATACGGCATACATTTTTTACGGACTTTCTATTATACTTCTTATCGCCGTATTGCTTGTCGGGACAAAGGTTTCCGGAGCACGTTCGTGGTTTCAGTTCGGAGGATTTTCTTTGCAGCCGTCGGAAATTGCGAAGTTCGCAACCTGTCTGACTTTGGCGAAATACCTAAGTTCCGGCGATGTTATGCTAAAACGCACATGGACAAAATTTGTTTCCTTCGCACTGATTTTTTTGCCTGCGGCATTTATCCTTTTGCAGCCGGATATGGGCTCTGCAATGGTGTATGTAGCGTTTATTTTGGTGTTATATAGAGAAGGTTTGCCTGCGTGGTTTTTGTGGGTCGCTTTTATCGCCGCCGTGATCTTCGTGATAGCATTGGCTTTCAAATTATGGGTGCTTTTGATTATATTGGCTTTGGGAACAAGTGTATTGATTTATTTAAGTAAGAAAACATTCCGAAACATTGCAACAGCACTATTGCTGTTCGTTTGTTCGGCAGGATTTGGTTATGGTTCGGATTATGCTTTTCAGAAACTCGAACCTCATCAAAAAGACCGTATCAACGTGCTTTTGGGCAAAGAAGTCGATTTGCGCGGCGTGGGCTATAACGTGAATCAATCCAAAATTGCCATAGGTTCAGGCGGATTTTTTGGAAAAGGTTATTTGGAAGGCACGCAAACCAAATTCAATTTTGTTCCCGAACAAAGCACAGATTTCATCTTCTGCACCGTTGGCGAAGAGTGGGGTTTTGTAGGCTCTTCGGTGGTTTTGGGATTATTCCTTGCTTTGATTTTGCGCATTGTATTTCTTGCCGAAAAACAACGAAATACATTTGCACGAGTCTATGGCTACGGCGTTGCGGCGATTCTATTTTTCCACGTATTTGTCAATGTGGGAATGGCAATCGGTTTGCTACCCGTTATAGGGATTCCCTTACCCTTTTTCAGCTACGGAGGTTCATCCTTATGGGCATTCACGTTGCTGTTGTTTGTATTTATTAAACAGGATGCTTCGAGGATTACGTTTTAATTATGGAAAATAAAATTCAATTATTTGATAAATTTAATGTTCGTTCGGTTTGGGACGAGAAACAAGAGAAATGGTGGTTTTCTGTTGTTGATATTGTTGCGATATTAACGGATAGTGATTTTCAAACGGCAAGAAAGTATTGGAAAGTTCTCAAAGGCAGATTGAAAAACGAGGGTAATGAGTTGTTCCGGATGAATGAAGATACTGAGTTGGTAACAGACTGTTACCAACTAAAAAATGAACCGGTAACAAATTGTTACCAGTTGAAACTTCTTGCTCCTGACGGGAAAATGCGTCTTACCGATGTGGCGGATATTGAGCAGATTTTACGCATAATACAATCTATTCCCAGTCCCAAAGCCGAACCCTTCAAGATGTGGCTTGCTCAAGTAGGTAGAGAAAGGATAGATGAGACAATAGACCCTGAGCTTTCTATTGACCGTGCTATACAAAATTATAGACAGTTAGGATATTCGGAAAATTGGATAAACCAACGCATAAAGTCCATTGAAGTTCGCAAGGCATTGACAGACGAATGGGATAAAGCAGGCGTAAAACAAGGAAAAGAATATGCTTTGTTAACCGATTTGATGACTCAAACGTGGAGTGGAATGACTACAAAACAATACAAACGTCATAAAAATCTAAAAAAGGAAAATTTGCGGGACAATATGACCAATTTAGAACTAATTATCAATATGTTGTCAGAAGCAACCGCAACAGAATTATCTGCAAAAAACAATCCACAGAACTTAACTGAAAGTGCACAAATAGCGCATACAGGCGCAATTGTTGCCAAAAATGCCCGTTTGGAAATTGAGCAGAAAGGCGGTAAGGTAATCTCTTCACAAAACGCAAAGCAGCTCGGACAAAGAACCGAACTTGTTGGAAAAACCGACAAGTTGGAAACTATCAAAAAACAGAAAAGAAGATCAACTAAACAAATAAACGATTAAACAAATAAACAATAAAAAAATGTTAGGAAACTACAAAAAATTCTTACAAGAAGAGCTTGCTGCGATAGAAGCGGCGGGACTTTACAAAAAAGAGCGCATCATTGTATCGCCTCAAACCGCTGAAATCAAAGTGAACAGCGGACAATCGGTGTTGAATTTCTGTGCGAACAACTACCTCGGACTTTCAGACAATCCGAAGTTGATTGAAGCTGCGAAAAAAGCCCTCGATGAACGTGGCTATGGAATGTCTTCGGTGCGTTTCATCTGCGGTACGCAAGATTTGCACAAAACGCTCGAATCGAAAATCGCTGAGTTTTTCAAGATGGAAGATGCCATTCTTTACGCCGCTTGTTTCGATGCAAACGGCGGTGTTTTCGAACCTCTGTTCAGCGAAGAAGATGCTATCATTTCAGACTCTCTGAACCACGCATCCATCATCGACGGTGTGCGCCTTTGCAAGGCAAAACGCTATCGCTATTCCAACGCAAATATGGACGAGTTAGAAAGCTGTTTGAAAGAAGCACAGGAACAACGTTTCCGCGTGATTGTAACCGACGGTGTGTTCTCTATGGACGGCAATGTTGCACCCATGGATAAAATCACCGCTTTGGCAGAAAAATACAATGCTTTGGTAATGGTTGACGAAAGCCATTCGGCAGGTGTTGTCGGAAAAACCGGTCGTGGTGTTAGCGAACAATTCAATGCTTGGGGAAAAATAGACATCATCACAGGAACGCTCGGAAAAGCCTTTGGTGGCGCAATTGGCGGCTTCACAACAGGAAAAAAAGAAATCATCGATATGTTGCGTCAACGTTCACGTCCGTATCTGTTCTCGAACTCCATTCCTCCAATGGTTGCAGCCGCAGGAATTGCTATGTTTGATATGGTTTCATCCACCAACGAACTGCAAGACCGTTTGCACGAAAACACGGCTTATTTCTACGAAAAAATGACTGCGGCAGGTTTCGACATCAAACCCACGCAATCCGCAATCTGCGCAGTGATGCTCTACGATGCGAAACTCTCGCAACAAATGGCTGCAAAACTTTTGGAAGAAGGTATTTATGTAACCGGATTCTTCTACCCTGTTGTTCCGAAAGACCTCGCACGCATCCGCGTACAACTCTCGGCAGCACACACCCGCGAACATCTGGACAAAGCCATTGCGGCATTCACAAAGGTGGGAAAAATTCTTGGGGTGATTGAATAATTATTTGTAGGGGCACAAAATTTTGTGCCCCTCAAATAAAAAAATACAACAATGACAAAAAAAATTCCGCTCTTGTTACAGGCTGTTATCCTGTCTGCTCTCGTTTTGCTGGCAGGCTGTTCCGAGAAAAATCAAACTTCCGAACCGGCATCCAATCCCTATATCAGCGGATATACATCCGGCTTGATCTCCAAAAACGGAAGTATTCAGGTTGAACTATCGAAACCTGTATCGGATATCGTCAGAAGCCAAATCAAAGGCAATTTGTTTTCACTATCACCGAAAGTTAAGGGACAAGTCATTTGGAAAAATGATCGCTTGATAGAATTTAAGCCGGATAAGCCTTTACGCAGTGATAAAGACTATACCGTAACGTTTCATTTGGATAAAATCTATGAAGAAACGGACAAAAATACTGCGGAATTTACGTTTCAAATCAAGACCTATAAACAGGATTTTGATTTTTTTGCGGATCATTTCAAACCCATTGATGAAAACAGCAATAAATGGGTATCTGTGGATTTGGAATTGACGTTTGCCGATGATGTTGAACCTCAAGAGGCTCTTGCTATTTTATCGGCAAAGCTTGACGGTAAACACAAGGCAGTGCGTTTTGTATCTTCGAGAGGTAGGACATTTTCATTTCTCATCGACAGCATTGAGCGTATTGAAAAATCGCAAATGTTAAGCATTGAAGCCAATGGTTCCGGCATTGATGTGAAAAAAACAGAAAAAGCAGAGCTCGAAATCTATGCCAAGGATCAATTCATTGCTATTGCAGCTTCCTATAGTTCGTATCCGGAAAGGTGCATCAAGATTCAATTTACAGATGCACTTGCTCTTCAGGATTTAAGCGGCTTAATCACTATTCCCGGAGCAGTGAACCCTGTATCTTCTATTGAAAAAAACACCATCATCGTTTATGCAGAAAGTTTTCCGATGGGCGATATTGAAGTGATTATTCACGAAGGAATAAAAAACAAAGAAGGATTTAAGTTCAAAAAAAGAACATCCTTCTTTCTAAATATACGTCCGAATACACCTCAAGTGAGGCTATTGAAAACCGGAAACATTTTGCCAAATTCACAAAACCTTTTACTCCCTTTTGAGGCGGTTAATGTGAAGGCTGTCGAATTGAGAATTATTCAAATTTTCGACCAAAATATCCCAACTTTCTTGCAAGTCAACAACCTGTCGGGACAGAACGAACTTACTCGTCACGGACGTTTGATAGCAAAAAAAATACTTTGGCTCAATCAAGATCGAACTAAAAACCTGAGTAATTGGAACACCTACACCTTGGATATTTCCAAACTTATTGAAAAAGCTCCCGGTTCCATTTATCGTTTAGAGTTGATTGTTACGCAAGATTATTCTATTTATCCTTGCAGAAATGAACAAGCGAAACCAACGGAACAAAGTCTGCCAACATCTTCCGAAGAAGATTTGGTTTTAACCGATCAGGATTTTAGCGCATGGGATCAGCCTCAAGGCTATTACAGCCCTATCCAATACGATTGGACGAATTACAATTGGCAAGAACGAAACAACCCCTGTCATCCCACCTATTACATGCAAGACGAACGCCTTGTCAGCATTAACATTTTATCTTCAAACATAGGTATTATTGCTAAAAAAGGAAGTAGTGGCGAACTTTTCGTATCTGTGCAGGATATTCGAACCACACAGCCTTTGAATAATGCTACTGTGAATGTATATAACTACCAACTTCAATCCATAAGCAGCACAAGCACCAACAGTGATGGATTCACTACTGTTCGCTTGAAGAACGAACCTTTTTTAGTTGAAGTTATTAAAGGTGATGATAAGGGCTATTTGAAAGTGAATAACGGAAACGAATTATCGCTTAGCCGATTTGACGTAAGTGGAAAGACTGTTGCAAAGGGTCTGAAAGGCTTTATCTACGGCGAAAGAGGCGTTTGGCGTCCGGGAGATGAAGTGTTTCTGACTTTTATCTTGGAAGACAAACAAAAATCAATCCCTGCGGGTCATCCGGTAACGATGAGTATTTATACACCCACCGGACAATTTTACAAAAAATTGGTTAACACAAACGGATTGGATAATTTTTATACGTTTATTTTTCAAACAGAAGAACAAGATCCAACCGGACAGTGGCCCGTAAGAATAGACGTAGGTGGTGCCTCTTTTGAAAAATCTATCCGCATCGAAACGATTAAACCCAATCGTTTAAAAATAAATTTCAACATCAACGAAAAAATTATTGCAGCAAGCAAACAAAGGGAAAATGCGACCATCAAAGCTACTTGGTTGCACGGTGCTGTTGCAAGAAATCTCAAAACGAAAGTCAATCTGAAATTAAATCCGGGAGCAAGTGGATTTAAGGGTTATGAAAACTATGTTTTCCGAAATCCAACGGTTGATTTTAACTATGATGAACAGATGATTTTTTCCGGTCATTTGAACGAAAACGGCGAAAGTTCATTCGGTTTTCATCTTCCTCAAGCGCAGGAGGCACCCGGTTTGCTCACGGCTACGTTTACAAGCAGTGTTGAAGAAAGCGGTGGAGGAGAAAGTTATACTATCAATTCGTATCCATACTCTCCTTTTCCGGCGTATGTGGGACTTCATACACATCAATCGAACAACGAAATTCTGATGACAGATACTGTGCATTATTTTGATGTGGTTATGCTGAATGCAGAAGGAAAACCCATACCTCAAGCGCGATTGGATTATAAAGTTTATAAATTGGATTGGAGTTGGTGGTGGGATGGAAATCCGAATGAAATGAATTCCGTTATCAGCATCAGCAATAAAAAAACGTATAGCAGCCAAACCGTATATATTAAAAACGGAAAAGCCCGAATATCACTGAAAATACCGGACAAAGATTGGGGACGCTATCTGATTTATATCAAAGATAACCAAGGCGGTCATGCCACCGGAAAAGCAGTTTATTTTGATGCGCCTTATTGGGGAGGACGTTCGCTAAGTGGCGATCCGCAAGGGATAACAATGATGACATTCTCTACGGATAAAGAAGAATATCAAGTTGGAGAAAAAGTAGAAGTCAATCTTCCTAAGGGCAGTGAAGGACGTATTTTGGTTTCTTTGGAGAATGGAGCAAGAAGTTTGAAACAATGGTGGGTCAACACAGAAGATCAAAAAGAAACCAAAATCAGTTTCGATGTTACAGCCGATTTGGCACCAAACTTTTACATTCATCTCACACGCATCCAACCGCATCTCCAAACGATGAACGATATGCCAATCCGAATGTATGGCGTTTTGCCCGTTAAGGTCAATCATAAAGAAAGTGTTCTTCATCCTGTTATATCTATGAAAGATGTTTTGCGTCCGGAAGAACCGTTTACCATAAACGTTTCCGAAAAGAACAAAAAGGATATGACCTATACCTTGGCCATCGTGGACGATGGACTTCTTGATTTAACGGCTTTCAAAACCCCAAATCCTTGGGAAAATTTCAATGCCAGAGAGGCACTCGGTGTACGCACATTTGATTTGTATGATCAGATTATCGGTGCTTTTGCAGGCGAGTTAAAACCGTTGTACAGCATTGGTGGAGATGAATACTTAAATCCGAACGGTAAAAGTGAGCAGAGATTTAAACCTGTGGTTAAATTCATCGGTCCGTTCCGTTTGGATAAAGGAAAAACCAATAAACATCAACTCACACTGCCTCCATATATCGGTTCTGTGCGAGTGATGGTTGTGGCTGCCAACGAAGCAGAACAACGATACGGAAAAGCGGAAAAAACGGTATCCGTACAAAATCCATTGATGATTTTATCAACTCTACCGCGCGTGCTTGGACCTAACGAAGATGTGATGTTGCCGGTCAATGTTTTTGTTAATGATTTGAAATATGCAAAAGTAAATGTTCAAGTTGAAACAAACGGCTTATTGGAGATGAAAGAAGGTTCTTCAAAACAAGTGAGTTTCCAAAAAGTTGGAGAAAAAACGCTTTTCTTTTCGATGAAAACGAAAAACAAGATTGGTCAGGAAACCGTTGTCATTAAAGCCAACAGCGGCAAAGAGAGTTTTTCCGAAACGATTCATATCCAAATCCGAAATCCAAATCCGGTAGTAAACAAATATGTTACAGCAACTCTTCAAGCCGGAGAATCCAAACAGTTTAATTATGAATTTGACCAACAACTGCCGGAAAATTCGGCGATTTTGGAAGTGTCGCGAATACCTTCCGTCAATTTAAGTAAAAACTTGGATTATCTAATGTCTTATCCACACGGTTGCAGTGAACAAATCACATCAAAGGCTTTCCCGCAATTGTTTTTGGACAAGTTCGTATCATTAACATCGGAACAAAAAAACCAACTTCAAGAACAGGTTGAATTTGTCATTAAAAAATTATATACCTTGCAAACGGCAGAAGGCGGATTAGCCTACTGGAGCGGGAGTTCACAAATCAACGACTGGGTAACTTCCTACGCCGGACATTTTCTGGCTTCCGCCAAAGATAAAGGTTATGATGTGTCCAATTCATTTATCAAAGATTGGACAAGATACCAAAAACAAAAGTCCGCATCTTGGCAAAAATCATCACACCACGATGATGATCTTCAACAAGCATACAGGTTATATACCTTAGCAGTGATGGGCAGTCCGGACTTGAGTTCGATGAACAAAATGAAAGAAATGGAAAACTTATCGCTCCAATCGCAATGGTTGTTGGCTGCATCCTACGCTGTTACGGGGAAGAAAGATATTGCGCGTCAGGTCATCTTTCATCTTAAAGATGATATTGCGCCTTACTCTTCTTTCAACCAAACTTTTGGTTCGAATGTGCGAGATATGGCTATTATCCTGCAAACATACGTGCTTTTAGATGATATGACGAATGCTATGGAGATCGCAAAAAAAATCTCAACAAGTCTGAATACGGATTATTTTTACAGTACGCAAACCACGTCGTGGGTTATCCTGTCTATGGGACAAATGGCGGAAAAAGCAGGCAAGGGCAACATTGATTTTTCGTGGACGTATCAGAATAAAAAACAAAAAAATGTTAAAACGTCAAATCCTGTTTTTCAAACAGCGTTATCTCCGTTGGCATTGAAAGGAAACGTGCAGATCACCAATCAAAGCGAAGGTGTTATTCACGTTAGTATGACCTCTCGCTCGAAACCTTTGGAAGATTTATCGCCTGCCGAAAGCCGCAATTTATCTATACAAACGACCTTTACAGATTTAAATAATCAGTCTTTCGCTATCGACCAATTGAAACAGGGTACTGATTTTATCGCTAAAATCACGGTTCGAAACACGAGTGGAACAACGGCATACACCAATTTGGCATTAACCCATATTTTGCCTTCGGGCTGGGAAATCATCAACAGCAGATTGATGCAAGAAGACGATCAACCTTCACGACAAACCGGCGATTTAACGTATCAAGATATTCGTGATGATCGTGTTTTAAGTTATTTCGATTTGGCTCCGGGCAAAGAAAAAACCATTCGAATTCGCTTGCAAGCCGCCTATTTAGGACGTTTCTTCATGCCTTCCGTTTACTGCGAAGCCATGTATGATCACAGTGTTTATGCACGAACACAAGGGCGATGGGTTGCGGTGGTCGAATAGTATCGTTTGTGAACTTTTGTAGCGGTATCTTTTCTTTATCTCTGAAAAAAGCGATTGCAATTTGTTTTAATCGTTCTTCTCTTAAATGCGGAATGGTTGTGCCGATTACGGTTCGGCGGATTGCAAAAGGGGGGCTTCTTATTCCTTAAAACCAAAATAAAACTTTTGAATTTCAGATAATCGATCAATAGTAAAGCCACATTCTTCAGTAGAAGCACCCCATTGGCGACAATATTTAGGGGTGGTTTCAAATTTAACAGTTTGACTGTTCGACAAAGTGAAACAACCTTCTACATAATTGTTTTCCTTGTCAAACTTCAATTCTTTAGATATTATTTTGAGATTACGCATATTTGATTAAGTTGTTAAATTTCCTAACTCTTGTTTAATGTCCAAAATCGTTTTCTGAGCTCCCCATTTTTTATCGAAAACAGATTTTATTTTTTCGCTAATCCATTCTCGCATTGCTTTGTCATTATGAATAGGCAAACGCAATTCCGACCAACGATTGGCAATATTCGGTAAGGTTGTTTCCATTAAAATTTTATTGTACATTTGCATTTGTACCAAATAATGCGCAAACAGATAGATTAAATAATAAGGAGTTAAGTCATATTCATTTTTCTCTTTTAAAATACGCAACACTAAAATTTCTCTTGTAAGCAAAACTTCGGTATCATAAGGCGAAACTAAAGCAACACTACCAATACGATAACTTCCTCTGCGAACAAAAAGTAAATCTTTTTCGTACAGTTTTTTATTGTCTTTTCGCATTGCTTCAAAAACATGGTATGGAATTAAAGCAGTCGGGTCTTTATAAACATCCCAGTTTACAATATCTTTAACACGAATGTAAGGCACATCACCCATTCCTTTATTGTCAGCGGCAGGTGAGCCGTGTCCGTCAAAATGAGCAAGGATTTTATTTTTTATCAAGTCGGAAACGGCAACTAAAGTACAATTTTGTTCCTTTGCTATTTTTTCAATTTCTTGTTCCCTACTATTCCAGAAATAACGGGGAACCAGCACTTTTTGCTGATATGCAAAAGAACTGTTTACTTCAAACGTGTATTGCTTATCCGCGTTTGTATTTTTTGTTTCATTGATAATCAAATCAATGTCGTCCCAAATTTCATTCTTGTTAAGTGTTTGTGTTTTATAATTCCAACGATACATCGGTTTGCCGTTATGGTCGTGCCCCATTTCAACAGCAACACCCATATTGATTTTTTCCTGCTGTTTTACATCTTTTTGAATAATTAATACGCAGCATTTTGCATTACACATCGGACGAAAAGTGTTATGTGGCAAATCAATTACCCACATAATATTATGTTTTTTGAAAAAATCAAGAATATAATGCATCTTTGGTGCATGAAAAAAAGTTTCAGGCAAAACTATTCCTAATTTTCCGCCTGTTTTCAAAAGTTGCAAACAACGCTCTATAAACAAAATTTGGGGCTGAACATCTTCCCTTAATTTGGTGTTTTTTTCAAAAATATCATTTGTTTTTTCCCATTCGTGTGCTAAATCAAACTGCTTCAATTTTTCTTCGCCAACAACTTTTATTTCTTTACCAAACGGCGGATTTGTCAATAACACATCAAAAGTTCCCAATTCAATTTTTGATTTGGCTTCGGAACGCCAATTTTTAGGATTTTCCAAACTGTCCTCACAAAAAATCCCTGTTGTGCCATCACCAACCAAGTTCATATATGCCTTTGCAACTTTGCTCAAAAAATAATCTTTGTCAATTCCTCGAAAGTTTTTTGTAGCAACTTCAATTTGTTTCTTTGCAATATCAACTTTATTCCATCCTAATTTTGAATATTTGTTATCAATCTGTTCCCAAACAAATTTTAATGATTCTATTAAAAATCCACCACTGCCACAAGCGGGGTCAATAATTTTATCGTTTTCGGTTGGTTGTAAAATATCAACAATCATTTTTACAACATTTCGAGGGGTAAAAAATTGCCCCAAACCACCTTTCAAAGCGTGTCCAATAAAAGTTTCAAAAGCATCAGCGATAACATCACGCTCGCTTTCCATTAGAGAATAGTTTTGTAATTCTCCAACGATAAACATTAACGATTTTGTATCTAATGTAACTTTATCTTCATTGTCGATTACTTCGGGCAGGTTGGTTTTTACCTCTTTGAATAAATCTAAAATCCGTTTCTCAATTTCTTTTGGTTTTTCGTCAATTCCTGCACGGAATTTTACGATTTCATTGGGTGCGGTATATTTTTCATCATAAATTTTACAAAAAATGATGTTGATAAGTTGTTGAGCCAAAACCTCATCACGAGTAGCCCCAACGGTGTTGGCGGCTAAATGATTACGAATAGATTTGAAAATGGCTTTTAAGTTGTGAGTTGGCTTTAAATCTGCACGAGTAAATTTACCAATATCCTCAACTCGTTGCCCAAATTTTGGAATATTCGGGATTTCTTCAAAAACAACTTCGCCGCTTGGTTTTACGAATTTACGGATAAAAAAGCGTTCTTCGCCATTAAACCAAACGCCCAAATAAGCAGAAGAAAGTGTTAAATAGTTTTCGAGTTGCGTTCTGCCGTCTTTGCGATTTTTCTTTTTACATTCAACTACAATGTACAAATCGTTATCATCTTTTAGTTGGTCGAGAAATACGGCAATATCCACAGGATATTCTTTTTTCGTATCAGACGGGCGAACTTTTACGCGATGTTGTGGTTGTGTCTGAATATGTTCTTTCGGATAGCCATAGTCTTCTACTAATTGTCTCGAAAAAACTTGAACTGCATCTATTTCTTCGGGTGTTGCCTTTATTTCAACTCCAGAGATATAGTCCATTATTGTCATATTTTCGCTTTTTGCCATACTTTTATTTCTTAGTTTGTTAAGATTTTTTGCAAAGATACAAAAAAAATCACTACTGACTCGACAAAACTCAAAAAAAAGACAATACAAGATGTAGCGAGTTGATTTTTCACTGTATTTTTTTGTTGTCAAAAAGTCTCCCCCCCTTACTTTTTAGAATAGAGCCATCTGAATAAGTCAGAGACTTTTGTTTCGGGGCTTTTTGGGGACATACATTAGCCTTGTAGTAACGATCACTTTGATAGCGTTTTACAAGGAATTTAAACGTATCTTTGGATAAAATGTTGATAATTTGTGAAAAAATCGACTGATCAAATACATTTTTTTCGTATCTTTGTCTGCAATGACAAATAAACTAAATAAATTATATTTACGTATAAAAAAACACAAGATAATCCTTTCCGTGATGGTCTTGTGTTGGATGGTCTTTTGGTTTTCTTTGCCGAGGGATCTGTTTCCGGAAACGTACAGCACGGTAGTGTATGACCGGAATATGCATTTGATCGGCGCGCGTGTTGCCAAAGATGAGCAATGGCGGTTTCCTCCTGCAAAAGAACTTTCGGAAAAATATATCCGTTGTCTTACGGAATACGAAGACCGCTATTTCTACAAACATCCCGGCGTTAATCCCGGCGCTCTATTTCGGGCTATACGTCAAAACATCCGGCAAAAAAAAATAGTCAGCGGTGGCAGTACAATCAGCATGCAAGTCATCCGACTTTCCAGACAAAAAAATCGTACGTTTTTTGAAAAAATCATTGAGTGTATTTTAGCTCTTCGTTTGGAAATGCGTTATTCCAAGCAAGAGATTTTACTGCTGTATGCCTCTCATGCGCCATTCGGCAGTAATATCGTAGGTATAGATGCTGCCACATGGCGATACTTGGGACATTCGTCAAATCATCTATCTTGGGGCGAAGCCGCTCTATTAGCCGTACTTCCGAATGCGCCTTCCGCAATGCACATTTCTAAAAACCGACAGACTTTATTAAACAAAAGAAATCGGCTTCTTGAAAAATTATACCAAAAACAAATTCTGGACCAAACCACATACACGCTTGCTAAAGAAGAACCCTTGCCCGATGAATTGCATCCGCTTCCGTCATCTGCACCACACTTGGTTTCTCAACTGAATCTATCCAAACACGGACAACGCGTTCAAACAAGTATTCAATTGGATATACAAAAGAAAAGCGAACAAATCGTTAAGAAATGGCAGCAAGAATTCAGTCAAACGAATATCCATCACATCGCAACAATGATTGTAGATGTTCCTCGTGGAGAAGTCATCAGTTATTGCGGCAATATCCACGACAAGCCTTCACAAGCCGGAAATCAAGTCGATATTATTCAAGCCGACCGCAGTTCGGGAAGTATTCTGAAACCTTTTTTATATCAACAGATGTTGCAAGCGGGCGAAATTCTTCCGAATACATTGGTTTCCGATATTCCCATTGTTACGCAAGGCTTCAATCCCCAAAATTTTAATCAACGCTACGATGGTGTTGTTCCGGCAAGTCAAGCACTTTCACGTTCATTAAATATCCCTTCGGTTAATCTTCTGAAACAACATAGTGTGGCAAAATTCTTAAAAGAATTGCGAGATATGGGATTAAAATCCTTATATCATTCTGCCGATTATTACGGTCTATCGTTGATTTTAGGAGGTGCGGAAGTGCGACTTTGGGATCTTTGTCGAGCCTATTTGAAAATGGCACAATCTGTTTTATTTTACGAAAACAAACAGGTTAAAATAGAAACTTTGGATTGGGGGAATTTTGAACGTTTTTCGGAGAAAGATGCACAGATTTTTCAAGCCGGAAGTGTGTGGCAAACCTTTGAGGCTTTAATTCACGTGAATCGTCCGGAAGAAATGAATTGGCAAAGTATTCCGTCTATGTCCAAAATAGCATGGAAAACCGGCACCAGTTACGGTTTCAGAGATGGCTGGGCTGTCGGCATAACGCCTCATCACATCGTTGGTGTTTGGGTAGGCAATGCCGGTGGTGAAGGTGCCGCAGGATTAACAGGTACCAACACCGCTGCTCGTGTTATGTTCGACTTGTTCAATCTTTTTCCGAATGTGGCTTGGTTTCCTAAGCCTGACAGGGCTTTCCAGACTGTTGAAGTTTGCCGTCATAGCGGTTGTTTAGCCGGTCGCTACTGTGAAATCATCGACACAATTGATATTTTACCGGAAGGTTTATCATCTTCTCCTTGCCCCTACCATACACTTGTTCATTTGAATGCCGATGAAACATACAGTGTTTTATCCCAATGTTATCCGGCTGCACAAATGGTTCACAAAAAGTGGTTTGTTCTTCCACCCGCACAGGAATGGTACTACAAAAAACAACATCCGGAATATCGAAACATTCCTCCCTTGATGCCCGGCTGTAAGCAAGGGTTACAAGGGCGTGCATCTATGGAATTTATTTATCCGAATGATTTTCGAAACATCAAAATTCCCAGAAAATTAGACGGACAAAAGAGTGAGATTGTCTTTGAACTGGCTCATCGAGAAGAAGAGGCGATTATCTATTGGCATCTCGACCAAAACTACATCGGACAAACGCAATATTTTCATCAGATGAATATGCTTCCGGAAGAAGGAACGCATACGATTACAGTTGTTGACCAATGGGGCAATTCTTTGAGTCGGGCTTTTCGGGTTGAAGACCCTTGATTTCAGCGGAGAGACAGGGATTCGAACCCTGGAGGCCCTTTTGGAGCCTACACACTTTCCAGGCGTGCGCCTTCGACCACTCGGCCACCTCTCCGAAAATCACAAACTGCGATTTTGCGGGTGCAAAGATACGAAAAAAAAACGAGAGTGTCAAATTTTAAGAAAAATTTTGTTATATCCAAAATATTTCGTACCTTTGCAGGTTGGGCGTTCTTCTCCCGAAATTATTCTGCTTACTGTTAAAACCGTATGAACAAATCCATCTTTCTTTTGTTTGTCGCTCTTCTCGCAACAGCACATTCAACTGCCGCCACCACTCTAAGAGAAACCTCTCGTAAAGCCCGAAATTCGTCTTTCTTGCAAGAGAAAGTCGATAGCGTGGATGTATTTGCAATCTCCGAAGATTTCAGCAAATTCACCGCCGGTAGCGAAGCCTCGCCCAACCCCGTAAATCTCACAGGAGAAAATGCGGGTAGCATTCCCGATTCGCTTATGCAACAGTCCGGATGGTCGGGATGCGGAATCTTTCAAGCCGGAGGAATGGCTTTTTTGGGGAATATGTACTACAACGAGATGTGGCAACCCGGATACCTTGTAACACCTGTGTTTAACACATCCTCCGTGGCTTCGTTCACCGTCAAATTCAAAGCACGTTCCAAATCCCCGCAAGGCGATTCGCTTGCTGTGTATTGGAATTGGAATTTTCACGGACGTATTAGGGATACATTTCAAGATGTTATGCTGACCGACCAATGGGAAGATTATGAGCTTACGATTTCTCATTCCGATACCGCTGTTTATCTTGATTTTTGGACTGAAAATCACGAAATGTATATAGACGATATTCAAATTGTTCTTCGAGTTCCGGATACCATTTCGGACACCATTCCCGATGTTGACCCTCCTAACACGATAAAAAACCTTACAGATACAAAAAAACCACAATTTTTCGTGAACAACGAATATCTGTTTATTGAACATCTCGAAATCGGTCGGACGGTTGAAATCTACAATATGCTCGGACAATGTGTGAGGCGACAACCGTATTTCGGAAACAGCATCTCTGTTGGCGATATACCGAACGGTGTCTATATCATCCGAAGCGGTTTTTATACGCAAAAAATAGTGAAACAATGACTTTATACGAATTATGATCAGTACGGAAAAAATACCGGAAAATGCAGTTTTAGTGGGCATTGCAACGCAGTCGCAAACCTTGGAAAAAGAGTTGGAGTATTTGGATGAGCTGGCTTTTTTAGCCGATACTGCAGGTGTGGAAGTCAAAAAAATGTTCACACAAAAACTGACTATGCCCGACAGCCGCACCTACGTAGGCAAAGGGAAACTCGATGAAATCAAAAATTACATTGATGCAGAAGAAGTGAAAATGGCGATTTTCGATGATGAACTTTCTCCCTCACAAATCCGCAATCTTGAAGCAGTCTTGCAAGTGAAAATTTTGGATCGCACAACGCTTATTCTCGACATCTTCGCTTCACGCGCACGAACCGCACACTCCAAAGTGCAGGTGGAATTGGCGCAATATCAATACCTGCTTCCACGCCTGACACGAATGTGGACACACTTGACCAAACAACGCGGAGGCTCAGTAGGGATGCGTGGTCCGGGAGAACGTGAAATCGAAACCGACCGTCGGATCATTCGTGATAGAATGAGTTTGCTGAAAGAAAAATTAGCCGAAATCGACAAGCAAAAAATCACGCAACGCAAAAACCGTGAAGCCTTGATACGTGTGGCTTTGGTGGGATATACAAACGTTGGAAAATCCACGCTGATGAACGTGTTGAGCAAAAGCGACGTGTTTGCGGAAAACAAACTTTTTGCAACACTCGACACTACTGTTCGCAAAGTCGTGATTGGGAACTTGCCTTTCCTGCTCTCCGACACGGTTGGTTTTATTCGCAAATTGCCCCACAGTTTAGTGGAATCGTTCAAAAGCACGCTTGATGAGGTGCGTGAGTCCGACTTGTTGATTCATGTGGTGGATATTTCGCATCCCGAATACGAAGACCAACTCAACACCGTGAAACAAACTCTTGCAGAAATCGGATGTGCCGACAAACCCACGGTAATGCTATTCAACAAAATCGACAAATATACGTTCATCGAAAAAGAAATTGATGATTTAACTCCAAAAACAAAAGAAAATATCTCGCTGGAAGAGTTGAAACAACACTGGATTGCGAAAGATAATCATCCGAGTTTTTTCATCTCTGCAAAGACCAAAGAAAACCTTTATCCCTTCCGCGATTTCATCTACGAAGAAGTGAAACGCCTGCATATTCGGCGATATCCTTATGATAATTTCTTGTATTAGCTATATTCCTATTGATAAAAAATAACAAAATGAAAAACATTCTAATTTTAACTCTGTTCATCGCCCTTTGCTCTTGTGATGGTGTAACGAAGAAGAAAAATCAAGCATCGGAAACAGTATCTGAAAAGAAAGATATGATAACGCAAAACAACAGTAATGCAGATGAAACTCAACTAACGTTATACGGGGACCAATCCGAAGTGCAGATATACACAAACAACGATGGAATAATTTCTGTCAAAGAACAATTTATTGATGCTCAAAATCCGTCCGTGGAATCGTTGTCATACACTCTTCAAAATCCGCTTTCAACAATTGTTTCAACATCAACCTATACCCTAAAAACAGGGAGATTCGAGGGATGGGAAGATGAACCGGGAGATTTTAATGTTATCGAAATATCAAAAAACGGACAACAAAAACTCATCTACAAAGACGACTATGGAATAACTAAAATCATCAACAAAAAAAAAGAAGGATATTTCTACGCCACATCGCTTAGTCCGTATAGTTCAAACGGTTATTTCATAGAAGTATCTATGACTCCAACGTCTAAAGCACTTCTGTTTTTGGGACAAGACTACGGTACGGATTTATCACGACTAATCATTTTTATTATCACTGATTCAGATGTCAAATTGGTGCATAATAAACCAATGGAAATAAGAAGTATCGACACTTCCGCAGGAAATTTTTCTCTGTCGTTGAAATCCACTATTGAGGAAATTTCCGGATTGGAAGATATGCACACGATTTTTTTGAAAGATGGCGTTCTTTTCTTCAGAAATGAGAGCAATCCGGAAGAGCAAATGATTAAAAGAAGAATTGTTGATTTTTATTTAAATTATATAGCCGCCAATTATGGAATACCCCCTGATTCTTCAAGAATAAACTCACTTAAAAAAGAGTATTGCACTACAAAACTAATCCATTTTTCAGAGCAAGACGAGTTGGATTATGATGTCTTTTTCAATGCTCAAGAGATTCTTTCAGACTGGTTTTATACACTGTCTATTGCAAAAGAATCTGACCAATATATTGTTTCTTATTACGACAGTTACACAAAAACGCAGCCAAAAATAAAACTAACCGTAGTGGAAGAGAATGGAAAATATAAAATTGATACCGTTGAATATTAGCGTTTGGATATGTGCTTATTTGATGATATATGAAAATGTTTCAATATGCTCAATGCCCATATTTTTCAGCTTCTCAACTGTGCTTATCACATCTTTTTCCGTATTGAAATCGGGAATTATCGGAACACGAACATGAATGTTCTTTGATTTCCCTTGCTTAATCAACCACTCTAAATTTGAAAGAGGCAAAGTATTTGTTTTCTCTGTATATTTTTTATAGATGTCCGGATTTAAATCCTTAATATCCACGATATAATTATTGACAATCGGATATAAATTTTTCAAATTTTTTAGTGGAATGTTTAGTGATGTTTCCACGGTTATGTTCCATTCTTCGCCACAATACGTTCTAAATTCTTCAATGAAATCGGGATAAAGGCAAGGTTCTCCACCTCCAAACGTTATGCCACCACCTGTTGCCAAAAAATAAAGTTCATCCATTTTTACCGAAAGATACAATTCTTCCGCTGTGTAATTTTTTTTCGATGCGTTTTTATCTAACGATTGTGGATTCAGACAATACCGACACGACAACGGACAGCCCCAAAACGCCACCAAAGTCGTTACGCCAACACCGTCTGTTGCCAAACGATTTCTACTAATCCCTATGAGAGGTGCCTTGTTTGGTTGAGGTTGTATCATAGTTTTTGGCATTATCTCTCAAGTGAAAATTCAATAGGCAACGTATATTCATATTTTATAATTTTTCCGCCTTGTTCTGCGGGCTTCCATTTGGGCATCATCTTAACAACACGAACAGCTTCTTCATCACAACCACCGCCGATACCACGCATGACTTTAACATCGGAAATACGACCATCTTTTTCAACCGCAAAAGATACATAAACCGTCCCTTGAATATTGGAATCTCTCGCTGAAACAGGATATTTAAGGTTCTCTTTCAAATAGTTTAGGCGTGCCTCTTCTCCTCCCGGAAATATAGGAGATATTGTAATCTCTATTCCTCCAAACCGTTCCACCATCCTAATCATTTTTCCTTCAACTGTGGCAACATTTTTTATAACAATTGTAGTAGCAACTGTATCATCTTGCATTGTTTTTTCAATCGCCAAATCCTGTCCATAAACCGAGGCGTTTGGCATCGTCGCAAAACTCCCTGCTATGCCCAAAGACACACCCGCAACGATTGCAGCTTTGCCCAATTGCTTGCGTTTTTGCAATTCATTTTCGAGATAGCGCAGTTCCTCCTCACACTTGGGACAAGTGCCTTTGCATTCGCCTTGAAACGTGCATTCGGACGTTATATAGGCAATATCATTTTTGTCCGCAATCTGTTGGCGAATTTCTTTTAGGATTTTGCAGGTTTTTTTTCCACGTGTCATAGTATTCCAAATTTAGGGTCACGTTTTGAATTTTTCTACAAAGATACGAAAAATAATTGACAATTAACAATTGACAATTATTTTCATTTTTATGCTAAAAACAATTAAACGATTAACCAAATCAACAATTAAACAAAAAAAATGAAACAATGTTTCATTTTTTTTTCGTATCTTTGCAGGAAAAAAATCGTTGAAAACATTACCATCTTATAAACAAATCTGGCAAATTGCTTGGCCTCTGATGATCGGACTTATCGCCGAAAACATTGTCGGCGTTATCGACACCATGTTCCTCGGTCACGTAGGCGAATTGGAACTCGCAGCCTCCGCCATGGCAGGAGCATTTTACATTATGCTGTTTTGTGTTGGAATGGGCTTCGGAGTAGGAACACAGATACTCATCTCGCGGCGAAACGGAGAACAAAACTACAAACCTATCGGCGCAATTTTAGAAAACAGTTTGTATTTTGTTTGGCTGATTTCAGCGATTACGGTTATTTTCGTGTTTGCATTTGCAGAGCCGGTTTTGAGTTTCATTATTTCTTCGGAAGCCATTACCGAAGCCGCTTTACGATTTTTGAACATTCGTGTTTTCACATTATTTTTCTCGTTGGGATGCGTGATGATGCGCTCGTTTTTCGTGGGCATACAATTCACGAAATACATTGGAATCGGGGCTTTCGTGATTGCAGGAACCAATTTGGTGCTCGACTACATCATGATTTTCGGAAAGTTCGGTTTCCCGGAAATGGGACTTGAAGGTGCTGCTTTAGCCTCTGTTTTAGCGGAAGTGGCGGGATTAATTTATTTTGTGATTATCATTATTCGCAAAGTGGATCTGAAAAAATACGACCTGTTCCGCTTCAAAAAACCTCAACTTGAAATCACACGAAGCACCTTTAATCTCTCGGTTTATACGATGTTGCAGAATTTGATTTCGCTCATCAGTTGGCTTCTGTTTTTCGTGATTATTGAAAAAACCGGCGAACGAAATCTTGCAGTAATCAATATCGTTCGGAGTTTTTATATTCTAATTATTACACCGGTTTGGGCGTATAATTCCACAGTGAGTACACTCGTGAGTAACGCAATTGGTGCGGGACAGCGACGTTATATGTTTCAAATTATTCGCCGTGTAACGCTGTTCGGTATAGGAACAACACTTCTGATTTTTGCACTCACAATTTGTTTCCCTATAAGTATTATGAAACTCTACACTGCCGATGTGTCGCTTATTGAGATTGGGCTGAATGGCTTGTATATCGTGGCTTTTGCGAATGTCATCTACGGATTTACAGGCATCGCGTTTTCGGCTGTTTCGGCAACAGGAAACACCAAAATTGCCATGTTCATCGAAACATTCGCCGTTGTGATTTACGTGTTTGTTGCCTATTTCCTTACGGAAAAATTCGCCGAAAATATCTCCATGGTTTGGTTCACCGAAGTAACCTATTACGTTCTTCTCGGACTCGGAAGTATGCTCTATCTATCCACGAATCATTGGAAGAAAAAGAAAATTTAATGGTGCGATACGCCCCTACAATTTATTTTTCAAAAACCGTCCGGTAATTGAGGCTTTGCATTTCACCAACTGTTCGGGAGTTCCCTCAAAAACAATCTCTCCGCCTTTCTTTCCTCCTTCGGGTCCCATATCAATCACGTGATCCGCACATTTGATTAAGTCGGGATGATGTTCGATAACGATAATCGTGTGTCCCTTGTCTATCAAGGCGTCGAACGATTCTTTCAATTTGTGAATATCGTGAAAATGCAAACCGGTTGTAGGTTCATCGAAAATAAACAACGTAGGTTTATCGCTTACGCCTTTCGTTAGAAAATACGCCAATTTCACACGTTGCGCCTCTCCTCCCGAAAGTGAATTGGAAGATTGTCCGAGTTTCAAATAGCCCAAACCCACGTCCTGCAAGGGTTGCAATTTGGATATGATATGATTTTCAACAGACGTAGGGGCGTATTGCATACGCCCTTTATCACCGGTTTTTTCATTGGGCGTATGCGATACGCCTTTACGGGTTTGTTCGTTGGATACACCCGTGCGGAAAAAATCCAAAGCATCATCCACCGTCATATCCAACACCTCAGCGATATTTTTGTCGTGATACTTAACTTCCAAAACCTCGTCTTTGTAGCGTGTTCCGTGGCATTCCTCACAAACCAAATACACGTCTGCCATAAATTGCATCTCAACTTTGATTTGTCCTTCGCCCTGACAAGCCTCACAACGCCCGCCTTCTACATTGAATGAGAAAAATCCGGGTTTGTAGTTCCGACTTTTCGCCAAAGGTTGATTTGCGAACAAGGTGCGAATATCATCAAACGCTTTCACGTAGGTTGCAGGATTCGAGCGACTGGAGCGACCTATCGGGTTTTGATCAACCAATTCCACATCCGCAATACGATGATAATCTCCCAGAATTTTGTCGTATTTTCCGTGCGCATCACCATAACCTCCAAAAATCTTTTTCAATGCGGGATACAGCGTATGCTTGACCAATGTGGTTTTTCCCGATCCGCTCACACCCGTAACCAAGGTTAAAACTCCGAGTGGAAACTTAACGGTCAAGTTCTGCAAATTGTGTTCACACGCACCTTTCAGTTCGATATAGTCTGTCCATTTTCTACGAAAGGCAGGTGTTGGGATTGCGCGTTTTCCGGATAGGTATTCGCAGGTCAATGATTGTGGTGCGGGGTGGTTTATGGACGTCATTGCGGGCTTGACCCGCAATCCCCTGTTGTTGGGAGATCCCGCGTCAAGCGCGGGATGACGGCATGGGGCATTCCCTTATACCACCTCTCCGCCGTGCGATCCTGCCAAAGGTCCAATATCAATAATCTGATCTGCTGCGCGAATAATTTCTTCATCGTGTTCCACAACAATCACCGAATTGCCCAAATCTCGCAGTTGTTTCAGCACATTGATCAAGCGTTCGGTGTCGCGGCTATGAAGTCCTATGCTTGGTTCATCGAGAATATACATTGATCCGACTAACGCGGAACCCAGTGATGTTGCGAGGTTCACACGTTGCGACTCTCCGCCCGAAAGTGAATTGGAAAGACGATTCAAGGTCAAATAATTCAATCCAACATCCATCAAAAATTGCAAACGATTGTCGATTTCTTGAAGTAAGCGTTTCGCAATAACAGCCTCGTTTTCGGGAAGTTTTAGCGTTTTGAAAAACTGTTGCAATTCGTCAATCGGCATCAACACCAACTCTTGAATATTTTTCCCCGCAACTTTCACATAGCCCGCATCCTTTCTCAATCGTGTTCCTTGACAGTCGGGACAGGGCGTTTTTCCTCGAAAGCGTGCCAACATCACACGATACTGCACTTTGTGTGTTTGCGTTTCTATCCATTTGAACAGGTCGTTGATGCCTTCGGAGTATTTTGTTCCGTCCCAAAGCATCTTTTTCTGTGCCGGTGTGAGTTGGTTGTAAGGCTTATGAATAGGGAATTTCAGACGTTCCGCATTCGCAATAAGTTGTTGTTTTCCCTCTCCCATTTTTTCTCCGCGCCATATCGCAATCGCATCTTCATACACCGAAAGTGTAGGATTTGGAACAACCAAATCCTCGCTGATACCAATCACAGAACCGTAGCCTTCGCAGGTAGGACAAGCCCCGTAGGGATTGTTAAAACTGAAAAAATTCTCATTCGGTTTTTCAAAAGTCATCCCATCGAGTTCAAAACGATTGGAAAATTCCAACAATTTACCGTCGATAATTTGTGCGAAACAAAGACTGTTTCCCTCGTGATACGCGGTTTGTACGGAGTCGAACACACGGGAATACAAATCGGGGTCATCGGGTTTTATGGCAAACCGATCTATCAATAATTTCAGTGTAGGGGCGAGGCATGCCTCGCCCCTACGTTCTGTCTGCAAAACATCATCAATGTTAACAATCTCCTCAAATCCTTTTTTAGAAAATCGTCCCAGTCGAGAAAACCCCATCTGCCGAAGCACCTGTAATTGCTCGCTCTCCGTGCGATTCTCCTTGATCAGCAAAGGTGCGAAAATCATTACTTTTTCCCCTTTCGGAAGAGCCATAATCGTGTCGGTAACGCTGCTCACGCTATCTCGTGTTACTTCCTTTCCGGAGATGGGCGAGAACGTGTGTCCCACCCTTGCGAAAAGCAATTTGATGTATTCGTAGATTTCTGTGGACGTTCCAACCGTTGAACGCGGATTTCTGTTTGCAGATTTTTGCTCTATCGCAATAGCCGGAGAAATGCCCGAAATGTTGTCCACTTCGGGTTTGCTCATCTTTCCTAAGAACTGACGAGCGTAGGCAGACAGCGATTCCACATAGCGTCTTTGTCCTTCCGCATAAAGCGTGTCGAACGCCAACGACGATTTCCCTGAGCCTGACAAACCTGTGATCACAACAAGTTCATTGCGCGGAATATCAACCGTAATATCTTTTAGATTATTGACACGTGCGCCTTGTATTGTGATCGTATTCATCGGTATGAAAATAATTCTTTAATTATTTGGTTAATTCAATTTTTTTTTGTAACTTTGTGACTGCCTTTCGTGATTTCGGGTTCGTACTCGATTAGTTTGTAATGCTACGCTATTTTTTTTCTTGCATTCATTTGGCCCGTCGAACGAGAGGCTTTTTTTATTTTTCATAAGCCAAAGTTCGAACGCCATCCCAAGAAACTGCAACAACTTTCGTTGCATTGGCAGGGAAAGGAACTACGGTTGTAGAATTGTCTCTATATCCCGTTCCTGCCATAGTGATGCGAATTAATTCCTCACCTGCATAAGTTTCGTAAACAACAGCATTTTGCCACGATTGATGATTTACTCTCACAACCGAATTAGGCTCATCAGGAGTGAACCCTACGTTCTTGGTTCCTGTAACCGGCAATTTATTTGCATAGATACCTACGGTATTTCCGCTGATATAATTGATCACACCGGCAGGTTTGGAATAATTTTTCGTCGCAATATACGCTTTTGCATCATCGCACATTTTTTGCGTAATTGTAATTTGTCCATCGCCGTAGTCGTTGATTGTTTTGTCAACAGGTTTCAAAAATCCTGCTTTTTCGAAAAATTCGGTAAGGTCGGTTTCCGTAGCATCACAAACACGCTTGATGAAATTGATCTGATGTTGCCCATTCGTATAGGTATTGTTGTCCTGACGAACCTGCTCACAAACATCTCCATACCAGTCGGATTTCGCCCATTCAACGCTTTTGATTTGATTGGCAATTTTGAAATACAAATCGAGTTGCCACATCGGAACCAATTTCACAAAATGGTCGCTTGCTCCATCCGGTCCTTCTTGAAACAGCCAATTTTCGCCTTTCAATACGCCGGAATGCAAGTGAGCATTAAATCTTCCTCCGACAATCGAACGTTCGCCTTCAATGGCACTGCAAATTTCGTGCTCCAAACGCAGGTATAAGGTCGAGTATTTGGAAGTCAACGTATATTGTGCATACGCTGAATAGATATTGTTCGTACATTCCGTTGTTCCTTTCCACGTTAAGCCCGGACGAACTTGATTGACGTGTCCGAGTTCGTGCGCAAGTCCCCAACAGTTGGTGCCGGTAACAAGCATGCTTGGATTACCTATCCCTTGCTCAGTCATCGTTTTGTATTGAAAATTTGCGCCTACACCGCCCGCCGACATATATCCATCCATCGTATTGCGAGAAAACATGTGATTCTTCGGAACACGATTATATTTGAACAAACCCATTTGCTCAAATTGCATCTGAACAATTTCATCATAAAGTTCAATCAGTCGAACACCATCATTCGGACAACTTTGTTTCAGTGCTGAAACATAATACGCCATGTTGGAGTAATTTCCTACAATATCTAAACAAGCAGTATCATTCATCGTGCTCAAAAGTTTCTTCCAATCCTCATTGTTGTGCTTGCTGCGGAAGAACACACCGTTGGCTTTTCCTCCATAGATATGAATTTTGATGGGTTGTGCAGTCGCATAATTGCTTGTATAGTAAGCAATATACGTATTTCCATTAGCGGTTGGAACGATACAGTTAACTCCCGGTTTCAAAGCATACGAGCGCGTATTACCTCCGTCGTTACGCCATTCTCGAGAAAGCAAAGAAATGCCCTCACCTTTTGTATCTTCCGGAACAAACACAACAATCGGTTCTCCGGAAATAACATAGACTCCGGTTGGATTTTCATACTGATTATAGGCACTCAATTTGAGTTCTGTAGCAAGGTCGCTAACCGGTCGATAGGGTAGATATGCCTGAATGCGACATTCAGCATAATCTTCTCTCAAAAGATTGAGTCCAACTTGCTTGAAAAATACAGGAATGTTTGATGCAAGCAGACTGTCACGTGTTATACCCGGTTGCAATGCAGAACAAACATCATCCTGAAAATAAGCACTGAGGTCAATATCCATTTCCTTCTTTTTGTAAAATTCCATCTCCGCACAAGCTGCAAAACCATTGCCATCACCGGCTCCGGATTTAACAACGATTTTGATATATTCCGGATTTTCAAGCGGAGTGTCGAAGAACACCATCGATGCTGCGCTCGAGCCTTTGAAATCATAGTCTTTATACTGCACTTCGCTACTTCCACGCAGTTTGTAATACACCGTTATTTCTTTGAAATGCCCATTAGAACCGCCATCCATACGCGGATGATAAACAAAATAATCAATCTGTTCTCCTGCAGAAAAAATATAGCGTAAAGTAATTGGGAAGTAGTTGGATGAACTATTATTCCACGAAGAATGGTAGATTGTTGACATATTTCCATCTATACTTCTATCAATGCCTTCGCCCGGTTGGGCAGATGGTGATGCGGTAGCATTCGTAGGCTGAATCTTAAAATCAGCAAGCGATTCAACATACTCCTTTATAGATGGAGTGAACGGAGTGAAAGAAACGGTCAGTTTGTTTTGCGCATTTGCACAAAGGGTCGCAAATAGGAATGCGATGATCGGTGTGATGATATTTTTTTTCATTGTTTTATTTATTTGATACGAGACGCGATTAATCGCGTCTTTACAATATTATTTCACAAGTATAGAACGGCTTTGTCCCTGTATTCGCACGATATACACGCCCACCGGGAGCATCGTATTTTTTTGTACTTCAACACCGGAAATGTGATAAATTTTATAATCATCAACATTCTCCACTACAATTCTGCGGTCTTGCACATACAGCTCGACATCTTCAAACAAATCTTTTTCGTGAATTGAACTCACGTTTGGATCAACCTTCGAGAATGTCCACGAATAGAAGGAGTTTACAAAATCGGCATCCTCCAAAGGAATCCATTCCGGATCGTTCGACTCGGAAGAAACATTGAGATATCCAATCTCTCCGGAAGCATTTACGCCCGAAATTTTAATTTGGTTGCGACCGGAAATAACTTGCATATTCCACCCGTTACTTTTCGTGATGTCTGTGGTGGATTGCGCATGATAGTAACCGTTGAAGTCATACTCGGTTTGAATAATGTTGCCCGTTAAACGATTCACAAAATGCACGTTTTTACTTGTGGCATTCACCGGTCTGATGAGTTTCCATTGTTGCGAATGTTCGCTCGTGTCTGAAGATTTTTGTCGAACCTCAAACTTGGCAACACCTGTTCCGGGTTCATTGATGTCAACAATACATCTGTTAGGGTATTGAGGATTTCCGCTGGAAATGTAATACCAAACATCTACGTTTGTACTAACTTCCGGCAACTGAGCAGCTACTCCGCCACAAAGGGCGAGAGCAAGGATTAGGATTAGGATTTTTTTCATTGTTTTATTTATTTGACACGTAAAGACACGATTAATCGCATCTTTACGATATTAATTTTCTATTCGTTCACGAAGCTCCGTAAACCCTTTCCCCAGCGTTTCACTTGCGTGCAAAACCGTGATGAAAGCGTTTGCATCTATCGCGTAGATATGTTCTCGTAGTTTCGGAATTTGACGCGAGTTTACGACCGTATAAACGATTTCTCTCTCTTCTCCATTATAAACTCCTTTGCCGTGAAAAAATGTGCTTCCTCGCTTGAGTTTACTTATAATCATCTGCCCCATCTCTTCACTCTTATCGGTAATGATAAACACCGCACGATTCGTGGTAAGCCCTTCCTGCATCACATCCACAACCTTGCCATACACAAAAATCGTGATCCACGAATACAGCGGAACAGCCCAATCGCCAAAAGCAATCAACCCCAACAACACAACTACCGAATCTACCAGAATAATACTGAAACCGACCGGAACACGGAAATATTTTGAAAAGATTTTCGACAACACATCTGTTCCTGCACTCGTTGCCTTTGCCTTGAAAATCAAAGCCACTCCAACTCCAATCAATACCCCTCCATAGATGGATGCCAACAGCGGATCGCCTGCAACAAGTTGTTTTTCGCCTTGCAAAAGTGTGAGCAAATCCACGAAAACTGCCGTCGATACAAAGGTTGCGATCGTCTTCGGCAAAGAGCCTGCCCCTAATAGTTTGTATGCTGCAAACACAAGCGGAATGTTGAAACAAAGGGCGGTCATACCGATAGGCAATCCGTCGGGAAAGCCGTTAATCAAGCCTTCCGTGATGTAGTGCAACACAATGGAGATACCGTAAACCCCGCCGGGAATAATTTTGTAGGGTGTGATAAAGAATACATACGCGGAAGCAACAATAAGACTTCCTACAAAAATGTTAGTGTAATCTTTGAAAAATTTTTTCTTCATCAGCTTTTGATTTGAGAGAATCCTTGTCCATATACTCCGGTTACGGCTCCTATACTTGTAAACGCTTGCGGGTCTATACTTTTAACCAATCGCAAAACGTCTTGCATTTCATTTTTCCGTGTAACCACCATCAGCACTTCCGTTTCTTCCTTGGTGTACCAGCCTTTTCCGTGAATCAAAGTAACACCGCGATGCAAGTTTGTACTGATTTGGTTTGCGATTTCTTCGTGTTTTTTCGAGAAGATAAACATTTGTACGGATTGCTGTTGCCCAAGCACGACAAGGTCGATGGTATAGGAACACACTGCCACGGTAATAAATCCGTAAACCATAATGCGGAAAGCTTCAAGAGCGGTTTTATCCAAGAAGAAATAAAACACGATGAAACCCGATCCGATAATAAAGATGTCGAGATATAAAATCACACGTCCGGGGCTGACTTCACGAAATTTGTTCACGATCATCGCCACAATGTCCGTACCTCCTGTGCTTCCGCCTTGATTGAAGACCGAACCAAGACTGAACCCGATGAGCGCACCTCCGATCACGGTAGAAAGCGTTACATCTTCCAGAAATGGCGTGGTGATATACTTTTGTGCAAGTGTAATGAAAAAAGATATGGCGAAGATGGCATAAACGGTTTTTGCACCAAACCCTGCTCCGATTATTTTCAGTGCAATCAGCAACAGAATTCCGTTGATGACGAATGATGAATAACCTACCGGGATAAGTTTTCCTGTTCCGTAATAGATGAGTGTTCCAAGTCCGTTCACACCACCGCTGACAACTCCGCTGTTGATGACGAAACCCACGATAGACAGGGAATACAACGCCAAGAAAAACGTGATTATGGCGTAACTTTTGACTTCTCTAAAGATAGTTGCCTTCTGCATAGAAAAAATTTTTCACAAAGATACAAAAAAATTTGGTAGTTTCAAAATTTTTTTGTATCTTTGCAGTCCCTTTTTTGCGGAAGTAGCTCAGTTGGTAGAGCACGACCTTGCCAAGGTCGGGGTCGCGAGTTCGAGTCTCGTTTTCCGCTCTTAAAAAAAAGCCTCCATTTTCGGAGGCTTTCTTATTTTTGAGATATTGAAAAAATCTATTTCTTATTATCCACAGAATTGGCGTAAATTCCTATAGATATTTGATTGATGATATCTTTATTCGGGATGTACATACTTTATTGTGAATGTAAATATATATTCGTTGGTAACATTTTGTATTTGTAGAGGGAGCGATACTCTGACCGTTTTGTTATCAAGTGATCTCTTATCGGAAAATAAAGGACGATGCTTCCAGCCCTTATCATAAGTGCTATAATCATCATAGTATATTTTTCCGACAGGAGCTAAAAGGTCGCTGATTTTCGCATCTCTTAACACAGTAGTTGGTGCTTGTGAATTGTTCCTGTCGATGAGTTTTGTCCCCTCGTGAATCACTTTGTCCGACATTCCGCTTTCGTCCACATAAACCGCCTCATCCCATAGTACTTTCATACTGTAAGGCGAATTATTAGATAAGACAAATTTAAAGTTCGTTGAATTTGGAAACCAACGAATGTCAATATAATTATCAACATATTGATATTCGTATTTCGTTTCAACTTCTTTAGTTTCTATTTCTCCAAATTCAATTTGTGCATTGGCAGGCTTTTCAACCTTTGTTAATGCCAAAACATATCCTCCTTTTTTCTCTTTTTTCTCTTCTTCCTTTCTGTCTTCTTTCTTTTCCCATTCATTATAAACATTAGGATAGTTGTATTTCCATGCTGCACCACTTGCATAATCAATAATAATACCGGGAATACCACCTATAAAGACATTCCAAACTACGTTGGGATTAAAACTTCCTGTGAGCATTTGTACCGAAGGGCTGTAACCGTCTTTCTCAAAAGTGAACATACGTATATTGCTACGACGCACTTCCACTGAACAGGGCGTTCGACATACAAACGCTCCGGTGTTATTGTCCTTTACAGTAGCACCTGAAGGTTCTGAAAAAAAATTTACTTGTTGAGTTGTACCGTCAAATAGCGAAGCACAAGAGCTCATGCTTGCAACGATGAGAATTGTTGAAAATAAACGAATTGTAATTTTCATATTTGTTTGTGGACTTATAAGGTCATTCCACAGATCGCCTTTGATTAGGTATTTTGTTAATTGGGCTGTACGTCTTCAAACAGAGGTTTAGGATTTTTCAGTTCGAAAGGCAAAGATACAAAAATATGTTGAATTTTGCAAATAGGCGAAACTTTTTTACGATTTTTTTTCCTCTCCCCTACAATTCTATCCTAAACGTTGTCCCATTCGCATCCGTTACAAACGAAATTGTTCCATTAAAATGCTCGATGATGTTTTTCGTGATGGCAAGTCCCAAGCCCATTCCGGAGGTTTTCGTGGTGAAGTTCGGCTCGAAAATACGATCGCGTATTTCTTCGGGAATGCCTTTTCCATTGTCTTGAATGGCTATGCTGACAAGGGTTTCCGAAGATGAAAGCGTAACTTTGATGTGCGGATTTTCACTGTCGGAAACAGCCTGTTTCGCATTTTTTAGAATGTTGACAAAGGCGCGCGACAATTGTTTTTCATTCGCTAAAACAGTTGTGCTCTCTGTGTTTTCAGCGATTTCCGAATGAATGATTCCATCCGAATTCATCAACAAAATCGCTTTCTCTAAACATTGTTTCACATTCACTTCTTCGAGTTCCACATTGGACTGCTGTGCGAAATGTGCAAACTCCGATGCAATGATCGAAAGGGTGTCGATTTGCTCAACCATCACGGTTGAAAAGCGTTTCATACGTTCATCAAAATCTTCTTTTCGATCGTTCCACGCTTTTTGAATTTGCTGAACATTCAGTTTCATCGGCGTTAGCGGATTCTTGATCTCGTGTGCAATTTGTTTCGCCATCTCGTTCCACGCCATCTGACGCTCGGTTTCTACCAAGGGTTTCGTGAGTTGTTTGACGATCAAAAATACAAGCAAAAATACAAAAATAATCAAACCGATAAACAAGTTGATATAGGCTTTTACGAAAGTGGTTATCTCCTGCCGAAGCTCGGTTTGCTTAGCGAAATGCGGCAAATTCAAATAGCCTACCAATGCGTTGTGATAGTTGCGAAAAGGAACATACGAACTGTAATACGTTTGTTCGTTCAACGTTTCTTTTTGTATGTAGAAATTCCGGTGTTCCTTGCTCAATTGACGAAATGCTTCCGCATTCATCGCATCTCTCGAAGAACTTTGCAAAACTTCATCGACAACGGATTTCGCAACGATTTGTCCTGACGTATCATAGAAAAAAACATCCGTGAAAAAAGCGTTGGAAAAATCAATGAGTTTTTCTTGCAATTCCGAACTATTCACAATTTCGCTCGCCGTTTCTTCTGCAAAATTTTGTTCCATCAACAGTAGAAAAGAATGGGTTTTCTCTCGAAGAACTTTTTGATTTTTCTGCGCATTCAAACGTTGAACATACACAATGGAAACCGTTCCTATCACAACAAATGTTGCCAAAACAATTCCCAAAATCGTGAGTTGAAGGCGTTGTGCGAAACTCTTGAAAAGCATATTGTATGTACCTTTGCGAGAAAGCACGATAAGCAATACCAAAAATAAACTCGCAATAAATACAAGTGAAAATACGGAAAACGCATCACGTATGGTGGGAATGCGTTTGCTGATAATTAAAATTTGTTCGTCGCCCGAAACCTCTGTGAATACAAGCAAATGATCAAACTCTTCATACGAAAAAAATGTTTTGTCGGACAGTTTTTGGTTTTGCGATAATTTCAAAGGATAGACAAATGCACCGATTTGTTTGACTAAATCCAAGTGTCTGTAATACGCAACACTGTAGTTGTTTTCTCGGAGCATTTCTTGCAAATACGCATCTTGTTTTTTCGATGCGAATTCAATATAAAAGCTCCATTCTCTTGAAACTTCAACAACACCTAAATAACTAAAGTCGAAGAAATTATGGCGCATCTCAAACAGATTCCTATTTGTTGTTGGACGTCCGTAGTTTAGAATTTTTTCTTCAAAAAAAAGTCGACAGTCCACGATGGTTTTTCCGTCTTCCAACAGTAGTTTTTCGTCCGTATCACAAACGGTTATCGACACGATATAATTCTCCGAAGAAAGCGTATCGAATGTTTTTTTCATCTGTTCAACGATGCGATTGAGTTCGGCTTCATCTTTTCCGTTCAGCGTGTTCGGATGGATGTGTTCGCGCCACTTTTCGAAGATTTGCAGAGCCTCTTCATCATCGTCTTGAAGCAGTTTTTCTGCAAAAAGAATCCGGTTGTGATGTTCGTTTTTCACACTGATCCAACGATGAAAAATACTGACTGTAGCAGATAGTGCGAGCAGCAACAAAAGCCACTGCCAAAAACTCATCTGTTGCACTATTTTTCTCATAACAAACTTTTTTCGATAAACTCCAGAATCTCCGTCTTTCCTATGTTTTTTGCCGATGATGTTTTGAAAATCGGAGGAATTTCTTCCCACGATTTAGACATTTCGTTTTTGAATGCAGCAATGTTTTTATCGACTTGAACGGAAGAAATTTTATCTGTTTTCGTGAATGCTAAAACGAACGGAAGTCCTTGTTCTCCGAGCCAATCGATAAATTCCAAATCGATTTTTTGCGGTTCCAAACGTGCATCTATCAACACAAAAACGCAGTACACATTTTCGCGTTTGGTAAGATATTTCACAATCATCCCTTCCCATTTTTCCCTTGTGGAACGGGCTGTTCGAGCATATCCATAACCCGGAAGGTCAACCAAATACCATTGCTTATCGTTGATCGAAAAATGGTTGATCAGTTGTGTTTTTCCCGGTTTGGAAGATGTTTTTGCAAGATTTTTTTGATTGCAAAGCATATTGATCAGCGAGGACTTCCCTACGTTGGAACGCCCGATAAACGCGAAGTCCGGAACTTTGTCGTTCGGACATTTTCGATAGTCGGTGTTGCTGATGAGAAATGTTGCTGATGTGATTTTCATTGGATTTTTATTTCAATTTTTCAAGTGCTTTCGCCAAACGTTCGCAAGCATCAATCAATTTTTCATTGCTTGTTGCATACGAAATCCGGATGCAGTTTTTATTTCCGAAGGCATCGCCTCCAACCAAAGCAATATGCACGGTTTCAAGCAAATAGTTTGCCATATCTGCACCGCTTGCGATGTGATATTTCTCGAATGATTTTCCGAAATAGGCAGAGATGTCGGCGAAAATATAGAACGCACCTGTCGGTGTATTGGTTTTTATTCCGGGAATTTTTGCGAGTTTTTCAAGCACCAAATCCCGACGTTTTTGAAACGTTGCAACCATATTTTTCAGTTCTTCGCAAGTTTTCGGATCTTGTTGCATTGCTGCGATAGTCGCACGTTGCGCAATCGACGAACAGGCGGAAGTCATCTGTCCTTGAATTTTGTTGCACGCATCTGCGATCTCTACATTCGCTGCGATATATCCGATTCGCCAGCCGGTCATTGCCCAGCCTTTTGCAACGCCGTTCACGAGAATCACACGATCTTTGATTTCGGAAAACTGCGCAAAACATTCGTGTTTTCCGGTGAAGTTGATGAGTTCGTAGATTTCATCGGAGAGCACATACACGTGTGGATGCTTGGAAACCACGTCGGCTATGGCTTTCAGCTCATCGTAGGTGTATACGGATCCGGTTGGATTGCTCGGACTGTTGAGCATAATCAACTTCGTTTTAGGCGTGATTGCAGCATCGATTTGCGCTGCGGTTACCTTGAAATCCTGTTCCACTCCCGAAGGAATCGGCACGGGAATACCGTCTGCCAAACGTACCATTTCGGGGTATGAAACCCAGCAGGGAGTGGGCATCACAACCTCATCGCCCGGATTTACCAAAGCGAGAATGGTGTTCATAATCGAGTGTTTCGCACCGTTGGAAACGATGATTTGATTGGGTTTATAGTCCACACCATTGTCGCGTTTGAGTTTGGCGCAAATGGCTTCACGCAAATCCAAATAGCCCGGAACAGGCGGATAGAGCGTGTAGTTGTCGTCAATCGCTTTTTTGGCGTAGGTTTTGATGAAGTCGGGTGTGTGAAAATCCGGCTCGCCGATACTGAGGTTAATCACGTTGAACCCTTGTGCGGCTAATTCTCGGCTTTTTTGGCTCATTGCGAGGGTTTCGGAAGGAGCCATTTGAGTTACTCGATTGGAAAGTGTCATATCAGTTGTTGATTTGGTTATTTGTTGGGCGAACACGTAGGTTCGCCCGTACATTGCCCGTTATTGTTATCTCTTAATTATTAATTGTTAATTGTTAATTGTTAATTCTTAATTGTTAATTATTCCACCGTGTAAGATTTGTTAATCGTTCGTCCGTCTTGGAGGACAAATTCGATGCGATAGACTCCCGAAAGGAGATCGGTCGTGTAGAACGCCCTGTTGGCAAAGGGATCACGGAAGGTGTATATTTTGATGAGATGATTGTCGGCAGTGTAGATATTCACCATTTCGATCTCGCTGTTGTAGTCGGATTCAAACGAAATCACATCGTTGGTCATATTCGGATAAAAAATAACGGATGAGGAGCTAATGTTTGAAATCTCGCGTGCTTCGCCGTTTTCAGCGAGTACGACACGAAGAGTGTTGAGAAAAATATCTGCAACATCATCGTTTTCCGGCTCAACACCGATCATCAAAAACAAACGTCCTTCATCGTCGGTATTCACCAAAAAGGCTTTGTCGTAGTTTTGCATATTTTGCTGAAACGGATATCCGAATTCATTGGGTTTCAATGTTCCAATAACTGAAAAATCACGTCCGTCCTTTCCGATTTCGCCCTTCTTGAAAGACGGCTCTACCAAGCTTGATTCGGAGAGTTCCGGTTCTTGTGTGGAAACACCGATTTTTACCGTGATTGGAGCTGCGGAAGGTTCCATACGACAGAGCCAATCCATATTGAACATCACTTGATAATTGGTGTTGGGAAGAAGGTCGTTGATTTCTTTTTGAATGTATAAAAATAAAGTTTTGCTGTAGTTTTTTCCGGAGAACGAAATACCTCCCTGTTGGTTTAACGGAGAAATCATTTTCGACCATTTCGCAGAAAGTTCATACGTTTCTTCTCCACCCACGGGATAGCCCGTAAAATGCGGTGTCCAGCCTTCTTCATCCACTTCAAAATTAGCGTTCACACTTTGTGCGAAAGTAACCTGAGCGAGAAGGCATAAACCTAAGCAAAAAATCTTATTTTTTATTTTTTTCAACATTTATTATCATTATCTTATAAAAAAGAAATTAGTTGCAATAGGTGTTCAATGCATCTGCCATTTCTTCTTGCAATTTTCGTGCTTCTTCTTCGGATTTTTCTGCGAAATCTGTACCGTTGGAAGCGTACAAAATACTGCGTGATGCGTTGATGAGCAATCCGCATTCTTTGGTCATTCCGTATTTACACACATCTTGCAAACTTCCTCCTTGCGCTCCAACGCCCGGAACGAGTAGGAAATGATCGGGAATGCGTTTGCGAATTTCAACAAGTGCATCCGCTTGCGTTGCTCCAATCACATACATCATATTCTCCGAATTTCCCCATTGTTTCGAGGTTTCCAGAACGTGTTCAAAAAGTTTTTGTCCGTTTTTATCTTCTAAAAATTGAAAATCGAACGCGCCTTTATTTGAGGTCAACGCCAGCAATATCACCCATTTTTCGGGATATGCGAAGAACGGCGTTACGGAATCCGCACCCATATACGGAGCAACCGTAATCGCATCGAAATTGAAATCTCCTTCCGGACTTAAAAACGCTGTGGCGTACTGTTGAGAGGTGTTTCCAATGTCGCCTCGTTTTGCATCAGCGATAGTAAACACCTCAAATTTTTTGAGATAGTCCATCGTTTTTTTCAATGCTTGCAAACCTTTGATTCCGCTTGCTTCATAGAATGCAAGATTGGGTTTGTATGCAACTGCGTAGCGATGTGTGGCATCAATGATGGCTTTGTTGAAAGCAAAAATCGGGTCTTCCGTGTCCAACAAATGCTTGGGGACTTTCGTCAAATCGGTGTCTAATCCCACACAGAGGAAGGATTTTTTTTCTACGATTTTGGATATTAGCGTTGAGCGTGTCATATTTAATTACGAATTACGAATTACGAATTTACTATTTAATTATTTACTATTTACATTGGGCGCGATTTATCGCGCCCCTACGTTGCACGTTGTTGTTACCCGACAGTTTCCTTCATCTTTTCAGCGTTCTCCGCAAGTTGCAATGCATCGATCACATCTTGGATATCGCCGTCCATAAAGGCAGGGAGCGAATACACCGTGAAGTTGATTCGATGGTCTGTAATACGGCTTTGCGGATAGTTGTATGTTCGGATTTTCGCAGAGCGGTCGCCGGTAGAAACCATTGTTTTTCGCTTGCTTGAAATCTCGTCGAGATACTTTTGATATTCCATTTCGTAGAGGCGCGTGCGCAAGACTTTCATCGCTTTTTCGAGGTTTTTGATTTGCGATTTTTCGTCTTGAATAGCAACCACAATTCCGGTTGGAATGTGTGTTAGGCGAATAGCGGAATAGGTTGTATTCACGGATTGTCCGCCGGGGCCGGAGGAGCAGTAGGTATCTTTCCGAATGTCGCTTTGTTTGAGGTCTACGTCGAACTCGTCTGCTTCGGGCAACACCACTACCGATGCGGCAGATGTGTGAACACGTCCCATCGTTTCGGTTTCCGGAACACGTTGCACACGATGAACGCCCGACTCGTATTTCAACACTCCATAAACACCTTCTCCCGTAACGTTGAGGATAATTTCCTTATATCCTCCAACCGTGCCTTCCGTGCAATCCACGAGCTCCATTTTCCAACCTTTTCGGTCGCAAAATTTCTGATACATCCGATACAAATCTCCTGCGAAAATACTTGCTTCATCTCCACCTGTTCCTGCGCGAATTTCGATGATCGCATTCTTGCTATCCTGCGGATCTGCGGGGATAAGCAACACGCGGATATCTTCTTCCATCGCCTCTTTTTGCTCTTGATAGGTTGTTAGTTCGTCCTTTGCCATCGCACGAAATTCTTCGTCTTTTTCCGTGGCGATAACTTCTTTCGCATGAGCGATATTATCCAACAAATTTTTATACGTTTTGTATGCCGCAATCACCGGTTGTAAATCCTTGTAGTCCTTGCTAAGTTTGATATAGCGTTTCATATCCGACATCACGTCCGGTTCGTTCATCTGTTGCTCAATCTCCAAATAACGCTGGTGTATGGCTTCTAATTTTTCTAACATAAAAGTGATATTTCTAACCTACAAAGATACGAAAAAAAAATGAAACTGCAATTTTTTTAGTGAATAGGCGAAACTTTTTTTGCAAATTGGAATTTTTTTTGTATCTTTGTAAAGCAAAATGAAATGCGGGCGGATAAACCCTGCCCCTGCTTATTATCGTCTAATCCATAGAAATTTTAGAAAGATAAAACACCACACGCTTGCTCGTTCGCAGGGTGTTGTTTTGAATGGTTTGATAACCACAAACTAAAAAATGCGAATCATACCAATTGAAAATACGGGAATCGTAGTCTTCCACAACCTTATCGCCCTTCATAAGCGGTTGAAGTTTTAGTGTTTGATAGGTTTTCTCGAAAGGTTCGAGGGTTTTGTAGAATATGTTCGTGGCGTTGGCAAACATCAGATAGGTTTCGTTGCGTCCGATAAAATATGCAGTTTTATTTATCAACGATTTGGTATTCAAAGTAATGGAAATATCTGAAAGGTAATTTTTTCGAATATTTCCGGAAGAATCAATAATCCACACAAAGACATCATCGTAGCGATAGCCCTCGAAAACCGTATTGGTGTAGGGAATCACACGTCCGTAGTAGTCGTAGTAGGTTTCGGTTGATGTTCGGTATTGAGGACTTACGTTTTCTCCGATCAACAAGGTGTTTTCTCCGATGGTTTTCAGTTGAAAGGGCACGAAAAAGTTCAGCGAGAACGGCGATTTACGGCGGTTTCTTTGGTTTTTCAGAGTTTGTATTTGTTGCGAACTGATACGTGTGTCTATGCTGTCGAAATCGGCGTAATTTTGCATAAAAACGGTACTATCTAAAGTCATTTTGAAAAATCCGGCAGAAGGCACTTGACGTTCTGACGTAGTTGCACGTGAGTATCCGGAAGGCGTTCCATACGGATTTCCGTAGGATGTTGAGTGTTCCAATGTGGTTGCACGCGGACGCTCGGAAGTGAGGTTGTAGGTTCCGTAGATAAAGAGTTTTCCGTGTTTATCGAAATGCAATTTGGCTTGAACCGGTTGATTTTCGTTGGGCAGCGTGATTTTTTGTTCCCAACACACTTTCGCAACCGTATCGAAAACGGAGAGCATAAAAAATTCATCTCTTCGCGTATCATCCGCATAAAGCACGTAGAGCAAATTCAAATTCGTATCCAATGCGGCATCCACCACTTCTTGACCTGAAAACTTCGGGAAATTGTAGGTGAAAAGCATACTGTCGCCCACTCTCGCTGTGTTCACCGAACATTCAGAGCGAGTTCCTTGAACAAGCCAAACACGGGATTGGTGTACAAATCCTGCCTTTGTAGGGTTTTTTGCAAGTGAATATAGCGTATCGATCGAATATTCGCCATTGAACAGACTGATGTTCATCAGAAACGTTGGAGTATGGGTGTTTTCATAGATTTGATTGCGAAGAATCAAGCGCAACATACCTTCGTCCTGTTTGTGATTGACCACGGCGTACTCAGCAGGAAACAGTGTTTTAATCTGCCATTTCGCTTGCAAATACGCATCAAAAAAACGAAAATCCTGTACAGAATGTTGCGATGTTTTTCGAGAATCTCCCGTAGCCGTGTGAACAAGAACGCCCGATTTTTCCAGATTGATCACTGCAAGCGGGAAAAAATCCGTTGCTCCATACGTTGATGCAATACCAATCTCCGCCCGCAAAGGCCTATCCATCTGCGCAAAACCTGTTGCACAAGAAAAAAAGACTAAACAAAAAAATGGAATGATGCGTTTCATTCTGCAAAGATACAGAAAAATTACGAATTACGAATTACGAATTACGAATTATTTTTATACTTTCACTAATTTTCAACATAAAAACAGTTAAACGATTAAACAACTCAACGATTAAACAAAAAAAAGAAACAGAGTTTCATTTTTTTTCGTATCTTTGTAGAATGAAAAATCCTGCGGAAGCAATTTTAAACCTCTTTGGATGGAAAGTAAACGGGCATATTCCTGCTGAAAAGCGGTTTGTGTGCATCGTTGCCCCGCATACGAGCTTGTGGGATTTTATCTGGGGATGGTTGAGTTTCAAATCTATAGGAATTTCCGCTAATTTCTTGATTAAGAGAGAGTTTTTCGTATTCCCTATCAAGCGTTTACTGTTGCGTTTGGGAGGAATACCCGTTAATCGTGAGCAAGCACGCAACGTTGTGAAATACTGCGTGGAACTCTTTCAAACGAAAGAAAGGCTCGCCTTGGCAATCACTCCCGAAGGCACACGAAAATATACAAACAAATGGAAAAAAGGGTTTTATCACATCACTCAACAGGCTAATGTTCCGCTTTACGTTGGATATATTGATTATCAAAAAAAAGAAACCGGAATCCTCAAAAAATTTGAAATCTCCGGAGATTTTGAAAAGGATTTCGCTGAAATACAAAACCTTTTGCGAGGATATAAAGGTAAATTCCCTGAAAATTATTCGTTAAACACGTAGAAAGACTATCTCGAGACGTATTTTTTTTTGTACGTATTTACAAATTTGGACATTCTTTATTTTTTTTATTAGAGTTTTTTTTGTAACTTTGCAAACTCGAATTGATAATTGCTTCGCGCTTGCGAGGTAACCATAAAGCCGTGAACGTTGGAATGATTCCGAGTGGAACTACGTAGTTAAAATCATCACCGAAGAGACGACCGTAGCCGTGAAGATAGTGAAAATGTAGTAGCGGTGTATTTGTTTTTGTTTGTATGAAGGCGGGGGCACGTTTGTGCCTCCGTTTTCGTTTTTAATGGGCGAGGCACGCCTCGCCCCTACAATTCATACCCAAAACGTTTCAAAATCTTTTCATTGTCGCGCCAATCCTTCATCACTTTAACAAACAATTCCAAATACACTTGCTTGCCCAAAAATTTCTCCATTTGTTTGCGGGCTTCCTTGCCTACACGCTTGAGAGCTGCACCTTTGTTGCCAATGATGATGGCTTTTTGCGATTCACGTTCCACATAAATCAAAGCACGAATCTTATCAATATCCTTCTCCTCAGTGTAGGTATCAACAACAACCTCAACAGAATATGGAATTTCCTTTTGATAATGCAACAGAATTTTTTCCCGAATAATCTCCGAAACAAAAAATCGTAAATTCCGATCCGAAACCTCATCTTTGGAATAATACGGAGGAGCATCGGGTAAATGCTCTAAAATCATAGAAATAACACCATCTATATTGAACTTGTGAAGAGCAGAAATAGGCAAAATCTGTGCCATCGGGAGTTTTTGTTTCCATTCTTCGATTTTCGCAGCAATTTCTTCCTGATTGGAAAGGTCTATCTTGTTCAATAATAATATAATCGGAATGTTTGTAGCCTTGATTTGCTCAATGATTTCGGAATTTTTGAACTCTTCGCCCAAATCCGAAAGCAAAATGAACACGTCGGCATCCTGCAAAGCACTGTGAATGCTGCTCATCATGGATTCCTGCAATTTGTAGTGCGGATTGACCAAGCCCGGAGTATCCGAAAAAACAATCTGATAATCTTCGTGATTGAGGATTCCGATGATACGGTGTCTGGTGGTTTGTGCCTTGGGCGTGATGATGGATAATTGGTCATCAACCAAGGCATTCATAAGCGTTGATTTTCCTGCATTGGGGTTGCCAATAATGTTTACAAATCCGGATTTATGTTGCATAAAAAAAGGTTTTATTCGCGCCAAACGTCGATGCGAAATTCATCAAAATAGATCACTTCTGTCATATATTTTTCGTTCCATACATAAAACCTGTATTTGCCTTTTTCCGGCAGGATAAGGTTTGTTGATAATTTCTTCCACCCTTTTTCGTTAGGTTCTGAAATACGCTGTTCCGGCACCCAAAACAAAGCATTTGCATCTCGGTTGTCGCTTATTATCAAATGCCCCACATCTGCACCTTTTCTCCACACAGAAAGAGCCAAAGAGTCGCCTCTTTCCAAGGGCAATCTCAAAATCATTGCATACTGACAGCCATGTCCGGTAAACACCGCTGTTGATTTGTGCAAAGTTTCTTCCGTTTGCAAAGGCACATTCAGAAACGTTTCTTTGGAACTTGTAACGTATAGCGGAAGATCTCCTCTGTATTCCACTGCATCAAAATCGCAATACAACGGCTGATACAGCGTTCGCTTGACGAAAGGCGTATCGCTGACGATATATTCCGAGTTGGGAAAATCGAAGAAAGATGTATGGTTTACATTTTCCGAAAGCGTAGGAATAACGGGTATTTCCGAAGATTTTTTCGTTTCAGATGGTGTGGGGATAAAGTAAATACTTTTGTTTGGAAGTCCGGAAAGGCTTGCTATCAGTGGGGTTTCAAAGGCGAGATAGGTAGGGTCGATGTATTTTTCCAATTGTTGAAAATCTTCCGGAAGGGCGTATTTTTCTGCAGTTTCAGGCGCATGACGAAGGAGTTTCACAACTGCAGCATTTCGCTTTTCAAACTCCGAAAATGTGCGCAATTGTCCAAAAACAGCAAAGATGACGAGAGCCAAAAAGATTACAAATTGTCCTTTTCCGGATTGTGAAACATTGCGAAACGTAAAGAAGAAAAAACCTGTAATTCCTGCTATCAAAGGGAAATAAAACAATTCCCAATCTATATCCAAAAGAATTTTTCGTCCGAAAAAAGTCATATATCCCACTATCACAATCGCCCAAATACCAAATAAAATCAAAGTTTTGAACTCTTTTCGTGCAATCCAATACAATGCCATGTATCCCACCAATCCAAATGCAATCACAAAACTGCCCATAGCCACCGACGAAAAATAGCTCAAAAACGAAAAAGAATGTGTTCCAACAATCACGTCGCTGTAAGTGTTCGGCGAAACCGGAACGAAGAAAAACAAGCATATCAAAGCCCAAATTCCGAGTTCAACAAGTGGGTTCAAATCTCCACGAAAACGCTTCCAAACCGCCATCAAACAAGTCATACAGAAATAACCCGATATGGCTAAAATCAAAGGCGTGTGCACGGCTTGAAAAAACGTTTGATTTATACCTAAAAGCAAAAGCAAGTAGAAAATTCCTGCGTTTTTTTGTTTGAAAACATAATTTATAATGCTAAAAATTCCGTAGGCAAAAATCACGGGAGATGCCGAAAAAACAAGGGATATAAACGACAGTGAAAAACCCGATTTTACCGCCAAAATCGTCATCCAATCTTGAAACCAATGTATTGAGAATGTGGGACATTCTGCCGTGTTGACAAGATTGTAGAACCGCATTGCAGATTCTCCGAACGTGGTGCGCAAATCGTGAAACCACGCAGCAAGAACAATTGCTGCGAGAAAACCGATATGCGACAAAATTTCGATGCGAAACTGCCAAGGGGTTTGTAATGTGGTATTTTTTTCGTAACTTTGCATAAATAAAAATTCACAATCTGCAAAAATACAAAAAATAATTGATATGACACTCATTTTTGCCACAAATAATTCGCACAAGTTGCACGAAGCAAGAGAAAAATTGCAATTGGTGAACGCTCCTGTGGAGATTTTAAGCCTTTCGGACATTGATTTTTCGGAAGATCTTCCGGAAACAGGCAACACCCTACAAGCCAATGCTTTGCAAAAGGCTGAAACGCTTTACAAACGGGTGAAAAGGAATTGTTTTGCCGATGATACCGGATTGGAAATTGAGGCTTTGGACGGTGCGCCGGGGGTGTATTCTGCGCGATATGCCGGCGAATCATGTACATTCGACGACAATATGAATTTGGTATTGTCCAATATGCAAGGCAAAAGCAATCGTCGGGCGTGTTTCAGAACGGTTATCGCCTTGATTTTAGATGGGAATGTGCATTATTTCGAGGGACGTGTTGACGGCGAAATCCTCACGGAAAAGCACGGTGCGGAAGGTTTTGGTTATGATCCGATTTTCCGTCCGGATGGTTATACCGAAACCTTTGCGGAATTGCCTTTGGAGGTGAAGAATCGGATTAGTCATCGTGGTCGGGCTTTGGATGCGATGGTTAATTTTTGTTCGTCATTGCGCACTACGCACTTACAAACAAATAGCCAAATCAACAAATAATCAAATAACAAAAAAAAGAAATACCACCTCATTTCATTTTTTTTTCGTATCTTTGCAGTTTATCTTTTGTAAATTGTTGCTATTTTTATGGTTTCGCAGATATTGGTTATAGATGACGAACGCGCAATTCGGGCGAGTTTGCGGGATATTTTGGAATATGAAAACTACGGTGTTGAAGAAGCCGAGAACGCTGTGAAAGCCCTCGAACTGCTCAAAAATAAACACTTCGACGTCATTTTCTGTGATATCAAAATGCCTCAAATGGACGGTTTGGAGTTTCTGGAACACGCCAAATCCTTGACCGATGCACCCGTTATTATGATTTCCGGACACGGAACCATCGATACCGCCGTGGAAGCCCTAAAAAAGGGAGCCTACGATTTTATCGAAAAACCAATGGACTTGAATCGCTTGCTGGTTTGCGTTCGTAATGCTCTGGAAAAAAAGAGTTTAGTTGCCGAAACTAAAATCCTCAAAAACCAAATTCAAAACGATAGTGCCATTGTTGGCGAAAGTCCCGAAATCAAAGCCATTTTGGAAATGGCAGATAAGGTTGCTCCTACCGATGCGCGCGTGCTGATTTGTGGAGATAACGGAACAGGGAAGGAACTCCTCGCCCGACGGATTCACAGCAGAAGTCTGCGTGCCAATCAACCTCTGATAGAGGTAAATTGTGCAGCCATCCCTTCGGAATTGATTGAAAGCGAACTGTTTGGACACGAAAAAGGCTCGTTTACCTCTGCTATCAAGCAACGCAAAGGTTTTTTTGAACAAGCCAATGGAGGAACTTTGTTTTTAGACGAAATCGGAGATATGAGTCTTTCCGCTCAAGCGAAAGTTTTAAGAGCCCTTCAAGAAAATAAAATCACACGTGTGGGAGGGGAAAAGGATATTCCTGTAAATGTGAGAGTTATAGTTGCAACAAACAAGGATTTGAACGCCGAAATCGCCAAAGGAAACTTCCGTGAAGATCTTTTTCATCGAATTTCTGTCATTATTTTGAAACTTCCGAGCCTAAACTCTCGTATAAGTGATTTGCCGGACTTAGTTCATCATTTTATTCATCAAATTTGTAAAAATCAAGGAAAATCAAAAATAAACATCACTGAAAAAGCCCTGAAAGAGTTATCCAAACACACGTGGACGGGCAATATCCGCGAACTTCGCAACATTATAGAGCGTTTGGTGATTCTTTGCGAAAAAACCATTACGGACGAAGATGTAAAACGTTACGTTTCTCCGTAAAACATTACTAATAAGTAAAATAAAAAATATATAAAAGCGTTTCTATCCATAGTATTTTTATCATCCGTGCTTGCCCCGAGCAAGGCGTTTTGTCAGTATTTTGAAACCACACAGGAAATCTACGGCAAATCCATTCCCTGCGAGGCTTTCCTGTATAAATACTCATCGCATGTTGTGAAGCAAGCCGCACGGAACATTTTTTCAAAATACAATGTCAGTGTAGATCGCACCACTACGGACGAATTGTATGCTTTTTTCGGAGATCCCGTCAATCCTTTGTTATTGAGGGGGGCGCAGGTTATTTATTGGATTGAGGATCAGGGCGATAATAAATGTATTTTATATCTTTCCGCCATTGATGAAAAAACACGCGAATGGGCTTCAAGTGTACGTTATTCTGTGGTATTAACAAGAATCAAGGATCATTTGAACGACATTGAATTGGAGTGTATGGATGTTTCCAGTCAGCTTTATATGGAAGAACAGCGTGCAAAAGTGAGGAAATTAAACGAAGAAATTCGAGTTCTCACAGCAGATTTGCAACGCTTGGAAACCTACACTCCCAACGCTACAACGCAGATTGAGCAAGTGAAATCCGGCATTCGTATCAAGAAATTGCAACAGAAGAGAGAAACCGACATTCTCGATCGATTGAAGAAGAGTACGGATTTGTAATTTGTTTTTTTCATTTTTATGTTAAAAACAGTTAAACAATTCAACAACTCAACATTTCAACAAAAAAATGAAACAATGTTTCATTTTTTTTAGTATCTTTGCGCATTAAATCGCACGCTATGAATAAAATTTTCCCGTTCCTGTTTCTCTGTTTTTTCTGTTCCTGCGCACATTATTCGTCGGAAATGGAGGCGGTTTTGAAACAGTCCGGACACAATCGCAAAGAGTTGAAAAAAGTGTTGAGGCATTATGAGCGCGAGCCTGCCGATAGTTTGAAACTTCGCGCAGCGGAGTTTTTGATTTTGAATATGCCGGGCAAAGGTTCCGAACATGGAGAGGATTTGAAACAGATTACAGCCGATTATCTGATCAACAATGTGGATTTGGCATTCAAAGTTTGGCATGAACGTCCATGGGGAAAATATATTTCCTTTGCAACGTTTTGTGAAGAGATTTTGCCCTATCGGGTAGGCGAAGAATCGCTTGAGAATTGGCGAGAAGAGGCATTAAGTCACTTCGCCGAATTGGATAGCGTGTTGAACAATCCCGAAATGACTGCTGTTGAGGCTTGCAGAATCGTCAATCAAACCCTTCTTAATTTTCAATACGATGAAAATTATTCATCTTTGGGTTTCTCGGAATTGATGGCGACTGCAAGAGGTTCGTGCGTTGAAATGGCGAGTATTGCCGTATTCAGTATGCGTGCCTTAGGCATTCCTGTTGCTTTGGAGTTTTATCCGTTCGGCATAAACCGCCATCGGGGGCACACGTGGAACAGTGTGTCCGACAGTTCCGGAAAACATATTGCCTTTATGGGTACGGAAGCAGAGCCGGGGAAATTTGCTTTGCCGGACGAACCTGTTAAGGTTTACAGAACGACATACAACTTGAAATATGCTATTCAAACGGATAAAAATCATATCCCTATTTTGTTGAAAGGTGGTTTTGGTGCGAGGGATATAACCAATCAATATTTTGATGTTTGCAATGTGGATGTGGAGATCAAATACCCGCTTGCATCGTCTCCGGATTATGTTTTTTTGGCGTGTAGAGATTCTGAACAGTGGAAACCTGTTGCGTGGGCTGTGAATAGTGAACACTCCGTTCGGTTTTCTTCGCTGAGAAAAAATCGTTTTTATCTTCCGTTCTATTCTGTGGACGGTGTTCAAACGCCCGCAGGGAGTGCTTTTTGGTTGGATGAAAGCGGAACAACTGCGGAAATTCCTTTGGATTTTTTTGATTGATATTTGTTTAATTCTTTTTTATTTCGTACCTTTGCCCTTTCAACAGTAAAGAAAACAACTCAAAAACCTAAAAATATGAACCCATTCTTCTCTTTTTTCACAAAACCATTCCATTTACCCAAATTTATCCGGATATGAAAAAGCTATACTTTATACTCCTGTTTTTGCTCAGTCTTTTCTTTCAATGGAGGGATGGTGGAGTTTCTGTTGAAACCCACACCCCACGGGCGTTGGCTTGGGGAGAGGAGGACGAGGACGAGAAAAATGAAGACAAAGACAAAGACAAAGACAAAGACGAAGACAAAGATGAAGATCCTTATGACCCGCCCGGTGGGGGTACTATCATTATTGTCATCGGTCCTCCCCGTGATAATGGTTATCCTCCATCTGACGAGCCGAGTGGATGGGATTATGGACGTGGAGATGGAAATGATGACTCGTGGCAACTGTGGGATCCAAATGAACCATTGGAACCATCAATAAAATGTGAAGGAGAGAGATGTCCGATCTGCGAAAAATTCATACAGGGAACTATAACACACGGATCAAATTGCCCAATGTGTCCCGGACATGAAGAAGAAAAAAAACCCTGCAACGACATCATCAAAAATCAAGTAATCCAAAATTACATGAATGATTTGATAAACGGAAGAATGGCGGC
>QMCD01000787.1_pt1 | contig 66669 bp, 58 predicted proteins | sample 1821841 | NCBI WGS metagenome assembly QMCD01 (sample SAMN01991225, study PRJNA193472) | Termite gut metagenome, whole genome shotgun sequencing project. | isolation source: worker | host: Macrotermes natalensis
CATGAATCTCTTTTTAGAATCTCATTTTGAACTTCGTTTTCTGAATCATTCGTTTTGAATTTTTCAGGGTTGCATTACTATTTATTTGTCAAGGTGCTCTTGTCTTGTCATAAGACCCTCGTCTCACTTTATTACCTGTCTCATGAGACGCAACTCTAACATGATATCATGGGTCTAATATGAAGTCAAGACTTTTTTTAATATTATTCATATTTTCATTAGTATCCCATTCTATCAGCTCTTTACACTTAATTATGAATGAAAGATAAAGAATGAAAAACCGCATTAGATGTAACCACGCGGTGGAATTTCATTATACATTGTTGAAATATTTTTGTCAATAATTAAACATAAAAATATGCGGAAATTTAAAATTGGCTTACAGTTCAGACTACGTGAGGTCTTTAATGCACTTCGGCTAGGGGCAGAACAATAACTTTTCAATATACTATTACTATTATATATAACAAACGCGTACTGCCTATTGGTAGTACGCGATTAACCGACAGATGCCGGAACCGGAGAAAGAGGGATTTGAACCCTCGCGCCGCGCAAACGACCTACACCCTTAGCAGGGGCGCCTCTTCAGCCTCTTGAGTATTTCTCCACAACACTGAACTTTGTAATAAATATATTAATGTTAGCAAACAATCGAGCCACATTCTATGTGACGCAAAAATAATTATACAAAAAGAAAATTTGTTTGTCAATGCTTTATCTCATTTTGTGCAAGTTCAGTCCAAGACTGCGGAGTTCCCGCACAGGCAGATGACCCGCTGCTGACAGAAGGCGGAAGAAGTTCAAAACGGACAGGAAAAAGTGGTGGTTTGAAGGCTCGGGAACCGGACTGCCCAGCCCTCCGGTTCCCGAGCTCCCCCACTACTCATTTCTATACATAATGACATTGGGGTCTTAACAGAAACGTTCAATTAACATCCTCGTCAACATAAAGCTCGTTCCATTCCTCCCGCGGAATAGCCACGATTCTGCCGGCATTATAATAACTCTGATAAAAAAGATTAATCCAGTAATCGGGATCCGCTGTCATATCCGATGCATGGGCGTTACTATAACGATTTTTAAAAGCAACTCGGTACTGCGGTAAAACAACAGTTTTTTCTCCGCTTGCCGTCACTTCCTGGATAATATCAATACGCTCGTTTTCTTCCCTGTATATTCTGCCCAGATTAACCAGATTTTCTACATAGGTAAAAAATAGCCACAACAGCAACAGCGATATTACTGCATATTTTCCCACAATAAAAAGTTCCAGGTGCTTATCTTTCCTATCTGTTTCAATAAATATAAGAATAAAACTTTGCACAAAAGCTATGATAAGAAAAATACCGGCACCAAAATGAGCTCTATCCATAGGGGGCGGACTCATAATTAATGCATAGGAAGTTGCTGCTGCTGCTATAAAAAAAGGAAGGCTTCTATTTAAAAACAAAGATTTACTTTTGTATATATATGCTACTATAGATACTATTATAAAAAGGCAAAGCAGTTCAAAGAACAATTCTCTTACCGTCATGCTGATTTTATAAAATCTTGAAAGATATCCCCATAGGCCAGAATAATTATCGCTCATTACTTCTGCTCTTTTTACAATGCCAGGAGCCAGAAGCATTCCTGCCAGACCGCATAATACACCTAGATGGGCGGTCACCATATACGACAGAATCCTTTTCCTGTTTTCATTTTTTCTTTTAACCCAATTGATAATTGTAAATAGTAAGATTAGTAAAAACGCACCACCCGAGGTATTTTCATTACACCAGCCTGCCGCTAACCCAAATATAAAACATAGCAGCGCCGTCCCTACTCCATAGTCACTATCGGTATTCAACCTGCTTCGGTAAAATGTAACGAAACTCAAAATAATAACGCTTCCCCATAAATAATTACAAGCCCCGCTCAACCACAAAACTGTTTGTCCAAATTCAACACTATATCGCCAGATCAAGCACACAATAAAGAGAAATAAATAAGTGTCATGCTTTTTTCTTCCATATATATTGCCGTATATCAGCATGGAAAGTGCAATAAACATCCCGCTGTTTATTATATTAAAGAACATTTTACTGCCGATTAAAGACAGCCGAATGTTGAATTGACCAATAATACGTCCGCTATTTGATAGGTACTCGCCATATTGCTGTTTGATCAGATCCCACAAAGAATTGGCACGGTTCACCTCCATCTTATAAAAAAGATCGTCCGACAGATATGGTGTAAAAACATTGTAAGCCAGAATCATAAAAAACACGGCAATAATGCAAATATAAAAAACTATCTTTTTAAACTGCTCTGTTCTGATCGCTTGTATCATTTTGTAAGCCATACCTTACCATCTTTCTGAACCTCAATTTAAATCCGGCATCTGCACAATCGCCTCTTCTATCTGCTTCTTGACTATTGCTGCTATTTCCACCGTTTTCATATCTTTATAATCATCATAATATAACGGTGCCAAATACATTAATTTAACTGTCACCGGCTTAATTGACTTTTCATCAAAGGGTTTGTAAGAATCCAGCAATGCACAAGGAACTATCGGACATCTTGCTTTTGTAGCACTTTTAAAACTGCCTCCTTTAAATTCCGCCAGGGTGTTTTTCACCTTACTTCTTGTCCCCTCGGGAAAAATGACAAAGTTTTTCCCGTTACGGACATCTTCCGCTACTTTATTGATTACACCCATGGATTGTTTCATATCCTCACGATCCATAGCATAAGATCCAAGCGCTTCCATTACCTGTTTTAGCAGGATAATATTACTTGCTTCTTTTTTAGCCAAGAAAGCAAAAGGCCGGGGACAGCATGCAAGAAATATCAGAATGTCAAACATGCCCTGATGGTTCGGAAACATAATAAACCCGTCATCCTCCGGCAAATTATCCATGCCATAAGTCTTAATAGTGACCCTCCCGGCGTCGCTGGCTTTCCGGGTCGCCTTCTTAATAAATGCAAATGCTTCCGAATGCTGGAGATTTTCTTCCTTGCCATAGTTTTTTATCCTTATAAAGTAATATGGCACTATATAAAACAGCCTCAAAACCATCAATGTTATCCGCATACCGACTCTTCACTCCTTATTTTCATACAAATCATTGCCTTCCGAATCAATTGCCACGATTACAGGAAAATCTTTTACTACCAGTCTTCGGATGGCTTCCGTTCCCAAATCTTGATACGCGGCAACTTCTGCTTGCATGATGGCCTTGGACAATAATGCACCCGCACCACCGACAGCTGCAAAATAAACTGCTCCGTTTCTGACAATTGCTTCCCTTACTTCCCGGGAACGCTTACCCTTGCCGATCATTGCAACCATTCCAAGATCCAGTAAAGCCGGGGTGTATTTATCCATCCTTCCTGCGGTAGTCGGACCTGCCGATCCGATTGGCCGTCCACTGCGGGCTGGAGACGGCCCCATATAGTACAACGTAATACCGTCTATCTTTACCGGCAGCCCCGTTCCCTCTTGACAGGCTTCATACAGCCGCTTATGCGCCGCATCTCTGGCAGTATAGATGGTTCCTGTGATCAGAATGCTGTCACCTGTCCGCAATTGCTTTAGATCCGCTTTGTTAAAGGGTGCTGTCAGCCGTTTTTCCATGAATAGTAACCCTATCTCCTCACTTCAGCATCATCTGCTATATAGTACGCTTACAATGGCGGTTTACATGACAGCAGATATTAACTGCTATCGGTAACCCGGCGATATGCGTAGGAAAGGTTTCGATATTAACCGCAAGTGCCGTGGTGTTCCCGCCAAATCCTGCCGGTCCGATTCCTATGAGATTGATTTTTTCCAATAACTCCTCTTCCATTTCTCTTATGTGGGTAAGATCGGACCATTGATTGATAGGCCGCATCAAGGCTTTTTTGGCCAATATCGCGCATTTTTCAAAAGTACCGCCGATCCCGACTCCGATTGTCATCGGCGGACATGCATTGGGTCCTGCTTCCTTAACTGTCGTAAGAACGGCATCGATGATCCCCTCTCTTCCATCAGAAGGTTTCAGCATAAACAGCCTGCTCATATTCTCACTGCCAAACCCCTTTGGCAGCACGGTTATATTTACTATTTCTCCCGGAATAATGTCATAATGAATAACGGCTGGCGTATTATCACCGGTATTGACGCGCAATAAAGGATCCTCTACGACGGAATTTCTTAAATATCCCTCAGCATAGCCTTGACAGACTCCTGCTTGGATTGCTTCTTCAATATAGCCGCCTTCAAAACGGATTTCTTGGCCTATCTCAATAAAAATAACGACCATCCCCGTATCCTGACAGATCGGTATTTTATCCTCACCAGCAATCCGTAGATTATCAAGCAACTGTCTCAGCACTTGTTTTCCCAGATAAGACTGTTCCGCCTCAAATGCCTGATACAATCCCGCTTCTATATCTGCTGGCAAAAAATGACTGGCTTCTATACACATTTCTTTAATATTATTGGTGATTTCACTGATTTCTATAATACGCATCGTATATAAACTATCTCCGGCACAACAATTAGAGTTCTGAAATTAGAGTTCTAAAATTTCAGTTCAGTAATTTCAGTTCAATAATTTCAGTTCAGTAATAATACTTTCTTTGATTTCTTCTAATTCTTCCTGTGTAACGGTACCAACCTGCCAGCTCAATATTTTTTCACCGTTTTCATAACGAGGTATCAAATGCATATGGTAATGAAACACCGTCTGTCCGGCAGCGTACCCGTTATTCTGTACTAGATTAAAGCCGTCACATTTCAGTGCTGCCTTCATCTTTGCTGTAATTTTCTTTGCCAGCTTAATACTTTCTGCCGCAATTTCCTCCGGCAATTCCCATAAGTCAGAATAATGTCCTTTTGGCAGGATCAAAGCATGACCTCTGCTGGCTGGGCCCAGATCCAGAATAACACGAAACCGGTCGTCTTCATATAGAGTTTTTGACGGGATCTCACCGGCAGCAATTTTACAGAAAATACACTCCTTCTCACTCATTTTATACCCTCCTAAGCTATTATGATATTCTATACGGTTTCAGAAAATGAAAATATCTGATCCAAGGTTCGCAAAGTCTTAAAATCCCCTTTCATCTTCATTTCTCCCGCCATAAAAGCCCGCTGAAAAGTCATTCTGGAGGAAATAATCTCATTTAAGGTAGCCTTGCTGATCTGCATTTCCACATCCGCACGGTCAACAATGCTGCCGGAACCTTTTTCACCATAGTGACAATCGCAATCCATGCCATTGACTTCAATAAATAATGAACGCTTTCGATTGTCAATTGTTAATTTGTAAATAGCTTTAAATCCAGCCTTAGGTTTAAAATGATTTTTGAAGTCTGTGATAAATTCTGCACTGTCGTCCTGCTCACTATTATTCATCATGTCACGGAACAGACTGGTCAATTCCTGGATATCTTCTTTTTGTCTCCGCACATATGCATCATCAGACGCATATTGGGAAAGCTGTTCCGACTCCTGCGGCGTCAAGTCTATGTTCTTGGTAATAGAAACCATTTGTTTCACAATCTGATTGCTTGCCGGCAAGCTAGGCAGTCTTTGGTTTATGGTACGGTACAGATTTTCAGCTTTTTTTTCGATAATGCGTAGGTATTCTTCATTGTTTTCCAGTATCGTGGCATCAGCAATGTATCCACAGATCCCGCTGCATGGCAAGCCTCCCAGTATCTCCCAGGCAAGTGACAGATTGAGTTTCCCTTCTCTTTCTCCGTATGTTGTTGACATTACAATAGGGCACATGTAGATCTTGGCAATTTTTTCCTTATCACCGTAAAGCCAGCAGGAGTCCAAAAACTGTTGCATAAAACCGCCGATACCGTACCATTCCACTGTTGTCGCCAAAACAATGCCGTCTGCCGTTTTAAGAGTCTGCGGCAAGGTGGTAATACTGTTTTTCAATTCATATAAGTTAAAGCGTTCCACCGTTACATGTATTTCTTCCAGTATTGCCTGCATTTTATTTATCACGTACAAAGTAGGGTCATCCATAAAGCCTCTGCCCCCATAATATATGTTGATCTTCATATGTAAGCCCTTTCTTTAATGGATTCTGTCCGTGTTACTGTTCATAAGTAATAATTCTTATCAATACGTTATCATTATAAACATAAATCCTTTAAATGTACAGTACTGATCTTAAAATACCCAATGCATCCCAATACATCCAATTCATCACAATCTTAAAATATACCCAAGGATCAATGATAATTAAAAATTAGTTTTCCCAGTCGGATTTCATCTCCTTTTTCAATTTGAACCGTTTCACTCGGATCTAGTCGCAGCCCGTTTTTATAGGTTCCGTTCGTAGAATTTAAGTCAGTCATAGTAATATGATTATCTTTTTCTGCAAACTTTACATGCATTCGGCTGATTGATTCCTCTGCTATGCAAAGATCGACACATTCCGCCATCTTACCGACTGTACAGGGCAATTCGTTCAAGTCAATGTAATATTTGCTGCCATGACTAATACCATATAACTTATTTTCCTTTGTTTCCTCTTCAGAATACAAGAAAACAGTATCTCCCATCTTTTTAGGTATGTCTTTACTTTCCGTCACATCGACATCGATCACGTCATTTGGCTTTTCCCCGCTGTCTTGGTATATGCCGCCTGCTGCTTTCTTTTCTGTGCAAATATTTGATTTAAGCAGTAGATAATAAATACCTGTTGCCAATAATATAAATGCAAAGGTAAACAGTAAAATCCATGTGATCAGAATTTCCTGTGGGTCTAACAGATAACGGTTTTTTATATATATAACTGCTGTAACTCCTATTGCAGATGCCACAGCAGTCGCTAGAAACTTTATATTATGTTTTTTCTCCAATGGCGGGACATAGGCCGGCAGGACTAAATCAGGAACCGAGATATCTTTAACCGGCAAGATAGAATCTTGAGTGTCATAAACGGAAATAGACCCAGATCCTGATTTAAAGCTTGAATCAATGTCGGAGGACTTATAACCGGTTTCAACATTTATGTCAGCCTTACTTAAAATATCCAGTTCATTTGCCGTAAATCGGCCATTCTCGGCCAGCTGATACAAATAATAGATGATATCCACTAATTGTTTATCTTGATGATCGATTACCTGAATAAAAAATTCTAGTAAATATAAAACACAGTTCTCATTCCCTCCCTTTTCACAGGGATAATATACGAAACGAATCTCTTCGGCTTCACAATTGGTAAAAATATATTCTGGCCTTAACAGAAGCCCGCTGTCCGTCAATAAAAATGACTGCATTTCGCGCAACACATTTTTTAATGCCGCAAGAATATGTATCGCCTGTACTTTGTTCATTATCTTGTGTTCATATAGCGATCTGACATCCTGCATAGAATTTACTTCATAATATAAGTAAGCTTCGCCGTTAATATATCTAATACTGCATCCAAGCAAACCAGGGATCATATTTTCGGTAATCATCTTAAGCTGATATCGATCTCCATTGGGTTCCCCTTGACACTTCACAATCAGGTAGTTGTGATTCATATCTTTGTAGTATTTAGTTTCCATACCCGTTTCTCCTTGTTTTTCTAATTACGGTAATCGGATTGACGGCTGAGACCCGGACAACCGCCACGATCTCCTTTTTGCTTACTATAGAAAATCTTGCTTTTCCCCGAATAATAAGAGATATTTCATAACCTGATGATTGCCGACTATTTGGTTCTTCAATGATTATTCGTGCTTCTCCCCACATAAAGAACGGATATTTTCCAACGTAGATCCCCGAAATATATACTTTTTCTTTCAGTCCGGTTATTCTATTCTCCATATTATCTTGTATCCTTAACTTGTCTCTGTTATCCAGATTCCCATATATTACCTCTCCGTAACTCTCGGACCAACTGGTAAAAACACTTCCCCGATAGCTAATACTATAAGCATCTTGTGCTAATAGACAGCGGTTATATAAAAAGAAGGCTGTGGAAATCAGCAGAATAATCAGCCAAAGAATCATCGGAAATAATAAAGATGCTTCAACTGTAAGGTTACCGCTCAAAAAAGCCATAGATTTATTTAATAATTTAGTGTAATTCTGTTTCAATCAGTGTTACCCCCAAAGCTATCAGTAAAAAAGGTACAAAGGGAAGTCTCGTTTGTCGACTTCCTTTTTTCATAAGCAATATAAATACCGAGACCACAGAACTAAGTATAAGCCCGGTAAAAACAACCGTAACACAGCGCTTTAAGCCCAGTGATAAACCCAGCAAAATAATAATTATTCCATCCCCATATCCCACCGCCTGCTTTGTCATAAATGCCAGTATCAGAAATATTGTTCCGGGAATTATCCTGAGAAATATAGCTCTACTAAATAATGAACCGTCCAGGCCAATTACCATAAATATTACAATTCCAAAAGCAATAAGAGCCAAAAGCGGTAGTTTTCGAAAACGAAGGTCATAATAAGTACATGTAATTAATAACGAAAGTGCTGTAATATTTATAAGGGCTGACATAACTCTCCTTACTGTTATAAAGCATTAATCTCACTGCCATTTCTGTGTTTCTCTGCTGTTTCTCTGCTATTTCTCTGCTGTTTCTCTGCTATTTCAGCTGCTGTTTCTCTGCTATTTCATCTGCAGTCAACCGCGTTTCATCCATGATTGCTGCCATATTTCAACTACATTTAGAGCAAGCACGCTTTCCTTGAGCAAAGGCCTCCTCTAGTAGGATTTTAAACACGGTTCTTTTTAACCCGGAGCATGCCGGGCTGCTGTGATATCGATTTCCATAATCCGTCAGATAGCAGGCCATTCCCTCTTCATCCCCGCATATCTCGCACTGATAGTAATTTCCGCCGCTTTTATTTCTCATTAACGGAATCTCAGAGCGATCGACACGGTTTATTGACAGCTCCAGATAGGTACAGTCTTCTCTTCGATGATATACAGTGCCGGTTTCGGTTACGAAAACATACTCTGATAAATCCTTATAAGTGCTATAACCGTTCCCATTATATCCTACCCAGGCATGTCCATAATACTGATGCGAAATCTTCAGGCTTACTAAGTCTGACCATAATAAGAAGGGGGGTATCTGATAAGTCTTATCTAAAAGAATAATACCGTCGCTAAGTTCCTGCCGGTCACCATATGCCTGCCAAGACCGCCCGTTTCCCTCCTGATGGAGATCGGTAATGATCTGTGTCTGTATTTGGATAATCTGGAATACATAGAGAAGACTTAGCATAAAGATAAGGAATATCGGTATAATCAGACAAGCTTCCACCGTCATACTGCCTAAAAGATCAGAGAAGCCAAGAAAGGATGCTCTTCTCCTACTATACTTACGAAGAGAGAACGCTTTATTTTTATTCCATATTAGTTTCTGTTTATTCAGGACTATTTCGGACAAGGGCATCTTTGCTTGGCTCCTCTTCTCAACTTCAATAAATAACTTAGGGAAATACTGATGCATCAGTGATTCCTTAGTAATAACCATATCTTCTATTTAGTTCCAAAGCATTTCCAGACCAGTCTACTGCCGTTACCTGGACATGATAACTTTCAAGGCACCAGTCCATACGGAAATTATGGTTATGAGCCGTCTGGCGGATATCCATCTCCATAATATCCATTGCCCGCAGATTAACCGATTTTTCACTTTCTAAACTTAGCATCAACCATAAGAATTGACGATAATCTTGTCCACTTGCGGTGTTATCAAGGATTCCTTCCAATAACAGCACTTTTCCCCCTTGCAGAACAATATCTGTATCGCGGATACTGTCAAGAAAAGCCTGGGCATATAAAATAGACTGCGTTACCGGTTCCAACAGTTCTTGATTTCGCTTTACCGCATAAAGCGACTTGGCTATCTCTTCGGCTTTATCGTATTCTGAGTCATTGCTAAAGTATAATCGGATATAATCCGCGAATTTCCATCTGAAAAGTCTTTTTGTTACTGCAACCATGTTTTCTTGATCGGAAGTTTCGCCGAATATAAGGTATTCGATTTGACAGTCTAGCAAGGATCCTTGTTTAATTTGCTTATAAGTACCGAATTTATCAAATAGGTACGCCTGGAAAAGAAAGTGCTTATTTTCCTTACTTCCACGAAATGTACTATTTTTTTCTTTATGTAGATTGCGCCCAGATAAATAACTATCAGAAGCAATAATCGCTCCGCTTCCTCTTGCTCTTATATATAAGCTACTGAGCTGTTCTTCTGCGGCATGAAAAACCTCATCTGCGGGATTATCCAAAGCTGCTTCTTTCCGCCCCCCATTATCATCCGGGAGCAAAGATTTAGACATGTCGGCAATTTGATGCATGACTTGTTTCCACAAGTCCATGCCATTTACCTTGTCCAGTTCCCGAACGGCTGCTACCGATTTATGCAAGTCAGTAAAACTATCCTCTATCTGACTTTCTTCCATATAAGTGCAGGCCTGCTGCCGCATGACTGCGCCATTAAAATCGGTCGCCAATACATATTCCGTCATATTGATCTGCTGTAGTTCCGGCTCATTCCATGCTAGTATTTCTCGATCGGTAGCATGTAGATTCTTATTCATATATTCCTTTGCGTGTTCTTCCATATTATCAATCAAGCCCTGACTGGTGCCGTATGATATATCCACAAATAATAGATCATACTGTTCCAAAAGCTCCCGATGGAATTCGCCAAGTACGGAGTTCATAGCGATGTCAGCAGCAATCTCAACTCGAAGCTTGCTCAGATTCTGCATTGCGCCGCCGATCAGACCTAGAATAATGCTTAATAGCGGAGTCAGCATTAACGACAGATATACCGTCAGATACCCATTCATAGTAAAGGTTTTACGATAACAGCTTTTCATCAGGCCATGATGGCAGAACTGTCTGCGGTTATTTTTCCGAATATTGCGCCGATCAGTTCCTGAAGCTGGGATCTAAAGATGATAACCAGTCCTATAAGAACCACAATGATTAAGATGATTTCCACTGTTCCCATGCCCTTGTTGTTTAAATTATGAGATTTTTTTGTTTTCTTTTTGTCTGTTTTATTTATCAATGTATTTATCCCTTCTTGAATATAATCATTTAAAATATAATCAATCTAATACCATCCACACTAATAACTAAATGATAAATATGCCGGAATCATGATGATAATCATGACCAATATCAACATAATAATCATCGGAAACAAAAGCTTGGTACTCATTTCTTCTCCTGATATCCGTGCTTTATTTTTACGTTCTTCCCACGCGTTTTCCATCTCCTCCCTTAGAATATGAAGCAGATTACTATTTCCTTTCTGCAAATGATTATAAAGCAGCCCTGACAATTTTCGGTATCTGTTTCCGCCCGTTCTTTTACCAAACTGAAAATAGACCTCACCTTCCGAAACACCGTTTTCCAGTTCGTGCCATGATATCAGCATTTCATCGTATAAAACCCGGTGTGCAGAATCTTTATGTATTGTTCTTTTGTTTTCATAATCCTGAACCAGCTTTTTCCAAGTATTCCTGACCGTCATTCCCGCACCAAGATAAAGTGCCAGCTTACTCACTAACTCCGGATAATCCTTTTCCAGCTGCTTGTTTCTTTTCATGACTCTTTTGTTCAGGTCATTATCTTTTGCTGTGTAAAGCATCAATGCCGCAGCTATTATGATGATCCATAGGATCATACTGTCTCCTCCGCCTTTTTCCCGCCAACGTACAGTTACCCCTTGTACCGTCTGTGGCAGCTGCAAGGTTTCCTTATAAGCATCTTCCGCTTTTTGTCTTTCTATGGCACTGTTTAACTCATCCTGCCATTTTTCCTGTGCTGTTTTTTCCTGCGGGAATACTTTGATTTCAATTTCCTTTTTAAAGCGATACTGCTGGTAGGAATCGTCATAATGTAGCCATGCGGTAAGGTATACTGATGTGCCCTCTTCCGATATCACCTCCTTTACATCATGATCTGGCTTCTTTGCCTCATTTATAATTTCACCGGTTGCTTTTACAATATGGGGATGACTGGTTTCCCAGCTGATACGAAAAGGATAGTTTTTCAGTTGCGAGATCAGGTTCAGGTCACTGTCTATCCGGTCTGTATCGGTATTTTCACCCAAAATCTCCGGTATCAGTTCTTTTAATACCTCTTTGGCAAGTACCTCGGCTTCTTTTTCTGTCAGGCTCTTTGGTTCGACTACCACTGATATTTCATCCTTATGTTCTGACTCCGCCTGCAGTTCAAGCACTATATTTCCCTGTTCCCAAGTATTTTTTCTGATGGCTCCGGTTATGGCAAGGGCATTGTCCTGAGCTTGATAGATGAATACTGCCAGCGACAAGAGATTGCCCCAGAAAGCCATTAGCAGCACGAGCCGAATTTTTTCAGCATAATAGTTTGTTAAGCTTTTTTCGATGTTTTTCCCGGGATTGAGTGCCTGAAGATTCTTTGCCACATTGCTATATCGCAAGTCTGATTTTTGCCTGTTTGCCGATGATCTTTTCCTTGAAAGACGAAGCAGAAATACCGCACTCCGATAATATGGCTTTCGGGAAGGCGTCGGCTCCCTCCTTGCCAAAAAAGCGACCCCTGCCAAAGCAATCAGGCCTAATCCATATATCGCCCCCGTGGTCATACCTCAACGGCCAGCATTTTTACCGACATTGTATAGGCAAGCAGGTACAAAATAAGACAGATACTCATGATGACAATACCGGAAATATTATGATAGAGAACCTGAAAAAATCCGGGAGAGGTCATATCCAGATATAATAGGATAAAAAAAGGCACGACATTCATGATTTTCTGTTCCGCTTTTCTGGCTGCAAAAGTAACACTTATTTCTTTTTCCACTTCGATCCTGCCGCCGATTACTGCGGCTGTCCACTCCATGATTTCAACCATATTGCCGCCGCTTAGTTTTGCCGCTCCGAATACCTCGGCAAATTCTTTTATTTCTTCGATTTTGCTTTTTTCTCCCGCTTCCCGGATGCGTTTTTCCAGAGGCACATGATTTTCAATTCCGGTTTTAATAAAAGCCAATATCCTCTCCGCCGGGCTATCCGCGCCATAGAACCTTTTCATCTCCTTATAAGCTTCTAAAAAAGCATTCTCTGCCGAATATCCGGCTTTTAAATAACCAGAGATTACTTCCATCATTTCTTTAAAATGATATCTGAGCTCTTCCTTTTTCTTATGGAGCAAGCGTTTTTGGCTCAACTTACGGTAGCTAAAAAACAGCGGCAGTAAAGGCAGCACTGCCCATAGAGAACGATAAAAAAAGTAAGCTAAAAAAAGTACAAGCCCAACGCCGCTTATCAGCAGAGTCATTTTTTCGCTTTTTCCCAATTTATAAAAATAATTCATTTTTCATTTCTCCTTTCTTCTGTAAAATACTGATTATTTTACCCGAGCGATCCTCTCCTGTTTCTTTCATCTGATATAATGACGTTATCTGTATTTCATTATCTTTCATTCCGACAACTTCGGCTATCTCCGTCAGCCTGCGGGAATTATCCCGCAAGCGCCCCAACTGGATAATCAAATGAACTCCCGACACAATCTGCTTCCGGATCGCCGGCAGCGGCAGCGGTGTTCCCATCAGCACCATCGTTTCCAGCCGGCTGAGCATGTCTTTGGCACTGTTGGCATGGATGGTACTCATGGAACCGGGGTGGCCCGTATTCATTGCCTGCAAAAGATCGACAGCCTCTCCGCCTCGCACTTCCCCAACCAAAATTCGACTTGGCCGCATGCGCAATGATGTCTTTATCAAGTCACGGATGGTAATTTCTTTACATCCCTCCACATTATTACCTCTGGTCTCAAGCTTGACGATATTGGGAATATTTCTGATCTGCAGTTCCGCACTGTCTTCAATAGTGATGATTCTCTCGGTGGCGGGAATAAAGTTAGACAGCACATTTAAGAATGTGGTTTTCCCTGACCCGGTTCCGCCGCTTATGATCATGCTGCAGCCTTTTTCGACAAGTTGCTTCAGCCATAAAGCCGCTTCCTCTGATATTGAGCCGTACCGGATCAGATCTTCCATTGTAACGGGTTTTTCCGGAAAACGCCGGATCGTAATGATTGGCCCATTCAGTGCAATCGGACTTAAAACTACATTGACCCTGGTTCCGTCTTCTAACCTTGCATCCACAATAGGGGATGCTTCATTGACCGTCCGGTTACAGTCGGCAACGATCTGCTGGATCACGTGGTTCAGCTTTTCCTTTGATTCAAAATGCAGTTCATGAGGGAACAGGCACCCGTTCTTTTCAATAAAAATATTATCGGTTCCATTGATCATGATCTCAGTTATATCGGGCATATCCAGCAGCTCCTGCAAAACATCCAGCTTTCTGATGGCATAGAAGATTTCTTTTCTTAGTTTTTTCCGTAACTCTAGGCTGAAGTGGCCGGTTTTGCCCATGCTGATGATTTCCCTGTCAATAATCTCCTGAATGTCGTCATCTGATGTGTCATTTGCAAAATTAATTTTTGACAGTACTTTTTTGTGCAGGCTATCCTTTAATTCGTTATAGATCCCATCCTTATAGATCCCATTCTTCATAATCCGCAGATATCTTTAAGCAGATTGTCTTTAATGTAAGAAGCCAGTTCCCCATAAGTCAGTTCACTGAATCTGAGTGATAAATTCTTAAATACTGGTAAATTCAATTTGCGTGTCATCCTGGCAACTTCCTGGACATGATTATCATTCAGCATTTTTTCGTACTCTTCCATCTTGGCAATTGCCATGGTATCTCCGCGGGTAATGGTAAAGATCATGTCACACTCCTGTAAAATCTCAATCAATCCGTTTACATAATCAGTTAAGTCCAAAAGTATATAGTCGTATCCGCATTCCGTCTTCATCTCCTGCAACAGCGATGTCCATTGTTTTCCGGGGATATTCATAAGATCGGGATACACTGCCGCCGGCGGTATAAAATCCATGCCGTTTACCTGTTCGGTGATCGAAGCAAGCCGGTATACAAACTTCTCTCTGACGCATTCATAGAAATATACCAGATCCGTTATGTCAGCTTTAAATTCCCTGCCAAGCATATGGGCTAACCCTGAAAAACATTCAAAGTTCAGATAAAGAGTTTTGTGATTGCGGGCAAGCATCTGGCCCAAGGTCATAGAAAAAGTAGTTTGCAGACACCGTTTTACCGGCGTATAGATACCGATGATTCTCCTATTCTTATGTAATGTCCCGATCCTTCGCCCGGCTCTTCCTGGCGCCTTTTCGGTGTAATAATTCAGTATTTCGTTAACGATATGATCGACTGACTGGTATTTATTAATGTTGTAAAATTGGTTTCCTTCTGTTATCTCGCCGCTTTCATTCAGGATGATAACATGAGGAACAGCCAGTTCCAGTATCGCATCGCAATAAGCCGATTCGGAAATAAGCAGGCATCCCACCTCCGCCTTGCGGTTAAATTCCATAAGTCTGTCAAGCTGCGTAAATACATGAATCTCAAACGGAATATCTTTTTTTACTTGCAAGACTTCCATCATCCGATAGGCATAGTTCTCCTCCAGGTCGCATATCGCCAATATTCTATTGTCCAAAACAAAATCCCCCTTCCGGTATCTTTGTCGCTGTTCTACATGTCAGGCTGAAAAATTAATCGAACTGATCGGAGCTTTACCAGAAAAAGCTAAGAACCTAATAAGAAATCTGTTATACATGAATTATAACTGCAAACTAAATGTTTGTCCAGTAGTTAAAAATAAAAAAATGATTTTTGTTAATTATTAACAAATAAACCAAATAATCAAACAGAAAAATCATTACAAGCCTCGAAAATATCATATATTTTAGATGTCAATAGCCGTTAACGACTTGCTTATAACGAAGTCGCAGTCAGCAAGCCGTAGAATCTTATCCCATAAAGCAAAATAAGACCCGGGATCCCAAGGAAACCTGAAGTCAGTACATTAACGGCATTAATTCCAATTTCAGCATTAATATTCTGACTATGCAAAAACATATTAATAAAGTATATGCCAACCGTTCCGGCAACACCTCTCAAAATAAAATTGATAATCCATTCCATCTTTGCTTTAAACGCACCCATCAGCAAGATTAATATACAGACAACAACGATAATAATCGCACCTGTGCCGATATCCATATCAGTTCCTCCATTTTGGGACATCTCATCACTGAAATATATGCTGGAAAATTTTAACTATTACAAGAATATTTTAGCTTATCCGCGTCTATACTTAACTAACAGGAAAATATTGGATATTATTATATTGGATATTTTTATAAAGTAGCGACATCTGTACTATGGAAGCGGAGCTTACATAGTGAATTGGATAATCATATGCTAGTTAGTTGTATGCTAGTTGGTTGTATGCTAGTTGGTTGTATGCTAGTTGGTTGTATGCTAGTTAATCGTATTCTAGGTATCTTAAACCAGATAAGAGTAACTAGAAATAAGAAAGGCAGGGTTAATCAATGAAATTTTACTTTAGCCAAGCATCCCATATTAACCAGACCCTAAGCAATGAAGATCTGGAACGTAATTCCTTGCTGCGTGATCTGGAAAAAACCAAACAGGCTCTGGAAATTGCCTACATTGGATTTGACAACGTCACAGAACCTGATTTAATCGATTGTTATATCTATGAACTGAATTCTGTTCTAAAAAGATATGATTATCTGCTGGATCAAATGAATAAGCTTCACCCTTCTCCGATACCCGCGGTTCAATACAATCCTTATCAGGAGCAGGTAGATAAACTGCAGCCTTATCGGGAACCGGTCGGAGTATCAGACGCTGAAACCTCTGCTTCCGCCATGATTGGATAGGCTCTCGAGCAGCTGTTTTTTGCCATAGGTGAGGCCGGTATAAACGGATTGGGCGTTCTCCATGACCGGGGCAGAGGTATCCTGTCTGCTTAGTTTACGGTATGCTCCGAGGAGTCCGCTGATTACTTTTCCGGCATTTTGGACAGGCTCTGCACTTCTCTTTGCCTCAGCTCTTGCCAGTTCTCTGCTTACATACAAGTATAGCTGAAACAGATGAACGGCAACTTCATATTCAAAGCAAAGCGAGGCGATCAGTTCGTTAATGCATCCCCGCGTCCTGCGGAGTGCTGCTATAAATTCCTCACGGTTGCCTTTGCGATCGGCTTCCTTGGATTCTTCCATGTAGATCAAGGCCATTTCGTACAGAATCACAATCAGCTGGGTTTTATTAGCCTGGCTTATTCTAAGTGTAAATTCTTGTTTTTGTTCTCGCGTCATTTATTTTCCTTTCCATGGGCAATTGACTACTTTACATACTGATCAGTTAATTACCATCCTACTGAAGTAGCTGCAATACCTGAGACGGTCGTTCATTCGCCTGTGCCAGCATGGAAGTGCTTGCCTGTGAAAGGATCTGCAAGGTAGTATATTGGGTCATTTCCTCGGCCATGTCAACGTCCATAATGCGGGAGTAGGCTGCCGTCATGTTCTCTGTCGTCACATCCAGGTTGCTTATTGTATGCTCCAAACGGTTCTGATAGGCTCCCATATGGCTTCGGGTACTGGAAATATAATCCACGGCCTTGCCCATCTTACTCAAAGCGTCCTTGGCAGCTTCTTCTGTGGAAACATCAATATTGCTGATCCCGATGTTCTCCAAGGATAACTTGTGAATCCGTATCCCCAGCTGCTGCCCTTCATTGGCCCCGATCTGCATATCCATCGAGCCATAACCGACAACATCTATTTCCATGCCCGTAAAAGGGCCTTCGCTTCTTAATTCCAGCTTCATTTCAAAGCTGTCGGCACCGGTAATCGTAATCACTTTCCCGTCGGCTGCCGAAACCTCAGCATCGGCAGGAAAGCCGTTGCCTGCTGTAAAGGCGACTGTGCCAAGGTCGATATTTCCCAGCGCGTCATATTGAACCTGCAGATTATCTACCGTATAAATTCCCTTGTCAACGTAGTCGCTGTAGGTTGCTACTTTTACATCCACATTGTCCGTATACCCCTTATAATCAAAAGAACCATCCAGGATCTTCTGTCCGTTGAATTCGGTAGTCTCGGCAATCCGGGTTATTTCTTCCTTTAATGCCGCTACTTCATCCTCCACCATGACCCGGTCTTCATCGGTCATGGTTCCGGTGCTTGCTTTAACGGTTAACTCATTGATCCGCTGCAGCAGTTCGTGTACTTCACCAAGAGCGCCGTCAGCAATTTCAATTACTGAAATGGCATCGCCGGCATTCTGAGTCGCCACATCGATTCCTTTAATCTGAGCGTTCATTTTTCTTGCCATGGCCAGACCGGAAGGATTATCCTTGGCATTCACGATCTTCAGCCCGGATGACAGTCTTTCCAGGGAGTCGGCAAGTTTGTTGTCATTCCTATACAGGGCGTTGTTTGCCAGTACTGCTGATGCATTGTAAGCAATTTTCATATTAATTCATCCTTTCTTTGTGCAAGTTGTGCAAGTTTTGCATGCCTTGCATGTCGATCTGCTAATGTGTAAAGTAATTTAATCAAAGGTTATATAGCCGTTAGATTGCCTTTTTGATATAACCGATAACTGCTTTTGCCGCTAAATAAAGCTCTGCTGAGGATATTGGTTCTGAATCATGGTCTTTATCGGTGAATGGCCATTCCTTCTCGGAAATCTGTTGCGGTTCCGGTTTCCCCTTCTGAATGAAGTGGAGCTCCCCTATCTGGATGTCTGTCTCGATCTGATTGGTTTTCAGCATGTCATCCAGCATACTGTACAGGACAGCCTCGGACTGCCGAAGTTTTTCCAGGCCGGGCTGCTCACTGCATGCTACATAGCCGCTTAAAACTCCGCCATTGACGGTTAATTCACAGGTGGTTTCTCCCGTTTCTTCCGTCGCCATAGAAATGTTCACCTTGCCTCCTTGCGTTTTAGCGCGGATAATCCGCAGATTTACAGCCGTAAACTCCCCTTCTATTTCAACCGGTATTTCATATCTTTCTTCCTTGGTAAAGGAAGCTGCCAATGAAATCTGCCGGCACATCATTCCCAGCTCTTTCACGTCAATCGCTTTGATCTGCTCGTCATCGGCAGCATTTTCAAAAATATCCGTCACAGTTTCCTGTAACTGCTGGTATGCTGCTGTTGCACTTTCGGCATCGGTAAGCTCTTTATAAAGATTGTCGGCAGTTTCCTGGAATTCTTCTTCTTTGCCGTTTTTTCTGGCATATTCTGCTGCTTTCCGGAACAGCATCCCCGGATATTTCATCATATTTCCGGCTGCCATCAGCGCATTCCAGGTGACCGGCTGCTGATGATCCAGTAAGGTTCTGATTACTCCGTCTTCTATATTTTGCAGGGAACGCACATCTTGGAGCTGCTGTTCGGCATATTCTCCGTCTGCCGACTCGGACTCCAAGGATTGCATGATCTCCGCCATATCTCTCTTCAGGTCTTCAGGGGCAGATTTGGCAGTGACTCCGCCGAAACTGTCATCTATGACCGCCGCCATACCTTGTTTCTTGCTGCTTCTTATGGCTGAAAGCAGATTGCCCATGGAAAAATCCATGTTAGCATTGACCATCGCACCTACTATGGCGCTGTCGCCTTTTTCGATCTGCCTCATTAAACGGTAAACGCCGATATATACTTTTCTTTCCTGTTCGGATATCCCGTCCTTCCGCTCCAGTTTATACAGAAAACGGCTATAATCTTCCATGGATTCCGCCGCTGTCTCTTCCTTTCCGGAAAGATAAGACTGCAGTTCCTCCAGGCTCATAGTGAGCGGATTGACTTTTTCCCTGATCATTTCCAGGACCGATCCCGGCTTCATCTTGGTGATAACATCCTGCAGCAGGCTGTCTTTTTCTTTTACCGCTTCGATATTTTCATCCGTCAGTTCCATGCCGTTGTAACCCAGGATCCGAACGGCACGGCGGTTGCCTTCATTGAGCGGAAGCTCCATGTCTTCGAGGATGTCATCTACGTTACGAAAGGCTTTACGGATCGAGTCGCCCATGTCTTTTCGGGGAGCTGTCATCACGGTTTCATAGGTTTCCCCGGCTTTTTCATAAGCGTTCTTAAGTACGCTGCCGCTTTCATATATCCTGTTAAATGTCGTTACGTCCGTCGGGTCTACGACTGCTATCCTGCCGATAAGCGCGGCCGGCATAGCAGATACCGCATTTACTTTAGCAACGGTTTCCTGATAAAGTGAGAATCTGAAAGCTGCTTCTTCCCCATCCTGGGCGCCGGTCAGCTGCATCCTGATGGTCTCTTCCGCTTCCCGCAAGTGGTCTACCAGTTGTTCCAGCGGGGCCGTCTCAATCTGGATACCGCTCCGCAGCAATCTCATATTTGCTTCCACCGTCATCATCAGGCGAATTTCTTCCAGCTGTCTCTTCGCGCTGATTGCTTCCGATGAGATATTATCTTCCTGACTCTTCCCAAACCGCTCATCATGATTCCGGTCGCTCCGGTTCTGTTCGTTCCGGTTCTGTTCGATCCGGTTTCGCACCGTCCGGTTCTGCGCCGCAATCAAATTCTTTATCGTAAGACTCTTTTTCTCCGATAACACCGTATCAACTGCCTGCGAATCTATCTTGTCAACTTCTTTGGTATAGGCAATTGCTTTTTCCAGATTACTCCGGGAATCATGCAGATTAGCTGTCAAAGGATTCTTCCCGTCCGCAATGGCTGCGGCAACTGCCCCGGCAATCTCTTCTATCGTCTGCGGCAGCTGCAGTTCATTAAGCTGTTGCAGGGACGAATAATTCTCAGGAGTAAGGGGAATCCCCTTTTCAATCAGCCAGCGGCTATCTGCCAGTGTTTCGGCAGTGCTCTCGTAGCCAGACTCGGCGATCACTTTATTCATCTGCGGTTCAAGGGCTTTCCAGTTAAAATTCTCCGCTTTCTTGGCATAATAGCCATTCATATCCTGGGCATAATACCCTCTTCCCTGCCTGCCCGCATCCGTTCCTCCGGAAAATTGTGCCAAGTACAGATTCTCCACTGTAGGAGGCATATTATTTTCTACCATATACTTGGCGGTACCTTCAGTCAGTTCCGTAAGCTGACGGGCTTTTTCCCATGCTTTGGCCGAAGCCTTGGCATTTTCTTCCGTCACGGGTATGTCTTTCATGTTAAACTGTTTCACCAGCTCCTGTGCCAGAACCTTATTTCCGGTTATTTCTTCCATAACAGCGGTGTCCATATCATCAGTATAGCCGGTCACCTCCGTGCCGCCCTGAACAATAGCTGCTTTAATATGATCAACAATGGTTACTGCCGCATCCACTTCCATGTTGCCGGGATTGATGCCGTCTTCTTGAAGCTCGGCAAAATCTTCCTTGGACAAAGTATTAGACATTATGGCCATGTAATTCCGGCGGGACGAAACATCTTGTTGTCCTGCCTCCTGCATAACGTCTTCTGTGGTCCTTCCGTGACCTCCATAAGCGGTGTTATCCATAACTGTGCCAGAAATGTCTAATGCAAATCCATTTCATTCTAGGAGATTCAGAATCACTGTATACGGTTGTACCCCTGTCAATATTTGGAGAATAAGAGTGCACCTTTTCGGGTGCGTCCATAATAACTTTCATCTTGACTCCTATCTACAGTTTTCCTATAAAATGCGAGCAAGCTCGCTTGGAAGAGCGCAGAGCGTTCTTCCCGAATGATTCACTCTTGCCGGAGCACTTTCCTATAGAATAAAGAAAAGGGTAAACATAGTTTCCTACGTTCACCCATTATTTCGTCATAATTGCTTTTTTCCTTAACCTTTCCTATTTAATAAAATTCCTGACAGTTTCTGCCGGGCTTCCTAAAACACAAACACGGCGGCACAATACGCCGGCAAATCAAAAGTAATCGAATATTTCCTGGAATGACACGCAACCGCCTCCGACACCAGTTCCTCCGGAATGACTGCCCCGTTTCCGCCGAACCGGCTCTCACTGCTGTTCAGCAGCAGCTTGTATTTCCCTTTCTTTGGCACGCTGACCTGATATTGCTCCCACGTCATCGGTGTCATGTTGAGGACAAACAGAATATTGTTCCGCTTGCTTGCCGACTTGCGGAAAAAGCTGTACGTGCTGTGATCCGCATCGTCAGCATTGAGCCACTCAAAACCGTCCCAGTCATTGTCAATCTCGTACATACTGGGATATTTCCGGTAAAGAATCAGCAGTTCCTTGACAAATTCCTTAAGCCCTTTGTTAAGATCCTCTCCCAGAAGATACCAGTCCAGCTCCCGCTCTTCGCTCCATTCCCGTTCCTGGCCAAAATCCTGCCCCATGAAAAGCAGTTTCTTGCCGCTGTGGCCAAACATATAAGCATAGCCCACCCTTAGGTTGGCATATTTATCTACCGGATAGCCGGGCATTTTATTGACTAAAGAGCATTTCAGATGCACTACTTCATCATGGGAAAGCGGCAGAATATAATTCTCGCTGTTGTTATAGCTCATGGCAAAGGTCATGGCAAAATGGTTATTTTTACGGAAATACGGATCCAACTTCATATATTCACAGAAATCATGCATCCATCCCATGTTCCATTTAAAGCTGAAACCTAAGCCGTCATCTTCTACCGCACCGGTAACCAGCGGCCAAGCCGTCGATTCCTCAGCTATTGTCAGAAAGCCCGGATACGTCCCCAGCACAACCGAATTCAGATGTTTAAAAAATTCGATGGCTTCAAGGTTCTTATTCCCGCCATATTGATTCGCAACCCATTGCCCTTCCTTTTTCCCATAATCAAGGTAAAGCATGGAAGCAACTGCATCAACGCGAATCCCGTCAATATGAAATTCCCTGATCCAGTAGAGGACATTGGCAATCAGGAAGTTCTTCACCTCTGTTTTGGCATAATTAAATATCTTGGTGCCCCAATCAGGATGCTCCCCCAGCCGCGGGTCCGGATGTTCAAATATGCATTGGCCGTCAAAGCATCCCAGTCCATGCGCATCTGTCGCAAAATGAGCGGGAACCCAGTCCAGGATAATCCCGATATTATGACGGTGTAACTGGTTGATCAAATACATGAAATCGGTCGGTTCCCCGTATCTGGCCGTAGGCGCATAATATCCGGTTACCTGATAACCCCACGACCCGTCAAATGGGTACTCTGAAATACCCATCAATTCAATATGGGTATATTTCATTTCCGTTAAATATTCAATGATCCGATCGGCAAATTCCCGATAGTTATAGAAATCCTTCTCATCTCCGCCCCGGGGATGCCGCATCCATGAACCGATATGACATTCATAAATAGCCATGGGCTGGCTTAGGTTATTTTTTTTATCACGTTCTTTGATCCAGACTTGATCCGTCCAGGTAAACTGTGAGAGATCCGTCGTCTTTGATGCCGTCCCGGGACGCATTTCCGCACAATTGGCAAAGGGATCCGCTTTATAGAGTTTCTCGCCTTCTTGAGTTATGATCAAGTATTTATAAAGCTCATTAACCGCAACACCAGGGACAAACAGGCTGTAAATCCCACCAGGACCCAGTTTGTCCATAGGATGGCTGCTTTCATTCCATTCATTAAACGTGCCGATCAGATAAACTTCTTTGGCATTGGGGGCCCATACACCAAAGAACATCCCTGCTAGGCCATCCTCTTCGGAGGGGTGCGCTCCCAGCTTTTTATAGATATCATAATGCGTTCCCTGGTTAAATAAATACTGGTCTGCCTCCGAAATGAATACCATAGTATCCTTTTTTGCCATAGTAATTTCCCTCGCACAACATTCTTAACTATTATGCTTATCCTTTCCTCATTCGGACACATTATAATCAGGAAAACTCAATAATGCATGAAATCGCTTTCCCTTAGTACAACCATGTCTTCTTTATCATATCGCTTACCGATAAGAATGTCAAAGAAATGCTTAGGATTTTTTTTGTCTGCATAATATATGGCTTCTTCTACCATCTCCTGCACTTCAGCAACTGTCACTTCGTGATCGCTTGTCTGCATATCCGCAATCCTGGTATGTAGTGCCAAAACCCCTAGATCATCGATGGAATACTCCATCTTTTCGGCATAATTTCTGGCATAAGCTACTAATGACTGATCATCTAGCGCATTAAGATCAATTCTCAGGTTAAAAGCCTTGTTCAGTTCCGGGGTTTTTTCTACCAGCTTGTTAGCTGCTGTTTTAATATCTTCTAATATCACGATAAAGCCGGTATTTTCCTGCTCCAGAACCTTTAACAGTTTTTTCACTGTCTCCGCTTTCATCCGGGAGGCTCTTTCAATAATAACAGCACCGTTTTCCAGTTTGGAAAATGTCGATGCCAGATCCTTTTTATTAAGAATATCTCCCGATACTTTAGCCACTTTTCCGGAAAAATTGCTATCCGACTGCTGCACTTCTTTAATCAGTCCTTTGGCAACCTGTATTGTTGCGTAGCTTTCCTCACCAGTGATAATTACGTTGCCGGTATAGGCGGCCATACTGATATTATCAATCGCATTGGCTAGCTGACGCTGCGTTTTCTTATGTTTGACAAAGCGGCCAAAATTCTTTCTTTCCTCACTGCTTAATTCTCTTGCTGATGAATCAGTCTGTGTATCGGCTGCAGCGGCTGTATTTTCATCCTCGGCAGATGCTATTGGCTTAGTTGATTCTTTTATAGTAGATTCTTCTACAGATGCTACTTCTGTAGCTGTTTTCGGGATCTTTGAATCTGCCGACATTCTTTCCGTTTCCAAAGGCTTTTCCGATGTCAAAGGTTCTTTCGCTAAGGATTGTTTCACTATTTCCTGTTCTTCGACAATCTTGATACTTTCACTTACAGCCAATGATTCATCTTCTTCGGAATCAAGCTCATCGTTTTCTTCTATGTCAATGTTATCGTCGTCAATATCATCGCCAATGTCATCGCCGCTGTCTTCGTTAGTATCATCCATGGATAATATTCTTCTGACTTCTTCAAATTCCGGATCCGATTCTATATCAGAGGCTTCTGAAACATTCTCCTGCCTCTCTTCCGTTCCGATATCGGCAACCTTGATGACACTTGGTCCTGATTTGTTCACACCGTCCCGCATAACTGCATCAATCATGGCTTTTTCTAGTTTTTCCAATAATCCTGATTTCGTCGATTCATCAAAGTCAGCAAATAAGGTGTCAGTCTGTTTCCGTACTTTATTGCGAACCTCCTCCATGCGTTTTCGTTCAATTTCTTTCTTCTGCCGCTCCCATTCTGCCAGAATATCATCAATCTTAAGCTGGCCGGTAATCTGTTTCTCGACTTTTTTTTCTTCCGGCATGACCAGGCTGATCTGGCCGTCATATTCCTGCCTAAGTATTTCGTCATAACCGGACGGTTTGTTAAATGTTTTGATGATGCCAGTATTGGTGAGTGGTTTTTTAGTACTGGCATTGATATTAATGCTGGGGCTGGTATTGATATCTTTGCGGGTTTCTGTACTGTTTTTGCTTTCAGCATTTATTTCTGCTTCTGAGCCTAATATTGCTTTTGGTTTTTCATCTATTTTTGCTTTTATCTCTGATTTTGCTTTAGTATCTGCCCATTCTGTTGCAGATTCCTCAGCACCATTGCCTGAGTTATTATTGATTTCAATGGCTTCTTTGGTATTGTATATATCTGCAGTATTACCAAAAAAAACTTCTGTGGCATTGATAAGGCGGATTTCATCGGTGTCATTTGGTACTGGATCTATCTGAGGTTCAGCTTCTTCTGTATCTGACAGTATCTCCTTCATGCTTTCAGCCAGTTCTTGCTGCAGATTTATAGTATTATACTGGCTTATGTCTATCGGTCTGATCCGGATATCCATGTCCCCCGTAACCTGCAAAACTTCCTTATCTTCTGCGTAATTATTTGGTTCTCCCGCCGGATACTCTTCTACGTAAGCCTCCTCTTCCATAAAAAAATCATCTTCCCTTCTTTCTTCAATGATTCTTTCTTCCTGTGGAATTTCATAATAATACTCTTCCCCATTAGATTCTTGCCCCATGAGCACTTCTCGGGACGCATTTTGTTCCATATCCATGGACACATTTTGTTCCACAAGCATATCTTGTTCCATGGATCTGTCTTGTTCCATGTAAATATCCGGTTCTATGGGATTTTCTCTATACTCCTCAATGCTGCGGGCTTCCTGCAGTTTTACGTTCTGTTCCTCTGTAAGCAGGGTATGTAATTGCTTCAGCTCAAGGGCTTTGGTAACATATTTACCCTTACCAAACCAAAGGATTAATTCATCACATTCCTCGACACATTGTGAAGCAAGCCCCAGTCTATGATAAAGGTGAGCAAGTTCATAGGCCCACTTTTCCTTATAATCTTTCCTCTTAAGTTCTTCTAAAACCGATAGCCTCTCTTCTAGGCTCACTTCCTGAGCTTCATAGATTTTGTATAGTAAAATGTACTGATTGCTGTCTTTTGGGGCCAGCTGCACAAATCGCTTATAATATTCAATAGCTTGCACAAGTTCGTCCAGTTTCAGTGACAGTTCACAAAGATAGTATAAAATAAGGCGTCCTCCCGGATTCCTTTCATATGCATAACTTAATATGTCTTTGCTTTCCCGATAACGGCGGTTGATCTTATATACATCGCTTACCGTACACAACATCATTACGCTTTTAACCCTTCTCCAGTCAATCGTATCGGCAATAGCAGCGGCTTCAGCATAATTTCCTTCCTTGATCATTTCTTTGATTTCATTTGCCCGAACATTGTATTCAAATTTATCCAAGGTACCCACCTCTTTATAATTAACTTTTCTACAAATATGCCCAAATTACAATATGATTTTATTTTTTAGTTTACCATATGACATTAGGATTGTCAAAATATAATAGCACATTTTATCAACATATGGCGATCAGCTAACATGATTATCCATATATATTGTATGTCGGGCTTCTTATTAGGAAAAATGTTAAGAGGCAAGAAGGTTTAGATTTGTTAGCAAATTGCTATACTACAAAGATCTTCTAATAATGCGGATAGGCAAATTTCACTTGTATTGGCCCAGACGGTTTGAGAGTTGGGTAAATTGCTGTAAGTCAAGCGCTTCCCCACGAATCGTTTCACTCAAACCCATGTCTTTCAGGGCGGTAACTGCCTGCTCCCTGTTTACCGGCAATCCTTCCGCATTAGCAAGCGCATTCGCCAGTGTTTTTCTACGCTGATTAAAAGAAGCCCTGATTACAGCGAACAAAAATTCCTCATCAACCGCTTCAACAGGCGGTTCTTCGTGTCTTATCATGCGGATCACCGCACTTCCTACATTAGGTCTGGGAATAAAGCAGCCCGGCGGAACCTGCATGACGATTTCCGGCTTGGCATAATACTGTACCGCCAACGATAACGCGCCGTAATCCTTAGTTCCGGGGCCTACCTGAATCCGTTCGGCCACCTCTTTCTGCACCATGACGGTTATACTTACTAAAGGCACTTTTTGTTCAAAAAGAGCCATAATAATCGGGGTGGTAATATAATACGGAAGATTGGCAACCACTTTAACCGGCTTCCCGTCGTGATAAGCCGCTGCCATCTGATTGATATCTATTTTCAGGATGTCAGCATTTTTAATGATCACGTTGTCGTATTCTGCAAGCGTTTCCTGTAAAACCGGAATCAGCCCCTTATCAATCTCCACCGCAACAACAGTTCCGGCCGCCTCTGCCAGATATTGCGTCATGGTACCGATTCCCGGCCCGATTTCCAGAACGCAGTCTTCTTTGGTAATCTGCGCCGCAGCTATTATTTTTTCCAGAATATGCCGGTCTGTCAGAAAATTCTGTCCGTATTTTTTTCGTATCGAGATATTATGCTTTTTCAAAACTGCTGCCGTATTGGAAGGTGTTCCTAAATATGTCATGGTTTGCTCCATATTCACTTATTTTGTCTTTAATACCGGCATGTCACATGTGTGAATGATGCCTCTGGAAAGAGCAAAGCACCCGAGTGCTGCCACAAGCTCCCACGCTGCAAAGACTGCCATTCCCGCGGGAATCCCCCATTTCCCGGCGTATATTCCGACAACCACCGCCGGTATCAAACCTGGTATCAGCATAGCCATTCGGCGCAAATTATAGCCGGAATAACTCTCTGGCATTCCTAGTGGTACTGTCGATCACCTTCTGGAGACCCACACCCTTCAGTCTGGCTATTTCTTCCGCAACCAGCGGCAGATTCAAGGAAGAGTTCCTCTTCCCGCGATATGGCACAGGCGCAAGATAAGGACTGTCGGTTTCCAGAAGGATTCGGTCGAGGGGAATATATTCCACGGCTTCCTTAAGCTTTTTAGCATTATTGAACGTCACCACGCCGCCGATCCCAATAAAAAAACCCATGTCCAAAAATTCTCTGGCCATTTCCTTTGAATACGAATAGCAGTGCATAACACCGCCAGTCGCTTGCGTCTTATGTTCTTTTAAAATCTCCGCCGTATCCTTTGCCGCTTCCCGCGAATGGATGATAACCGGGAGCTGCACCTCCGCCGCCATCTTCAGCTGCCAGACAAACCACTCCTTTTGTATCTCACGGTCAGGAACATCCCAATAATAATCCAGGCCGATCTCTCCCACCGCGACAACTTTTCCGCCATGGTCACGATGGTGATGCAGAAGGCACTGTTCCTTCAGCCATTCACTATTATCATGGTTCAGTTCTGCTGTTTCTGAAGGATGAACCCCTACAGCCGCATACATAAATGGATGTCTTTTCATCAGCTCTATGGTATCCTTTACCGACTGAATACTGGCACCCACATTCACAACATAAGCGATACCTTTTTCATGAAATGAGGAAAGCAGTTCCTCCCTGTCGGCATCGAATGCCTTGTCATCATAGTGTGCGTGACTTTCAAATATCATTTATTGCCTCAACATGGCATATATTCTGCCGTCTTTCCGGAAACCTTGCCTATCTTCTGCTTCTAAAATCTTATAACGCATAATTTCCCACATTTTTGTAAAAAATACTTGCAAACTATTTGACATTATACTATAATTACATTTGCGTTGCAACACTAGGACATTCTTACTATTATATGATAAATGCGCCTCTAGCTCAGTTGGTAGAGCAGTAGACTCTTAATCTATTTGTCCAGGGTTCGAGTCCCTGGAGGCGCACTGAGGTACTGTTTTTGAGGCTATGTGATCCTTGGGGATGGTACTTTTTCTTTGCCTTTAGCCTGTTCTATCAATTTTATCAGAAGTCCCCTGATATACCCTCTCTAATAGCTACATATTCGTTTCTCTTAAATCATCCAAATAGGAACAATATAATTATCCCTATCAATAGCTCCAAGCTTCGGTTTCATACAAATAATGGCTCCTTTATCTCTCGGCACAGATGCACGATCCAGCAGTGAGAACACCCTTGTAAGCTCCGTTCCCGGATTGGATGTTTTCTTAATTTCAATCGGATTCAGAACCCCATCATGCTCCAATACAATATCAATTTCCTTTGAGTCCTTATCCCGATAATAATACATAAACGGTTCTTGACCACAATTCAGATATGTCTTTGCAATCTCAGATACCACATAGTTTTCCAATATGGCACCATTCATTGCTCCATTTTCCAACGTCTCTGCGCTGCTCCATCTGGTCAGATGACAGACCAGCCCCGTATCATAGAAATAAAGTTTCGGTGTCTTAACAAGCCGCTTTAATAAGTTATTAGAATAGGGATGTAAATAAAAAATAATTCCCAATGTTTCCAGAATACCCAGCCAGGTCTTTGCCTGCACTTGATTAATATCCGCATCCTGCGCAATTTCTGATACATTCAGCATCTGGCTGCTTCTCGCAGCTACAGCCGTTATAAACCGGAGAAATTTCAGAGAATCTATAGTTTCTGACAGTTCTTTTACATCTCTGTCAATGTATGTGCCCAGATAACTGCTGTAAAAAATCTGGCTATTACTATTTGCACCGCTGATGATCGCAGGCATAGAACCTTTATATATTCTCTCAAAAATCCCCCTTGTATCGATAACTTCTCGTTGTTTTTCTCTGTCTGCTATTGCTTGTAGATCAACTTTGAAGGGTTCCATACTCCCTCCACATACTTCTGCCTGTGCCAACGATGTCATCGAAAGAACTGCCACTCTCCCTGCAAGAGTTTCCTGCACTCCTCTCATTAACTTAAAAACCTGGGACCCAGTTAGCCAGAATGTGCCCGGCTCATGATATTTGTCAACATGGATCTTAATATACGTAAATAACTCCGGTGCATATTGTACTTCATCTATTAATATCGGCGGTTTATGCAACTGTAGAAAAAGTTCCGGGTCGCTTTTCGCTATGCTCCTTTCGTTTAGGTCATCCAAAGATACATAGCCACGGTCTGTATTTTCCATCAGCTTTCGAAGCATGGTTGTCTTGCCCACCTGTCTGGAACCGGTAACCAAAACTACCGGATATTCCTTTGTCACTTGATTTACCACCGTTTCCAGGTTTCTTGATATATAATTCATGTGCGAATTCCTCTTTCGGCTATTTTTAATCACAATTAAATATTAGCCGAATTTTTTTGCGTGTGCAAGTCTTTTCGGCTAATTCTTATATTCTTTCATATTTCATACAAGTTATGAGGCACACAAGGAACGTCAATGCGTATAGTTTGAAACGGATATCAGAATATATAAATTAATATTAAAAAATAGTTGTGAAATTATTAAGAGCATGATATACTAAAAAAGTAATACGGCCGCTAAATGTAGGACATATCCGATTGAGCATGTGTATCATTGGATATGTCCTCATTTACATTAATGGAAAAAAGCACGTTTTTCCTCCGTCTCCCGGCTATCCATCATCAAAAATGCCGACTCTATCCTCGTGATCCAGAACGGCGAGGTAGTAGAGAGCGGCACTCATACGGAACTTCTCGGAAAGGACGACGGCATATATGCTCACTTGTATCAGGTGCAATATGCCACGGGGCTGGCATTGTAAGGGACTATTCTCTGTTTCATTATCTACTAAAATTATAGTTGTTTACCCCTACCCCAATTATCTCCTTCACAAAACCTGCTCATCGTGAATTGCTGTAACGGTGAAAGAATAATCTTGACAGATTACTGAATACACATCGTCATGAGTTTCCAGAATGTAATGTTTATACTTGTCACTGCAGAGACCATATTCTTTTATCCACTCAGAATTCTTGATTTCTGCAAAATTATTTTTTGTATTCCATTTTTCCAGAGATATATCAATGTCTTCTCGTTGATATACCATTACATTTTCAAAAACTAATTCATATGAATACCAATCGCAGTTTTCATAGTTATTACTACATTGTCTGCCTGATATCTCTCCTTTCAAGAATAACGAATTTCCTTTCTGCGTTATCATATCAACGTGGATGGCATCTCGTCCATTCGTATGACCTATTTCTGTTTCAACAATTATACTCCATTTTACTTCCTCCCCCTTAAACATATATACTGTTCCTACAATGAATAACCAGAAGGTCGATTTTATAATTGCCCTTCAAAATTGTCACCAGGTATTTTCCAATAAGGTATATTTAATGATTCCCGCTCAATATCATCCATATCATCATCTCCCAGTTCCAGATTAAATTTTTCGACAATTAATTTTCTGATATCTGCAAGACGATTTACAATTAAACTTTCATCTATAAACCTTGTTGTTTCTTTTTCATAATCATATTTATTTTTATCACAGTAATAACTTCCCATATCATGCAAAGAACATAAAATAAACGACAGCTCCTTAATAATATGAATTGCTTCACTGCCCTGTAAAATAATTTTTCTATTTACTTCCAGCATAAGCACTAACCTCCTCAAACTGCGAATTATACAGTTCAGCATAGAACCCGCCCTGCTCCAGCAGTTCCTCGTGATTCCCCTGTTCCACAATATCACCGTCACGCATGACAAGAATCCGGTTCGCATCGCGGATCGTCGAAAGCCGATGGGCTATCACGAAACTGGTCCGCCCTTTCATCAGATTACTCATGGCCTTCTGAATCCGGGCTTCCGTTCGTGTATCGACTGAGCTGGTTGCCTCATCCAAAATCAGGATCGGATTATCCGCCAGGATCGCCCGAGCAATCGTAAGCAGCTGTTTTTGTCCCTGAGAGACATTGCTGGCATCTTCATTAAGCTCCATCTGATAACCTTCCGGCAGTGTCTGGATAAAACGATGAGCATGGGCCGCTTTGGCGGCCTCAATCACTTCTTCATCACTGGCATCCAGCTTGCCGTAACGGATATTTTCCATAATCGTTCCTTTGAACAGCCAAGTATCCTGAAGCACCATCCCCAGATTTTCGCGCAGATCACCACGGTTAAAATCGCGGATATCCTTTCCGTCTACTCTGATAGCTCCGCTGTTTACGTCATAGAATCGCATCAGCAGCTTGACCATCGTCGTCTTGCCTGCCCCGGTAGGTCCTACGATGGCGATCATCTGCCCCGGCTCTACCTTACAGCTGAAGTCGCTGATAATAATTTTATCAGGATCGTAGCCGAATTTCACATGGTCAAAGACCACCTCTCCTTTCGCAGTCAGAGCTTCCTCATTAGCAGCGATTTGATCCTCCTCCGCTTCCTCTAAAAACTCAAAAACCCTTTCCGCCGCTGCCGCAGTCATCTGCAGCATATTGGATACCTGAGCCGCCTGCTGAATGGGTTGCGTAAAATTCCGCACATATTGAATAAATGCTTGAATATCACCAATCTCTATCGCCCCGCGGATCGTCAGGATGCTGCCGCTTACCGCCACTGCAACATAACCCAGATTGCCGACAAAACCCATGATGGGCATCATCATTCCGGAAATAAACTGTGATTTCCATGCCGATTGATACAATATCTCATTGGTCTGATCAAATTCTTCCATCGTGCCCTGTTCCCGATTAAAGGCTTTGATAATATTATGTCCGCCATAGACTTCTTCAATCTGACCGTTGATTTTCCCCAGATAGTTTTGCTGATCGGTGAAATATTTCTGTGATTTCTTGATCACCACGCCGATCAGTCCACCGGTTATCGGCAGCATTACCAAGGCAATCAATGTCATCAGCGGACTGATACGCAACATCATAATCAATACACCGATAATCGTCGTAATTGATGTAATCAATGTAACGATACTCTGATTCAGAGTCTGTCCCAAGGTATCCACATCATTGGTAATACGGGACAGAATATCGCCCACCGCGTTTGATTCAAAGTATTTCATCGGCATCCGGTTGATTTTTTCCGAAAGTTCCCGGCGGAACCGAAAACTTAATTTCTGGGAAACTCCCGACATAATCCACCCCTGAATAAAGGAAAATATGGCACTGATCCCGTATAACAGAAGCAGTTGTAAAATAATATCACCAATCTTGGAAAAATCAATTCCGCCCATCCCCTGCTGCCTATTCATGTAACCATTATACAGTTCAGTGATTCCTTTACCCAGAATATCCGGACCGAGAATACTGAATACGGTTCCGGCTGCGGCAAAGATGACAACCGCCGTCGTAGCAAATTTATACTTACCCATATAATTCAATAATTTTTTAATGGAGCCTTTAAAATCTTTCGCTTTCTCCCCGGGCATCATTCCCATAGGACCTCGCCCTCCGGGCCCCATTCTTCTTGGAGGTTTTACCGTATTACTGTTTCGTTCACTCATTGTGCAATCCCTCCCTTTCCGCTTAATTCTGCTTCCGACAGCTGCGAACTGGCAATTTCACGGTATGATTCACAGCTTTCCAATAATTGCCGGTGCGTGCCGATACCGGCAATCTTACCTTCTTCCAGGACAATGATTTTGTCCGCATGAAGTATCGTATTGATCCGCTGGGCGACAATAATGACCGTGGCTTCCCTTACTTTCTGATTCAAAGCTTTTCTCAGTGTCACATCGGTCTTATAGTCCAAGGCTGAAAAACTGTCATCAAACAAGAAGATTTTCGCCTGTTTGGCAATCGCTCTGGCAATTGACAAGCGTTGCCGCTGTCCTCCCGAGACATTGGTTCCGCCCTGTGAAATCTCACTTTCAAACTTCTCAGGCTTTTCTTCGATAAATTCTATTGCCTGAGCGACCTGAGCCGCCTCGGTCATCTGCTCGTCGCTAATCCAGTCACCGGCAAACTTAATATTAGATGTAATATTTCCGGAGAACAGCACCCCTTTCTGAGGCACGAAACCGATCAGGCTCCGGAGCTTTTCTTGGGAAATCTCGCGGATATCCACCCCGTCTATCGTAATACAGCCGCCGGTCACATCATAAAAGCGGGGAATTAAGTGCAGCAAAGTCGATTTTCCACAGCCTGTACTGCCGATAATAGCTGTAGTCTCTCCCGGCTTGGCCGTAAATGAAAGATGCTCCAGCGCATCCTCATCAGCGTTGGGATAGCGGAAAGTTACATTAGTAAACTCAATCATGCCTTCAGCATCGGTTAGCAGTTCATCCCGAACCTGATTGCTGTCATGAATCGTTGCTTCTGTAACCAAGATCTCGTCAATACGTTTGGCTGCAACCAAAGCCCGCGGCAGCATAATCGACATCATCGTCAGCATCAGGAAGGACATCACGATCTGCATCGTATAAGTAATAAAGGCCATCAGATCTCCGACCATCATCGTGCCTAGATCTACTCCCTGAGCACCGAACCAAACAATCGCAAGGGTAATCACATTCATCAGCAACATCATTAAAGGCATCATCAGAGCCATGACACGATTAACAAATAGCTGATTTTTCATCAAGTCGGTGCTTGCTTTGTCAAACCGCTTTTCTTCGTATTTTTCCCGGCTGAATGCCCTTATTACCGAAGTGCCTGTCAGGATTTCCCGAGAAACCAGATTCAGCCGGTCCAACAAAACCTGCATCTTATTAAACTTAGGCATTGTTACTGTCAGCAGCACTGCTACAATTACCAAGATACACCCTACGGCAACGCCGATAATCCAGCCCATGCCGGTCTGAGTGCCGACCACTTTGATAACGCCTCCGATACCCAGAATAGGAGCGTATATGATCATTCGCAGCATCATGATGGACACAACCTGTACCTGTTGAATGTCGTTCGTACTTCTTGTAATCAGCGACGCGGTAGAAAATTTATCAATCTCGGCATTTGAAAAAGAAATAACCTTCCTGAATACCTTCTTCCTTAGATTAAGTCCCAGCTTACCGCCGGTCTTGGCAGCCAGGAGCCCGACTAAAATCGTTGAAAGCATCATCGCCAGCGAAAATAAAATCATAATCCCGCCTTTGAACCAAAGATAATTCATCTGCAACCTGGCCATGTCAATACCGACAGCTTCGTATTCGGAACGGACAAATGCAGGGCCTGCCTGCGTAATGATCGCATCCTTCATATCACCTAGCATGGTCATCACTGTAGCGCGCATGTCAGTCAGCAGTGCAGCATCCATCCTACCTGCCGCTATCGCTTCCTTGATCATGTCCATGGACATGTCAGAGATATCTGATAGACCACCAAAATTTGATAGCTCTGAGTTCCCATCTTCAGAATCACCATTAAACATATCAGCCAGATCTGGATTGCTTAAAAGACTGACCATGACCACAGGTTCCCCCAAAAGACCGTTCATCGCTTCGATCACCTGCGGATCTTTCTGTTTTATTTCGTAATTACCATCCTCATTGCGTATATACGCTTGTTCAAATACCGTCTTTTCGCCTTCATCCATAAAAAGCTGTAAGCTTTCATAGGTTTCTGCCCTCATTTCATCAGGCACAATATTCTCGATTCCCTCTCCGGCTATGCCGACATCAACGATGTCGGACATATATTGCGGCAACGCCAGATCACAATATGCCTGAATAACCAAAAGCATAATAATTGTGACAATAGGCAACCTAAAACCCTTTAAATATTTAAATATTCTAATCAAAGCTAATCCTCCCTGGCGCGCGGTATTACGACACAGAATCCCTAGAAGCTTAATTATATTCCTAATACGTTGCAATGGCAATTAAAAATATATAAACTTCTCTTAAAATCTATACAACTGTAATCAACTTATCCCACTTCATTGCTCAGCTCTTTCCCCGTAAAAAACTCATCCAGATTCTGTAAAGTTACCTCGGCAATACTTTTCAACGCTTCTTCGGTAAAAAAAGCCTGGTGCGAAGTAATAATCACATTAGGTCTGGATAGCAGAAGTGAAAGAATATCATCCCTGATAATCATTCCTGACATATCTTCAAAGAAAAAATCCTCTTCTTCTTCATAGACATCCAGACCGGCACCCCCTATTTTTTCTTCATTTAACGCGTTCAGTAAGGCCTCACTGTCAATCAGCCCGCCCCTGGACGTATTAATGATAAACACGTTATTTTTCATCATATCAAAAGCCTGCTTGTCTAAAATATGGCGGGTCTGTTCAGTAAGCGGTGCGTGAAGGGAAATTACATCGCTCTTTTGAAACAGTTCCTTAAGCCCGACATATTGAATTCGATCATCATCCGCCGGATAAGGATCATAAGCAATGATTTCCATGCCAAAACCCCGGCAGATAGTAATAAACACCTGTCCGATTTTTCCGGTTCCGATCACACCTACAGTCTTTCCGTGCAGATCGATACCGATCAGCCCGGTCAGGCTGAAATTAAACTCCCTGGTCCGCACATAAGCCTTGTGGGTTTTCCGGTTCAGTGACAATAACAGTGCCATGGCATGTTCTGCCACAGCATAAGGTGAATAAGCCGGAACCCTGACCACCGGAAATTTCCCGGTGGCGGCTTTGATATCTACATTGCTGTAGCCGGCCGAACGCATAGCCAGCAGCTTTATACCCTCTTCCGCCAAGATATCGATTGTCTCCTTGCCGATATCATCATTTACAAAGCCGCAGACTGCCTCACAGCCTTTTGCCAGCCGGGCTGTATGGGGATTCAGCTTGGCTTCGTGATAAATAATCTGATACTTGGTATTCAGTCGATCAAACCATTCCATGTCATATGGCTTGACATCATAAAAAGCTATTTTTTTCATCTTCTTCCAACTCCTTTGATAGATAATTTAGGGAAATGCCGATTTATTCAGAGTCTCCTTAGCTTCATAACTTTCCCCGATACCCATAATAATGAATAGCAGGGGCATATTTAAAACCTGCCCAAAACTAACCATATTATGTATTGCATAGCTGAAAGCACAGACTGCGGGAATATAAAAGATATGGCTCACCGCCCCTTTTCTTATGTATCGCGAAATTACGGTAACAAATATGGCAGCATAAGAAACCATCCCTGCTATTCCGGTATTTATCAGCATTGTCAGCCATTCGTTGTGTGAGTTACGCAATATTGCACCATTAAATAAATCACCAAATCCTGTTACTATATCCGGGTGACTATCAAGATATTCTGAAAAACCGTCAGGACCGACCCCAAATAACTTCTGCCAAAGATTCATCCGCGAAAATAACTCAAATCCAGTTCCCCAGGTCGCGCCTCTTTCGTTGCCCCAAGCCTGATCAAAAACAAAATAACTGTTCCCGCCAAGACCAAGAAAACCGCCGGGATGTAAAGTATTTACTGACAACAACAGAAAATAAACTATGATTCCGACTATCGGTATCGCCGCTATAACCCGCTTAAAAACCCTGTTGTTCATAATAGCACATGTTTTTTGACTTTTTGAGGTAAAATACAATAAAATGATCAGCAGAAGCAACAGGATGCTGAAGGAAGAACCAGTTACTTTAGCACATAAATTATCTGTGGAATAATTATACCTTCCAGGAAAGACGATTCTGATTATCCTGATGATCTGACAGGTAAGGCACCAAATCGCCGCCAGTTGCAGCCACTTCTTACCATAAACATCCCATCTTCCCATGATAACAAGCAGTAAAATATAAAACACGGCAATAAAAGACAAAAAAACACTGCTGCTCCCCTGCGTAACTCCTGCCCCAAAAGCAATCGCTGTATAAATTCCGGAAACGACCCGAATCCTGTTGCTATCAGAAAAAAGAAACATACAGGCTCCAATCGGCCACATCACTGCAAAATATCCGGAAAACCAATTGATATTTCCCAAGGTGGAAATAAATTCCGGTGCCACTATCGAAAAGGGTATCGGATAAAAAGAAAAGCGGTTACAGATTCCCAAGATATATACAATCACAGAACCTACCGTAAAACCGATCCATACAGCTCCTGAGTATTTCCACATCCGGCTGATACCAAAATACACTGCTGCAATCAATAGCATCGTCATAAGTCCCATGAACCAACCCTCTGCTCCCACCCAGGACATCTCACGGTAAGACGACAGAATAAAGGAAAGTACTGAGGCACCGATGAAAATAAGTACTGCCAGCTCGGTTAAGGTCAATGATTTTTTCTTGTGGCGAAAGTCTTCTAAGACTAGTATTGTGATTAGCAAAGCCATAACTAAAATACTGACAGTTATATATTTAAAAAAAATATATTTATCCTTTCCAATACTGACATAGCCATCAGCAGTTATATATAGAGGATAGATAACTGCCATAATTAAAATATAAGCCTGCCAGAAAAAACTGCGGCTATCATTTAATAATCCTTTTATTCGGGACAGTTTTCCTGTTGTTCTTGCTGACATTCTTCCCTGATTTCCTTCAAATAACGATATGTCTCAAATATAATGACCAAACCTATCGGTCCCTTTATAATTCCCATGAAACCGAAGAGTTTGATTCCCACATACACGGAAAATAATATCGCTACCGGCCAGATTCCCATCTTATCTCCGATCAGCTTAGGTTCCAGCACTTCTCTTGTCAGGACACAGACACCGTAGAGCAGGAGGCATGCTCCGGCCTGCCAATAAGATTCCGAAAACAGCTGTATAACGGCTAACGGAACCAGGATAATTCCGGTTCCGATAAATGGGAGCGTCTCCATAATACCGGCAATAAAGCCGATTGCAATACCGCCTCTGATGCCGACGGCCCACAGACTCATCGCACATATCCCGCTGATAACCAATAAAATTATAACCTGAGCTCTTAAAAATGTCCTGATATATTTCAATACTTTACGTCCTATCCGGACGATACCATTTAGGCTTTTAATGTTTTTAGCTTTAGTAATAATCTTATCATAATCTTTAATCAGCAACAAGATACTAATAATCATTACAACAAAAAATCCAAAAAAACCGGCCAAGTTCTTCAGATAAATCAGGGAACCGCCCATCAGTTTCGGCATTACCTCGATTTCCAGATTTTCTATCTGAATATTCACCTGTTCCAAAATAAAGTTCTCAATATAGCTGCCGTCAAATCCAAACCGTTTCTCAATACTGTCACAGCAATTTCTTAAAAAGATACCGAACTGTTCTTCTATCATATCTGTCTGACCAAGAATCTCCATGCATTTATGGTACAAGGCACTGAATAGTAAGCCTACCAATACGGCCAGCAGGATACAAACGACAAGTATAAAAATAGAAGCCATGATACCTTTTTTGATGTGCAGCCTTTTGTGAATGCGATCCAGCTTGGGGTATAAATAGGCCACAATTAAAAAAGCAAATAAAAAAGGAGCAATCAACGGGCTGACAAACTTCATTGCCAGATAAACTCCCAGTACCACTCCGGCTACTATCAGACATTCTTTGTTTTTTCTAGTAAATATTCTTGAAATAATTTTTTCCATAGAAAACCCCATAATAATAGAACTTATTTAATCCACCAAATAAAAAATACCCATACTGTAGTATGAGTAATTTTACTTTATTTATATAGGGTTTTTAGTGCTTTTATTGGTTAAAAATTGGTAAAAAAGGATGAAAATACCTGATTCACCGGTTCTGTCTCATATATCTTTTTCGCTCCGGTACGCGGATGGACAAGCTTCAGTCTATATGCACACAGTGCCATCTTATGACAGTTCATCCGACGGCTGATTTCCTGAGACTCAGCACTTCCATAGCGTTCGTCCCCCAGCAACGGCATGCCGGCGTGGGACAACTGAACACGTATCTGGTGATGTCTTCCTGTTTCCAGACGGATATCTAATAAAGTCACTTTATCTTGATAACTTCGCACTGCATACTGCAAGCAGGCCATTTTACTGTTCTCCGGTGATTCTCCGAGTGCCGCGACGTATGTGCGGTTATTCCGCGCGTCATGCCGCAGAAAGTTTTTAAGCTCCCCTTCGGTTTTCTCCGGTTTACCCAAGACCAAGGCATAGTAATCTTTACTCATAGTACGATCTGTCATCTGCTTACTTAGCTCAGCAGCCGCTTCTCTGCTTTTAGCAAAAACAAGCAAACCTTCAACCGGCTGATCAAGACGATGCACCATGCCCACATATGGCTCTCCCCTGTCCGGCTTATTCCTTGCTGTAATTTTCCCCGAGCGGGCCAGATAATTTTTCAGTTCACTGACCACGTCCCTCTCACCTAAGCGGGCCGTCTGCGTTGCCAAGCCGGCAGGTTTGTGAATCACGATAATATCCTGATCCTCATAAACGATTAACTGTTCCGTCATATCTTAAACCGATAACCGACACCCCAGATTGTTTCTATATACTGTGGTTTTGCCGAATCATATTCTATCTTTTCCCGGATTTTCTTAATATGAACCGTTACTGTCGCAATATCGCCGATTGAATCCATATCCCAGATTTCCCGGAACAGCTCTTCCTTGGTGTAAACATGATTGGGGTTCTCTGCCAAAAAAGTAAGAAGGTCGAATTCTTTTCCCGTAAAGGCTTTCTCCTCACCGTCTATCATAACGCGGCGGGCGGTTTTGTCAATTCGGATTCCTCTGATTTCCACCACGTCATTTACTTTCTGGCCGGTTCCGACCAGACGATCGTATCTTGCCAGATGTGCTTTGACTCTGGCAACCAGTTCACTGGGACTAAATGGTTTCGTCATATAGTCGTCAGCACCTAAACCTAAACCTCTAATTTTATCAATATCATCTTTCTTGGCCGATACCATAATAATAGGGATATTCTTTTCCTCCCGGATGCTCTTGCAGATCTCAAAGCCGTCCATGCCTGGCAGCATCAGATCCAAGACAATCAGATCAAAATCTTCCGCAAGGGCCGTCTGCATTCCGATATCCCCCGCATTGCAGATTTTTACTTCAAATCCGCTCAGCTCAAGATAATCCTTCTCCAGATCGGCAATCACCTCTTCATCTTCAATAATCAGTATCTTGCTCATAATCACTCATCCTTTCTTCCTGTGAATTATCTGTCTGAAATTTTCTGAATACAAAATGCATACACGTACCTTCATCCTCTTTACTGGTGGCCCAGATATAGCCGCCATGGTCTTCGACAATTTTTTTAACGATAGATAGGCCGATGCCGCTTCCGCCACGGGCGGAATTACGGGAAGCGTCTGTACGATAAAACCGCTCAAAGATCTTACCCAGATCTTTAGCTGCGATTCCCCGACCATTATCCTCTATCTCAATCCGGATGGAATCGACCTCATCCAGAATCCGGATATCAATTTCGCATTCATATCTGGTTTTATCCATATATTTTACACTGTTGCTGACAATATTATTGACCACCCGTTTAAGCTGCTCCGGATCGGCGATAATTACCGTCTCCGGAGAAACCAGATTGGAGTAATTCAGCTTAATATCTTTGGATTCAAGATCCATGCCAACTTCTTCGATACAGTCACGGAAATAATCAGCTACATTGATCTTATGAAAATGATAGGGGATTCGGTTGGAATCAATGCCGGTATATATGGTAAGTTCATTAATCAGCCGATCCATATCATTCGTTTTATTATAAATAGTTTTTATATATTTATCCATTTTTTCAGAGGTATCCGCCACACCATCCATTATCCCTTCTACATAGCCTTTTATCGCAGTAATAGGGGTTTTCAGATCGTGGGAAATGTTGCTGACCAGCTCCCGGTTTTCTTTTTCCGCTTCCAACTTTTCATCAATAGATTCCTTCAGACGCAGCCTCATGTCCTCGTAATTCCGGTAAAGCTCTCCGATCTCACCGCGGCTGTCGGTATCCAGCATATATTCAAAATTGCCTTCCGTGATGTTCTGCATAGCCAGATTTAACTGATTAATCGGCGTAAATACGCCTTTTTGAATCCATCGGGTCAGCATAATGCCGGTAAAAAGCAAAATCAGGATAATGGCAAAAAACATATTGACGACAAGAGTCTTGGATATCGTATGATTCAGTCCGGTAATGATAAAAAAAGTTCCGGCACTTCCATCCGAAAAAGTAAAATCAAGCTGCCTGACCATTCTCTGGATATCATTATAATAAAATCCGGTCTCTTCATCGGACTGAACCGTACCGGAAACATTATGATCGGGCAGTCTTGCAAAAATCTGGGCGGCAGCTTCGGGATTGCCGGCATAATAAAGCACATTGTCTTTACGCACAATAACGTATGACGCCTTATTCTTTAAATTTGCATTGATGTTTTCCAGATATTCGATACTTTCCAGCTGCATTTTATCCTGTTCAATCTGATTCTTGATCTGAAGGTAAATATCATCCGTAATCTCATTAAACATTTGACTTGTATCCGTCAGCATGTTGTGATTCGTAAGGATATCATATTCATCAAAATCCTTCAGAAGATAGCCGCCGATTCCCAGAAAAGCGCCTGCGGTCATCACAAGCGGCAGGATTAAAACGGTCAGAAAGGTTATCAGCAGTCTTGTTTTAAATTTCATGACAACTCCCGTGATTTACAAGCATATAAATCAGTATAGCACAAATTATTAAAATAGCTATTAAATAAACATAAAACTTATCGGTCTAATTCCTAAAATTAATTTAAACTTTCTTGTTTTATATAAAATTAAAAGAGAAGCGGGAATAAAGGGTGTGGTCTGAACTGTATCGAATTAAGAGACAAATTATGAATGATTGAATGATATTCTTGACAATAAGAGACGGTTTGATATAATAAATAAAAACAGTAACTATTATTATTATAAGGGGTAATTATGTCATTAAAATATAGCCGACAAAGAGAAACCATTAAGGATTTTTTGTTGTCAAGGAATGATCACCCAACCGCTGATACCGTATATATTAATGTCCGTAAGTCCTATCCCAATATCAGTCTTGGTACAGTGTACCGCAATCTGACGCTTTTAGCTGATATCGGCGAAATCTCCCGCCTCTGCGTCGGAGACGGGGTTGACCATTTTGACGCGATTACAGAACCGCATTATCATTTTATTTGTCAGCAATGCGGGCGTATCACCGATTTAGAAATCGCGCAAAAGGACGAAATGATCGGAAAAGCCAAGCAATGCGTAAACGGGCAGATAGACGGATGCGTCACTTACTTTTACGGAAAGTGCTGCAACTGCTTGGGTGAAAATCGCTGACATAATACTCTGTCTATACCACCAGATTTCTCGCCGTACCGTTCAGAAATGCTTTAATATTATCATAGGTTTCTGTTACCAGCCGCTTTCTTGCTTCAATACTGGCCCAAGCAAGATGCGGCGTAATAATCAGCTTATTGCTGTCGGTTATTTTACTCAAGGGATTACTCTCCTTCATCGGCTCGGTACAGGTCACATCCAGACCGGCCCCGGCGATCATATCCTGTGTCAGGGCGACATATAAGTCTTCCTCATTCACAATCGGTCCTCTGGCAACATTGATCAAAATTGCTGACTTTTTCATTTTTCGGAAGGCATTTCTATCCATCAATCCCTTGGTTTTATCGCTTAATGGACAATGAATGGACAGAAAATCGGCTCTCTCTAATAACGGTTCCCATTCCACCCGTTCATAGTCAGTACAGGTACTTTTACCAGTAGGAGAATAAAAGATAACCTTACACCCAAACGCTTCCGCCACTCTGGCAACACTGCTTCCGATATGCCCCATACCGATAATGCCCCAGGTTTTACCGTCAAGCTCACAAAAAGGCCGGTCAAAATTAGTAAATCCGCTTTGGGCTCCATAAGCCCCCGATTTAACATAATCATCGTAATGGCGGAGTTTTTCGAGGATATAAAAGCATAAAGCAAACGTATGCTGGGTTACCGCCTGGGTACTGTAATTTCTTACGTTCACGACCTGGATCCCCCGCTCTTTACAATAATCAAGGTCAATATTATCATAACCGGTGGCAAATTCACAGATGAGCTTTACCTTACCGGCATCTTTGAGGGTATCCGCGTTTAGGGGACATTTATTAACAATGATAATATCCGCATCTTGTACCCTTGTTCCGGCATTTTCTTCGGTACTTACCGAGTAGGCTACTACCTCTCCTAATTCACTCAGAACATCTACCGACACATCCGGCCCTACACTGTTTCTTTCCAAGATTACTATTTTTAATTCTTTTCCCAATCTTTTCTTAACTCCATTTCCAATCTTTACCAACGTATTTTTGCACTTTTTTCATTTCCTTTTTCAAATTAACTCCCGATATCTCACCTGCTTCAGTATCTTATAGAAAGGCTTTCCCAGCACCGCCATCAAGATAAAATTAACGACAGCGTGCCACACATCCCAAGTCAGGCCGGTTATCCAGTAAGTAAGCGCATATCCGGGATCCAACGGAAGATAAGCCAAGGCAAAAAAAGCACCGAACAGCAAGCCGTATGACCCGGCTATCACCGACCACAGCAAAAACTCTTCCTTAATCAGTCTTCGCAACAGCAACACGATCAGACAAAGGGCTGGCCAAGTATACATATAACTGACCCACCACAGTCCAAACCCCCATTGCAGCCCCTGAAACAGATTAAACACCATCACGATTGCGAACGTTTCTTTTCCCAGCATAAGGGTATAGAGGATAATCAGCAGAGTCACCACCTCTATATTGGGCAAAAAATCCAATGCCAGCTTAGAAACATAGAGGACGGCGCTTAACAGCGCCACCCTCGTCATTGTTTTGACAGACATATCACAAATCCCAACCCTGCAGTAGGGTAAACGTATACTTGTCTCCGCTCTGCAACGGAATCTCGTCTGCTCCTATGGAGATCTGGGCATCATTGACGGTTATGCACCACCAATATTCCTGACTGATGTCCTCCTCCATGCCATAAAAGCCCTTTAGGTAAAGCCCCCACTCGGATTCTTCCCATTGACATTCTTCTATGGTACGTAAATATTCTCCCAGATAAGTCAAATCGGACCTCTCCGTAGTAATTTGGTAAAAGTCATCCCTGTCGGAAATAACTTCAACCTCAAACATTTTGTTACCTTCTTGTGTTTCCCTTATGTTAAGGAAAACCGCCACCCCCGCCACGATCAAAAGAATCGCAACAAAAACGGCAACTACTGTTAGCTTTTGTTTTTTGGTCATATTCTTATTCTCCTTTCTTTCCTACCAAAGAAACAGATTTACGAATATGGCAAGTCTTTGCATCATCCAAAACATCCGCCTTCTCATATGATACATTTCAATATATCAATATTATTTGTGCCAATATTATATATATCAACAATAATAATTATCAAATAGAATTTCATACAATGGCTACCGTCACCTATCGGCCGGCATGAACGTTTCGTCCGCATTACCTCAGAGTAAGAACTGTCAATGAATTTCACATTATTCCTTATTAGCCCGCTTCATAAATCAAAGCCTGGGCACCATATCCGCTGCTACCTTATTTATCTGATTTATCAGTATTTCCTTAGACGCTCTGCGGGATGCGCACGGATTTACACTGGAAACTGGCACTTTGTGCCGTAAGTCCGGCGCGGGAAACGCTGCATCAGCGTTTCCCTAATGTAATGTAAATCATAAGATCTATGCTAATTAAGTCGGAAGCTACAGTCTCCGCAACAGTACTTCCCTTTGTTCCTCGTACCCTGGTTTGCCAAGAAGCGCAAACATATTTTTCTTATAGCTTTCCACGCCAGGCTGGTCAAAAGGATTTACCCCCAGCATATGCCCGCTTACCCCACAGGCAAACTCAAAGAAATAAAACAGTTCGCCCAGATAAAACTCATTTACTTCCGGTATGCGAATAATCAGATTAGGAACTTGTCCGTCGGTATGTGCCAAGATGGTACCGTTCATGGCACTCTTATTGACAAAGTCTACGGACTTGCCGGCCAGATAATTCAATCCGTCCAGATCGGTCTCTTCTTCACCAAGGATAATTTCCTCGCGTCCCGTTTCAATATCAATCACCGTCTCAAATAAGATTCGGGCACCGTCTTGAATATACTGCCCCATAGAATGCAGATCGGTAGTCAGATCCACACTGGCCGGGAAAATTCCTTTCCCGTCTTTCCCTTCGCTCTCCCCATAAAGCTGCTTCCACCACTCAGAAACAAAGTGGACACCAGGTTCATAGTTAGCCAGAATTTCCACATTTTTTCCTTTTCGGAGCATAATATTGCGTAAAGCGGCATATTGCAGGGCATCATTGTCCTCAAACGGGTTGTCCAGCGCCCGCTTACGCCCGCTTGCAGCACCTTCCATCAGCTTATCGATGTCCGCACCGCTCACCGCGATCGGCAGCAGGCCGACGGCAGTCAGGACAGAAAACCGCCCGCCTACATCGTCCGGAACGACAAAGGCTTCATAACCTTCTTCATCAGCCAGGTTTTTTAAAGAGCCTTTTGCCTTGTCGGTAGTCGCATAAATTCTCTTAGCCGCTTCCTCTTTACCATATTTATCTTCAATGATCTTCTTAAACACCCGAAAGGCAATCGCCGGTTCGGTTGTTGTTCCTGACTTACTGATCATATTAATCGAAAAATCCCTGTCACCGATTACCTCGGTCAGATGTTTGATATAAGTCGAACTGATGGAATTGCCCACAAAATAGATTTCCGGCGTTTTTCTGATTGCTTTCTTCACAACATTGTAAAAACTATGGCGCAGGAATTCAATCGCCGCCCTGGCGCCCAGATAAGAGCCGCCGATCCCGATCACCAGCAGAACTTCTGAATCGCCTTGGATTTTCAGAGCCGCTTGTTTAATTCTCGCAAATTCCTTGCGGTCATAAGCTACCGGCAAATCAATCCATCCTAAGAAATCATGACCTACTCCTTGTTTCGACACCAGAACTTCCTTGGCACCTAACACCTGGCTTTTTATTTGCTCTACTTCCCTACCGCTGACAAACGGTGCTGCCTTTTTATAGTCAAATGATACTTTACTTCCCATCCTTTTGCTCCTTCGTATTATTTTTTGAGACAATTCTCATTCAGTGTAGCAAATCTATCCTTTTTTTTCAAGTAAAAGCCACGCCGGACAGCCAAAAAGTTTACAAAAAGTTAATTTGCACAATTCTATTGAAATTATCTAAATTTGATAATTGAAATTGTCTTGATTTGATATTTTTATCCTTTCGGTTTCATATATTATCTGTAAAGCATGTGAGGAGGAATCCTCCTTGAATTTTTTTTGGAAAAAATTTTTTCACTTGTTGCCGCTTGTCTTATTTATTGGCATTGCCTTTCTCTTTACCCATATCCTATCACGAAATAATGATCAGAGTCGTTTTACTGCCATATCTGAAGACATTTTTATTGGCGAAATGACCGCAAATACCTTAAATATGCATTATACTATTGCTTATCCGGAAGACTATGGTATTGAATACTCGCCTGTTCTGTCGGTCTATCAGCCGGAAAAATCAGCGGGTAATCTCACCAGTCAAGAAGATCTTTTATCGCGGCTAAAAAAAATATCACCGAAGCGCTTATCCGATACGGATGCCTATGCCTACGACCTACTGGTTTCTTTTTTAAATAATCAGCAAACCGGAAATCATCTGTATCTTTATGAAGAACCTTTATCTCCGGCTTCCGGAGCGCAGTCCAAACTGCCAGTTCTTCTGGCTGAATACACCTTCCGCTCGGCAACTGACGTGAACGATTATCTGGCTATCCTGGATCAGATCGACGAATTTCTTGGCGGGCTGATTCTGTTTGAACAGGAAAAAGCCGATGCCGGGCTTTTTATGTCGGATATTACCGTGGATAAGGTGATCGAACAGTGCGATAATATCATGGATAAAGAACAGCTTCTTGCCGGCAGCCATTTCTTACAGTCTACCTTTCAGGAGCGTGTAGACGGCCTGGCGGCGGAAGGTATCATATCGCCTGAGGAAAAAAATGATTACATAACGGAAAACAACCGGCTTTTGAGCGATGTCGTTCAGCCGGCATATGAAAATACCGGCGATCAGATGTATTTACTGAAAGGCAGCGGACGTAACGACATGGGTTTATATTATTATCCGGAGGGGCAAGATTATTATCAATACCTGTTAAGAAGCAATACCGGTTCTTTTCGTGATATTGAAGCTATCAAAAAAATTCTATATGATAACTTTAAAGCAAACTATGACCAGCTCATTTTCCTCGCTTCCGCACATAATAGCCTGGCAGAGGAAATCAATGCCGGAGTGCTGGCATTGCCGCTTACGGAACCTACGGAAATCTTAAAGGATCTGCAGTCAAAAATTACCGACTGCTATCCTGCCCTTCCCACTTTACCCGGCTATGAAGCACCCAGATGCATCGTCAAAAATATTTCTCCCCGCATGGAAAACTACAGTAGCCCGGCCTTTTATCTTACTCCGCCCATTGACTGTTACGGTGATAATACGATTTATATCAATCAAAAATATAACCCCGGCAGTTTATCGCTATATACCACCTTGGCCCATGAAGGCTATCCCGGTCACCTTTATCAGACGGTTTATTATCGTACTTACATGGAAAAAACCGACGGCAACCGGCTGCGGCACATCCTCAACTACAACGGATATCAGGAAGGCTGGGCCCTTTACGTGGAAATGGATTCCTTCCGCTATGCTGAACAGCTTGCTGCCGGTGCTGGCTCGGATATGACCCATCTCATTGAGTATTACCGACTGAACCACTCCCTGCAGCTTTGTCTGTATTCGCTTTTAGACGTTGCCATACATTATGACGGAGCAGACTTCTATCAAGTCCAGAGAATCCTGCAGACAATCGGCATTATCGATGAGGATGCGATTCACGACATTTATGAATATATCGTTGAAGAACCGACTAATTATCTGAAATATTATCTGGGTTATCTGGAAATCCTGATACTGAAAGAGGAAGCCCGTAATCTATGGAATGACAGCTACAGTGATTATGAATTCCATCGGTTTTTTCTGGAAGCAGGACCGTCCGACTTCACGAACTTAGAAAAAAGACTGCGCGCAACAAAGATAGAAACTGATCCGACTGCGGAGACTTACAGTTCCACAAACACAATCCGGCTGGATATGAGAACGGACTTACAAAGCTGATGCTTTGAGTCATATCATATCCAACCGGCTGGTTATTATTCTCTTAATAAAACAGGCATATTCTGCCTGTTTTACAATAAAAATTATAATATCAATACAGATAAGCAAAATCCCTTTTACTTATTACTCCCCTGAATTGTTATTTTCTAATTTCTTTATCTGATTTATGAACTCTTCGACCTGTTTTAAGTGCTCCTCACTCTTGCCGGTTTCTTTTTTACGGACTTCCTTCCGATATGACGAAGGGGACATTCCTTTCATCTGCTTAAAGGCTTTGGCAAAAACCAGAGCATCCATATAACCACAGGATAACGCTATGGTCTCAATGGGCAGGCCGGTAAGCTGAAGCAATTCTACCGCCTTGGTAATACGGAAGGTAGTCAGGAATTGCTGCGGAGAAATACCGATCGTATTCATAAAGAGCGTGTATAAATAGCTTCTGTTAATACATACATAGTCCGCGACTTCCGTTATCTTGATCGGATTGCAATAATTGCACTGCATATATTCTACTGCCTTCCGAACATAATGGTTAGCGCGGTCCGTTTCACCCCGGTAAGAAGTGGACACACTGTCGGCAATAATCGACAGGAAAACATTAAGCTGTCCGTTTCTACGCAATTCGTCACCCATATCAAAGGTATTGTGCTTCATCATATCTTTGACGAGTTCATAGATCTCATCCGAACGTTCCGATTTAAAAACCGGACTTTGGGAAGAAAGTCCCATGTTTTTAATCACCCGCTCAGATCTGTCGCCGCTGAAACCCACCCATACATAGGTCCACGGTTCATCAAGGTCTGATTGGTAATAAGATAATTCTTCCGGTGTAATCAAAAATCCATAACCTTCTTGCAGCGGATACTCTTTTCCGCCGATGGAAAAGATACCTTTCCCGCTTAATACATAATGAATTAAAAAATGTGGCTTAATAGCCGGTCCAAAACTGTGCAGCGGCTCCGTCTGAGAACAGCCGCAGCAATTAACAAATAAATTGCCTGTTCTTTCTCCTGGAAATTCCAGTTTGTACGCTTTTTCCATAATTTACGGCCCCTTCTTTCTTTCCAGCCTTCTGGCTGATTTTTTTGGTTCTTGCTTTTGTATTGTTTTCCAAATAAAAATAAAACAATATCATTAGAGAACCGATCCCCTTTATACACTGCTCCCCTCATACACTATCATCGTTTATTTCTCAGGCTGTCTTTTTTGTTTTTAGATCATGACCAGAACCTGACTTTGCACATCACTCCTTTCTGTCTTTGTAAATACGCCATCTAACATACAAGCGGGTGATGGGAATCGAACCCACGTGTCTAGCTTGGAAGGCTAGTGTTCTACCATTGAACTACACCCGCGAATATACGTATTTTACAATTCCTCTGTCTTGTCAAGAGTATTACATGCAAAAAGTAAATTCCACCATAAAATATAAATATTTATTCTAATATTTTTAGCAATATTTAATATTAATATCTAAATAACGAAATTTTTCTTTGTTCCGCTTTCTTTTCTCCCTGATTTTTTTCATTCAAGTTCTTCTCGTTTTTTCCATTGTTTTGTTGATATTTTAGCACGACCGCCGCGGTTTTAGGCAATGTAATATTGATTTTTCCATTATTCACAGGATATTTTTTTTCTTCTGTGTTAAAACCTTCCGCATCAGTACACATCAATTGCTTCATGAAACCCTGCTTTGGTACACCCAGATGCCATATGGTTATTTCCTTGTGAATCTCATAATCATTATTATTTACTATTATAACTGACTGTTCTGCTCTGGTGAATCTGCCATAAACAAGCAGATTGTAGCCTCCCTCTAAAGCCCTGAGCGAGCCTGATATCAATTCCCGGTTCTCCTTGTGTATTCGAATCATCTCTTTATGAAAGGTGATCATTTCTTTATCTTCACGTCCCCAGGGATAAGTCCTTCTGTTGTCCGGATCGGTAAAACCGCATAATCCCGCCTCATCACCGTAATATATAGTCGGTGCACCGGGCCAGGTCATCTGCATGACAACCGCTTCCCGCATCACTGCCTTATTGACACCTTCATCTGCCGCCGCCGCGCCAAGATTATTCGTCCTGCCTACCTTCTTATTGGTACGCGTCAGAAAACGGGAATGATCGTGGTTTGAAAGTTCATTCATAGCCACCAGCAATGACGGCATCGTAAAGCATGCCAGATGGTTACGCATCGCCTCCCAAAAGCTGTCGGCATTGCCATATAAATCTCCGCGGTAGTCGTCACTATGTTTTTCCATACCGGTCAGAAACCAGGTAAGCGGTTCCATAAAAGCATCGTAATTCATCACCGTATCCCATTCATCACCTTTAAGCCATTCCGAAGCATTGCCATAGTGTTCCGCCAAAATAATGGCATCCGGATTAGCACGCTTCACCGTCTTACGAAATTCTTTCCAGAAAAAATGATTATATTCCGGTGAATAGCCCAGATCTGCTGCCACATCCAGGCGCCATCCATCGGCATTATAGGGCGGCGATACCCATTTAGCAGCAATATTCATAATATAATGAAACAGTTCGTTAGATGCTTCATAATTAAGCTTAGGCAGGGTATCAAAGCCCCACCATCCGTCATAGTGACTGTTATAAGGCCATTCGTCCTGACGATGGAAACGAAAGTAATCGCGATAGGGACTTTCCCTGTCAACAAAGGCTCCCTTCGCGTATCCAGGGGCATTTTCGTAAATACGTTCCCTGTCCATCCACTTATTAAAAGAACCGCAGTGATTAAAGACCCCGTCCAGAATAACCTTGATCCCTCTTTTATGAGCCTCTTTTACAAGTTTCGCAAAAAACAGATTACTTGCCTCCAGATTATCCTTATTGGAAACACGGTTGATATATCTGCTGGCATATCGATTCTCATACCCTTCAGGATTCAATAACTCCCCGCTATCACTGACGATATTGCCAAAATGAGGGTCAATATAGTCATAATCCTGAATATCATATTTATGATTAGAAGGAGATACAAACAGGGGATTAAAATAAATTACATCAATCCCCAGCTCCTCAAGATAATCCATTTTATCAATAACCCCTTGCAGATCACCGCCATAAAATTCTCTCACGCCCATGGCCGCAGGGTATTTACTCCAGTCATCTACCTTTACCGTCTTATCATTAACATACTGATACTCTCCGGTCAGCACGTCATTACGGGGATTCCCGTTGCAAAAGCGGTCTACATAGATCTGATAGATAACAGCTCCCTTGGCCCAGTCAGGTGTCTTAAAACCAGGGATAATACGCATCATATGGTAATCGCTGATATCCTGAGTTATCCCACGGCTATCATAATAGCAGATGATCTGTCCGGCCTGGATTTCAAAATAATAACCGAAGCTTTCTCCTTCCAGCTGAACCTCGTGATCATAGTAATCGAACTGTTCGTCGGATTCTGACTTCAGCATCAAATGCTTTTCATTTCCGCTCACCAAATAGATCCTGTCAATATTATTTTTTTCTGTCCGAAACCGGATCGTTACTCTGTCATAAGCTTTAGGCTCCATCGGGGACACGTAATTTTCCGTCATATCACTGAACAATGCTTCTCTGTTAAATTGCGGTGGCGTACCAGCCTCATACCGGCTCTGTTCCGCATCCTTACTAAAATCCATAAAATCCTCTTTTCGACACAAGATTTATTAATTATTTTATTTTTGAGCTAGATATAGTGTTCATATGGTTTTTATTTTATCTTATATGACGCATATAATCAATAGTAAACTGTAGGGCCTCTTTAGAGCTCCTGTCATTAGGTTTATTGAAACAGAGAACCGGGGGAGGGCTCGGGAACCGGAGGGCTGGGCAGTCGGTTTTCTCGGCGGACGCATTAAGTGCCAACGCAGAGGAAACCAAAATGAACAGTAGAACTGTTTATTTCGTAAAGTGGAGCCCCTCTGGGCGAGACTTTATCTGCTCTGGGTTCCTCGGAGTGCTTTAAACGCCGCGTCCAAAGAGAAAATCCGACTGCCCAGCCCTCCGGTTCCCGAGCTCCCCCGCTACTCATCTAAACCCAATGGCTTGACAGCAGCGCTTTGATGCACTGGGAAGGAAGCGTGGCCGAATGGCCTCTTTAGGGCAGACTGGTCACATATGATGCTTTGATGCACTGGGAAGGAAGCGTGGCCGAATGGCCTCTTTAGGGCAGACTGGTCACATATGATGCTTTATGCACTGGGAAGGAAGCGTGGCCGAATGGCCATAAAAAGGGCAGTAGATCACGTCTACTGCCCTTTTTAAGAGAAGGTATTTTTTTACTTATGGGATATAGCAAAAAAATATAGGGTATTGGGGGGTATGCATAAATAGTAGCATAGCTTGCGTGTTACGTAAATCCTCATTTTTAACAAATCTTACAAAAAAACGTACTGGCTCTTGTGCAAAATATACAAGATGAATCAGGTTGTAGCAAATCCTCCTGTAGGCAACGGTGCCGGTTCAAATACATTGTCATACAAAGCTTCAAATTCTTCCCTGGTTATTTTTTCTTTTTCTAAGAGGAGGATGGCACATTTCTCCAGGATATCCATATGCTCCTGGATAATTTTCTTGGCCTTTTGATAGCATTCGTCAATAATTTTTTTCACTTCCCTGTCAATCTCTGCGGCCATCTCATCACTGTAGCTCTTAGTCTGGGCAAAATCACGGCCGATAAAGACTTCGTCATCATCACTGCTGTAATTGATCATGCCGATGTTATTTGACATCCCAAATTTTTTGACCATGTTACGAGCTTCACTGGTGGCTTTTTTGATATCACTGGAAGCTCCGGTAGTAATCTCGTCAAATATCAGATCTTCGGCTATACGTCCGCCCAGTGATACCATAATATCCTGTTCCATCTTGCTCTTGGTCATAAACATATCGTCCCTTTCCGGAAGCGGCATGGTATAACCTGCGGCACCCAATCCCGTGGGAATAATGGAAACAATGTGTACCGGACCTACATCTGGCAGTTCATGAAATAAAATGGCATGGCCGGCTTCGTGATATGCTGTGATTTTCTTTTCTTTATCACTGATAACACGGCTTTTTTTCTCGCCGCCGATACCGACTTTGATAAAGGCCTGCTTGACATCTTCCTGAACGACAAATTTACGGTCTTTCTTGGCGGCTATGATAGCAGCTTCATTCAGCATGTTTTCCAGATCAGCGCCGGTAAACCCGGCGGTTGTCTGGGCGACTTGCTTCAGATCCACATCATCACCTAAAGGTTTGTTTTTCGCATGTATTTTTAGTATGTCTTCCCGGCCGCCGACATCGGGACGGTTCACGCTGATCTTACGGTCAAATCGTCCGGGACGGAGAATAGCAGGATCCAGAATATCCACACGGTTGGTGGCGGCCAGGACGATAATGCCTTCATTTACTCCGAAGCCGTCCATTTCTACCAGCAACTGGTTGAGTGTCTGTTCTCTTTCATCATGGCTGCCTCCAAGCCCGGTGCCGCGTCGTCTGGCTACAGCATCGATCTCGTCAATAAAAATGATACAAGGAGAATGCTTCTTGGCTTCTTCAAACAGATCCCTTACACGGGATGCGCCGACGCCGACAAACATTTCAACAAAATCGGAACCAGATATCGTAAAGAAAGGTACATTCGCTTCTCCGGCGATCGCTTTGGCAAGGAGCGTCTTACCGGTACCGGGTGCCCCCTCCAGCAGGAACCCTTTGGGAATCCTGGCACCGAGCTTGGCAAATTTGCCCGGCTCTTTGAGAAATTCTACTATTTCTTCCAGATCTTCTTTTTCTTCTTTTAAACCGGCCACATCCTTCAGGGTAATCTGACCGATGCCGGTTGATAGCCGGGCCCGGCTCTTCCCGAAGTTCATCATGCGGTTGCCGTTCCCGTTATTCTGGTTATTCATGATAACAAAGAAAAATACGATCACGATTACTGCCAGTAAAATCGGAAATACGCTGGTCAGAAACCAGTTATCCCCCGGAACCTTCAAAACTTGCGGATCAATGCCGTTATCTATCAGTAATTGCTCGATTTCCTGTACGTCTGTCACGTACATGGTTCTTCTTTGACTATCCGCCAGATCCACCCGTACTTCACCGGTCGGGGTCTCTTTATAAGGCTGGATAATAACCCTGACTACTTCTCTTTTATCCAGAGAAGCCTGCAGATCTCCTCTAGTATAGTCGCCTTCATTGGTACTTTGCGTTCCGATAAAGGCGGCCAATAAAACCAAGGCAATGATCACAAAGAAATAAAAATTATAATTCCGATTTGTTTTCAACACAAGCTCCTATCCATCTGTAATGATACAGATTTATTTATCAACTAACTCCACTATACCGATATATGGCAGGTTTCGGTATTTCTGGTCATAATCAAGACCATAGCCAACCACAAAAACATCCGGAATCGAAAATCCAATGTATTTTACATCCACATCTACTACCCTTCTGTCTGGCTTATCCAAAAGCGTACATAGATTCAGGCTGGCCGGCTTGCGGTCTTTCAGTAAATCCATCAAATAATTCAGGGTTCTTCCTGAATCCACGATGTCCTCTATTATTAAAACATCTCTTCCGGTCACCGGCTCGTCAAGATCTTTTATGATCCGGACAATGCCGCTGGACGCTGTTTCTCCACCATAACTAGAAACCGACATAAAGTCAATGGAAACCGGTATGGTAATTCTTTTAGCCAGCTCGCACATGAAGAAACTGCCGCCTTTCAGAACACATACCAAATGAATCTTTTTTCCGGCATAATCTTTACTGATCTGCTCTCCGATCGCCCGGATTTTGTCGTTTACTTCTTCTTCTGTCAATAAGACACTTAATCTTTCGCCCATCTGCTGTTCCCTCATACAGTACAACCGGACGGCACTAAAGCCTGCCGACTCGGTCGAATACGTCCAATTCCAATATCGTTACGGTCTGATCCGATACTTTATAGTATTCGCTGATCCGATAGCCGGGAACCCACATAATATGGGCGGCATCTGCCAATACATACATCTGATCCCGCTCTTCCCTTGGAATCTTCACATCAATCATATATCTTCGCAATGACTTACGGTGCCCTGCCTGATCAATCGTCAGGTAATCCTCCTGACGGCTGGTACGAAAAATGGCAGACGTTGTTATTTTATCATAATCAAACCATTTCGTATATGGTTTTTGTGGAATAATCTGACTTTTTATTAATGGAAATATTCTGCTTTTAAGGATTCCCAGATTTGGAATCCTTAGACTTTCAAAATCGGTTACGGTAAAACTGTCATCGCTGCTGTCTGCCTGAAGTCTTTTTTTAATTACTATTTTCCCATACTTACGGATCCCATAGTAGCCTTCCGGCAGACAGGTTTCCTTGCTGCCGCTTCCGCCGGCGATATGGCTCAGGCCGGCGATATGAGCCGCCGTCACGTTTTTACGGCCGGGCACAATCTGATCCACGGCATACAGAAATACCCGGTTCTGCATCAAAATATCCTGTTTCATCAAAAGATTCAGATCTATTTCAACCTGACCGGGGAAAATGGAAACAAGCTTTTCAGCAAGTATTTCCGTCTGTTTGGCAAGATACTCTTCGGCCTGCCAGATATATTCAGCCGCCTGAGACATATGCTGAACGGCATGGCGGTTTATTTCCTCCGCTTGGGGCAGAATATGATGGCGGATCCGGTTTCTTGCATATTTATCTTCTTCATTAGTAGGATCGGTAAGGAAAGCAATCTTGCGACTCTCCAAAAAGCTGATCACTTCACTGCGCCGGACGAAAAGCAGGGGACGGATAATATCAGCCCTGACCGGACGGATTGCCGCCAGTCCTCTTAAGCCGCTGCCACGGAACAGATTAAACAGCATCGTCTCTGCCTGATCCTCCAGATGATGCGCTACGGCAATCTTGCCTTTTCCGGAATCGGCACTTCCCATGGAACGTTCCAGTACCTGCCTAAAGCATTGGTAGCGGAAATCTCTCCCGGCTTCTTCTTCCGATAGCCCTTTTTCTTTTGCCTGTCTAAGAATATCCGTTGCAAAATGATGGCATATTATTCCTTGATCATCACATAACTGCTGAACAAATTCGGCATCTTCCCCGGCTTCTTCACGGATACCATGGTTCACATGTACTGCTGTGAGAAAAAAAGGTACTTCCTTTTTTATCTCAAGTAACACAAAAAGGAGGCAAACAGAATCTGCTCCCCCGGAGATACCGGCAACAACAACATCTCCCGGTATTATCATATGGTTTTCTTCCATAAAGGCCTTTACTTTATTCAGCATACCTATACTATAGCTGATATGTCTTGAAAAATCAACGTGCTTCCTTTTCCCAGATACCGATTACCAGTACCGTCATATCGTCTCTTATCTTTCCCTTGCTCTGATGGATGGAAAAGTTCAGGAGGGCATTGGCTATCTCACCGGGATTTTTCAGGTCACAGCCGCCGATCAGTTCGGTCATCATATCTTCACCGATTCCCTGTGATAAAGCATCTAGTATTCCGTCTGATACTATGATGACGTAATCGCCGTCAAGCAGCCTTCTTCGGACGATTTCCATGTCTGGCCGGTTAAATATTCCCAGGGGCAGATTCCCTGCCGATATCCTGTCCACAAGATGCTCTCTCTTAATATAGGAACTGGCCGATCCTATTTTTACAAATTCACATAAGCCGGTATACAGGTCTATTTTACATAGATCCAAAGTAGACATATTTCCAGATTCCGCTCCGGCCAGAAGCACACTGTTGATCATTTGAACCGCGATTTCTTTCTGGAATCCTGCCTCCATAAATTTCTGCATCAAATCAACAATCATGGAACTGTCGCGGCAGGCTTTGCTTCCCGAACCCATGCCATCGGAAAGCGCTATTGTCAGGCTGCCGGGTTCTGTTTCAAAGATAGCATAATTATCGCCGGATATCTTTTCTGTTTCCTTGACCGCCTTGGCAACTCCCGTCAGGACATGATAATGAGCCTCTTCCACATAGTAAAAAGTCTGCCAGTCCTGACTGATAAAAAACGGGTTATTGGCAGAGGGTGTCATTCTGTTGTTAAGTAAGACCGAAATGACATCGCCTATTTCTTCCACTGTAACCGTATTCCCCTGCTTACTGTTCCGTAACACCAGCGAAAGCTCCATATAACCTTCTTCATTTTCTAATATATAAACATCCTTGATCTGTATATTTACCGCTTTTAAGGCGTGAGCAATCTGCTTATAGCGCCGCTCTCCCATAGGGGCAAAACGCCGGGACTCTTCCGCGACTTTGGTCATGATTTTGGCCATCTCTTTCAGATGCTCCGCCATAATGCCTTTGTTTTCCTGTAGCCGCCGCTGCCATATCACATCTTTCCGGTCCTCTATTTCCGTCGGGGGGGCTTCTATTTCCGAAGGCTTGTCCGCCAAATGAAACGTGCTTGCCAGTTCCCTGATGGAGTCGGCATACATTAGCAGCCTGCGTCTTCCATATTCAGGCAGTATATTATTATATGTTTCTTTTTCGCGCATGATTTTCCTCCCGCTTGCTTCCTTGTAGAGCACAAATCGTCTGCGGGTAATTATACAAAATTCAGACTGTATTCTCTGTCAAAATGAGGGACATTTTAAAAAAATTTTTACGACAAAAAATGCGCTGCTTACAGAACGATATAAGACGGCAGCGCATTTTGTTTTACTAGTTCGTTTTTATCTTACATTCTTCCAGCTTACTCAATCTGCCGGAGAATCTTTTCATACGGATATACCAGACCGAGTTTTTTTCTTGCCATTTCCTCCACATATTTCTTGGTATGAGAATATTTCTCCTGTTCTTCGATTTCTTTCTGCCGCTCTATCTCCAGAGTGATCTTAGCCTCTAGCTCCCGTTCTCTTTCTGCATACAGCTCTTTTTTTTCTTTCAGAGAAATACTTCCCACAGCAACAACAATTAACAGCATCAGCACTACTGTTGCTGTTAAAAACATACTGAATCTATTTTGACGTTTTTTGCGGTATGCCACTCTTCTTGCCATGACCGCTCTCCTTCTTTTCTCTTTGTTTACATAATATCATTTTAATAATTTTTAGCTGAATCGTCAACTTCTTTTTTCCGTACTTAAACAGTTCCATGAGCTTCTTACGGATAAAGAGATGAAACAAGTTAATCTTTTTTCTGATGAAGGTAAACGGTTTTAGGAAGAATTGAACGGTTTTGATGATACAGGCCGAAACAAAGTTAACCCAATATGTACTGACCAGCCTTTTATACATCCACATTCCCAGTGTCGCCCCCAGCACGGCAAACCACCGTAAAATACCGTTATTCTCCCGGTAAAGCATGTAAAATACTCCCAGTGCACAGGCAATCCAGAACAAGATATCTTCCAGCGAAATAAAAAAAATGTTATGTCGAAAGCAACGTCTCAAAATCAGAAACCCGTCATACACAAAAGTAATAAATATACCTAAAAGGAAGGAATGAAGAAAAAAATTAACTTCAAATAAAATATCTCGACTCATAATTCACCTACTTAAACAGCTTCGATAACAAGGATTCCCCCTTTGTGCCATAACTCGCTGTTTCCGAATAGGTAAAACTGTCGAACTTGCCGTCTATATCAACTTCTCCCTTTTCGAGGGTCAGCCGGCTGACATGCAGTTCATTCCCTTTGATCATCAGCATACCCTGGTCTGTCTCCAAAATAATCTCATTTATGTCAAAAGACAGTACGTCATTTACCCCGTTGATAGTACATGTCCTTCGATTGGTCAGCATCAGCTTATGAGTTCGCTGTTTTATATTATTAAGATCTTCCATCAAAATGCCCCCTAACTTCTCTTATAAAAGAGTATATTAAAGAGCTTCCCGATTTATGATTTAATGTCTACAAATACCGGAATAATTCTTTAGCCTCATCTTTTTTAACCGTTTCCTGCACATCCAGTACCTCTGCCTTCACCTCTTTATTCCCGAACTGTATCGTAATTACGTCCCCCTGCTTCACATTTGCCGAAGCCCTCGCTACTTTTTCGTTTATCATCACCCGACCGGCATCGCAGGCCTCATTCGCCACCGTTCTTCTTTTAATCAACCTTGAAACTTTTAAATATTTATCTAATCTCATTACCGCCTCCTAAAATAATATGGGAATAATGTCCTGTGAATGGCCGAATCGATCCTATAACGAATCGATCCTATAACGAATTGAATCCTATAACGAATTGAATCCTATAACGTTAAAAAGAACCTGTCCAAGACAGGTTCTCCTAGATATTACTAAATTAGTTAATCATATCCTTTAACGCTTTGCCAGCTTTAAACTTTGGAGCCTTAGAAGCGGCAATTTTCATAACTGCGCCTGTCTGAGGATTTCTTCCATCTCTTGCTGCTCTTTCGGTAACTTCGAACGTACCAAATCCAACTAACTGTACCTTTTCACCCTTTTTCAATTCTGTTGCTACTGAATCTGTAAATGCCTTTAATGCTTTTTCTGCGTCTTTTTTGGATAATCCAGCCTGGTCAGCTATAGCTGCTACTAACTCCATTTTGTTCATGCGAACTCCTCCTCTAATCTGAGTTTTTTTTAACAAGATACCTCGCGTTGAGATAGTCTATAAATATATATATCTTCTTTTACTAGGTTTGTCAAGGAATATTTGGCTTTTTATCCGCATATTTCCATTAATTTATAGAATTACCGCTCAAATTATTGCCGCTGGCATCATTCGCATCATTATATCCATTACTAAAACCATCATCCGCAGTATCCGCATCACCATCATCATCTTCTTCCTCACTGTCGCTTTCTGTCTGAAGCTGAGGGAATGTGTAGGACACATCTTTGTTGTCATCGTTTATATAAATCGTATAACTCTTGGTCACATACCCTTGCTTACGCAGCGTAATCGTATGGCTGCCGGCGTTTTTCAGGAAATTAACCGGCGAAATACCCATGTAAACACCGTCCTGATATACTTCTACGTCTTCCGGAGAATCAATATAGATCCGATTGGTTCCTGCGGTAAGACTGTTCCCGGATACACTGTTATCGGATGAATTCCCCCCGGAGATACTGTTATCAGATACCCCCGGCGTAGCCTGTGGATCCCCGGAAGTCCCCGTATCCTGATCCGATTCATCCAGATTAATGGTAACACTGGCTATTTCTTGGTTTACTTGAATATATTGGGTTATACTGTCATATCCGGAAGCTGCGCAGATGATCTGATGCAGACCGTAATCCATCTCGACAGCCCGGCCGATATCTGCCAGTTCACCGTCCACATACACTTCTGCGTCAACAGGAGTCACTGTAAAATATACCTTGCCTATTTCAGGACTCTTGATTTCAATATCGCTTAAATCTATTATTGATTCTTTGTCCCTCTTAATTGCAATGCTCCTGACCGTATCAATTCCCTTGGCGGTAATCCGAACATCCATATTGCCCTCCGGCACGGTCAGAAGCATGCCCTCGGTTATTTGCTGGATTACCGACTGGCCGGCTTCAATCCAGCCTCCGATTACATAAGTATCGCCCTCCAGACGTAAAAATCCATGGCCTTTTTCCACAATGATACTGTAGACATCGTGGCCGATCCCCTTGATCGTCACCACATCCCGGGAAATAATGTCGGCAGCTTCAATCTGCCGTCCTTCCGAAACAATCAAGGTACTGTCCGATAAGCGGAAGTTCTCATCCCCGATTACAGCCGTTTTTCTTTCCCCGTCAATATTGTATTTAGATATGGATTCATAGATAAAGGTATCGGAAGACAGCTTAAGGCTTGTCAGTCTTTTCGTCTCCTTCATAAAAAAGACATCAACAACATCGCCCGCCTGAACCTGCGGCATCGACATGGCGCCTTCGTATTTATCTTTGATCAGAGTTGCGCCATCGTAGGCCAAAGTATAATCTTTGTTTAATTCCACATTTACTAAGGTGATTCGTTTTTCTTCGGTATTAACCATCTTAACGATAGCCGTATCTGCGGAATCATATTTGCCAATATCGGACTGCTCTGTCTGCGTATGAGCAAAAGCACTCTCAAAGGTTGATTCCTGGGCCAGTCCGATACTGCCGCATCCTGTCAGGCTGATTCCGGCAAGCAGAACCAACAACAGGTATTTTATCTTCCCGGTATATCTCATCGCTGCATCATTCCTTTCGCCTTAGTATAACACAGGTCATCGCGTCAGAACAACCGGTAATTCGCTCGGTATGTTGCCAAAAAAAGCTGTTTTTCCTTTTCCTGGGCAATTAGTTTTTCGAGTTTTTCCATGTTTTTTCCGGGAATCCAAGCCTTTCCTGAGTTATAATAGAAGTTGACTATTTTCCAGAATTTTTCAGGATAAAACAGGCGATAATAGAGCTGGATATGATCCGCTCCCGTCATTATGCGTTCTTCCATATATGCAGAAAGCAGGTCATTACCCACTGTCTGGGACCAATTGCTCTTTTCTAATAATTTTCTCATAAAAAAATACAGATCCCTGACCGGATTGTCGACAATACACTTTTCAAAGTTTATCAGGCTCCATTTATTTCCCGAAAATAAAATATTATGGTATTGATAATCACCATGACAAATTATGCCGTGAATTTCCTCGTTACTTTCTCCGGTATAATAATGAAGTTCTTCTGAGACCTGCAGAGCCAGATTGAAGAAATAGTCATAGGCTTTCATCAGGTAGATCTCAAAATCAGTCTTTTGGCCTTTATCTTTCAGAAATTTCCGGACTTTTTTGAGTTCTTTATTATGTTTCTCATATTCTTTTTCCACCTGAAACGGCAGTCTTCCTTCCATGATCTCCATGCCGGTAAGGTCAGATGCTTTATGTAAGCAGGCTAGACTGCGCACTGCCATTTTACACTCTTCCATATCGCGGACATTGCATTCCCGGCCTTCAAAATACGTTTTTAATATATAGGGAACCCCCTCCTGGTCATCAACCAGAAGCTCTCCGCTTTTGCTTTTCATAATATGTTCAACAGCAATATTGCAATGCTTTGCCACATGCGTAAGCAAGGCATCCTGCAAAAGGACTTTTTCACGGGGGCCCGCATATTCTTTGAGAATCAGTAAACCTTTGTCAGATTCGCAAAGAATAGCGCCTCGACCTTTCCAGGTACGAAGCACTTCTATATCATAGTTTTCAAGCAAACTGACAGCTCTGTCGTTCACTGGCCTACCTCCCACATAAAGTCATATCCTATCTTATGTGAGCAGTCCAAAAAGTATTACAAGGAAAGCGAAGCTTTCCTTGTAGGATGGCCATTCGGCCTGTGCTTTATTATGATTGCATCCTGGCTTAATATGGAAGCAGTCTGCACTGAAGTAAATTCGGGCGCTTTCCTTGTAGGATGGCCATTCGGCCTGTGCTTTATTATGATTGCATCCTGGCTTAATATGGAAGCAGTCTGCACTGAAGTAAATTTTCGGGCGCTTTCCTTGTAGGATGGCCATTCGGCCAGTGCTTTATTATGATTGCATCCTGGCTTAATTTAATATGGAAGCAGTCTGCACTAAAGTATAAAGACAGCTTTTAATAAGTATTCTTTGTTGTTGTGTTCCGGATAGTCGATGACATCTTCCAGTAACCGGTTCAGCGTTGCCCCCATTTCTCTGCCGGGGGACATGCCGGCGGCAATCAGGTCATCTCCCGTTATCGCAAGATCTTTTAGGGAAATGCAGTTAGCCGCTTCCAGTACTTCTTCGTATATCTGGTGGATCCGTATGAGACGATCCGTTTTTTCTTTCCGCAGATAGTTGCTCTGTGCTGCCACATCTGCCGCTTTTACCTTGAGGTAGGAAGGAAATAAATCACTTCCGATTCTGGCCAGAGCGCGTCTTACATTGACGGCCTCAGGTTCTATCTCATAGTCGTGATAGCGTACCAGCCGGGACACTTTGTCGATGGTGTCATTATCAAACTTAAGCCGTTTTAATATCTGGACGGCAATGACTTCACTTTTTGCCGGATGTCCATAGAAATGGTCGGTTCCGTCTTCATCCACAGTTTTAGTCTGTGGTTTGGCTATGTCATGTAATAACATTGTCAGACGGAGAATCTTTTGCGGTTCGATCTGGCGCATGGAATATAAGCTATGCTCACCAACGGAATAACAGTGATGGCGGCTGTTCTGGCTGGTTTGCATGCAAGCGTCAAATTCCGGCAGAATCTGGCTTGTGATACCGGTTTCATAAGCAGCCGCCAGATATTCGGGATGGGGTGACGTAATTAGTTTTACCAGTTCTACCCTGATCCGCTCTGCGCTGATATATTGCAGGTCGGACACTTGTCGGCAGATAGCCGCTTTTGTTTTTGCCTCAATAAGGTAGCCGAGTTGAGCCGAAAAGCGGACGGCACGCATAATCCGTAGCGCATCTTCCGCAAACCTTTCTTCTGGCTTGCCTACGCACCGGACCTGTTTCTTTTCAATATCCTCCATCCCTCCAAACAGGTCGATCAGCCCGTCCTGATCATTATAAGCCATAGCGTTAATGGTAAAATCCCGACGTTTAAGGTCTTCGGCAAGGCTGGAAGTAAAGATTACTTCCGAAGGGTGCCGGTTGTCTTCATAATTCCCGTCAATCCGGTATGTCGTAACCTCAAAACCTTCTTTTCCCGACATAACCGTTACCGTTCCATGCTTTATACCCGTATCCACTGTCCTGCGGAATAACTCTTTTACCTGGCTGGGAGATGCTGAAGTCGTAATATCCCAGTCCTCAGGTTCTCTTCCAAGAACCCGGTCACGGACACAGCCTCCCACCGCATATGCTTCATATCCCGCTTCGTTAAGGGTCTGAATGATCTTATTTACTTTACCCGGTAAAGATATCTGCATATGCAATTCTCCGTTTACTTGATTTAATATGCCTTTCCCCAATAAACCATCTTTTTCGCTGGTTTCCCGCAATACACGCAGGTATCAGCGATATGTTCCTGATTCAAAGGCATACAGCGGCTGGTTACGCTCATATCCTCCTTGATGGTTTCCTCGCACTCTCTTTCCCCACACCACATGGCTTTCACAAAACCTGTCTTCTGTTTGAATATCTTAACAAACTCTTCTTTATTGGCAGCTTGATAAGTATGTTCTTCCCGATGTTTGGCCGCCCTGTCCAACATATCTTGTTGAATATTCTTAAGAATCTCCGATACCTTATCTTTTAGGTCATCCAGCCCGACTTCGATTTTTTCCCTCGTATCCCTGCGGCAAATCACACATTTCCCTGCCTCAATATCCTTGGGGCCGATCTCGATACGGATCGGAATCCCGCGCATTTCCTGTTCAGAAAACTTCCATCCGGGACTTTTATCGGAATCATCAATCTTCACCCGGAATTCACGCAGTTCCTCTTTTAGTTCCATAGCCTTCTCCAGAACACCTTCTTTTCGTTGCTGGATGGGTATGATCATCACCTGGGTCGGTGCCACTTTGGGCGGCAGAACCAGACCGGAGTCATCGCCATGGACCATGATAATAGCTCCGATAATCCGAGTGGACATCCCCCAGGAAGTCTGGTAGACGTATTTTAATGTATTGTCTTTGTCGGTATACTGGATATCAAAAGCCTTGGCAAACCCGTCACCAAAATTATGGCTGGTACCGGACTGCAGCGCTTTGCCGTCGTGCATCAATGCTTCAATAGAATAGGTGGACTCTGCGCCGGCAAATTTTTCTTTGTCGGTCTTCCGGCCCTTTACTACCGGTATCGCTAAGACCTGTTCACAGAAGTCAGCATAGATGTTCAGCATCTGTTCGGTACGCGCCTCTGCCTCTGCGGCGGTCGCATGGGCGGTATGGCCTTCCTGCCATAGAAACTCGCGGGAGCGGAGGAAAGGCCTAGTTTCCTTTTCCCAACGAACTACGCTGCACCACTGGTTATATACTTTTGGCAGGTCACGGTAGGAATGAATATCACCCTTATAGAAATCGCAGAAAAGGGTTTCCGAGGTAGGACGTACACACATCCTTTCCTGTAAGGGGCTGAGACCGCCGTGGGTCACCCATGCCACTTCAGGAGCAAAGCCTTCGACATGATCTTTTTCTTTCTGTAAAAGGCTTTCCGGGATAAACATGGGCATGTATACGTTTTCCACTCCGGTGGCCTTAAACATGTCATCTAACTGCCGCTGGATCAGTTCCCAGATCGCATAACCGGCCGGTTTCACGACCATGCAGCCCTTTACGTTAGAATAATCGATCAGCTCGGCTTTTTTTACTACATCGGTATACCATTGGGCAAAATCTTCATTCATGGAAGTGATTGCCTCTACTAATTTTTTGTCAGCCATTTCATTCTCCTTTTCTACGCGACTCATAATAATTCTATAAAAGCATGAATACTACCGTTTCTTACCGTTCGCAAGGCTTTTATAATAAACTGCAATTATTATACTATAAGCACTCTGCTTCCGCAATCTAAAAGCGTTGAATGCGCTTTGACACTTTATTATTAATATGTATAATGATTGTAAGGAGGTAACTAA